>OGQM01001300.1_pt1 | contig 17876 bp, 12 predicted proteins | sample 1553191 | NCBI WGS metagenome assembly OGQM01 (sample SAMEA2579954, study PRJEB22360) | human gut metagenome | biome: human gut; feature: human-associated habitat; material: faeces | place: Denmark | collected 2008/2010 | reverse complement strand
CCTCTTTACTTTTATTTGAACTTGAAGGCCTTATCGGTATTGCCCGATATAGGTGTGATATTTGTAGCGGATGCGGAATGTACGATATCCATACAAGATTTCGTCACAAAGAGCATTTTTGCGATTTCGGATCGTTTCCAGACGCTTATATAATATTCCAGCATTCCTTTTCTTTGTCCGTCAGATGCATGGCGGCCATAAGTGCTTCCGCTTTGCTGAAGTCTGCTTGCTCTTTCTTAAAGCAATTTACGGGAGCCATTGGCAGAGCCTTATTGTTCGTAAAATCTATGTATTTGACTTGCTTATGCCTGTCGCGGGTCTGTTGCGTAAACTATCAATGAACCTGTCGATTTCGCGTTAACAGGCGCGTTTTATTGTGAGTTCAACACCTTTCTTGTCTTTTCCATAGATATCATATACATTCCTGCCTATGAACCAGTACAGGAAACCGATGGCGGTCTAGGCACAGTCGTAACCGTCCGAAACGGCATAGTCTATCTCGTTCATGTAATGTAAATCTTTTATCAACCCGAGTTTGTCTGCTACTTTCATATCGTACTTCTTTACGGTACGAAATTCCTGCAACGTAATGATCTCGCCTATGAATTTGACGTTTACGGCAGAGACAGGTTCTGCAAACAAATTCGCCTTCGTTATGATACTTCCCTTTTAAGAACTTTGTTACCAACATTTCCATCTTTTCACCTCTGTATTTGCCCTTTTCGGACAAGAGGCAGGGAAGCATAAGACGGTAAACGGAAAGTATCTTTTATATCTGTTTGCGGAAGATTCAGAGGGGTCGCGGAAGAATAGAAAAATTCTATGATAGTGTTACGATGATACATTTTTATCTTTGATTAACAGCGGAAATTAAATAGTTAGAGCCGATACACTAAGTCTTTGTTCTTATTATTTTTTGCAAAAAAATTTCTTCGATTTCATTGCCCGTTTAGGATGGTACACAATCTATCCGAGCTACGAAATAGCATTTGATTTTAAATTTTTTTAAAAATAAAACAATAAATTTTTCTCTTTCTTCAACTTTTTAATGCTTTTCTACTTTCGCGACCCGCGCCGAAAAACTCGCGCCATAATGATACGGCATTACAATAAGCTCTCCGTTTCGTATCAGCGCCATTTCACCGCTGTCCAGCCAAACCGCATTCCCCGAAATTCTCTCATCCACCCGTACTCTCATTTGATCCGTCCATTTTGTTACGTTCGGATCCGCAACCATTACCACATTTTTCACAACAATATACCACGCATCTCCATCCTCTAATATAATACAATTCGTGCCGTCGTAATCTGAACCGTGTACTCCGTATATAAATCCTTTGTTCGCGTAAATCCATTTGCCAAATTCTGTTAACAACGCCTTATCGGTATCGTTCACGCAACCATTCCCTTTCAGTCCGGTGTTTAATAAAAAATTACAGTTGCAACGCCGACAATCAATCAAGTTTTCAATCAATTCTTTTATCGATTTATAGTTGCAGTCGTTTTTCGCATACCCCCAATGATCGTTCAACACTTGACACATTTCTCCCGCAATAGGCTTTTCACCCTGCTTTACTGCAGCAGGTTTACCCCGCTCAAACGTAACGCTGTCGATTTCAGGATGACCTGTTTCGCCTAATGCCGATAGTCCTGTATTGTTTATTATCATTGCTTCTGGCTGATGTTTGCGAATCGTTCCGTACAATCTGTCTTCTTGCCAATCTTCAACCGATTTATCCCACATACCGTCGAACCAAAAACCGCCCAACTTCCCATAATTGCAACACAAAATCTCTATACTTTTTACAAGATAATCAATATACGCTGAAAAATCATACCGATACTTCGGGTCATGCCAATCCAATAGAGTATGATAAAAGAAAGGCACTATGCCGCCTTTACGGCACTCCGTGACAAACTCCGAAATCAAATCTCGATTCGCCGCCGAATGCACCGCATCATAAGTGTTTAACCCGCATGTATCATATAGGGAAAAACCGTCATGATGACGCGCGGTCAACGTAATGTACTTAGCTCCCGCTGCTTTCGCGGTTTTCACAAGTTCTTTTGCCCAATTTTTCTTTACATTGAACAGTTTCGGCAATTTTTCATATTTTGCCGCGTCCGCATCGGGATCAAGGTGTAAAAACCATTCGCCTTTACCGAGTATGCTGTACAATCCGAAATGTACAAACAAGCCCATTCCCAAACGCTCAAATTTGTGAATATATTCATATGACATAGTTATTTCTCCCTATCCTTTCAACCCTGTCAAAGATACCCCTTCTATGAGCGAACGCTGAAATAAACCAAATACGATTAAGGATGGAATCATCATTAGGATACACAAAGCCATCTGTACATTCGGCGCCTTTTCCTTATTCGTAACCGCCCCTAAAAAGCGATAATAAATACCTACAGCAAGCGTAAATCTCTCAGAAGCGGTGCTGTCAATATACATCAGCGGAGTTGTAAAGTCATTCCAACATGCCATAAAAGTATTTACGGCCGTCAATAATACGACAGGTTTGACCATGGGAAGGATGACCTCGAAACAAGTACGTAATTCTGCTGCCCCGTCGATTTTGGCAGCCTCATTATAGCTTTGAGGAATCGAACGCAAATATTGGCGAATCAAAAAAATATTCACCATACCGCCTCCAAAGAGTTGCGGAACCGTAAGAGGCAACAGTGTGTTCAACCAACCAATCTTACTGTAAACCACGTACAAAGGCACTTGAGAAACAATACCAGGAAGCATCATCGTAGAAAGCGATATGGCAAAAAAGACATTATTGCCTTCAAAACGAATCCGCGCAAATCCATATGAAACGATGTATGCCGACATAGTTCCTCCAATTACATTAATCAGCAATACTATAACCGTATTTTTAAAATAAATAAAAAATTCGGCATTCATCGCCTCGGTATACGAGGATAAATTAAAAGCTTCGGGTAATACATGCACGGGATAGGAAGTTGCCTCCTTCCATGTCATAAAACTGCGCGTGACCATGACAAAAAACGGGAATAGCAAAATAGCCGCCAATATTACCATGAGAACGTGTTTGACAATTTCAAGTGTAATTTTTTCAACTTTTTTATACGGCATTTGCTACATTTCCTCCCCGTAGTACACCCATTTGCTCGTTTTAAAGACAATCAGCGTAAGCAGAGCAATAATGACAAACAATACCCAGGAAAGTGCAGACGCCACCCCGAAATTCAACTGTGAAAATGCCGTATTGTAAATGTTCATTACATAGAACAGTAAGGCGTTCCCGTCTCCGCCCGTTCCGCCTGTAAGTACATACGCATTTGAGAATACCTGCAAACTGCCGATAATGCCCATAATAAGATTGTAGAATATATACGGAGTCGACATAGGCAACGTTATATATGTAAGGCTCTGCAATTTACTTGATCCGTCTAAACGAGCCGCCTCGTACATACTTTGCGGTATTGATTTGAATGCCGCAATCCAAATGATCATACCGCCGCCTACATTAAAAAACTGTATTGCTATGAATGTTCCCATAATATGATCAGATTTGAGAAAGTCGAACGAGGTGTTAAATAAATCACGTAAAATAATATTAAAGATCCCATATTCAACATTAAGAATGTCCTGCCAAAGCAATCCGACCACAACACCGGGAATGAGTACCGGAAGATAATAGATAATACGGAAAGCATAAATTTCTTTACTTACCTTGTTCAATAAAAGCGCAAGCAAATAAGTAAGCACCATACTTAACGTAATATAAATGACCGCATACAAAACCGTATTGCCCAACGATTTCAAAAAAAGCTGCGACGTGTTGCTGCCGTTAAAAAGAGCTTTATAATTTTGTATCCCAAAATTTGCCATAGGATGAACAAGATCTGTATCGTGCAAACTATAAACCAACGAACAAATCGTCGGATATAACGTGAACAAAAGCAACCCTAAGGCAAGAGGCGAAACAAAAAGCCAACCCTTGTAATTGTTTCGGATTCCTCTTTTAATCTTTTCACAATTCATAGCAAAACTCCTTTGCCGCCCCGCCGCTTGGCGGGGCGGCATTCCATGCATTACATTACGCCTTCAACCTGATCCTGTGCATATTCACAGAATTCAGAGGCGGTAGAATACGTGGAAAGTTCGCGCATTAACTGACTGATTTTATTATAGATATCGCGTTCTTTCGATTGATCGTACCCACGCGCATAGGCTGACAACACATATGTATATTGATTCGAATCGGAGCGGACAAACGCGCTTTGATCTACTCCTTCAAGATACTTTCTCCATGTGGCATTTCCATCCTGCTGCATCGACAATAGAATCGGCACACAGTTTCCCGTTTCACTGAAAACCTCCTGCCCCGATGCACTCATTACAAATTTGCAAAATTCCCACGCAAGATCTTTTTTATCGGAAATAGATGAGATTGCATATCCCGTGTTTCCATAACAGAGGTAATGTTCATTTTTTCCCATCAGCGGCATCGGCAAAAACGCAAGTTCGATTTCGCTGTCAATACAGGATAAAACTTTCGGACGAGACATTATCATCATTGCGGCGTTTCCGTTCAGAAACGATCCGCCTGAAACGGTAGAACGGGGGTCTGCAATAAGCCGATCGGAAATTAACTGCATGATTTTGCCCATTGCCGCCTGCGTCCCCGCATTATCAAATCCGGCAGACTTGCTTTCGACGTCTAACAGGTAGCCGCCTTCCGAAAGTACAAAAGCATTGAGCATTGCCGCCCATTCAAATGACGAGTCGAGCGGATAAATATAATCCTTGTTTGCCTGTTTATTCATTTGATTACGGATTGAAGTGAAAACGGAAACCATCTCGTCCCACGTCCAACCACCGATATACTGTTTATAATCAATGCCATACTGCCCCATCATCTCTGTATTGACGAAGACAACCGGCTGATTATATTCGCGAGGAGCGTAATAAACAGAATCATTGTAAACACGCGCTGCATCAAAGGCATTGGCGTCATACAACGAAAAATCGAACTCGTCTCTCTCGAAATACGGATCGAGATTCTCAAATACGCCGTTCTCCGCCCATTGAGAAGCATAGTCGTCATAGGTATAAACGACGTCCGGCAGAGTCTCCGCTTTGTACATTTGCAGCACCGACTGATTATAAGAAGCCGCCGAAATACCGACCGGGATGATGCGAATGCTGGTACCCTGCCGCGCCTGTTCCTTCACAAAAGCGCTCGCGAGAGCCGTAATGATGCGCGCTTCCGAACTATCCTGCTGATAAGCAATCCTTAATTCGATTGCCTCTGGGTCGTTGCCGCCGATGGGACCCGGATTGTTTACGCCTGTACTCTCTTGGCACCCGACGCCGCCGAAAGCTACGCAAACGACTAAACAAAGAAGAATTAAAATTCTAAGTGTACGTTTTAGCATAATAACCTCCGCTTTTTATCGAATAACAATATTCACGTTTTCAAAAGGAACTGTAAGAACGATCGTGTTCCCTTGTAACGTATAGTCGGTTGTTGCATTCCCGTTTACATATACCGAATAGTCGTTCCATGCCGGCACTTTAAGCGAAACAAACACCGTAAGACCGGAAGTATCACCCGTAATGCCGGAGAGGATTAGCTGGTCATCCGTTGCAAGGCAATCGTACTTATGCCCGCCGAAACGCAGATTGGTCATGGCGATATACGTTAAATCTGCGGGCAGATCGGGCGAAATGCCCAGCGTAGAATAATTTCCGTCCAGCCCCAAATATGCCTGCGGCAAAATTGCATAGATCATTGCCGATTCGTAGAACTCGTTGTCTAAGCCGAGCGCTCCGTCGTACCCGCCGCCCTGCAAAGTATAATAGCCATAGTGTTCGAGATCTTCCATCCTTTTCTGCGCATAATACGTTTGGTAAAAACTCGTTCCGGTACCGCCCGCCGCCATTACTTCATGATACCATTCGCTGATATCTGAAAGGCGATCGTAACTGGCGTCCGCTCCCAAAAGCTGCTTGCGCGCGATAACATCGTAATATGAGGTATATAAAATAGCTCCGCCGTCCTGTACTTTAATCGAGAATGCTTCATCGCGATAAATGCTCGTATAATCGTACTGGTTATCACGCGTGGTCGAACGAGGACCGAACTGATAGAAATAAATATCGCTGCCCGTTGAAGTATCCCCTTCTACCGTGCGCGTGCCGTCAAGCCAGGAATAAATAGACTGCGCCTGTTCATCGGTAACCAAACCGTGGAACACCATGCGGATATTGGTTTCCGCCATACCGTAATCGAGCGGAGTACCCTCTTTGCCGTAAGAATTTGCATCATAAATACCCCATGCATATCGGCCGGTTTCCGGGTTCCAGAAGCCTCCCTCGTCATAATCGCGCTGTACATTCGCTTTGATCTGTTCGCCAAGAGAAAGAAGCTGTTCAGGCGTATAATCATATATGATATCGCCTTTATCTTTATTCACCGCATCGAAAACTCCATATGGGTCATAATTAGCGACAGATGTCTGTTCCGATTCAAAACCGGCATCGATAAGCGCCTGCTCCATGTTTGCAAGAGCGATACAACTGAGATAGAAATACATATTTGCTTCCAAATTCAGGTTGCAGGGAGGGTAAATATCGTAATAGCCGTTACCGACGCGATGCCCCACGCCGAGAGCGCTGTCGTGCCCGGGCAGATAGGATAAATTGACCATACCCTCCGAACCTTCGAGCGCATATGCTTGAAACATAAATGCTTGCCTCGCACGCCCGATATTGTTTGCAACCGTTTGCAGATCATTGGAATACGAAGTCATCTCTTCAAGCGTAAGAATGTACTTTGCGGAACTTGTACTCTGCCGCGTATCCGCCATCGTACGAAAATATTCAAGACTGACGTTCACATCAAGACTTTCTCCCTCTTGGGGATAGATGCGTACACCGACCTGCGTAACGGTACCTTTCCATTCCGGATGCAGATACATGGGAAAATAGGTGCGAACTTTATTATATTGCCCGAGCGTAACGGGATTGGATGCAAACTCAGACGCTTTTACCTCATACCAAGTATCGCCGCCGGCCTGCGTTTTCCAGAGAATACCGTAATCGCCAATGTCTGTTTCGCGCATACCCGCATTGCGGCTCAAATCCTCTAAAATCATCCGGATCTCAACAAAAGGAGCAATATCGGCCGAAAAGTTCGTTACGCCCGAAGCGAGATCTAACGACTCTTCGCTTGTGCCGTAAAACGAATCAACCAAATATCCGCCGGCAACCGAACCAGCTTTCCCGTCGACCGTCCAACTATCCGCCGATTGGCTGAACTCGCTGCCGTAGGTACCGAGGTCGCCGTAATCGGGAAACACCCAACCCTGCCCAGGCATATCGTAGGCATCGGCATCGACGGGAAAATCTGTATCGTTAAACCATACATACGCATTTCCGAACTTATCAATATCAATCGAATTTATGTAACGTTGCATGAGTGCATCCGCATCATACTCTTTCAAAGCGAGCGCAGTACTGTCGAACCATGAAAGGGAAAGCGCCTCCCATTCTTTCGCATAAGACCAGCATGCCCCCATCCGTGCCGTACCGATCGATTCTTCACCCGCACGAATATGGCGCGAATAAAAATCGTTCATAAACTCTGTAAGTGAATTATCTGACGTATAAAACGTGAGATTTTCGCTTGTGCGGATCAATTCAAGTTTTCCGTCTTCGCCCTGCTGCACAAAGCGCAGCCCTTCGGTATTGAGTGCCGTATAAGACGAAGAGCAGCCGACCGCCGCCGCAAAAACAAAAATTGTTGCAATTATGGTGACGCAAATTCGTTTCAGAAATTTTCGCATTCTTAATCTTCCTCCCTGTTTATTGATTTTTTATGGAGACTTTTCCTCCGTAAATTTGCAATTTATACCAACAATAAAGCACGGATCGAGCTGATTTCTTCGGACATTAGGCCGATTTCCAACATGAAACTTTCGCACTTTTGCATCATTGAGCCACCGCTGTAATTCTGTGAAATATAATTATACGTCGGCCAAAAATAGGTATAGAACAATTTATCAAAGGGAGTGTTATCCGAACATCCGGCCGCTGAAAAAAGAGACAGCTCGTAGTCCATATAAATATCGTTTTCACTCATTCCTAACAGCAGTTCAAGCAGCATCGCAACCGTGCCCGTTCTGTCTCGCCCGATGGCGCAATGCATATAGATTGGATAATTTTCCTCTACTGCAAACACTTTAATGATGGAAGCAAGCGCCTCGTGATTTGCCGCTACATCGATACCGGAACCGGAAGAATCATGCGGCGTGGTATAAGAGGGAGAAGAAATATGGATATAATTCACGTCCTCAGCGAGTATGTTCTTTCCGTCATCGCCGCGGAGATCGAGGTCGGTACGGATGCCATACCCGTTCAGCAGCTGAGCCTTGCCTCCGCTTGTAATATCATCGAGCTTTCCGCCACGATAAACTATCCCCTGCTTCACGCGTTTACCGTCTGCCGCAGTATATCCGCCGATATCACGCGTGTTAGATACGCCTTCTACAAAAATCGTGCGCGGCGTTTGTGCCGTCGTAAAACGGAATACATCCGATTGAATCGCCCCTTCCGCCGTTTGTGCCTCTACCTGCCAGAAATAATCGGTCGCAACAAACAAATCGTTAAGTTTGAGGGTTGTGTCTTCCGCCGTGTATTCTGCGGCATCCGTCATGTCTTGCGAGAACGAAACGGATACAGTGTATTCTTCCGCCTCCTGCTTGCAAGACCATTCGAGCATAACGCCTGTGGGCGCATACAGGTCTTTTTTGACACTCGATGTTGCGTCCACATAGTTTTCGGAATCGAACACTTTATATTCTTCACTGAACTCGGCGACTACGGCGTTTGCCAAAACGGCGGTGCCGTTATCGGCGGGGCTGACCGCCTCGATATCGCGCTCCGGTTTCACGGTACCAGTTTCCTCCTTATTATCCTCGTCTCCCTGCTGCGACGGCCCTCCGTCGCAACCGGCCAGACAAATAATACCCAGGAAACAAGCAATTATAAAACTTACCAACCGAAATATCTTCTTTTTCATTCTGTTGCCTCCGCAAAGCGCTTACCGCCGTACACCGCGTTTCCCTGCAACGGAACGGCGTTTGCACAACAAAACTGCCGTACCTGCCGCAAGCACTGCCGCAACCAAGCTTCCTGCTCCTGCCGCCATACCGCTACACCCGCCGCTTTCAAACGTTATGACGGTTTCGCCGTCTTCCGTTTTTAATTCCGCGTTCGGGTCAACCGTGGTGTTTGCTGATTCATCCGACGACCACGTTTGCGTTTCGGGATTCCACACCCACTGTACGTCTTCGGTAAATACACCGAATGCGGGAGTAATAAAGCCGGCCTTAAAGGTGATCGTATGGGCTTCGCTCCAATCCATGACCGCAGAGCTGTCTTTGCTCAGTACAAGCTGCAAATAATAAATACCAAAATTCGTTCCCTGGTAATACACATCGATATAACGGGATGCGTCTGCACCACCGTCTTCCACCGCCCATTCACGCAGCGTTTTACCATCGATCAAAAGATAATCCAGCAAACTTTCCCTGATCCCGTAACGGTTTAGTTGATAGGTGTACAGGGCAGTCATACTCACGCCGACCGATCCGTAACTGCTGAAAATCGTGTCTGCATCCGCCTGTGCGAAAGGCAGATACTTCACGCTGCACGGCGTAGTAAACTCGATAAACAGCTGATTCGTGCCGGGCGCAACGCCGTCCTTCGCCGTAAGGATCGAATTGATGTCCGTCGGAGTGAGGATATCCTCGATTTCTTCGCGGTGTACTTCGCCGTTGAATTCTTCGAACGTTTCATCATAAACAAAACTTTCGTCATCCGCCAATACGCCGCCCGCGGGCGTTGTAAAGCCCTTTTGCGCGGTAACCACGAGCCCGTCTGCGATGTACGATGCGGGAATCGTTATATTAAGCGTAAACGCGGAAAGGGAAACGGAAGAACCGCCCTTATCCTCTTCCAATATCTCCGACAGCGGTTTTTCGCCGATAAGGATATATTGCAAAACGGAGGAGTTAAAGTTTGCCACGGGAGCATTCTGCACGGACAGCCGCAGTTCGAAAGTGATAAAGTCCTCACCGCCCTCTTCCTGTGCGGCGAGCGTTTCGGGAGAGGTTGCCCAATACACATAAAGCGCACCTTCCTCGGCAAAGAAGTATTCTTCATTTTCGCGACGGACAAAATTCAATGTTTGCTGCACGGTTTTTTCAGAGAGCGGTTCTGCGGGGTTCGTCTGAATATTTAACCCTTTCTCCACCATGACCGTAACGGCATCGTCCGCCGCAAGCGTCGTTGCAAAAGTAAAATTCATCGTTGCCCCTTCAAAGGAGACGGTTACCCCTCCCCATTCGGCAAGGCTTTTTTTATTCACAAAGATATAGCGGAAAATGTTGTCTGTAAAATCTGTACCTTCCATTCGCACAGTTTTATCGAACGTAATTGCAAGGGAAGCTATGTCTCCCGATACATCCAACGAAATGGATAGCGGAGTCAGCGACTGATCGACCTGCGGGTTACTCTCCTGAGACATCATAACCTGCGCACCTTCCTCCAGAGCGCGGTTTGTATAGAACACCGCCGCCCTCTGCGTCGTATACATCGTATAGTCTCCAGACGAACCGCGGATTGCAAAACCTTTCGCAAAAGTGATCGCATCAAAAGCATCATTGTTCATGCAGCCCATAGCTCCGCTTTTAATAAAGATACCAAGGCGATCGTGCCGCGTCCACATATCTCGTATGGCATAATCTCCGATACCGCTCTCCGCGATAGAAACGCCGTTAACGAGCAGAAATTCTGCAAAATCATCCACACCGATACGCTCGTTCCAAAGCGACGAATCCAACGAATGATTGAAAATCTTTTCATCGAAAGTGATTAGCAGCAAATCCACCTCTCTGCCTTCATAGCGGTATGTATAGGAAACTTCTGTAATAGAAACAGGTGATACCGTATACTCCGGTTCAGTTAAATCTTCCACCTCAGCCTCTACCATTTCGGAGGAAAGAGTGATGCTGTCAATAAAGAATTGAACGCCTGTATCTGTCATCAACTGTACGATGAAACCATTGCACACCCCGTTCTCAAACAACTCCGTTGCCGATAATTCAACCGGGTTCAAGCCATTCGTCGTACGGAAACTTTGCACCGCATTTTTATAAGTCAGCCCCGTCGTTCCGAGCGGATAGACGTAGAAACATGCGGATGCATTATGCATTACCTCAATCGAGAAGCTGTTGACACCCGAAAGTTCTATCGGTGAAACAAATTCGACCACAAAACAATTGCCCCGTTCAAGCACATCCGTATAAGCGAATCCATCGCCCGTCAGTCCCCAATCGTCATGTCCGATGCTTATCGTCAGTCCCTTGACACTGTACTCGCCCATTGTATCATTGCCGTTTTGTTTTATAACGGAAGAATCAATATCAAATTTTTCATTGATTTTCCATTCGAATTCGACGACCTCCTCTACATCGTCGGGCGTGTAAACGTCCGACGAAAGGGTGATACCGTCGAGGAAAAACTGTGCGCCCAAACCGTCAATCAACTGTACAATGAAGCCGCCGAAACTGCCGTCTTGAGCCAGCGCTTCCGCCGAAACAGTCAATTTTTGGCTACCGCTCGTTGTGCGGAAACTCTGCACTGCGTTTTTATACATCAATTCGGTCGTATCCAACGGATATATGTAAAACAACGCATCACCATTGTACAGATACTCGATAACGATACTCTTCGCCAACGATGCGGGAATCGGTACCGCAAATTCTATGACAAAATAATCACCCCGTCCTATGCTTGCAGGGGTGAACAAATCCCCCCCCTTGATGCCAAAGGCTTCGTGTCCGCTACCGATCGTCATGCCGCCCGTTCTGAAATCGCCGAGTTGACCTTTACCCGCAGGTTTCACAATCTCGCTGTTAATATCGTATTCTTGCAACTTCCATTCAAATTCAACGACTTCCTCTACATCGTCGGGCATATAAACGTCCGTCGAAAGGGTGATACCGTCGAGGAAAAACTGTGCACCCGAACCGTCGATCAACTGTACAATAAAACCGCCGAAACTGCCGTCTCGAGCCAACGTTTCCGCCGAAACGGTCAATTTTTGGCTACCGCTCGTTGTACGGAAACTCTGCACTGCGTTTTCATACGTCAATTCGGTCACATCCAAAGGAAATATGTAAAACAAAGCTGCGCCATTATACAAAAAAGTTATATCTGCACTCTTTGCGCCGACTTCTACAAGATCAATAACATTCGCAAAACGGAACTCCGCAAAATGGCTGACCGATAGCAAACCGCTTGTCTGTGCCGAATATCCGGTCAGTGGCAAATTCCATTCCGGATGCTCTTGCGGCAAATTGCCAATGGAAACCGAGAGCGAATCATGCCCGCCGAGAACGCCTTGTTCCGCTTCGGTATTCACAAACACTTCTCTGCTTGCATCATATTCGGCATCAAGTTCCCAAACAAACCTCTTGGTAAAAGTTTCCGTCTTACCCGAAACCGAACTTCCAGATGAAACATAGGAAATCGTTTCCGTGACCATATAATAGCTTTCCCCGTTGTTTACGGGAATACGGCAACCGCTGCGTACTTCGATGACATCTGAACCATCCTGTTTCAAAATACCCTGCGGGAGATAAAAACAATAATGCTTCGGATTTGTATATCTTCCCTCAATGGCCCATGCGACGTTGGAAATTTGCGTTCCGTTGACAAAAATATGCGATTCAATTTCATGGCGGTGATCATTAGAATCTGTGTTTGACTCAAACGATGCCCCTTCCAATGAAAGGGTAACCAAATCATTACCGCCGCCATTACCGTCCCACTCTACGGAAATACCGTCAACCTTAACGTACTCCGCCGAAATAAACATTTCCGTTCCCGTCCCTGCCGCATTGGCAGGAGCGATAAACGTCGCCGTTTTGGAAACAACATAGTAATCTACTCCAACCGATTCCGCAGTATCTTTATCCCTGTCTGTTTCTGTTTTAGGAATTTTACAACCCGCCTCGATGACAACAATATCCGTCCCGTCCCCTTTTAACGAATAATCCTCCAACGCGGACACTTGTATTCTATAACGCGTCGCTTCGCCGTAATACCCTTTTACTGCATACAGTACCGAACCGCTGCGCTCGGATAGCAGCACCCCGTTGATAGAAATACACGGCATAAAATAACCAAAGTTTGAATTACTTACCTGATTAAATACAGTTGAAAAATCTGCGCCGTTCAATTGAAGATATATGTCATCGGCTTCATCACCCCAAACGACGGACACCCCACTCACCGTGACAGTATCCTCATCTGTAGCGTATGTTTCCTGTACAGCAAAGAGGGCCGCAAATAGCGCAGACATAACCAAACCGAACGCCAAAAACGCTACCAGCACTTTACGCAATAAGTAACTTTTGCTCATCCTGATTCCTCCTTTTGGATTTATTATTCAGCCGTACATAGACGGCATTTAATCTTTACGATAGGGAGCCACCTCTACAAGCGCGCCGCCTGCCAATCTTGATACCTCTGCAGCAATAGCCATATAATGGCTCTCCGCTGAATGTTCAATCGAAGTATCTACACTACTATCCCCGTTCGCAAGCACTTCGTAAAGTTGATCGATCATACGATGATCGCCGCCGCCGTGTCCCTCGAGATCGTCGGTAAGTTCAGAGATTTTCCACTCCGTATTCTCACCAAAAAACTTTTTGAGAATAATCTTATCCGCATTTTCATCCAAAAGCAATTCGCCTTCACTTCCGAACATACGAATTATCCGCCCGCCGTCCTTAACAAAAGCTTCCATCTTGAGCGTGGCGGAAACTCCGTTTTCAAAATGCATAATTACGGTTTGGTTATCAACTACGTTATTGTCGCAATCAAACACACATCTACCGTAAGGCCCCGTTTCAATCGCTCGAAAAAGTTTTTCTTCCGTAAGCGGAAATTCATCCGTGATGACGTTCATCGGCCAAGCATTTTCGGGACTTCCGAACGGTTGTTTCCACATATCTATGTAAATCTTTTTCGCGCTATACGGACACGTTTCCATAAATTTGCATTTCGTGCAACGATCCGAAGCGCCTTCCGGTCGATTCTCGCGTTTAAAAAACGACAAGCTCCCCATCGAGCTTACGGTTGAACACCTCGAACCTATAAAATTCTTTATCAAATCTAAATCGTGACAGCATTTCGCCATAATCATAGGTGTAGTATCCTCGCTTCGGCGCCAGTTTCCGCGCACATAGCTGTGTGCAGCGTGCCAAAATCCGACATTTTCCGTCTGATCGATTGCAATCAGCTTTCCGATTGCTCCGCTTTCGAGAATTTGCTTGAGTTTACGCATCATTGCTGTATAGCGAAGAACGTGACACACCATAATCGTCCGTCCGAATTTCTTGGCGTCAGCCACAAGTTCGGAAATCTCAATCGGATTATCGGAAATCGGTTTCTCCAACAAAATATCGTATCCTAACGCAAGCCCTATCTTCGCCATCCGCATATGCTGACGATCCAAAGTAGACACAATCAAAAGATCGCTGCGCTTTTCTTTGAAAAAATCCTCCTCCCTCAAAAACCTGTGAGTTTCAGGCACGCCGAACGCTGTGCCATACTTTTCCAAACGCTCGGCATTTTTATCACAAAGATTTGTGATATGAAAACAATCCGACTTCTTTGCAATATATCTGCCGTATGCTTCGCCGCCTCTTGCACCCACACCAATGATGGAAACCGTAATAATTTTTTTCATCATACCGTAAAACCTCCAAAAAAATACTTTACCCTTTCGAGTAAAGTATATCACGAACTTTTTTCAGAATCAATATCAAATTGGAATATAATTGTTTCAAAAAGTAATATTTTCTTTTCCTTCGCGATTTAAAAATCCTTTTCTTTCTCTTGTTCTCCACGGAAAGAAGAAGCTTTGAACGCGCGATAAAAAGTGGCGGCGCTGTTAAATCCGCACTGATAAATGATTTCAAGAGTCGTCAGTTTGGATTCCTTCCGCCCGTCAAGGAGAGTTCTTGCCTTACGTAGCCTTAACGAATTGATATACTGACGGAATCCGATTCCGATGACCTCTTTCAAAATTTTAGAACAATATTCCTTCGTATATCCAAGTTCACGCGCAATTTGCTGCAGTGTAATATCTTTATCGTAGTTTTCATTAATATATTTGAGAAGTTTCAGCGTCACAGTTTTTTCTCGACTTTCCTGAATTTCAGTCAAACCATAGCGTTCAACGATTTTGGAAAACAGCAAATTGCTATATCCGAAATTGAGTAAATAAGATTTTTCGGATTCCACCAGCCAACTCCGCATTAGGGCTATAATATCCGTATTTTTCTCTTTGCAATCAAGATGCGTCGGTAATATTTTGCCTTTGTAAAATTCTCGAAAATCCGAAAGATATTCCCGACTTAAAACAAGAACAATTGCACGAATATTTGGCGTCAGTTTTTCATAACGATGATATTCAAAACTATTGACAATAAAAATTTCGTCGGCTGAAACAGTCATTAATTTAGTATGCGCACGGGCTTGAATCTGTCCCTCAATCATAAAAATGAATTCCACTCCGTTATGAAAATGCCCAAAATCCGATAAAGATATCTCCTCTTTCAGATAGATATTTCGCTCCAAATCCGCCTCAAGCAAATAATATCCTTTATCGGAAAATTTTTTATCCATTCATTTCCTCCTTAAAACCTTTCGTAAACCTCACCCAAACGATTTACGTATACAGAAAACACTTCACCGACCGCAGACACGTTTGAATACATACAGCATACCATAAACCGCTATATTTTGCAAAAATATCGCAAATATTTACTAAAAAATGAGATCAGATATTTTGAAATTCTCATTTATTCACTTAAAAATGCAACCACTATATAAAATTAAAATTTTATTTCCTATCGAAACTATGTAAAAAGCAGCAAATCAGTCAAAAATACCATATATCCGGCACAATAAATTACTTTCTGTACTGTTTCTGCCCTTTTTTACGAAACATCAATTACAATTTTTTCAGTATTCAAAATAAACTCCAGAACTCCGCAAAATGAGATCGCTCTATCATTGGATATGATAACATTTATTTGATTAAATAGCAAATATACTATACATAACGGTAAATAAAATAATAAATTTTTATACTGCCAACTACAAACACCTTATACGGATGTTACCGGTATGCCTTTAGGGGATACAACTTCTTAGAAACAGAACAATTCTGCATTAAGAAAATATGACAAAATATGCTTCATTTGAAAAGAGAAAAATACCGCAATCAACGCTGACCTCTGTAAAAAAATCATAGTCGTTCGGTTAAAATAAAATGCTCTACGCTATTTGTGTAAGGTTTAATTCAAGCCTGTCTGAATTCATTTTTTCCACTATCTTTAAAAGAAACTCTTTGCATAACTGTTTGATAATTTAACATTGTATAACATTTGGAGCTATACTAAAAAAATAGACATAAAAAAGAGAAAGGTGATACAATAAAATAAACATAAAAGGAGAAAAAAAAATGTCCACAGGTAGCTATCCGAAATATACAGATGAATTTAAAAAGAGCATCGTAACTCTTCACCAAAACGGTAAATCGTTAACTCAATTATCCAAAGAATACGGGATATCCATGAGCGCGCTTTCACGTTAGGTCAGACTTTTTTCCGAAGTCAAAATAGACGAAGATACCGTCGTCACCGCTCAACAGATTAAAGAACTCCAAAAGCGTAACGCTATACTTGAAGAGGAGAACTTAATACTAAAAAAAGCGATTGCAATCTTCACTCCACACTCAAACAGAGATTAACCGCCGTTCACCAACTTCGGTTTCAGCACAATCTTGTTCTGTTGTGTAAGGTAATTAAGGGTTAACCGTAGCACTTACTACAAACATTTCCATTCAAAGGCTACTCCGCCCAGAATTGCCGAAAACCAACTGATAAAATCTTTTATTTTAAAGATTTGTTCCGAACACGATTTAAGACTCGGCGCCTATAAAATCCAATATCTTCTCCGCTGTGATTATTGCATTAGCATCAGTATCGGACGAGTGTACCGACTGATGAAATCCATTAATATTCCAAGACTTTCTACACGTAAACCGCCCAAAACTAAATATATCGAGTCTCTGTTTGAAACACAGAACGTTTTAAAACAAGCTTTTAACCAATCCGCGCCCAATCTCGTCTGGTGCAGCGATATTACTTATCTCCCCGTTCAAAACAGATTCTTTTATCTCTGCGTTATTATCGATTTGTTTTCACGTAAAGTTATTGCTCACAGACTTTCCAACAAAGCCGACGCCAACCTTGTTATAGATACATTCTTTGAGGCTTATTCAAAACGCGGTTATCCGCAAGGATTAATGTTTCATTCAGACAGGGGTGTTCAATATACCGCCACTTCGTTTAGGAAGGTTTTGGATAACTGTCATGTTATTCAATCCTTTTCCCAAAAAGGTCATCCCTATGACAACGCTGTTGCCGAATGTTTCTTTAAATACCTGAAACTTGAAGAAACCAACCGCAGATTTTATATTTCTCTTAACGATTTATCTCTTTCCGTTTTTCAATACATTGACGGCTATTACAATTCCCGGCGTCCTCATTCCTCACTCGGTCTTTTAACCCCTAACCAATTTGAAAACAATTTCTTTTCCCGCTCTTAATACCCCACACCTCGCACAAATTACTTAAATTTCTTGTCCACTATCTTCTCTTTTTTCTGTCTATTTCCTTGACTATTGTCCATCACGCTTATCGCCATGATCCATACAATTATCCGTTTTACTTTTTGCATTTCT
>OGQM01001294.1_pt1 | contig 17893 bp, 27 predicted proteins | sample 1553191 | NCBI WGS metagenome assembly OGQM01 (sample SAMEA2579954, study PRJEB22360) | human gut metagenome | biome: human gut; feature: human-associated habitat; material: faeces | place: Denmark | collected 2008/2010 | reverse complement strand
TTATCGGGAACTTTCTTTTAAAACCTCAATGTTGTCTTTATACAATCGCACCCTCCGCAGCCATGTTCTCGAACAGGTCAGTAATTGCATCCCCTTTTGACTGGAATTCACAACTGTTAAAAGGGATGCCTCCGGCTGCCATCGGCCATACACCAACCGTATGATCCACATAATAATTTGCAAACCCGGACTCTTCAATTTCCTCCATGGAAAGGTTTCTGGTAAGCTGATGAACAATGGTGGAAACCATCTCGAGATGGGCCAGCTCATTAGCACACTGATGTTGGTGGTTATAGGCGTAAAAAGATATCAAGCGAGAAAATATTCTCTATGTACCGTCCGACACCGGGTTTGGACTCCATATTGTTATGGTAAACAATCTTATTAATACACGATTTGAGTAAGATATTCTTGGTCTTTGCAGGAACGGTGGGATCCAGAAGGGCATTCAGGCAATTGGTAAAGCGCATGATCTTTTCTTCGTAATCATCGACCGGAAGAATGGATTCCTTCGCCTGATTTAAAGCATCCACAGTCTTAGAGATCTGTTCCTGCAGCTTGGCATTACGCAGTGCATATTCTGCCTTGGTATAGATTCCATCTTCATAAGCGTCTTTCTGACGCAGGTCTTTCGCTTTTAAGCGCTGAAGATCTGCTTCTAAATTATTCACAACACGCATATGGATCTGGTTGGCTTCCAGCGTATCATTGTTCTGTAATTTTACTTCAAAGTCGGCAATCGTATCTTCCAGGGTCTTCACGACACGATCAAGGAAAGGTGCATATAATACGGATTTGGTTTTGCATATGGACTGGTTGTTGCAGATCATACATTCTGTGATGTGGCCGGTATTACATTTCTTTTGCTGATACACCTTATGGGACATGGCTTTACCACAGGTTCCGCAGAAGAGCAGACCTGCAAAAGGATTGGAAAGTTCCGTGCCACGCTTTACCTTTGGCTTTTTGCCTCTCATATCAAGTGCTGCCTGATAGGTGGCTTCATCTATGATCGGCTGATGCTTGCCGTCAACGTAAACCCATTTGGACATATCTTTTTCCCGCGGTCTTGTCTTGGTGATCTGACCGTTAACCATAATTTTCTGTGTTTTGGCATGATTCCACCGGATCTTACCGATATAAACAGGATTTTCAATCATATCCTTAATGGTAGCAGGAGACCAGTGATCGGATTTCCTTGGTTTAATGCCGATACTGTCAAGATGCTTTGCAATTCTGGTGAAGCCATATCCCTCATGAATAAACAGATGATACATGATCTTAACAGCTTCGGCCTCTTCCGGTACGATTTCAAGAGTGTGACTGGCATCTTTTCCGGATCCTGTCTTTACCTTCTTATATCCATAGGCCGGAACGGATCCGATAAAGTTTCCCTGTTTAACGGAGGCAACACGGCCACGATTCAGGATCTTTTTGGTATATTCCAGATAGTCGTTGCTGCGCATTAATTCCATTTCAAAGAATTTACGATCATATTCATCGGTCAGATCATAAGTCTTAGGTGGAGTGATAACCAGTGTGTTGGTATAGCGAAAAGTATTGATAATCCTGCCACAGTCTTCCAAATCACCACGGGAGAGTCTGGCCGGTTCAATGACGAGAGCAGCTCTCCTGGTTCCTGTTTCCAGTAATCGCATTACCTGCTGCATAATCGGACGGGCTGCAATGGTTTCGCCGGACACAACCTCACGGAAGATATTATATTCAGGAATATGGTCACCAAAGACGGTGAGGGCATATTCCTGAAGCTGTGTTTCGTGTTTAAAAAGGACTTCTTCAACCGTCAGAGCCGGATCATCGGAACGAGACTTCCTTAGATATATAATTACTTCATTTACGGAAAAAGTAGTAATATCATACATGGATCATTCTCCTTTGTATATTTTACGATAGCAGGGCATAAAAATACCCGGTATGCTTGTAAATTCACCGGGAGAATGATACAATTTCACTTGCAAGGTGAGTTGTATCGGTACTCCCGGTATGATTCCTGATCTGCTCTCGGTTGGCGCTGGGGGCAGATTTATTGTTTAATGTTTTACTTTTGTGGAGTAAACCTCTTATCACAGGTGCGTAATCCATCTCTGTGCACGTCTACGATAAAAACCTCCATCTACAAGTATTGCTGTTTTCATATATTATCCTCCGTAAAATAAAAAAGCTTCAGGGTTCGGTCATTCTCATATGTTGAGAGACGTACAACCTGAAGCATTATTAACGTGTAACCTTTGTTACACCTTTATATTATATGCACAGGTTGAACTTGTCAATACATTAATCTTGATGTATGCACTTATTTTTCCCCAATTTTTGTTGGCATAAATATTCCCCTTTCGTATTTTGCTTTGCAGCACCATTTTGTTGATGTCAACAAAATGGTAATAATACACTTGCTTACGGTGATTTTGGCAGCAGTTAAGGAAAATTTTGAAACGTACGATGAGAGCGTACATTTCAACAATGAGGATGAAGACCATTTTGCCAACGTTGGCAAAATGGTTTACTCTGGTTACCTGCCTTTTGGATTAGGGTACTCTGACTCAACCATAACACAAAATGCATCCGGCTCTGCAGGAATGGTATCTGGTTCGGAAGGAGAGGGAAGTGGTTCATTGCTTTCCTGACGGAAGGCAATAGCCAAATTGAGAACATCCGAAGCCATTTCATAAGCTTCCTGCATATCATCACCTTCTGTTATACATTCAGGAAGATCAGGAAACGTGATCCAGAAGCCGCCTTCCTCTGCTTTGTGAAAAAGAGCTGGATAAGATAATTTGTTCATGGGATACCTCCTTCCAACGATTTTGTTGATGTCAACAAAATCGTATAAGCTGCATTTTTACTAGCTTTGTATGTTTTGTCTACGCTGGCAAAACATACAGCTACAAATATATTTTGAAGTGTACACAATCTGTGTGCGTTTCAATTTATGAAGCAACTGGAGTTTTGAATAATGCACTTGCTTACGGTAAATTATATCAGCACTCCAGATTATTCTTTTGGCAGCAGTTAAGGAAAATTTTGAAATGTACGATGAGAGCGTACCTTTCAACAATGAGGACGAAGACCATATTGCCAACATTGGCAATATGGTAAATGTCTGTTATCATTGTATGTTTTGTTGGCGTCAACAAAACATATTAAAAAAAATGCACCAATAACGAAAGAGACCTCGCACAAGGCGAGATCTCTTTGATAATAACTACAGTCTTTTATAATGCCCTATAGGCGCAGTTTTAATGGTGTACTAAGCACCAGTAAAGTTATTATAAGATATAGTATGCTCGCCGTCAATCAAAAAATGTATAATTCTTTGATTTTTTCATTTATTTTTTCCATAGCAACGTCTGAAAAACGAATTCCTGAAAGTACATCTGCAGTTTTCTTGGGATCATAAATACGTTGCTTACTTATAGTGGTTATTTGTTCAATTTTAGCAATACTTCCTTCTTTCATCCTATGTAATTCTGCATTTATTTTCTGTAAAGATCTTGTTTCTTCTTGCAATTTAGAAAGAAGCCGCTGTTGTTTATCAATAGTTTCAGTAATTTTATCTTTTAGCATTAGCAGCTTTTCATTGTCTGAATCGTTTTCGAGTGAAAGTGTATCTGAAATAAACTGAGCAAAGGTTTCTGCTTCATCTATACTGGCTTGACACTCTTGTTTTCGCTTATTTAAGTCTTCAAAAGCAGAATCATATTTTGCCTTTAATCTGGTGTACAATTCTCGACCTAAGGATATATCCCGATCATATACTTTCTTTTCTTCCTTCAAAGATGTTAAAGGGACAATGGTGACGGTTTTTGAGTTATGGTTATTATTTTTATCAAGAACAATAGCATATCGCAGACCACCTTGTTCGCTTCCAACGTTAAAGCCGAGATTTACTTTTATTACATCGCCACGGCTATAGGACTTTATCTTAGAAGGGTCGAAGGATTTTTCCTGAGACAAATATGTTTGAAAGTCCTTAAGCCAGTAGCTAATAAGATCAGCACGTTTGGAGTCTATGAAGCTGTCAGAAGCTATTAATTTATCCATAAAGGATGAAAAGGAAGACAATACATCTTCTTTATGCTGAAGAACTTCTTCATTATTTTTTGGTACACTCATTAATAAAATATTCCCCTTTCGTAAAAAGTTTTTTATCTTATTTTATATTTAAATTTATTCTTCATCTGGATCTTCGTTATCAATAGTATAGTCAGAAGTGTATACTTCATCGGATGAAATTGATTGCCTGAATTCTTCGGCCAGCATCGTTTTATTAAATTCTGCTGAAGGATCAATTTCATCAACAATAGTTTCAAGTTCATCCATTGATACTTTAAAGAATTCTTTCCGTAAATTAACTTTGTTTACGCGGTTGGAATGTAAGCGCTGATGCATCTGAGCTTCAAGTGATACGGCATCGTCTGAAAATATAAAGCTATGTACATCAAATTTAAACGGAACACTTGCACTTCCTAATTCATTGACACGATCCTGGGGATCAAGACGGCGGGTCATACCGATTTTGAATACGTCTTCACCAAATGATCCTAAGTTACTAATAATATAGACGGTACCGGCTTTTCCGTTCTGTAGGTTGGCAATTTCTTCTTTTTTAACAATTACCTGTCCTAATTGATTTTGCAATTCTATAATCCTGGCATTGAGCTTGCTGAGTTCATCATCATCAGTAGTCTGAGAGATGCTTTGTTGAATTTTAACAATTTCGTTATGGAATTTTTCTTCTTCCTTTTCAATTTTCTTCCGTTCGTTTTCAAGAGCTTTCCGTTCCTCGGCTTCTTGCCGCATCTGCTCTTTGATTGCTAATTGCTCCTGACGTGCCTGCTCTTTCTTAACATAGTAGTTGTATTCAATTTTGACGGAGTTGATGAAAAGATATTCGATTTCACCAATAAATTTAGTAAGTGTACCTGCAATGCTCTGATTTCCTTCAGCTGCAATTTTGAGATACTTTGCAGTAACAGTCTTTACATCTTCAATGGATTTATCCAGCTTTTCATATTTTAGATTGTATAAAATATTCTGAATTTCAGCACGTAAAGCAATAACCATCAGGTTGTATATGGATTTATTGGCTTTAGTGGTATATCTGGCAGAGTACTGGCTTAAAAGATCTGTGATTTGTTTTTCGTTTTCCCGGTATGATTTCCGTAAACTCTTTATATCCATACAGTGTAACTTAAGGGTTACAGATGGAGCAATAAGATCAAGATCATCAAAATCCTTATCAGGAATCTTGCAATTGTAATATGGAATGTCTAAATCAAAGAAGTTATTAATGGCATGATCAACACTTTTGTATAATTCCTTACATCTTGAAAGTTTGCGTTGCTGAGAGGAAACCGATTTTTCAAGTTTGGAATCCTTTTCCTGTAAGGATGCTATTTCTGCATGCAAATTGGCAACGATTGAGTTGCTGGAAGTAATCTGTTCATTCAGGTTTTGCAGAGTAGCAGAAGACGCTTTTTGCATTTGTTCAATTTTAGCTTTGGTTTCATAATATTCATTTACACCAAGAGCATCCATTTTTGCCTGCATCTGGGCATTGTCAAACTGAAGCCTTTGGTTTTCGGCTTTGATCTGTGAAATTTTGAAAATATCAAATATTCCCATGTAAATTCTCCCTTCATAAGTTATGAGCATTGTCTTTAATCGTATTTAATGTATGAAAAGTATTATGAATAATATAATGCTTTTCATACTGGAAAGTGCGCCATAACAATCCCCCTTCCTGTTATATATGTGCGTTCTGTTCAATGGTATCCACATTATCCTTTTCAAAATCGCTATTTGTATTTTCATAAAATTATCTTATTTCACATACACCAATGTTAGGTATGAAATAAACGATATAATTGTCAATATGTGTACATACTCCATATTTCTCTTTATAGTAGAAGAGTGCCTCGAGTAGAAAATCTTCGGTCACATTAAGAGTTTCGGCCATTTCATAGGTGTTTTGACATCCAGCATTATAGCAGTCTACAATTCCACGTAATCCTATTAGCCTGTTATATGCCCACATTCTGGCAATTCGTTCTTGCTTGCGGTTGGAAGCAGAGGACTGATCTAATATATTGCCGAAAGAGGTAGCATGGTGTCCAAGCTCCTCGGCAAGGACGCAAACTCTCTCTGTATTGGTGTTAATTTCATTATTGATTGCCACATTTCCGTTGCAGTATAAACCTTTGATTCGTGAGCTGGAAAAAGAGTAATTAACAATATCAACGTTTGCATCGGAAGCGTTTTGACACAATTCTTCAAATTTATTCAATATAATTACCTCCACAGCATTTTGACCTATGAATAAAAACCTATTTTCTCTTTGATTTTACAAACTCAGCAAACTGTTTAATTTCGTCCAGTTCTTCTGGGGTATATTCATCACCATCAAAGTGAGCAGCAATGGTATTCATAGAATCTTTATCGGTTTTATCTTCCATTAAATCGGATCTTTTGCAATGAAAAATCTCACACATTGCGTCTACTTTATCCATACGGGGAGTTTTTATTCCATTACACCAATTATAAACGGAGGTTGTCCCAACCCCTAAGCGTTTAGACAAATCAAGCTGTGTAATTTCATATTTATTTAAGTAGTATCTAAGTCGTTCTGAAAAGATAGCATTAAATTCTCTTTCGGACATATTGGATTTCCTCCTGTTCTTCTTTTATTTGTCTTGATTATATACCGAAAGTGATAATAAAACAAGAATAAAAGTAAAAAAATATCACTTTTAGTATTGACACACACTTAAAGTGATGGTAATATATAATTGTTCCAAGGGAACAGAGAAAATGGAAAGGAGGAAATACCGATGGGAAAGAAAAAGAAAAACGGTAATGAGAAACGCCTGGCAAGCATACTTCTCATTACCGCAGTAATCCAACTCATACAAACAGTTGCTGAATTAATCAGTAAATTGCTTGAATGAGATACAGGGGAGAGAAATCTCCCTTGTAAAAAAGATACGCTTTTTCTTTTCCATTGTCAATATATAGGAGGGAAAATTATGTTGTGGATTGTGTTCAAAATTGCGTTTTTCCTTACAGTTATCATTTATTTGATAAAAAACTGGAAAAGATTTGAGTAGCAATGTAGCTGACCTATCGGCTATACGGGGAAGAAAGGAGAGAACAAGAGTTGAATACATTGCAAATTAGTCTTGCAGCAGCAAGAGTTAATGCTGGCTTGACTCAAAAAGAAGTGGCAAAAGAAATGAAAATATCTAAAACTACGTTAGTTAACTGGGAAAATGGAAAAAGTACACCATCTTTTGCAAGTTTGCAAGCCTTATCTCATCTGTATAAAATGCCTACAGATAATATTTTTTTGCCCAATAAATCCACTTAAAGTGATATACGATGAGGCATGAGATCTAACAGAAAGGAGGGAAGAGAGATGAGAGAAGAAATGGAGAGTAAGATCGACCATTTAATGGAACTGTTAAAAGAAGCTGGCTCCTTGGCAAATGAACTGGCTGCTGAAGGGATCCCGATAAAGCTTATTGCCATGCTAGAGGAAGAAAGTGGAGAGAAAGAACCTCCAAGAATCAGTGCACTTAGGAAGCTCTTAAAAACAAACTTTAGTGATGATGCAATGGAATTAATGTTGGAACATCCAGAGAGGGAGTTCACCTATCGCTATGGCCGGGGAGTATCTAAAAGGAAAGAGGAAGGAGCAGAGAGGATGAGCAAAGAAGCAGCAGAGAAAATTGACAAGGTTATCTGTGAGTTATCAGAGGACATTATGAACAACATGAAAGAATTTCCGTGTGATAACAGAGCAGTAGCTGAAAAAGCACAGGCACTTGCAGCGTTGGTGGAAGCAAGCGCACGTGCATATGAAAATTGCATTCGGAACGATCGGGGATATCGACCAGAAGAAGAAAAGATAGGTGGAAAGCAGATCAAAAGAGTGGAGATTGAGGTAGATTTTCAGGAACCAGTAAATGGATACATCATAAGGAAAATGGTTCGTAATTTTCGGATGCAATGTCGGGAGCTTATGGAGGCAGAAATACGTACAAGATTTTCATTAGATGGGTTTGAAAAAAAAGAGAAGTAGGTGAAGGAGGAAAGTAGCATGGTTATGGTTCCTGTAATAAAAACAGCAATCATCTGTATCACGATAGTAGTGATCTTCTGGATGCTTCTCAATAATAAACCAAAGAAGTAAAGCAGCAGCACCTGTAGATTTTGAAGTGAAACCATAAACTTGTAAAACCGTACAAGCGGTTATACATATCATCTAAAAAAGAGGAAAGGGTAGCAAATGGATACATATTCAAAGACAATCATTCAAAAATTTGATAATGGCGTAAATATTGTTCATATCCCTGACCTTACGGATGAAGAGCGGGCCAGAAGACAGGCGCAGCTGAGACGTGCAGCGGAGCAGTTATTGAAGGAAGCAGAAAGAGTAAAAAAACAACAGGAAGGGCAAAACGTGCCTTCTGTGTGGTGTACAACGGCACCACAGTAGTACCTTTAATTCCCCTTTTACACAGAAAAGGTGCGCAGCTCCCCTCTGCGCACCACATAGAGGGCACGTTGGACAAGCAGGAGGGTGAACATTGAGAAAGATTCGTTTAAAACAGAGCATTGCGTTTGTGATATTTCTTCTGGCTGTTGCGGCAATGGACAGCCGGTTATATATCACAGCAGGTGTGCTGGCAATTGCCAGTGCGATCTATATGTATTCAACAGTAGTGGAGGAAAAGCGTTATGTATATGAGCTTCGAAGAAAGTGGACTGATTCAAGGATCAGCAGAGCAGAAGAACCGGGACAAGGACCGGATCTGGGAACATATCAGACAGTGGAAGGGAGAAAACAGGCATGAGAAAGAGAATTCTATCAGTGTTACTGGTATTGCTGATGCTGTTGCTGTTGATTCTATACAGCTTGCCGGCTGAAGCATCGGAGAAGTACCCGGTAAGGAAGATGCGTGTCACGTGTTATACCTATCCGGAAGGAAGCATTACGGCATCCGGCTGTGAAGTCAGGGAAGGTATCGTTGCAGCGAAGAAGGACTGGATGGATGCCCTGGTTGTCCTGTATGACACTGATATGAACTTCATTGGATATTTCGAAGTCAAAGACACAGGCTTCGGGATTGATAAGGACGGGGACGGTATCGGCAGTATCCAGGACGGAACAAGTATTGATGTATTCCGGAGCAGCCAGTCCCGGTGTAAGGAATGGGTGAATACGTATGGAGATTATTGTTATGTGCAGGTTATCCCTGATGCAGAGGGATAAAAAAGAGTCCTGCCGATTTCTAGGGGAAATGCAGGACTCTAGGGGATTAAATGTAATGTATTTATGTTAAAGCATTGAAGGAGGAAAGTCAAGTGAAACAACCAAGAAAGCCGGTACTGGAAGAGAAGAAGCAGATTGCGGCAGCAGGCCTCGACTGGAAGAACTGGAGTGTACAGGAGAAAGACAACAACTCCATCACGCTTGTAAATAAGAAGAGCGGAAGGAAAAGGGTGATCTTATGCTGACCGAAAAGGAGATCCGGGACAAGCTGTTTGAAGAATATCCCGTCATGTTCCGGCAGAGCATGAGTGCAAAGAACTGGTTCCGTGCAAGAAACGTGGTAGACACGGCGCGCAAGGTTGCCCTGTTCCTCCAGTTACCGGAAAAGGATCTGGATGAGCTGTTTGGGATCCGGGGTGACCGTGGGGAAATCATTCAGCAGGGAAGATTCAAGGAAGAAGACATCATCCGTTGTGATGATGAGGTGCGAAAGCATCAATATAAAGAGAACCAGGAGATGATGCGCATCATCCGGGAGAAATATAAAAAAGACGCATGAGCTGTAACTCATACGCCTTGACATATCCGCTCACGCGAACACTAAACCGTTAAATTTAGTATAGCAAAATAGAGCTGATATGTCAAGAAAATGGGGGTTCCGACCTCCATTTTCTAGCATTCTAAGTATATTAAAGTTAGGAGAATGGGATGTATTGGCTTGATACATATAAGTTTATTTCCAGTATCGAATATGAGTATAAGTTCGCAGGAAAGTACGGAGCAAAGGGTGAGAAGAGACAGAAGAAGGAGAAGATCTCGCCGGAGCAGATCCGGAAGCAGAACCAACAGAACCGAGAAAAAAGGATGCGCCGGAAGATCAAGGCGAATTTCGGGGAGAAGGATCTGTGGGTGACATTGAAATATCCGAGAGGATACCGGCCGACCATAGAGGAACTGAAGAAGGATCTGGATAAAATGCTTTCATTACTCCGTAAAGAGTACCGAGCAAGGGGTGAACCATTCAAGTGGATCATCCGGAAGGAGATCGGGAAGCGTGGTGGTGTACATATCCACATGATAGCAAACCGTATTGCCGGAGCTGACACAGACCTGCTGATCCGCAATGCCTGGGGAAAGAAGATTGATATCCAACCCATGTATGAAGCCGGCGGATTTGAGGATCTGGCCGCCTACATTGTCAAGGAGCCGGATGAAGAATGTGCAGAGCAGCTGTCCTTATTCCCGGAAGAAGAGAGGAAACAGTTCCGGAAGTATTCCTGCAGCCGCAATCTGATTGAACCGGTACCGGAGCGGAAGACCTACCGTAGGTGGACGATCGCACGTCTGATCCGGGATGGTGAGATTAAAGCCACTCCGGGATATTACGTGGATAAGAACAGCATCCACTATGGAGTGAACCGCTTTACCGGAATGAGTTATTTAAGATACACCGAAGTGAAAATTGCACCGGTGCAACGGTGGGGAGGTGGATAAGGTGGAAGTGAACATTTACGTAGAGACTACAACACAGCGTCCGGCAAGGTGTGAGATCGCCGGAATGTGGCTCTTGGAATACATTACAAGCACTGGGAACCCGGTTACGCGGTCCGGAATCCTGCATAAGAAGGATATTACCAATAATGCGTTAACGTTAGAATTATTATTGTGTGCATTTCGAAGACTGACAAAATCGTGCTCCGTCCGAGTATTTACTCAATGCGGACACGTTTTGGGAGTGATGCAGAATCACTACCTTCCGATGTGGGAAAAGAACGGATGGAGAACGGCAAAAAATGCACCTGTAAAGAATGCGGATCTATGGCAGCAGGTGTCCGAACAAATGGCAAAGCATTATGTCACGGTAGAGGATACGGACCATTCCTATCGCCAATATATGCAGGAGAAGGTGCAGAAAGAGTTGTTGAAGGAGATTGAGGAAGATGAAAAATAAAGACCAAGCGATCCAGATGCTCCGTGACAACATTCCAATCGAGGATATTGTGGAAGCCACAGGCTACAGCAGAGGATACTTATACAAGTTGGGAAGCAGTAACGGAATCGTCTGGGAAAGAGTATCCATAAACGACTACAGGGAGCAGATCCTTTACATGATAGAGCAGGGCAAAACACCGGAAGAGATCGGACAGGCCTTCGGCTACAGCAAAATTACGGTACGTAACTGTGTCAATGCCTGGAAGCGTGCAGAAAAGAGACTGGCCGAACCGGAAGAGAGAAATACGGAACAGGAAGGGATCGAAGAGGTTGCTTTCCCCGAGAAGCAGTTGAGCTTTATGGAGCGGAAAACGTTCCGGCCTCCGATCGTGGAATATGCGGGAAGGAAATGGCAGGATGTGACAGAGATTTATTGTCCGGGATGATGAACAGAAAAGGTTGTTGAAGGAGGTAAATGAGGATGTTTGATAAATTTGGAGAATTTAATTCTGCAGAGGAAATAAACGCTACGGCAGCAGGTCTTCTAGTAGAGGGTGATCTGGAAGGACTTAGGGAAATGGCGAAGGAGAACGGCTTCGATGAAGACGATGTACAGGATTACATCGATAGAATCTATCCGGAGCTGGCCAATACCTACACGGCGGCATGGAACAAACTGGAAGTGGAAATGAAAGAGCTTAAGGTGTGTGAGATCATGGAGGACTGGGTGGAGTACATCCGGATCAAGATGGAGGAAGAGGAAGAGATGCAGAGAGCCATCCGGAAGAAAGGCAAGAGCCTGCAGGGATGCATTGCAGAATTGATGAAGTGGGGATTTAAGCACCAGTATCCGATCAGTAATGAGATCATGAAGGAAGCGGGTGTGACTGCAGGCAAGGTTACCCTTGGAATCCCCGGAATGGGTACCGCTAAGAAGGTCATTACGAAGTATTACCTGGGAAAGTAGGTGGCACGGATGAAAAAGAAAGCCATTGAGAAGATTCCATACCTGACACTGCCAAGGGTGGTGCAGAAGAAGAATGCAAGATATGTGACGGTTACGGCATTTAAGAATATCGAACATGAACGGCACCTGTTTGTTGAGGTATACCGGAATACGAAAAGCACGAAGGAAATCCCGGTAATACGAATCGTTATGACGAAAAAGGACTTCGGCAATTACTTTCCGGAAAAGAACGAATGGACCAGACAGAAGATTGAAACCGACCATTATTACGACAGTACAAGACTGTTATGGCACACACAGTCTGAAGACGGCAGCAGGCTTTACTCAGAGGCTGTGAAAAAGGACATTCTTTTTACGGAGAAGGACATTGAGCGGATAGAAACCATGTGCAGGAAAAAAGCATGGAAGAGGGAGCGATGGTGGGAAAACATCTATTACCATGAGAATGATATTGTAACCAGTGCAAGGTGTAAGACAGAGAAAAGAAAAATGGAGCGCAGGCAGCAGGCTTTGAAAGACCGGATGGAAAACACACCGGAGCTTCCGGAAACCAGGATTCTGGATATCGCCGACCGGATTTACTTTTCAGAAAAGCATTACCTGTATTACAAAAAGCACGGAAGCTATGCAGATATCACATGCAGTAAGTGCGGAGGAGTATCATTCGGGCGGTGGAAAGCCGGGATGTCCTATGAATCACAGTTTGAGAAAAGAATAGATGAACCGATCGAGGGGCGATCCGGGGACTGCCCGCTTTGCAGAGCACGTGGAGAGTATAAGTGTCAGGGAAAAGTAAGAAGTGAACACAGCCAGAAGATTCATCTTTTCCTTGGGCAGAAATACAAGGAGACTGGAATGGTGATGCGGTACATCGAGGTAGGGAAGCAATGGGCACTTGAACTGACCAGTGGAGAGAAAGAACCGGAAATGCATGGAGCCTATGAGAAGATTTCCGGGATAGAAATTGCAAGAGCATACTTTGAACCGGATAAGAAAGTACAGACGGATTATCACAAGCACAATCCGTATACCGGGGAAGATTTCTGGGATGACTGCAATCTGTATGGAAATGCAAATATCACAATCAATGAAGCCCCGGTTCTGTCAGAAACTTATGAAAACATGGCAGGAACGATGTTCCAGTATTGTGCCATGCGTGAATATGCACAGAATGTATCAAGATATAATCCAATTGACTATCTGGAACGGTACCAGGAAACACCGCAGATTGAAATGCTGGTAAAAATGAATCTGATTGGAGTGGCGAAAAGCCTTGTTGCCTGCCGGTACGGAATTGTGGAAAACGTACATGCAACACGTCCGGATCAGTTCCTGGGAATCCGAAGAGAGAGAGTAAAACAGCTAATCGAACGGAAAGGGGACACGGATCTGCTGGAAACCATGGCAATAGAAAAGCGTATGGGTGCAAACTGGACAGCGGAACAGGTGGAGCATATTACGGAAGCAAAATTGTCCGGAGTACAGATTGAAGAAGCAACGCACTATATGAGCATCCAGCAGATGTTAAACCGGATTGAGAAGTATGCAGGATGTTCCTATGGTAGTTGCTGTACAAATAGCGGTGAGCGGATCCGGGCAGTGGCAGGACTGTATTGTGATTATCTGCATATGAGGAATGCATTGGGATATGACCTGAATAATACCGTATACCAGCAGCCAAGGAATCTGGAACAGGCACATAATGCCATGGTGCAGGAAGCGAATAAGAAAGAAGCAGATAAGCGTCTTGCAGAGGTAGAAATAAGATTTATGGAAATCAGTAGACAATACCGGAAGCTCCGGAATCGGTATTACTACGAAGATGAAACCTATCTGATCCGTCCGGCCAGATCCGCGAAGGAGATCGTCAGTGAAGGAAGGATCCTGCATCATTGCGTAGGTGGTGACAATTACCTGGGAAAACATAATCGTGGAGAGACTTATATCCTGATGCTGCGGTTTAAGAAAACACAGGAAGCACCGTATATTACAGTGGAGATTGATGCGGAAAGCAATCGGATCCTGCAGTGGTACGGCGCACACGATCGGAAACCGGATGAAAAGAATATGAAGAAATGGCTTGATAATTATGTGGAAAAGCTGAAAAACGGAACGCTGGCAGCAGTTCAGGAACAAGAACAGCAGGTATTGTTACCTGCCATGTAGGAGAAAATCATGGAAAATATAGAAAATGTAACAGGAGATGTACTGGACTTAAACAACCAGTTTGCATCTTATCAGGATTATAAGGCAGCAGTCGATACCGAGATGAACCGTGCAGCAGAGAGCTTTGTGCGGATCGGGTACCTTTTGAAGATCGCAAGGGACACGGATATCCTTAAGGAGAGCGGATATGCGAATGTGAATGAGTTTGCAGAAAGTATTTACCATTTGGATAAGTCCCAGGTAAGCCGGTTTATCAATATCAATGATACATTTGCGGAAAACGGTTATTCGGACAGGCTGCAGGCACAGTATCAGGGATATGGATATGCCAAGCTAGCAGTGATGCTGACGCTTCCGGAAGAGATCCGGGAAGAGATCCCGGCAAGCTACAGCAAAAGGGAAATTGAGACCATTCAGGACGAATACAAGGAAGAACAGAAGGTATCTGACATTGAAGTGATGCTGGAGGGGGAGAAAGAAGCCCAGAAAACGTTGAATTTACTCGGCAAGACACTGGATCAGGTCATTCATGATTATCCGGATATGGCAGCAGTCCTGTACAGCATCAAAGGCTATCAGGAAGAACGGAAGAAGAAATATTATGAAGCACTGGCACCGAGCGGAGAAGTCACCTACACGGCACGTATTCAGGGTGTGGGAAGGCTTGCCATGGTGATCAAGGGCGCAACAGCAGATATCACGATCCTCAATATGCGAAGCCTTGAAAAAGAGTATTACAGCTGGGATCAGCTGACGGAAGCCATCCCGGAGGTGATCTGTCCGGATATGTCGATCGGGGAACCGGTAGAAAAATGGTGGGAAAGACATTATGGAGAGACATTCCCGGCAAAAAAAGAGGAAATTGCACCGGTGCAACCGCAAAAACCGCATAAAGACTCGGTAAAGAAGCCATCCAGGGTGATTACACCGCCACCGAAAAAGGAGAAGCCGCATGAAGAGAAGAAAGAACCGGAGAAATTACCGGTACAGGAATCAAAGCCGGAAACTGTATCAGAACCAGTGCAGGAAGAGATACCGGAAGAATCCACAGAACCGATCGAGCCAATGGAACAGGAGAGCGAAGATCAGGAAGAAGCTGCAGTTCTTGGTAATGAAATTCCGGTATGTGATCCTGATGAGGATATTGAGGTGGAAGCGGAGCCGGGAAGTGCAGGATGTGATGCTTGGAGAGATGCTGCGCTTCTGAAGGTAAAAGAAATCCAGAACGGATATAAGGAACTGGATATCTGGGAATGGGATAAGGAACTCCCAACGCTGGATCAGATCGATGCAGCCTATGGGAAAGCCCTGGAAATGTATAACCTGCTATTTGAATTAAGGGGGATTGTCAAGAATGGCGAGGTTTGCAATTAAAACATAGAACATAATTAAAGTAAAACGGAGGTGTAAGAAAATGTTTAAGGCAGCAGTAGGAACATGTAAGTATTGTGGACAGACATGCACGGTAGAAGTAGAGGAAAACTATTCACAGGAGCAGGTGGATGAAGTTGTTACGTCCAAGTGCCTTTGTGAAGAAGCAAAGGAAATGAGAAAGATCAAGATAAGATCGGAGAGGGCAATAAAAAATATCAATCAGTTGTTCGGGGATACAGACACGGGAATGATTCTTAAGGCAGCAGTCCATGCAGTAGCGGCAGAACTGATTGACGGAGTAAAGATTGATATCGGATCTGGTGAAAAGGCAGAAATGAAGCTGAGTAAGGGAAAGATCACCGTTCAGAAGAAGACAACCATTGTGGATAGTCTCGGAATGTGAGGCCTGACATGGGTAAAAGACCTCATAGTTACACCCGGAAGCTCCAGTTCAGTGAGAAAGAAAAAAAGAAGATTGCAGAACGGGATCATGGGCAGTGTATCTTCTGCAATATGGGCATACCGGCAGAGGGAGCTACCTGGCTGGATCTGCAGGTAAAGGATTACATGCATTTTATTCCCAAAAGTGCATTAGGACTAGGCGTGGAGCGTAACGGAGCCATCGGGTGCCGGTATCATCATTCCATCCTGGACAATGGGAATAAGGGAATGCGGCAGCAGCTCCTGGACCAGTTCGAAGAGTATCTGAAAAGACAGTATTCGGACTGGGACAAGTCCAAACTTACTTACAGTAAGTGGAATTAGGTCATAGTGGCTACAAAAAGCCTTTTGGTATACATATCACGGAAAAACCATATGGGGAGCTGTCCCCCACAGCTTCCCGGAAAGGAAAATCATGGCAAAGAAGAATAATAAATTGATGGAATATAACAAAGCCTGTGCGGCAGCAGGCCTGACCTATGCACAGATGCAGCAGAAAGAAAGCACCATGATGATGGGATCCATCCGGGCGCCACGGAATTACCGCAAGGCTTCGGAATGGCAGCAGTTGGCCAATGGGAAGAAACGTGTCTGTTATGTGAAAGATGGAAAGAAAGAATGCTGCAAGGCAGAATACCTCCCGAACGGGTACCTGAAGAAGAAATGCGTAAGCTGTAGGTGGGTGGTGTAGGGATGGAAGAGAATCACATAGCCACAAGCATATATAAGCAAGGATATCGTGATGCCATTGAGGATTGCTTATGCCTGTTAAAGACCAAACACATGGTAAGAACAGCAGAGGATGATTTTAATAGCGAGATAGAAGTACCCTTTTACAGGGAGTTATTTAAGGAGATTAAGGAACTGGGAGGACGAAAAGATGATAAGGAAGATCAGATGTAAGGTATGTCATTATCGGTTTGTACCAAAGGCAGAGAATAAAAAGGTGATTGGCGAACCGATCTCACTTAATAATGCATTTTCTGGCAGAAAGTATTATGAAGCCTTTGATTGCCCTATGTGTGGTTGTCAAAACATTGTGAATACCATAGAAGGGGAAATGATTGAATAATGGGATATGTTATTGCAGTCATATTAGGGTTCTTTTGGGTTGGAGATCCAGGAGCAGATAATAGCTTCTTAATGGCAGCAGGACTGTTTGCAATTGCCGGAGCGATCTCCATGCATAAGTAAATCAAAGTGGTGAAGTTATGGAAAGTATAGTGAAAAAATTATTTAAAACAATGATATATACACTAATCTGGTGCCACATATGGATTGCTTTAGAAATTATTTTGTATGGTCATGCTGAAAATAGAGAAGTTGATAACATAATGACATTTATCGTTATACCAATTATATATAAGGCAGTTAATTAAAGGAGTGAGGAGTATGGCAAAAGCAGTATTGGTTATGGACATGCCGGAATCATGCAGTAAGTGCAAGTTTTTGTATGAGTTTCAGGGAATTAAGAAGTGCCAGCTTATGAATGTACTGAATGGAGGCGCATCAAGATTGTCACAGAACTCATTTATGAAGAAACGGCATGAAAAATGTCCGCTCCGGGAACTGCCGGAGAAGGAGCATAACGACAATGAATATGATGAATATTCGGATGGATGGGATGCAGGATGGAATGCCTGTCTGGATGAAATAACAAGGTAAATTAAAGTTTAGGAGGATAAGAGGATGGAAAACGCATATACACATATTGTTCT
>OGQM01001288.1_pt1 | contig 17987 bp, 15 predicted proteins | sample 1553191 | NCBI WGS metagenome assembly OGQM01 (sample SAMEA2579954, study PRJEB22360) | human gut metagenome | biome: human gut; feature: human-associated habitat; material: faeces | place: Denmark | collected 2008/2010 | reverse complement strand
GAGCAGTGTCTCCCAGTCACTGACCGATGACTATTCGATAGCGGGCGGCAGCCACATTCTGGCACTCTCCGGACTGCATCTCGGCATCATCTATGGCCTGCTGACGATGCTGCTCAACTTCCGCGGCCGGCTGCGGTGGCTCACCCAGCCTCTGATCCTCCTGGCCGTCTGGTCGTTCGTCACACTCGTCGGCCTGCCGGCCAGTGCCATCCGGTCGGCCCTCCTCATCACGCTCTACTCCATCTGCCTGCTCGCCCGCCGCAAGAAGATCTCGGTCAATGCACTGGCACTGGCCGCCGTCATCATGCTGACCGTACAGCCTTTGGAGCTATGGGATGTCGGGTTCCAACTGTCCTTCCTGGCAGTCCTCGCCATCCTCGTGTTCTACCCCACCTTCTTCCATCTGCTCACGCTCAGCCATCCCGTCAGCCGCTGGATATGGGGCATGGCCTGCGTCAGCTTGGCTGCTCAACTGGGTACGGCACCGCTCGTGGCCTACTACTTCGGACGGTTCTCCTGCTACTTCCTCCTCACCAACTTCATTGTCATTCCCCTGGCCACCTTCATCCTCTATGGTGCCGTCCTGTTCTTTCTCTGCTCACCCCTGCCCTTCCTGCAGCAGCTGCCGGCCACCCTCCTGACCGTCCTGTCCCAACTGATGAACGACTTTCTCGGCCGCATCGCACGCCTGCCGGGAGCCAGCATCGAAGGACTGCAGCCCTCCGTGTTCCAGCTCTCCCTGCTCTACCTCCTCATAGCGAGCGTCTCCGTCATCGTCTACACTCTGCAGAAGGTGAGCAGGCTGCACAAGCTCGACGCCTTCCATCACGAAGAGGAGAGACGCATCACGGAGTACGAGCCTTAATGCCACAATGTACCGGCACGACTATCTGGAATCGAATCTCAAGACCATTTCATGCTATATCAATACACTATAACGATATGAAAGAAAACAACAGAAAACTTCTCTACACCACCCTTCTCATGGCCTCTGCCCTCACGGCACAGGCCGGCGAGAAGCCTAACATCATCTTCATCCTCTGCGATGACATGGGCTATGGCGACCTCGCCTGCTACGGCCAGCCCTATATCCACACGCCGAACATCGACCGTCTGGCGAGTGAGGGCATGCGCTTCACGCAGGCCTATGCCGGCAGTCCGGTGAGTGCGCCTTCCCGTGCGGCCCTCATGACGGGACAGCACACGGGCCACACCCTCGTACGCGGCAACAAGGAGTTCTGGTCCGGACGCGTCCGCTATGGACGCAACGATGAATATGCCGTCACAGGCCAGCAACCCTATGATCCCAACCACGTCATCCTGCCCGAGATCATGAAAGACCAGGGCTACACCACCGCCCTCTTCGGCAAGTGGGCCGGCGGCTACGAGGGATCGGTCTCCACACCTGAGAAGCGCGGCATCGATGAGTTCTACGGATATATCTGCCAGTACATGGCCCACCTCTATTATCCCAACTTCCTCAACCGGTACAGCAAGCAGGAAGGCGACACCAGCGTCATCAGGGAGGTGCTCGAGCAGAACATCCAGCACCCGATGTGGGGAGCAGGATATGGACGCCGCCAACAATACTCCGCCGATATGATCCATCAGCACGCCATGCAATGGCTCGACCGGCAGACCGGCACACAGCCCTTCTGCGCGTTCCTCACCTATACGCTGCCCCATGCCGAGCTGGTGCAGCCCGACGACTCCATCGTCAACGGATATATCGACCAGTTCAAGAACGACCACGACTTCTGCGGGGCCGACCGCTACAACTCCGTAGCCCATGTGCACGCACAATTCGCCGCCATGATCACCCGCCTCGACACCTATGTCGGACAGATCATGAAGAAGCTCCACGAGAAGGGACTCGACGACAACACCATCGTCATCTTCACCTCCGACAACGGCCCTCACGAGGAAGGAGGTGCCGACCCTACCTTCTTCGGACGCGACGGCAAGCTGCGGGGCCTGAAGCGGTCATGCCTTGAAGGCGGCATCCGCATACCTTTCATCGTACGCTGGCCGGGCCATGTGAAAGCCGGAACGGTGAACAGCCATCAGCTGGCCTTCTGGGATGTCATGCCTACCTTCTGCGACATCCTCGGCATTAAGAACTATACGCGCAAGTATGCCTGCCGCTCACCGCGCACGTATGAGGGCATCCCACAGGCGAAGAAAGAATATTGGGACGGCATTTCCTTCCTTCCCACCCTGCTCGGTAAGGACAAGCAGCAGAAGCAGCACGACTATCTGTATTGGGAGCTCAACGAGAGCGGCCAGATAGGCGTCAGACAGGGCGACTGGAAGCTCGTCGTCGATCATGGCAAATGCCATCTCTACAACCTGGCCACCGACATCCATGAGGATCATGACCTCGCCGACTCCCAGCCCGAGCAGCTCCGTCACATGGTACAGCTCGTCCATCAGGCACATGTCGACGATCCCCTCTTCCCCATCACCCTGCCGCAATGATCCACCCCTGGCTCTCCATTGCCCGTAAACCCGATGGGCAATCCTGACGCTGCCTGCCGAACCATCCAGACAGAGGCATCTCACGAACCGAGACCTTCTATCCTAGGATCTTGGCCGTATCACCAGGCTCTCGGTGACGTTCATCGTATGATCATGACGGCACCGCCGTATAATCCCGATATCACTTCAGGACCCGCGCACTGCCATCAACCTTTTTGCTCTCGCCCTGCCGCCTCCGGTACTCCGGCCCGCGGCAGGGCGGTCTGCTGTTGTTCAGGGCCTGTCCCAAGTCTGGCTACCTCCGCCCCACCTCCGCTCTACCTCCGTTCTATCTCCCGTCTCCATCAGGTGCGATCCAATTCGCAAAAGGAATGGTCGGCACACGTAGGACCGTATGCCCGGGAAAGAGGAAGAGCCGGCATGTCCGGCGACGAAAATTTTGTCTTCTTCCGCTTGCGGGTATGGCTTTTTTCCCTTATCTTTGCAGTATGAACGAACAGAAGCAAGACAACATACAGCTTAGCGAGAACTTCATTATTGCCGACGCAGACTATCTTGACAAGGTAGCCTTCAATCTGACGGTGAATTTCGAGCGCATGCTGGGACGTAAGATCCCGCGTGCCGACATGGCGCAATGGGCTGTCGACATTACGCTCGACGGCGGCCTGCGTCCTGACGGCCAGCAGCATGAGACCCAACTGATGCTACTCTACAACGAGAACCGTCCGCTCATGGACTGCTTCCAGCCCGCCGATCTCAAGACTGGGCTCAACGGACAGGCCTTCAAGGATGAGCGGCTGGGCGAGTACATCATCAATGCCTACGCCACCGGCAAGCTCGTCGACAAGGACGAATATCTCCTGCAGACCCTCCTCACCCTCACGGAGCACGAAGAGGTGAGGCGCGTGATGATCATCTGCAACACGGAGGAGGGCGACGTGCTCGACCGTGTACGCGAGGTGCTCGGCCGTTCGCACAACGACAGCCAGCGTGTCACCGTCTTTGCCATGGGCAACATCGCCGGAGGCAATTACCGCACTGAGAATCTAGGCTTCTCCCTTACCGATGCCCTCGGAGTGCGGTCAGAAGAGTTCAACAAATAAGATAACCGTAAAATCTAAATAGCACAATGAGTAGAATATTGATGATCGGTGCCGGTGGCGTGGCCACTGTCGCTGCTTTCAAGATGGCTGAAAACCCTGATGTCTTCAGCGAGTTGATCATTGCCAGTCATCACCGCGCGAAATGTGACCGCCTGATGGAGTCCATCCGCGCCAAGGGTTACAACGACATAAAGATCTCCACGGCCGAGGTGGACGCCGATGAGGTGGACCAGTTATGCGCCCTCATCAACAGCTGCAAGCCCGACCTGGTGGTCAATCTGGCCCTCCCCTATCAGGACCTGACGATCATGGACGCCTGCCTCGCTTGTGGCGTGAGCTACCTCGACACGGCCAACTATGAGCCGAAGGACGAGGCTCACTTCGAATACAGCTGGCAGTGGGCCTACAGGGACCGCTTCCGTGAGGCCGGCCTGACAGCGATCCTCGGCTGCGGCTTCGACCCGGGTGTGAGCGGCATCTATACCGCCTACGCTGCCAAGCACGAGTTCGACGAGATTCAATACCTCGACATCGTCGACTGCAACGCCGGCAACCACCACAAGGCCTTCGCCACCAACTTCAACCCGGAGATCAATATCCGTGAGATCACGCAGAAAGGCCTCTACTATGAGGATGGCAAGTGGATCGAGACCGAGCCGCTGGCCGTGCACAAGGATCTCACCTATCCGAATATCGGAAAGCGCGACAGCTACCTCATGCACCACGAGGAGCTCGAGTCGTTGGTGAAGAACTATCCCACCATCAAGCGTGCCCGCTTCTGGATGACCTTCGGACAGCAGTATCTCACCTATCTCGACTGCATCCAGAACCTCGGCATGAGCCGTATCGACGAGGTGACCTACGAGGCACCGTTGGCCGACGATCCCGAGAAGAAGGTACAAGTGAAGATCGTTCCCCTGCAGTTCCTCAAGGCCGTATTGCCCAACCCACAGGATCTGGGTGCCGACTACGACGGCGAGACCTCTATCGGCTGCCGCATCCGTGGCCTGCGCGACGGCAAGGAGCACACTTACTATATCTACAATAACTGCAAGCATCAGGACGCCTACAAGGAGACAGGCATGCAGGGCGTAAGCTACACGACGGGCGTGCCCGCCATGATCGGTGCCATGATGTATTGCAAGGGACTGTGGAAGAAGCCGGGCGTATGGAATGTGGAGGAGTTCGATCCCGATCCCTTCATGGAGCAGCTCAACAAGCAGGGACTGCCCTGGCATGAGGTACGCGACGAGGATCTTGAGCTGTAGTCTCCCGACTGTCAGGAAGAAGCCAAGGACGGCGGGCACCCGTGTGTCCCGCTGTTCTTATGTATGCCCTTCCCTCACATCCTTCCCGTTAATTTTCCAAATCAGACAAAATCAATGGCAAAAACAGAAGAAGAACTGGCTGCCGAGCAGGCAGCAAAGATAAAGGCAGAGCGCGAGGGTAAGCTGAAAGCCCTCCAGGCTGCCATGTCCAAGATAGAGAAAGACTTCGGCAAGGGGTCCATTATGCGCATGGGCGACGAACAGGTCGAGAACGTCGATGTCATCCCCACGGGATCCATCGGCCTCGATGTAGCCCTGGGCGTAGGCGGCTATCCGCGCGGACGCATCATCGAGATCTACGGTCCGGAGTCATCGGGTAAGACGACGCTGGCCATCCATGCCATCGCCGAGGCACAGAAGAAGGGCGGTATCGCCGCCTTCATCGATGCGGAGCACGCCTTCGACCGCTTCTACGCCGCCAAGCTCGGCGTGGACGTGGACAACCTGTGGATCTCACAGCCCGACAATGGCGAGCAGGCCCTTCAGATCGCCGACCAGCTCATCAGCTCATCGGCCATCGACATCCTCGTCGTCGACTCCGTGGCTGCCCTGACGCCAAAGAAAGAGATCGAAGGCGAGATGGGCGACTCCGTTGTGGGCCTGCAGGCCCGACTGATGTCACAGGCACTGCGCAAGCTCACCGCCACCATCTCCAAGACCAACACCTGCTGTATCTTCATCAACCAGTTGCGCGAGAAGATCGGCGTGATGTTCGGCAACCCCGAGACGACGACCGGTGGTAATGCCTTGAAGTTCTACGCCTCCGTACGTCTGGACATCCGGCGTGTCACCACCATCAAGAATGGTGACGAGGTGCTGGGCAACCATGTCCGCGTCAAGGTGGTGAAGAACAAGGTGGCGCCTCCTTTCCGCAAGTGCGAGTTCGACATCATGTTCGGATCGGGCATCAACAAGCTGGGCGAGATCGTTGATCTCGGCGTAGAGCACAACATCGTACAGAAGAGTGGCAGCTGGTTCAGTTACAACGGCTCGAAACTGGCACAGGGACGTGACGGCACGCTGAAGGTACTGGCCGACAACCCTGAGCTTTGCGAGGAGCTCGAGTCACTGATCATGCAGGCCATCAAACAAGACGAATAAGACAAATGACAGAGTACGGCAGACAAGCATCCGTGCTCTGTCATTTTTTATGTTTACCCTTTAAGGAATTGGCAATATGCGAGACGAGAAAGAAATGAGATGGCGTACCCTCTCCTCCGAGACACTGATCGCCCGTCCCTGGCTGACGGCCCGACGTGACAAGGTAGAGTTGCCCGATGGCAGCATATACGATGAATACTATGTGCTCCACTATCCCACATGGATCAACGTCATCGCCGAGACCGAGGACGGCCGGCTCATTCTGGAACGCCAGTACCGCCATGCCCTCGATGTGGTCTCCATGGAGATCTGCGCCGGCGTGGTGGAGAAAGGGGAGACACCGCTCGAAGGTGCCCGACGTGAGCTGCAGGAAGAGACCGGATACATTGGCGGCGAATGGACCGAGCTGATGACGATCGCACCCAATCCCTCGACGATGGACAATCTCTGCCATTGCTTCCTCGCCAGAGGCGTACGGCCGACAGGCCACCGGCATCTGGATGCCACAGAAGACATCGAGGTGTTCTGCCGAACCAGGGCCGAAGTGTACGATATGCTCCGAAACGGCGAGTTCCTGCAAGCCATGATGGTGGCTCCACTATGGAAATATTTCTCGTTGTACCCTCTTTAGCCTGCATCCCCTCCCCCTTCCCTATCCGCCATCATCCGGGGCTCGCATAAGCGGCTGCCTCGCCACACGGAAGGACAGTCCATCGGCGACACGGCCCTTGCACTTTCTCCTCTCCTCATAGCGGCAGTACCCTCAAAGGCGTTTCGCAGGAGGAGTACGAGTGATGTTCACCTGGGCAAAGCCTTTCAGGCTACAACCTTAAAGGTAATCCAAGACCTCCATTAAAGCTTCTGACTTGCAGGTTGCACAATCGCAACTCACAAAAACGATCTACCTTAAACAAAGCTTCCACCGGACGATCCGTCCTTATCGGATGACAAATACCATTCCGATATTGGTTTAAAGTGAATCTAGAGATTTGAGCAGACCCTCTTTCGTAAAGAATTTGTATTTTAGCTTTAAAATTTTCAAAGATATTTCCATGGTCTTTCAAGATAATACCCTTGCTAACTTGGCAGATAAACACACCTCCGTTTTTCAAATCATATTGAATCAGAGATTCCAAATCAAATACTGGAAATATTATGCACTGCATTTTTATTCCATCATAATCATAGGTATCAATACATACAGATCTAAAAATGTTAGATAGAATGATTATATCAACATCAGAGGTTTCGTTAAACTTCTCTGTAAGGAAACTTCCTGTAATCATTGCTCCATAAGCATGAGGGAAATATTCAGTTAAAAAACTTTTGACTTTTATCAATATTCTTTTCTTGTCTATCATGGTATAGCTTTTGTTTTGCAAAGTTTACACAGCATTTGTAATATTTAAAATATTATTAATTACAAAATGCTATCATGGAAATAATATTTTTACTTAGAAATGCTATTCCTATACTTGATTAGTTTGTAAGATCAAATAATATGCAGCCAAGCAAGAACAACAAGCAAAATATAGAATGCTGTTAATCCGAGAATGGGTAAAACACGATAATACAATCCTTCTCTTGCCAATCTTTTTTTTTCTTCTTGATGCATTACTCTATACGCCTCTATTAAAGTTTGTATGTATTTCTTTTTTTTTAGTGTTATTTCCTGTATTGTTACAGTTAAGAATGTGATAACTAGAATAGGTATGGACAATCCGATAGCATTGATATGTAGCACAATAGCACACAAGCGCATAATAATAATGGCAATAGCAATCAAATGATAAAAGGTTATTACCCATATCATTAAATACATTCTACTAACATCTATCTCTCTTGAATTCTTTTCATATCCATAAAACTCAAAAAAGAGCATTTTTTCGAAAATCCAACGGACCATTTGCATAATAATATATTTTAACAGAACAACATTGACAATCCTTAACAGTTCTTTTCCAGATAAGATGCACATGAAATTCCCCAACTAGTGTGTGAGTTAGACAAATTCAGTGCATCTTGTATGCATAAACATGTATTACGAATTATTAATTTAGAAAATTTATATTACTTTCTTTAAATTGCCTACTAGTAGCTACTTGGATTACCATTCTGCTGTTGAGATAGATAAGTTGATGCGATACTTAGCACAAACGATATGCCATCCAATGTAAGAGCAACTGGTGGCGCGACAGAAGTCGTTATTCCTAGAATTCCTATGCCCGCGGAAAGTGCAGACAGTAAATCAGCTGTTGTAACATCTCCTTGAAAGAAAAATTATCATGGCCCAAAGAACACTAGACAGACTCAATCTCAAGCTCTCTGTGGCGCAGGGATGATAAATGTTATATAGAAGCTGCCATATCGCCCTTTGGCGATAACAAGTTGTTGATATAACAGGGTTAGTTATATAGAAGATTAGATAGAACGACTGATGGCTTAGCACACTGGTTTCACTATTTCTACTCTCATACCAAGAGCACTGATGATCCTATAAAAGGCACCGACGCTGGGTGTGATGATACCATTTTCTATTTTTGAGATATACGACTTGGTCGTGTGAGTGTGTTTCGCAAGTTCAGCCTGAGTCATATTGGCTTCTTTCCGAGCGTCGTGAAGTATCTGACCCGAGTAGAAGGAGTATGCCTTCTCCTCTGCCAATGCTCGCTCGGGAGTGCCCTCCTTCCCAAATTTCTTATCAAGAACCAAATCGTAATCAGCGATTTTGTGATTGTTTGTCTGCATAGTATGCCTCCTTAATTTTAATTGCCTTTTCTATTTCTGCGTTTGGCGTTTTCTGAGTCTTCTTTTGGAAACCATTGAAAAGAACCACTATCCTACCTTCGTCGAAGATGAAGAATACACGAAATATATTGCTGTTTATCAGTTACATAGAAGAACTTTTACTTATGTCTTCCTCATTGTGCCATCGTTACCTCTTTGAATAGTCGTTCTGACAGTTCTTCGAAGGTCGTTCCTTCTGGTATCTTTCCACCTGCCAACTCATTGGCTACCTTTGACATGCATACCGCTCCGACAGCAGCCATAGTCGACAAATGCAGCTTATTGGCAATGTAAGTTGTGAGCCTCGTAAGCAATTTCTCTATTTCAAGTTTATCTGTAATCATAAGTCTAAAATTAGTTGTCTAATTCCTTTTTCTGTACAAAAGCAGTATTGTATGTACTCCGGGCCAGGATATTTCAACTGTTTTGCCAACTTGTTGAGGCTCGTGCTATTGGCGTATGCGTCGCCATAGCTCCTACGATATTCCTGTAATATGGCATCTACACGTGAGTCGGCAACAGGGCCAATGACAATGTCGTAATCATGCTTGTAGGCATGAAGAGTACTTTTTTCTCTGTTCCTTAGCACAAAGAGCGCCCATTCAGCCGTTCTGCCATCGAACTTCTTTATCCTTACATCGATGGGGCATCTTGATGGATTGAATATGAACGGTGACACTTCCGGACTGCCTTCTCCAATAATAGCAGTGGTCCGCTGAGCCATGGCGACTGCACGTGTATACTCCTTAGTCAGATAGAAACCACGACCAAAGTCCTTGAAGTCCTTGCTCTTTGACAAGTCTATTCTGGTAATCAGTTGGTTACTGCCATGATAGAGAATCATAGACGACCACCGTTATTTGCACATACACGTGAGACATCACTGACAATCTCATGATTACTGAGGGTCTTCTCAATGTCTTGGTACTGGCGCATGAAGTCTATCCCCTTGAAAGTCACGATATAGTTGTAAGCCTTAGTGAGAGGAATCTTCTTCTCATCGGCAAAGTTGTTGATAACAGAAACAATAAATTCGCTTTCCTCTTGGTTAAAGCCAGCTTTGTCAACGACATTAATCTGCAATGCCGACCCCATCTTGCCAAGAATGAAAGATGCCACCTCTGGCGTTATCGGTGCGCCATGCTCAATCTTTGACACACGAGACTCCTTCAGACCAATCAGCCTGCCAAGTTGGGCTTGTGTAAGTCCTTTCTTCTTTCGCTCCTCGCGTATAATCATTCCTAAGCTCTTGTTTTCCATATCAATCATCATTTGATGTAGGTGCAAAGATAAACAAAGCTTTCCATATTAGGAAAGTTTGGCAAAAGAAAATCGTGTTTTAAAAGGTTAAATCAAAAGTATAATTCCTTAATATTTCAAAACTGCACATAGAGAAATAGTCTCTGATTACCCTCAAACAATATCATTTTTCCTTGCACATTTTTGTACCATTTATCACGTAACCATCTGATAATCAAGTAACATTATATTTCCACATGGATCAACGTCATTGCCGAGACCGAGGACGGCCGGCTCATTCTGGAACGCCAGTACCGCCATGCCCTCGATGTGGTCTCCATGGAGATCTGCGCCGGCGTGGTGGAGAAAGGGGAGACACCGCTCGAAGGTGCCCGACGTGAGCTGCAGGAAGAGACCGGATACATTGGCGGCGAATGGACCGAGCTGATGACGATCGCACCCAATCCCTCGACGATGGACAATCTCTGCCATTGCTTCCTCGCCAGAGGCGTACGGCCGACAGGCCACCGGCATCTGGATGCCACAGAAGACATCGAGGTGTTCTGCCGAACCAGGGCCGAAGTGTACGATATGCTCCGAAACGGCGAGTTCCTGCAAGCCATGATGGTGGCTCCATTATGGAAATATTTCTCATTATATCCTCTTTAGCCTGCATCCCCTCCCCCTTTTCTATCCGCCATCATCCGGGGCTCGCATAAGCGGCTGCCTCGCCACACCGAGGGATAGTCCATCGGCGACAAGGCCCTTGCACTTCCCTCTCCTCATAGCGGCAGTGCCCTCAAGGGCGTTTCGCAGGAGGAGTACAAGTCATGGTCATCTAGTCCATGGCTCTCAGGCTACAACCTTAAATTTAATGGGACTCTCTAAAGGGTATCAAACGAATAATGCGTCCGGTAGATCAAAAGACAATCCTTTTACCCTGTGATACCTGATGCCTGCCCGTGCAAGCACCCTGCGCTACTGACCGATGCTACTTCTACTCCTTCCGTCCTGCAGGCCGGGGATCGGCTGAGGTATGCGGACCGATTATTTTTTCCATCCACACCATATCATACCATCTTCCGAACTTACGGCCACACTGATAGAATGTTCCTACGAGGCGATAGCCGTGGTGCAGATGGAAATGATAGCTGTCGAGCGTGAGGTGCTCATCCTCCGGACTGACGGTCGCGATCGACGCATACAGATTGAGGAAGCCACGCTGACGGCACTCCTCCTCCAATGCTTTCAGCAACACGTCGCCTACACCCTGATGGCGGATGGTACGGTCAAGATAGATGGAGGTCTCCACACACCACTGGAAGGCAGCGCGCACACGCAGCGTACCCACATAGGCATAGCCCGCTATCCGTCTCGACACCGGTTCCGGACCGTCGCCCGTCTCTACTATCTCCGCCACCAGATAGGGAAACTTCTCCAGCGTATGCACGATGCGCTGCCGAAACTCCTCCACAGTAGGTGCCTCGTATTCAAAGGTGATGGCCGTGTCTGTGACATAAGGGGCATAGATAGCCTGCAGGGCTGCCGCATCGTCAGGCGTGGCAGGCCGTATGATGATATCTTTCATTTTCCGCATTCTTTATTTCAAGGGCAAAGTTAGTCACATTTCCCGATCTGCAGAAGCATCTGGCGTGCCTGCTGCGTGAATAATACTTAAAACTTACAGTCACGGACTTTCCTGTCCTCTCATCCTCCGCTTCCCTCTTTCCGCCATCGTCTTTCCTTTCCTTGTCTTTCTCCTTATTTACCGGCCTTGCCCCTTTCCCGTCTTACGGCCACATCTGCCGTGCGCTCTCCTCCAGCGCCTCGACGAAGAGGGTGACGGCTCGCCGCTGGTATCGGTCGGCAGGCACCAGGATAGAAGTCTCGATCTGTCCCTCCTCGCCCTGGATGGGAAGCGTCACCAATCCGTTGTAAGCAAGCGTAGCCACATCGGGCAACACCGTTATCCAATGTCCGCGCTGCACCATGTAAAGCAGCTGTGAGTTGACGTTGATCTCTATCGTCGGCTCGAGCACCACTCCCTGCCGGGCAGCCATCCCGTCCAGCTCCTGCCGCACATACCAGCTCTTGCCGGGCAGTACGAGAGGATGCATCTGCAACTGCTCGAGGGTGATCGAGGAGGCCGAGGCCAGCGGATGACGCTCACCGACGATGGCCTTCAGGCGCGTGGTGAAGATCGGACGCACCTCTATCGCATCATTGGCCTGACGCGGAGTAAACATCATGGCCAGGTCGATCTTATGATCGAGCAGCCGTTGTTCCAGCACATCGACGATATCCTCTTCTATGTGCACATGCACACGGGGATGCTGGCGGTTGAACTCTGTCAGGGCATCAATGAGGATGGCCGACAGACCGATGCCCGTACAGACACCGATATACAGATCGCCGCCTTCCACCGCACGCAGGTCGGCCATGCGCTGCCGGCCCTTCTCCGCATAGATCAGGATGCGCTCGGCATCGGGCAGGAAGGCACGGCCCTCGACCGTCAGCGTCACGTGACGGCCCACACGATGGAAGAGCGGCACCGAGAGCTCTGTCTCCAGCTGCTTGATCTGTTGCGACAGGGTGCTCTGCACCACATGGGCTGCCTGGGCCGCCTCCGTGAAGTTGAGCGTACGCGCGGCCAGAACGAAATATTTGAGTTGACGAATCTCCATCTTACCTTATATTATAGAGTCACAGGGGCTCTGCTCCCTTGCAAAGATACGACAAAAGACGGGCAATCAATCGAAAATACAAATTATTTTTATCGAAACATTCCATTATTATCGATTGTACAACCTTATGATTCGGCGTAACTTTGCAGACGAAAAGAAAATAAAGTATAAAATATATAAATTAACCATCAGCTTTATGTTCGATAAACCAAATCGCGCTAACACGCTCCACGGCATTCTGCTTATCGCTCTTTTCGCCTTTGCGGCTTTCTACATTGCAGACGTGCCCGTCATCAAACATCTTTCATTCTCACCCCTGATCGTCGGCATCATCCTGGGCATGCTCTATGCCAACAGCCTTCGCAACAAGCTGCCTGAGACATGGGTTCCCGGCATCAAGTTCTGTACAAAGACCTTGCTGCGTACCGGTATCGTACTCTACGGTTTCCGCCTCACCCTCACGCAGGTGCAGCAGGTAGGTGCCTCCGCCATCCTCATCGACTCCATCATCGTTGTGGGAACTCTCCTGCTCGGCGTCTTCCTCGGCCGCGTGCTGAAGATGGACCGCGACACAGCCCTGATGACTTCCATGGGCAGCTCCATCTGCGGTGCCGCTGCCGTACTCGGTGCTGAGCCGGTAGTGAAGTGCGAAGGCCACAAGACCGCCATCGCCGTGTCAACCGTAGTGATCTTCGGTACCATCTCGATGTTCCTCTATCCTGTGATGTACCGCATGGGCTGGCTCTCCGACCTGAGCAATACCGCCGTAGCCATCTACACGGGTAGCACGCTCCACGAGGTGGCCCACGTTGCCGGTGCCGGTAACGCCATGGACCCCACCGATGCCCTCGGCATTGCAGGTACGGCCACCATCACCAAGATGATCCGCGTGATGCTCCTCGCACCTGTACTCGTCGTCCTCAGCTTCATCCTCTCACGCACACGCAAGCAGACTGCCGACGATGGCAAGCGTAAGATCACCATCCCCTGGTTCGCTTTCTACTTCATCATCGTGATCTGCATCAACACGGGTCTGCAGCACCTCTGCGGCGTATCTTCAGTAAAGGAAATTCCGCTGAACGGCACCATCGAATACATCGACACCTTCCTGCTTACGATGGCCATGACCGCCCTCGGAACAGAGACCAGCATCGACAAGTTCAAGAAGGCAGGAAGCAAGCCCTTCCTGCTTGCCGGACTGCTCTACGTCTGGCTCCTCGGCGGCGGCTACCTCCTGGCACGTTTCCTGGTAGGATAAGCCCCATAAATGATACGGAACCTCCCATCCGTTCTGATATCATGACCGACAAACAATAACTCACATTCATATTTATCCAGCCTGTGATGCAGACACCGATCTGCCACAGGCTTTTTTCATGCCCTCCGCTCACCTGCCGGCCTTGCCCCCTCACCGTCCCGCCCCTCCTCCATCATCGTCCTCAACCGACCATCAGCCGTCCGAGGCATCTCGTACCATTACAGACCCTTTCCATCCAAGGACAGTCGTGAAAAGCCAAAAACCGTGAAAACATATTCCTCTTAACATTTTTTCCACCAATAAATTGAAGCCATACCCATAAAACCCGTATATTTGCGATCGAAATGCATCAAGAGCGTAATTGATACGCACCAACCGAGCTTTATGCTATTGTAGCCACGGTGGTAAAATGATGTGGATTGTCCAATCAAAAATCAAACAATATGGAATACCTTAAGATGTCCGATAGCACTTGCTATCCCCTTAGTAATCAATCACTTTTCAAGATCATTGTATTGGGTCGTACGGAAGAGTACGATGCAAGGAAGTTGAGTCGTCGGCCTTTCTGCAAATCCACGGACGAGCAAGACGGCATCCTCCTCAGCGCAGGCAATCCGTGCGCAGGCCCTGCGTGCAGCTTGACTGAGAAGCCCCATGCGTTCCTGACAAAGGACAAAGAGCCGCGACACGCACGCAGACGCAAGAAGGAAGGACCGTGCGCGCAAGACCCGGCAATGAAAGCACTTAATAAACTAATATCTGAAGCCTATGACAAGACCACAGATCCGGACAACCTTGTCGGACAGAATAATTGGCAGAAGACGCCGATGATTGTAAGATCGCATGGCCGTACCATGCCGTACCATCCATCGATCATGCCTTGCAGGAAGCAAGGCAAGTCTACATCCTTGGCGATCTGTTGACGTTCGACGAGGAGAGGGCCGCTTAACACTGACCGTTCCCCAACCCTTGATTTCCACGAGGGCATGCCGATGATGGGTATGCCGATGACTTTCCGTGTCCCGACAGAGGGATATGGCAGCCCCTCGTCTGCCCTCGTCTGGAATCCCGCCCCACACCACTCTTATCAAGACAATGATTCAATAACCCTAACGATACATTAACATGAAAGCCATTTTAAAGAAGAGCGTGAAAGACTCCTTTTGGAATTACGAGGATTATGACGCACTGACACCCAACCCGATCACCCGAGCCTTGACCAACCGTTATCTGCCGGCATGGGATCCTTCCCCTCTAAAGGCGATGATGATGCGGCGCATGGGCACGGTAAAGCAACTGTACCTCCACCTCGACGTAAAATGCGACGGAGACATCATCCAATCCATCTCGCTGCGCTGCGATCTGCTCGATGATTACGAGAGGACCTGCCAGATAGCTGTCGATTGGGACAATATCCTGAGATGTGTAGAGGAATACTTCCACGCCATCGGCTTGGGTGTCAGGGGAATACTCCCCCGCCATGGGCTACCGCTGCCTCCATTGCACCCGGGATGAGGACATCGTGGATTTCATCCAGCGCCTGCAATAGGACATCCCCTTGGCAACCGAATATTTTGAACTCATTAATCACTAAGACATAATATGGAAACGAACAACAACTGTATCGAGAATGGCATCAGACTGCAAGATGGCCGTATCATCCAAGGCTATAGGAAGCCGGACGTAAGCCTGGAAGACAATGCCTCAAGACCTGCCCTTGACACTACCGGCGTATATTTCAGCATTGGCAAAAAGCCCGGTAAGCCCAGGCTCACTCCTGATGAGGAGCTCCAACTGAGGAATCTGTTTACCGACAATGCCTTCCTCATCCTCGCCAACAGGGAACGGATCCTCAACGACAGCAGGATGCTGCTCACGCCCGTTCCCGTCCACAACGGGATTGCCTATAGCGGCGAGTTCGAGACTGCCACGCTGGGCGTCTACCTGGAATGGTGGATGAATGCGCCCTATTCCGTCTTGTTTGACGACGACGGCAGGATGTCGCTCATCTGGTTCGTATCGGGCAGTCCGCTCACGGGCGGCAACTCTTGCAGCAAAGTGTATGAGGACGGCAGACGCGAAATCGCAAGAACACATTTCTCCGATATCTGGCCGAAGTTTGCCGACATCATAGCCGACTATCACGACGCCAAGCTACTGTATCAGGACTATTCCCTCCCGGAGGTCATCGACATCTTGAAGAGAGAGACGACGACGGAAGACTATGTCAGGAACATCACCGCGTTCTACCGACAGGCTCTGATGGCCTTGTACAAAACGAAGCTCGCTAATTGGAAGGCCAGGTGCGAGGAGGTGTGCGGTCAAAGGACTTTCTATCAGCGTAAGTGGTTCAACACCCTGATCCAGTCACGACAGGACAAGGTCAAGTCCTTCTATGAGGGTTATGTGCAGAGAGAAGAGGCCCTGAAGCTCAAGGAAGAGGCCATAAAGGCTGAGAACCGGCGGCTGAAGAAGATGATGCAAGACAGGGTGCTGCCGTTCAAGCGCTATCGGCTACTGAAGAACGAGAACTTACAGGAACTTAGTAAGATGTCTGACGACCTGACTGAATACGGGCGCAAGGGAGAAGAAGCCCTGTTCCCGGAACTGGCAGACCATCCGGAGGAAGCCGACAAGGCGCTATACTCCTATACTTCCATGAAGTCCGAGATCCGGAAGTACTTCCAAGACGCCGGGGCAGGATCTGCCGACCAGCGTGCGTCCTCCCGATCATGACGCAGCCTTCTTCCATTCCCCATCCTGTCGGCCGTCAACGGGATGGGAGCCATAACCCGATTCATCAAACCAAGATCCCAATCAACCATCGAAGGTCCGATCCGCAAGACCTCGCGCCGTTGCCGGGCATCCCTGCACCCGTCTTTACTGAAGGCATGACTGGCGACGGACGTGCTGCCGGCGAGAGGATGGGCAATCCTCGGTCTGGCCAATAAGATAAAGGACTAATGACTGATTAGGATTAACTATAAGATCATTATGAAAAAAGACAATTCCATGAACTTGCAAGAGATGCAACTGTTCCTCTCAACAGAGAGACATGAATGGCAGGTATCTGCCAAGGTGAAAGACAAGGTGGCCAAGATGGTTGAGAGATACAACCGAAGAGCCATTAAGAAAAGGTATGACACGTCAACGCTGACCTTCGACGAAGCCACGCTGACCCTCAGTGGACTCTTCATGCCCAAGAAAGAGAAGAAGTCCTTCTTCGGACAGATCGCAGAATGTGGAACCAATGCGGACCTGTGCAGTGACTTCAAGCACATCCTGGATCTCTGTTCCGCCGTCTGTCCACATTGCCACAGCCTCGTCGCCCCCTCGGCCAAGAGGTGTGAGAACTGTGGTGAGCCGTTTTTTAAAGAGCCATCCGCCGACACTGAGAAGGCCGTCCCCTGCCGGAAGGAGAGTCCCAATCCACGACCCTTGGACACCGAAAAGACGGAAGCCGGAGAGACGGAAGCCACCGACACTGGCATGATGCACGACGGAATCGGGATAAGGTACGAGCCCGGCCACGCCCATCCTGCCATGGACGCTCCCGACGGGGTGACTTATCACGACGAGCTCCTGGCTGCTCTCAATGAGTTCATTGCAACGCAGAAAGCCGATCCCAAGAAGTACGCCTTCCTCCTTTTGGCATTGGATCTGAACAGACTGGACCTCACCGATGACGAAGAGCTGGACGACGACGACCCGCGCTACGGTATCAATGCGTTTGATATCCAGAACGTCGTATTCAGCAAATACAATCTTTGGCAACCCTTGTTCGAGGACAAGGTAAGCAAGGGCGATCCACAGATATTCATAACCGTCCGGGACGATAACGTCGACCTGCAAGAGATGGAGCAGTTTGCCAAGGACCATGGCATTCCCTATGCCCTGGAGAAAGGCTTCGACAGATACGACCAGGATTTCTCGAGACTCATCCTCTCGTTTGACGATGACACGGCTGGCCCCGCCCACTTTCTTTGCGACGCCGCCCCCAGAGGTCGGA
>OGQM01001286.1_pt1 | contig 18002 bp, 14 predicted proteins | sample 1553191 | NCBI WGS metagenome assembly OGQM01 (sample SAMEA2579954, study PRJEB22360) | human gut metagenome | biome: human gut; feature: human-associated habitat; material: faeces | place: Denmark | collected 2008/2010 | reverse complement strand
ATATGAACTATTATTAGTTTCTTCTTTTAATTTATTAATTATTTTATTATTCATATTAGCACCTCGTTATTATTATGATATTTATGATTGGTTTTAATACTATTTTTGGTAATAAAAATGGTAATCTAGTGTTAAATTACTTTATATTAATTGACAAAAAATATAAAAAAAATTATAATTATAATAGAGGTGGTTTGTGTGAACTATACAAATAGAGAAGTAGTTAAAAGATTAAAACAATATGATATGTTTTTGAGTAGTTTGAATTTGACTACTGATAGTCTACAGAAAGAAAGAATATGTGATCAATTAGATAAGATAGAGAAACAGATATTACTTGATACTAACACTGAGTATGAAGAGGAATATATTGCTTTATCTAGTAAGGAATCTAAATTATTAGATGAAGAGAAGGATAGGTTAAGAGATCTTATTTCTTTAATAGAGGGTAGACGTGAATATTTGAATCAAAGAAAAGAAAGACATAGGGATATAACTGGTTCTCTTGTTGAACTTACTACTTTTCTTGGTGAAGATAAACTTACCTTTTATAAAAGAAAATTAAAGATTATTGAAAAATATGAGGATAATAAGGCTTTAAAGGAGTCTCTTATTAGTGATATGAAGAGTCTTGATATTAAGATTAGTGAGGCTTCTCGTAATGTTAAGGCTAATATGCGTTTAAATGATATGCTTGAGAGTAAGATGATTGCATTGGTTAGTAAATCTCTTGATAAGCTTAATCTTTATAATTTGATGGATAATAAAGAGGAAATTTTTAATAAATATAGTTCTCTTTCTTATGCTAAGGATATGGCTAAAGATAATCTAGATAGTTCTATAGAACTAAAAGATGATGATATGAAGCTTGAATGTGAAAAGATGCTATCAGATATTACTAAAGAATATGATGTATATGATAAAGAAGTTAATATTATTAAATTGATTGAGATATATGATAAGCCTACTAGTGGATATGAAGAATTACTTAAGAAGAGAGAAGAAATTAATGATATACTTAGAAATATTTCTGGTACTGAGCTTTATAGTCTTATTAATGATGAATTATCTAAGGGATATAATACTATTAAACTAGAAAAACAAGATATTAAGAATTATGATGATCTTAGAAGTGAGAGAGAAAAGAAGAATAAACGTCTTTATGAAATAGATGAAGAAAATAACTCTAAAGAATTTAAAGAATTACTTGAGGATTTGATTAAGAGCGAGAATAAGTTTAGAGAAGAAAGAATCAGACTTGCTAGAAATCAAGAGAGTAAGGAAAGAGAAAAGAAATTACAAGAGGAACAAAAGATAGAAGCTTCTAGGGTTAGAAGACAAAAGCTTATTGAAGAGGCTAGACTTAAAGAACAATTAGAGAGAACGGAAAAATTAAAGGAATTACAAAAGAAGACGGTTATTAATCCTAAGAAAGAGGAACTATTTGAAAAGGTACAAGAAGAACTTGAGGAGAAAGTAAAGAAAGAGCAGGCTAATTTTATTAAGGATGAAAAGATAAAGAATCCTTTAGAGAATAAATCTTTGGATGATATGCTTAAATATGAAGATACTTTTGATACTAATGAGTTATTTGAAAATACTAAGATTGTTCCTAATAAGGTTAATAATGATATGGAATCTTCTTTATTTAAGGAGGCTTCAGAAGCTCCTGTGAATGAGAAAGAAGATAAGAAAGAGGATACTCCTATATGGGAACCTATTGATATTCCTACTGATAATAGTAAAGCAGATGATTTGTTTAAAGATGTTAATGAGAATGTTTCTTTAGAGGTTCCTGCCAAAAAAGAAGAAGTAAAGAAAGAGATTCCAAAAGAAGAAATAGAAAAGAAAGATAATAGTACTTCTATATTTCCTGAATCTCCTATGAAAGATAAAACTAAAGATAATTCTATTTATGATATTTTAGAAAATAATCAAAATATTATTTGGAAGACTACAGAAAGTAAAAAGTCTTTGAATGAAATACCTGTTATTGAAAATAAGAATAAAAATAGTTCTGGATTTCCAGAATTAGGTAGTAAGGAAGGTGAGGTATTATGGAAGGAAACTCTTTAAATTCTTTTGAAAATCTTTGTAAGATTTTTGAAACTAGAATAAAACTTGATAAAGAGAAGAATATTGAAACACCACCTGATGTACTTATTAATTATGAAAAGTATTCTAAGAAGATAGATTCTATCTATAATAGTAAGTTTGAAAAAGAAATTAAACCTTTGATTGTTCCTGCTGTTACTATTGAGAAAGAAGAGGAAAGACTTGGTAAGCTTATTAGTTTACTTAAGAGTAGATTAGAGAAGAGAGAAGAGTTAGAAAATAGGTTTTATTTAACTACTGGTAGATATATTAAGGGATTACAACTTGTTGTATCTGAAAGTGAGTTTGAAGATAAGAAGAATAGATTGGAAACTATTACTAAATATTTAGATACTCGTAATGAGATTAATACGGTTAATGAATCTATTTCTGAACTTAAAGATAAACTTAGTGATGAAGTGGCTAAACAAGATGAGTATATTAAAAAGAATAAGATCATGGAGGATGAGTTATATAATTCTTTTAAAGATACTATTAGTGATGATGATTATTTGAGTAAAATAAATGAGGATGATATTGATACTGAGATTGCTGTGGTTATTGATAAAGTAAAAGATAATAAGGAAACTTTAGATGTAACTAAAGATAGTGTTAATAGTTTGATGATAAGTGGAGATAATGATGATTATGCTTCTTATATTGAAGATGCTGAAAGAAGTTATTTTACTTGGAAGAATAGGGAGCTTTTGTTAAAGGTATATTCTCTTGTTGTTAAATTTGAAGATAATTATAATGATTTATTTGAAAAAAGAGATAAAATAAATAAGATAGTAAGAAATAGAAGAAGTATTAAAGATAATTTGACTATTGAAGTTACTGATAATTTTAGTTCTTTTGAAGATGTTTTAAAAGAACAATTAGATGTTCTTAAGAATGAGAAAGAAGTTTTAGAGAATGTATCTAATTATACTAATAGAATTAGTTTTAAAGAGGAAAGATTAAGTGAATTAGAAGAAGCTAATAATTCTGTAGAGATTCTTTCGATATTAAGAGAATATGGATTAATTGATACTTATGATAATAAAGAGGAATTAGAAGAAGTTCCATTGGAAACTCCTGAATTAGAAAAAGGAGATAATGGTGATGAAGAAGAAGAAATCTTTGTTAAAGAAATTAATCCTTATCGTATAGTTGATGTTATTGATTATCCTAAATCTTTAAATATTGGTTTAGCTAGACTTAAGGGTGAGAGTGTTAGAGAGAAGGTTAATAAGAAGTTAAATCCTACTATTAAGGCTCCTACTTTTGATGATATTACTAATGAAATAGATAATAGTAAAGAAGAAGATAAGGTTATTGATACTTCTAATAATGATTTAGTGGATGATAAGAAATTAGATAATGAAGGTGTTAAGGAAGATATTGTTACTCCTACTTGGGAGGCTCCTAAGAAGGAGGATATTATTAAAAAGGATGATACTGATATTAAGGTAATTAATGATGATAATATTCCTGTATGGGGTAGTAATATTAATACAAATATTAATACAGTAGAAGAAGTTAATACTTCTAATGGTAGTGTTCCTATATGGAATAATACTTTAGATAATAATAGTAATTCTACTGATACAAAGATTCTTGATAATAAGGAAGATAATGCTTTCTGGGTACCTGTATCTGATTCTAAATTGGATGCTAATGTTTTTCCTAGTATTGATATTCCTGTAAATAATGGCTTTAATGGTACAAAGGATAATTTTGGGTTCCCGGATATTAATAATTAGAGGTGATATGATGAAGATTGATATTAACAAGGTAATTATACTTGAAAATAAGGAAGAGTATGTAGTACTTGATAAGGTTAATTGTGAAGATATAGATTATTATTATATAGCTAAAATTAATGATACTAAAACTGATATTGAAAATAATTATAAGCTTATTAGGGTTATTAAAGATGATAATGGTGATAGTATTATTAAGGAAGTTACTGGGGAAGATAGTTTAAGAAAGATATTGCCTTTATTTGAGAAAACTTATTAAATATTAAAGATGACTTTGGTCATCTTTTTCTATTTCCTTTGTTTATAATATATTGTCTTTAAAAAGGCGAACACTTAGTCGTTAACAAGCTGTTAAAAAAGTTAAAAAATTCAATTTAAGAAACATTGTAATTCTTTAAAATACTGAAAAAAGCAAAAATAATTTACATTTGTAATATACTTAAAATTTCTATAATCTCTTTAAATATAAAGAAATATTGGCTATAATATACAAAAGAATAAAATATAAAAAAACTATTTTTTTTAAAAAAGTATATTTTTACTTTACTTAAAAATTGAAAAAATGTAAAAAAATAAAAAAGCAAACAGAAACTATTGACATGGGTGTAGTGATGCTATATAATTAGATTGTAAAATAAATGTTGGAGGAAGTAAAATGATTGAAACAGAAGAAAAATTAGAGAACCTTGAAGTGGTTAAAAGAAATGGTAGGAAGGTAGAATTTGATGGTACTAAAGTTGCTTTGGCCATTAAGAAAGGGTTTGATAGTGTAACAGCAGAAGATGCTGAAGAAAAGAAGTATACTTCTAAAGATATTCAAAAGGTATATCAGGCTGTTATTAAGAAAATAGCTAAGGAATATTTACCTAATGGTAAGATTAAGATTGAAGAAGTTCAAGATTTGATCGAGGATATGCTTAAGAAATATAATTATGATGATGTATATGAGAATTTTTCTGAATATAGAAAGAGAAGAGCTGCTGCTAGAGAAGCTTTTAGAGATGATAAGAATATGGCTAAGCTTCAAAAGAAAATTGAAGGCTTAGGGCTTAAATCTGCTAATGAAGAGGATTCTAAGAGGGAGAATGCTAATATTGATGGTAATTCTGCTATGGGTACTATGCTTCAGTTTGGTAGTACTATATCAAGAGCTTTTACTGAAACTTATTTGATGAAGAAGAAGTTTGCTGAGGCTCATGATAATGGTGATATTCATATTCATGATATGGATTTTGAGGCTATGGGTACTACTACTTGTATGCAGATTGATTTAAATAAATTATTTAAAAATGGTTTTTCAACAGGACATGGTCATCTTAGGGAACCTAAAGATATTATGAGTTATAGTGCACTTGCTGCTATTGCTATTCAATCTGATCAGAATGATCAGCATGGTGGTCAATCTATACCGGCTTTTGATTTTTATATGGCTCCTGGTGTACTTAAGACTTTTAAAAGACAATATAAACAAGCTGTATATGAATTATTAGACTTTACTGATTTTATTAGCTTTGTTAATATGGATAAGGTTGAAAAAGAAATTGATAAATTGAATAGTATTAATGTTGATGTTAGTTGTTTTGAACCTATATATAAAGATAGTCATGAAGTTAAGAGAATTTTTGAGAAGGCTTATGAGACTGCTTATAAGAAGACTAATAGAATGACTTATCAGGCTATGGAAGCTTTTATTCATAATTTGAATACTATGCATTCTAGAGCGGGAGCTCAGGTACCGTTTTCTTCTATTAACTTTGGTACTGATACTTCTCCTGAAGGTAGAATGGTTATTAAGAATTTCTTATTATCGGTAGATGCTGGTCTTGGTAAAAATGAAACTCCAATATTTCCAATATCTATATTTAAGTTAAGAAAAGGTGTTAATTATGAAACTGATGATCCTAACTATGATTTATTTAAATTAGCATGTAAGGTATCTTCAAAGAGATTGTTCCCTAACTTCTCATTTATGGATTCTTCGTTTAATAAACCTTATTTTAAGGGAGATTATAATACTGAAGTTGGTTATATGGGATGTAGAACTAGGGTAATTGGTAATGTTGTAGATGAGGATAAGGCTGTTACTCCTGGTAGAGGTAATTTATCTTTTACTTCGATTAATTTACCTAGACTTGGTATTAAACATGGTATTGTTAGAAATGATGAGACTGATTTGGATGGCTTTTATAAGGAACTTGGAGAACTTATGGATTTGGTTAAAGATCAGTTACTTGAGAGATTTGAAATTCAATGTAATAAGAGACTTTATAATTTTCCATTTTTACTTGGTCAGGGTGTTTGGATTGATTCGGATAAACTTAAACCTAATGATAGGTTAAGAAAGGTATTGAAACATGGTACTTTATCTATTGGTTTTATTGGTCTTGCTGAATGTCTTAAGGCTTTGATTGGTAAACATCATGGTGAGAGTGATGATGCTCAAAAACTTGGACTTGAAATTATTGAGTTTATGAGAAAGAGATGTGATGAGTATTCTGCTGAATATCATTTAAACTTTACTTTACTTGCTACTCCTGCGGAAGGTTTATCTGGTAGATTTGTTAATATTGATAAGGCTATATATGGTAAGATTAAGGGTGTTACTGATAGAGAGTATTATACTAATTCTTTCCATGTTCCAGTATATTATAATATTTCAATAGTTAATAAGATTAAGAAGGAAGGTCCTTATCATAAATATACTAATGCTGGTCATATTAGTTATATTGAGTTAGATGGTGATACTACTAATAACTTAGAGGCATTTGAAAAGATTATTAGATTAATGTATGAAAATGATATGGGTTATGCCGCTATTAATCATCCAGTAGATAGAGATCCTGTATGTGGTTATATTGGTGTTATTGGTGATGTTTGTCCTGGATGTGGCAGGAAGGCTTATGAAGGTGTTCCTATTGAAAAAGTAAATGAATTTAAAAATAGTTGTAATTGTTAGAAAGGAAGTAATTAAAATGAAAGAAGAAAAACAAGAAAAATTAGTTGGTGAGGGTGTAGGTTTTGATAGAATCAGAAGGATTACTGGTTATTTGGTTGGTACTGTAGATAGATTTAATAATGGCAAGAGAGCTGAAGAAAGAGATAGAGTAAAACATAGTACTGAAGGATTATTAGATAAAAAGGCTGCTTAGTGGAAATTAGACTTGCTTCGCCAGTATTACAATCTGATAGTATTGTAGATGGTGAAGGTATAAGAGCGGTATTGTGGACCCAGGGTTGCTTACATAAGTGCCCTGGGTGTCATAATCCTCAAACGCATTCTTTTGATGATGGCTTTTTGGTAGATATCCGTGAAATAGAGGACCAAATAGATGAACTTGAAGGGCAAGATGGTATTACTTTTTCTGGTGGAGATCCTTTATATCAGGTTGATGCCTGTTTAGAACTTGCTAAATATATTAAAGCTAAAAAAATGAATATTTGGTGCTATACTGGTTTTACTTTTGAGGGTCTTATGGCTTTGGCTAAGGATAATCCTAAAATAATTGAATTTTTAAAAACTATTGATGTATTAATAGATGGTCCTTTTGTTCTTGAAAAGAAGAGTTATGATTGTATTTTTAGGGGATCTACTAATCAGAGAATTATTGATAGTAAGAATAGTGTTAAGAATAAAAAGGTTGTTTTAGTAGATAAGTATTATAATACTAATAATAAAAAGAAAAATACTAGGGATCGTATATATGTATGATTCTTTTTATTTTTATATTTTATAGTAGATTTTATTTGAGAAATCTGATAAAATAGATAAGTAGGATGTGAATGTATGTATTTAAAGGAGTTAAGAGCATATGGTTTTAAATCATTTGCTGATAAAACAAGAGTTGAGTTTTGTAAGAATGTTAATGGTATTGTTGGACCTAATGGTTCTGGTAAATCTAATATTGTAGATGCTGTTAGATGGGTATTAGGGGAACAATCTATGAAGTCTTTAAGGGGTGATTCTTCACTTGATGTTATTTTTTCTGGTAGTGAGAGTAGAAAACCTCTTAATAGTGCTTCGGTATCTTTGATATTTGATAATACAGATAAGACATTGCCTATTGATTTTGATGAGGTTGCTATTAAGAGAATGGCTTTTCGTACGGGTGAAAATGAGTATTATATTAATAATGAAAGGGTAAGACTTAAGGATATTATTGAGTTATTATCTGATTCTGGTACTGCTAAAGAGAGTTTTAATATTATTAGTCAGGGTAAGATTGATGAAATACTTTCTAATAAACCTGAAGATAGAAGAATAATATTTGAAGAGGCTGCTGGGGTACTTAAGTATAAGAGAAGAAAGGAAGAAGCTTTAAGAAAACTTGATAGAACTAATCAAAATTTAAATCGCGTTAATGATATTATTTTAGAACTTGAAGGTAATGTAGTACCTTTAGAAGAGGCTTCAAAGAGAGCTATTAGATATAAAGATGTTAAAGATAAGTTATCTAATATAGAGGTTGCTTCGATTGCTAAAATGATTAGTGATTTGAATTTTGAATATAAAGAAGATAAAGAAAAGATTGAGTTATTAGAAGATGAAATTGCTAAGGTTAGTACTAATAATAGTAATTATGATATTGATATTCTTAAATATAAAGATAAACTTAGAAATATAAGGGAAGATATTTCTTCTAAACAGAGTACTTTAATTGATCTTACTAAGAATGAAGAGAAGATTACTTCTTCTATTAAATTATTACAAGAGAGAAATAAGTATAAAGAAGAGTCTTCTAAAATTGCTAATAATATTATTTCTTTGAAAGAAGATATTATTGATATTAATAATAACTTGAATAATTTTAATAGTGATATTTTGGTTATTAATAAGAAGATAGAGTTATTAAAAGGGGATATTGATAATATTAGTAGTAAGAGTAGTGATTTATTATTTAGGAAGAATAATTATAATAATATGATTATTAAGAATAATAGGGATATTGATAGTTTGAAATATAGAATTCAATATTTGGAAGATAGTATTAATAATAATTCATTGGTTCCTAAACAGATTAAAATGATATTAGATAATCCTAAATTTAATGGTATTCATAATGTTATTGCTTCACTTATTGATACTGATAATAAGTATAATACTGCTATTAGTACTGCTTTAGGGGGACAGGCTTCATATTTAGTAGTTGATACTCCTAATATTGCTAAAGAACTTATTAATTATCTTAAGAGTAATAATCTTGGTAGAGCGACTTTTTATCCGATATCTGTTATTAATGGCCGTTATATTGATAATGGTATTTTAGATAATATTAGATATGAGGATGGATATATTGGTATTGCTAGTGAACTTGTTAAGTATGATAATAGATATAGTAATATTATTTCTAATGTACTTGGTAATACTATTATAGTGGATAATATTGATACTGCTAATAGGTTTAGTGCTCTTATTAATAAAAGATATAAAATTGTTACTTTAGATGGTCAAGTCGTTAATGTTGGTGGTTCTTTAACTGGTGGTAGTAAGGATAAGTTTAATAATTCTTTATCTATTAGATATGAACTTGATGAAAATAGAAAGAAATGTAATATCATTGAAGATAAGAATAAAGATATTGTTAAGGAACTTAGTGATATTGATAAAGAACTTAATGATATTAATAATAAGTTATATGAATATCAAAATAATAAGATTCAATATGAAACTAAGAAAGAAAATATTTATATAACTATTAATAAACTTAATAAGGATAAAGAAGAAAAAGAAAATGAACTTAGGGATTTGACTAATATTACTTCTAATAATAGTGAAGAAGATAATCTTATTAATGAACTTGCTAAAATTAGGGAGAATATTAGTAGTGTTAATAGTAGTCTTTCTTTATTAAAAGTGGATGAGAATAAGATTAATAATACTATTAATGAGCTTGAGGAAACTTCTAGAAGTAGTAATAGTTATATTGGTAAGAAGCAAAAAGAACTTAATAATTTGAATATTATTGTTAATAGAATTGATGTTAAGTTAGATAATTTGCTTAATGATTTGACTAATGATTATAATATGACTTATGAGTTTGCTATTAATAATTATAAATTAGATATGGATATAGATAGTGCTAATAAGGAGATTAGTAGGCTTAAGAATGATTTGCTTGCTATTGGAGATGTTAATTTGAATGCTCCTAGTGAATATGAAAGGGTTAAAGAGAGATATGATTTTTTGAAATCACAGAAAGAGGATTTAATTACTGCTGAAAATACTTTATATGATATTATTAAAGAGATGGATAGTATTATGAAGAATAAGCTTAGTACTACTTTTGAAGAGGTAAGACGTGAATTTAAGATTGTATATCGTGAGTTATTTAAGGGAGGAAGAGCGGAACTTTCTTTAACTGATCCGGATAATATATTGGAAACTGGGATTGATATTAAGGCGGAGCCTCCTGGAAAGAAACTTCAGAGTATTAGTTTGTTATCTGGTGGAGAGAAGACTTTTACGGCTATATCGTTATTATTTGCTATACTTAATGTTAGACCTGTACCTTTTTGTTTATTTGATGAGGTTGAGGCTGCTTTAGATGATGCTAATGTTGAGGCTTTTGGTAAGTATTTGGATAAGTATAGGGATAATACTCAGTTTATTATTATTACTCATAAAAAGAAGACTATGGAATATGCTGATGTTTTATATGGTATTACAATGCAAGAGTCTGGGGTTAGTAAGATTGTATCTGTAAAATTAGAAGATATTAAGAAATAAAATTTGTTATTTTATTTCTTTTTTAGTAAAATGAATTAATGAAAGAAAAAATAATATAATTGACTTTGTTTGCTATTTGTGTTATATTATTTTCTAATTTTAGAGGGGGGGTATTTTATATGATATTTGAAAAGTATGGTATAATATATATAATAGGTGTGATAGGTGAGAAGTATGAATAATATATTAAATTTATATGAACATAATATTGAAGCATTTAATAGGGTACTTAATGCTTATAATTATGGTGAAGATAAAGTTGCTATATTGCAAGCTACTGGTACTGGTAAAAGTTATGTAGCTTTAAGATTAGCTTATGAATATAAAGATAAAAAAGTATTATATATATCTCCTTCTGAAGCTATAATAGAGCATATTAAAAATATAATAAATAATAATGGTTTAGATATAAATAGGGATTTTCCTAATTTAAAATTTAGAACATATCAAAGTTTAATAAATTTATCAAGAGAAGAAATAGTTGATTTAGATGTTGATTTACTTATAACAGATGAACTTCATCATCTTGGTGCTCCTGTATGGGGAAATAGAATTAATACTATTGTAGATACTCATCCTAATATGTTATTGTTTGGAATGTCTGCCTATAATGTAAGAGATAGGGGTACTATATATGAAAGAGATATGACTAATCCAGATACTGATGAATTATTTTCTGGTAAGGTAGTAAACTATTATGATTTATGCGATGCTATGATAGATGGGGTACTACCTAAACCTATTTATCGAAGTGCTTATGTAAGATTATATGATTATGAGAAATATCTTGAAGATAAAATAGAAGAAGGAAATTTATCAACGAAAGATTATACGGAATATAAGAAGTTATTATTAGATGTTAAAAGGAAAATAACTAATGCTCCGAGTATACCTGATATGGTAAGAAAAAATATTAAAAATGATGGTAAATATATTTATTTTTGTCCTCCGATTACTGAGGAGGATACTAATGATATAGATACAATTATGAATGAAGTTAAACAATGGTTTGATGGGTATGATGTAGTATTTTATAAAACGACAAGTAAAGATAAAACAAGTGGTAAACTAAATAGAGAGGCTTTTTATAATGATAGAGATCTAGAAGGAAATAGTGTTAAAAAGAAACTTAGAATTATGTTTGCTATTAATCAATATAATGAAGGAGTACATGCTCCAGATGTTGATGGAGTAATACTTGGAAGAGGTACTACTTCAGATATTGTATATTTTGAGCAAATAGGTAGAGCTTTAGCGGTAAAGGGAAAGACAAAAGAAAAGTACGAAGAATATGCTTTATTAACTAGAAATGAATTAATAGATATAGCTAAAGGTAATGGTATAGATGTATCTTTAGATATGACAAAAGAAGAAATAATTGATAAACTATTATCACCAGTAATTATAGATTTAACTAATAATATAGAGTTTATTGAAGAATTAGAAAATAATTTAAAGAATAGGGTAAAAGAAATTCAAAGGAAACAAGGCAAAAGTAATAGAAAGATTAAAATAAGAAATACTGATTTTGATATAAATATGGAAAATAAAGATTTATATGAAATATTAAGATATGTAAGTGATAGAATTAATCCTAATAACTGGGATATGATGTATGAATTAGCAAAGAAATACTATGAACATTATGGTAATTTGAAAATACCACGTAGTTTTAAATCAAAAGATGGCTATGAAGCAGATGAGAATGGTTATAATTTAGGAAATTGGATTAATTATCAAAGAATGAATTATAAAAAAGGTAGTCTTTCAGAATATAGAATAAAAAAGCTTAAAGAAATAGATATGATATTTGGAATTGGAAAACAAGATGCCTGGAATATGATGTACGAATTAGCAAAGAAATATTATGAGCATTATGGTGATTTAAAAATACCTCGTTTTTTTAAAACAATAAATGGTTATGAAGTTGATGAAAAAGGTTATAATTTAGGAGCGTGGATTAGTACTCAAAGATTTAGTTATAAAAAAGGTACTCTTTTTGAAGATAGAATAGAAAAGCTTGAAAAAATAGGCATGATATTTGAAAATGCATATGAAGATGCTTGGAACAAAATATATGAACTAGCAAAGAAATATTATGAACATTATGGCAATTTGAAAGTACCTCAGAAGTTTAAAACAATAAATGGTTATGATATAGATGAAAATGGTTATAATTTTGGGGAATGGATTAGTAATCAAAGAGTAAAATATAAAAAGGGTACTCTTTCTGAAGATAAAATAAAAAAGCTTGAAGAAATAGGTATGATATTTGAAAATGTAAATGATGATACATGGAACATGATGTATGAATTAGCAAAGAAATATTATGGACATTATGGCAATTTGAAAATATCTATAAATTTTAAAACAATAAATGGCTATAAAGCAGATGAGAATGGTTATAATTTAGGAACTTGGGTTGGATCTCAAAGAATGAATTATAAAAAAGGTAGTCTTTCAGAAGAAAAAATAAAAAAACTTGAAGAAATAGGTATGATATTTGAAAAAGTAAATGATAATACATGGAATAAAATGTATGAACTAGCAAAGAAATATTATGAACATTATGGCAATTTGAAAATACCACGTAATTTTAAAACAATAAATGGCTATGAAGTTGATGAAAAAGGTTATAATTTAGGAGCGTGGATTAGTACTCAAAGAACGAGTTATAATAAAAGTACTCTTTCTGAAGATAAAATAAAAAAACTTGAAGAAATAGGTATGATGTGGAATATAAGAAAAGATACTGATACAAAGAAAGTATTATGTGATAAGCATGGTATTGATAGTTCTTTGGTAGAGAATATATCTTATATGGAACTTTTTGCTAAAATTAATTATTTATTGGATAATAATATGGATATTATTATTGATGGTAAACTTAATCCTATATTTTTTATGAGTAATGAGAATATGATGATGAATTATGGTGTTTCTTTAAAAGATATGGTTAATATTTATACTAAGAATAAGAAGGCTAAATAGAGGTGAAATTATATGGAAAATATTGGTGTTGTTAGAGAGATTTTTATACCAAAATGTGATGATGAACTTAGTTCTGAATTGATTGGTTTTAAAGTATATGTATATGATTTGGATAAGGAGATTACTATTACTTTAAAACAAGATGAATATAATGTAGATATTTATAAAGATGATGAGGTTATTGTTATTAAAAATAATGATAGTTATGATATTATGTTATATGATGGTGATATAGATGTTTCTTAGAAGGTATTTAGATGATTTTTACTTTGATATGGTTATGAATAATTATGATATTTCTTATTTGGAAAGTATTGATGAGGATAATTTTGAAAAGATATATTGTTTGTTGAAAATGTATAATTTTTATTATATTAATGATATTATTTTGAATTATATAGAGATATTTTTTTTGGATATTGATGATGTTAAGAATGGTATTATTGAACTTAGGAATAAACTTGGTAGTAATTATGTATATATTATTGGTAATGATATGAGATATTTAGATTGTTTACTTAATAATTAATAGTAGTATTTTTTATGTTTTTATGATAAAATGGTTATTGATGAGGTGTTATGTATGAATGATAAACAAAATAAACAGATTACTAGTAGGGATGTAGATTTTGCTAAATGGTATACTGATGTTGTTAGAGCTGCTAAACTTGCATGTTATTCTAATACTAAGGGGTGTATTGTTATTGAGCCTAATGGTTATGCTATATGGGAAAATATGCAAAGTATTATAGATAAAAAGTTTAAGGAAACTGGGCATGTTAATGTGTCTATGCCAATGCTTATTCCTGAATCTCTTCTTAATAAAGAAGGGGAATTAGTAGAGGGATTTGCTCCTGAAGTTGCTTGGGTTACTTATGGTGGTAATAAGAAATTAGATGAGAGGCTATGTATTAGACCTACTTCTGAAACGGTATTTAGTGATTATTATGCTAATAATATTTCTTCTTATCGTGATTTACCTAAATTATATAATCAATGGTGTAGTGTATTAAGATGGGAGAAGGAAACTAGACCTTTTCTTAGAAGTCGTGAGTTTTTATGGCAAGAGGGTCATACTATTCATGAAACTCGTGAAGAAGCTGAAGCTGAAACTTTACAAATGTTAAATATTTATAATGATTTCTTTCATGATTATTTAGCTATTCCTAGTATTGTTGGTAGAAAGACGGAAAAGGAAAAGTTTGCTGGTGCTGAATATACTTATACAGTTGAAGCTCTTATGTATAATGGTATTACTTTGCAGTCCGCTACTAGTCATTTCTTTGGTCAGAAGTTTGCTCGTGCTTATGATATTAAATATACTTCTAGAGATAATAAGATTGATTATCCTTATCAGACTTCTTGGGGTTGTTCTACGAGAATGATAGGAGCTCTTATTATGGTACATTCTGATGATTATGGTCTTGTTTTACCACCTAAAATTGCTCCTAAAAAGGTTGTTATTATACCTATTGGTAATGATTTGGAAGTATTATCTTTAGCTAATGATTATTTTGATAAGTTGAAACAAGAGGGTATTGAGGCTTATATTGATAATAGTGAAAAGAGTCCGGGATATAAATTTGCTGAAGCTGAAGTTCAAGGTATTCCAGTACGTATTGAAATTGGTAAGAGGGATTTAGAGAATAATATGGTTACTTTGGTTAGAAGGGATACTAGAGAAAAATTACAAGTATTTACAAATACTGATATTATTCATGATGTTAAATTACTTCTTCTTGATATTCAAAGGGATATGTATGATAGGGCTTTGAGAAGAAGAGAAGAGATGACTTATACTGCTACGGATATGGAAGAGTTTGCTAGTATTATGAATGCTCATCCTGGTTTTGTTAAAGCTATGTGGTGTGGTGATCCTAAATGTGAAGAAAAGATTAAGGAAATAAGAGGTACAAAATCTAGATGTATTCCTTTTAGTGATGAAAAAGTATCAGATAAATGTGTTGTTTGTGGTAAAGAGGCTAAGGATTTAGTTATTTGGGGAATGCAATATTAAGAATACCATAGTTTATACTATGGTATTTTTTGTGTCAAATTTTGTTATATAATAGTTAAAAACTTGACTTAATTGTTAACTATTGGTATTATTTATTTAGTATTAATTTTGAAGGGAAGTTTATTATGAAGAAATTAAGTATTATTGTTCCTTGTTTTAATGAGGAAGAGAGTATACCTTATTTTTATGATGAGGTTAAAAAGGTTACTAAGAATATGGATATTAAGTTGGAACTTATTTTTGTTGATGATGGAAGTAGGGATAAGACTTTAGAGGTTATTAAGAGTAAGACTGATGATAAGGAAGTTAAGTATATTTCTTTTTCAAGAAATTTTGGGAAAGAGGCCGCTATGTATGCTGGTCTTAGTATGGCTAGTGGTGATTATGTGACTATTATGGATGTTGATTTACAGGATCCACCTAGTTTATTACCTGAAATGGTTAGATTGATTGAAGAAGAAGGATATGATTGTGTTGCTACTAAGAGTACTAGTAGAAATGGTTATTCTTTCTTAAGAAAGACATTTACTAAATGGTTTTATGATATTATTGGTAAAATGTCTAAAACAGAGATGGTACCTGGTGCTAGAGATTATAGACTTATGACTAGACAAATGGTAGATGCTGTTTTAAGTATGAAGGAATATAATCGTTATTCGAAAGGTTTATTTAGTTTTGTTGGATTTAAGACTAAATGGATTGAATTTGAAAATAAGGAAAGAGTAGCAGGCACTACTAAATGGAATTTTTGGAAGTTATTTTCTTATGCTTTAGATGGTATTGTAGGATTTAGTACTGCTCCTCTTACTATGGCTGCTTTTATTGGCGTTTTATTCTGCTTGATAGCTTTTATTATGATTATTGTTATTATTGTTAAAACACTTGCTTTTGGTGATCCTACTAGTGGATGGCCTAGTCTTGCTTGTATTATTTTTATGGTAAGTGGTATTCAGCTTTTATGTTTAGGTGTTATTGGTGAATATTTGGCAAAGATGTATTTAGAGGTTAAGCAAAGACCTATATATATTATTAAAGAAAGTAATGTTGATAAGAAATGAAAAAAATAAAAGAATTATATTATAAATATGAAGAGATTATCTCCTATTTAATAGTGGGTGGTTTAACTACGGTAGTTAGTTTGGCTACATATTATTTACTTGTATATACTATTCTTAATCCAAAAGAAGCAGTAGAATTACAGATTGCAAATATTATATCTTGGATTGCTTCGGTTACTTTTGCTTATTTTACTAATAGGAAATATGTATTTAAAACTAAAGAGAAAATATCTTTTAAAGAGGGGATTAATTTCTATTTATCTAGAGTAAGTACACTTCTTTTGGATATGCTAATGATGTATGTATTTGTTAGTGTTTTGAAATTTGATGATAAGATTATTAAACTTATTGTTCAGGTTATTGTTATAGTACTTAATTATGTATTAAGTAAGTTTATTGTTTTTAAAAAGAAATAGAGGTTTGGTATGAAAAAGAAAGATTATTACAATTATTTGATTTTAACTGGTATTGTCTTTGTTATTTATATGATTTTAACTCATTTTACTAATGTATTTGGGTCTGATACTGATTGGATAAATCAACATACTATAATTCCTGATTATTTTAGGCAATTATTTTATAAGACAGGTAATTTGATTCCTAGTTTTTCTTTTAACTATGGTGGTGGACAAAATATATTTAATTTATCTTATTATGGTTTTTTGAGTCCAATTATTTTACCTTCTTATTTATTGCCTTTTGTTAGTATGAAGACTTATATGACAGTAGTTGATTTTATTATTGTAGTATCCTCAGGAATATTATTTTATAAGTGGATTTTATCTAATAAGTATGATAGAAATATTTCTCTTGTTACTTCTGTTATATTTGTTTTATCTGAATCACTTATATTTCAGATGCATAGACATGTTATGTTTGTTAATTATATGCCTTTTTTAATAATGGGACTTATGGGTGTAGATAAGTTATTTAATAATAATAAGAAGTCTTTACTTATTATATCGATATTTTTAATGATAATGACTAGTTATTATTATAGTGTTGGTGGTATTGTTGTTATTGGTATTTATTATTTATATAGGTATTTTAGTGATGATAGTAAACAGGGTATTAAATTATTTGCTAAGGATTTGGGTAAATTTATATTGTATATTTTAATACCTGTATTAATGGCGGGTGTATTACTTATTCCTACTATGAGTACTCTTTTAAGTGGTAGAGGTAGTAGTGAGAGTGCTATAAAATTAACTTCTTTATTGGTACCAAATTTTAATTTTCATAAGATTTTTTGTGGTAATTATACTATTGGTTTATCTATGTTAGGATTTATATCTTTATTATATTTATTTTATAGTAAGAAGAAGAATAATGTTATTTTGGGAATATTATTAAGTATTGTTTTCTTTATACCT
>OGQM01001282.1_pt1 | contig 18040 bp, 5 predicted proteins | sample 1553191 | NCBI WGS metagenome assembly OGQM01 (sample SAMEA2579954, study PRJEB22360) | human gut metagenome | biome: human gut; feature: human-associated habitat; material: faeces | place: Denmark | collected 2008/2010 | reverse complement strand
CAGCAGTACAATCTTCAAATGGAATACTACCAGCAGCTCAAAGAACGTCAGGAAGAAGTCCGTTCTCTACGGCATGATGTGAAGAAATACATTCTGGCGATGCAGGCAGTTGCAGAACACGGCGATACCGAAGAACTTCACAAGATTGCACAAGCTGCCACGGATATTTTTGAGCGTTCCACAAATGTTTCTGCTGTCGGAAACCCTGTTGTTGATGCTCTTTTGAATTATTACCTACGCATCGCAGAGAAGAATAACATCAAGGTCAAACTGGATGTGACGATTCCTGAAGTTCTGACGATCTCATCGCTGTCTTTGAGCATCATCCTCGGAAATACATTTGACAATGCCATTGAAGCCTGTTGCAGTCTGCCAGCGGAACAGCGAACCATCCATTTACAGCTGCGCAAACAATATCGGAGCCTTTTCTATCGGCTGGAAAACCCATACAGTGATACTTCTCGCGGAATCCGCATCGGAGAACATCATGGTTACGGGCTAAAAAATATAAACCGTATCGTTCAGGAAAACCATGGTGACTTCTACACGAAAAAGAAAGACGGTGTATTTACGGTTCAAGTTCGCTTGAACTGCGAAAATTAAATATGTTTCCACAGCCAAATGATCAGCCTTTATACTGATTGTTTGGCTCTTTATTTTGTAAAGGAGCGTGATGCTATGACCCAGCCCAAATCCGACCTTGCCTATCTCCGCAGCGAAAAAGCCAAAGCGGAGCAGCAGCTACGCTACTACAAGCACCGTGAGAAAATTCTGGAACATCAGATACCGGAGCTGACCCGCAAAGCCCGTGTGCATCGTCTGTGTACCCGTGCCGGAATGCTGGAAAGTTTTCTGATTGCGCCGGAAGAACTCACCAACGATCAGGTGATGGAGCTGCTGAAAATCTCGTTCCGTCAACCGGAAGTCGTGCTGGCACTTGCAAAGATGGTGCATGACGTTCACGAACGCAGCAACGTCCAAAACCCTTTAGAATAAAGGGCGCAATTATACACCGTTCCGGTGAAATTGCGGTCTTGCAGACGGCTCGATGAAATCGAAGCTGGCGTTTGTTCGCCAGCCCGATTCCATCCCAAGGAAAACTGCATTTTCCTTGCGCTGCCTTGCAGCTATCCTTTTGCGGATCCCGCCTTGCCCCGAAGTGCGCAGCACTCCGCATCAAGGCGGCGAGCAAAACCGAATACGATTTCCGACCGTTCAACAAGAACTATCTTGCTGGGCGGTCTTTTTGTTTGGGGGTGATGCCTATTTCGTGTCCGCATTTCAAAATCACCATCGTAAAACGCAGCCAAGGGCAGTCCGCTGTTGCTGGCGCAGCCTACCAGAGCGGCGAACGGCTGTTCAGCGAGTACGACCAGAAAACGAAATTCTACAACAAGAAGAAAGAACTCGTCCACTCCGAGATCATGCTGCCGCCCCATGCGCCGCCCGGATATGCAGACCGGGCAACGCTCTGGAACGCAGTAGAATCCGTTGAAAATCAATGGAACTCGCAGCTTGCCCGCCGCATCGTGCTGGCACTTCCGAGAGAAGTTCCGAAAGACCAGTATCTTCCCATGCTCAAAGAATTTTGCAAAGAGCAGTTCGTTTCCAAGGGCATGATTGCTGACTTCGCCATCCATGACAAAGGCGATGGGAACCCACACGCCCACATTCTGCTGACCATCCGGGCAATGGACGAACACGGCAAGTGGTTGCCGAAAGCCCGCAAGGTTTACGACCTTGACGAAAACAGCGAGCGCATCCAGCTCCCATCCGGCAACTGGAAATGCCACAAGGAGAACACGGTGGACTGGAACGACCAGAAGTATGCCGAGGTCTGGCGGCACAGTTGGGAAGTTGTTACAAACCACTATCTTGAAGCCGCTGGCAGACCGGAACGTGTTGACCTCCGCTCATTCGAGCGTCAGGGAGTGCAGCAGATTCCGACCGTCCATCTCGGCCCCGCTGCTCACCAGATGGAAAAGCGAGGAATCGAAACCTTTCTCGGAAATCTCAACCGGGATATTCGCGCGGCCAACAGCCTGATGCAGTCCATTCGCAGCACTATCCGAGGTCTGCAACGCTGGATCGCAGACCTGACCGAAAAGAAGCAGATTCTTCTGGACGCACTGGAACAGGCCAAGGAGCCAACGCTGTCCGATCTTCTGGTGGACTATTTCAATCTCCGCAATGAGCAGCGCAGCGATTGGTCGAGCAAGGCGCAACTGAAATGTTCTGCCCGTGACCTCAACGAAGTCATGCAGGCTGTTGATTATCTGAAAGCCCACTCGCTGAACACGGTCGAGGACTTGAACGCTGCAATCAAAGACCTGAGCCAGACCGCCGCCCCGTTGCGTAAGCAGTTGAAGCAGAACGAGAACCGGATGCGGGCAATCGCCCAGATCAAGGACGCTGCTGCCATCCATGCCAAGCTGAAGCCCATCCACGATACCTTTCTAAAGAAGAACTTCAAGCTGACAAAGGATGCCTATGCAGCCCAGCACAAAGAAGAACTGGACGCTTTCAATAAAGCTGTCCGCACTCTGATGAAGCTGAACGGCGGCACGACCGTGGATTTTTCGGCATTGGATGCCGAATTTTCTGCGCTGCAATCGGGCAGCGCAGAGCTGCGCAGCCAGCTGGAAACTTTGCAGCCTGACCTGACCGCACTGAAAAATGTGCGCAAGTATATCGACCTTGTGCTGAATAAGCAGCAGCTTTCCGCACCGGGCGGCAAGACCCCAGAGAAAGAATCTGTGCTGAAGCAGTTGGAGCAGCTTCAGCAAGAAAAATCAAAACACAAAGCGATTACCGCCATGAACCGCGAAGAATCGCTCTAAATCATATTTCTGCCACTGATGTGTCATTGCAGTCTGTGGCAGGAATACATAGATTTTTTTACATTGTAAAACAATCCAAATGTGACTTTTTTGTTAATTCTCAAAATTATGGGTGTCTAAAGGTCTTTCTCGATGCCTACCAAGTGAGAGAAGAATTTCAAGGTGAGCATTTCTAAATGCAACAATTTGATTACAATCCTGCTTCGGATGCTACGAAACCGCTGTTCTCGTCGGCTACCTATTGAGCGATCTTTTTTTATTTCCGGCGTATGCAACGTCCCGGTTTCAGAAAACTCACGGCTAAGACTACTTATGAACTTTTTGTGAATTCTTAAAAGCGAGGGTGTCTTTTAGCTCCTCTCGATGGCTCGTATATAGAAGCTGATTTTTTGGAAACCCAACTTCCGCAGATTTTCCATACGTTCTTTGACAACAGAATAGTTCAATCGTCCGGTACGTCACAAAAGGTACTTCTGTAACTCGCAGCCCGGTCATGACGAAGACGGGGTGGCTGAAATGCCAATGATGCGGTAAAAATCCGCTGCCGGACGATTCCCCACTCCTAGGGAGCCGAGGGCGAATATGGGAGACCTATATCATATTAACGCAGACGAGTTTGTTCAAGCCCGCCTGCGATGGGGAGCTGGAGGAGATGCCGGCTCTCGTTACATCCGCTTCCTCAACGGAACCTTCCGCCCAATCAGCGGGGGTAAAACAAGAGGAGAAAGACGATTGGAGTCCATTCCTTTCCGCACTTGCAGCACATGAACAGGAGGTTTGCCCTTGAACAAAGAAAAATCCGAGAAGAAGTCTGCTGAACGCAGCCGTGCGCCGAGAAGTCCGAAGTCCGTGCGTCTGATCGTAGAACGCCACTATATTGGCAATGTGCCGATGAACACGCTTTTTCAACGGCTTGCAGAGGAAGAAATTCGGAAAACTGCCGAATCGTATCTTGCAGCTGGCTAATTGGACGTTTTACTGCGGAAAAGAGCTTGCATCATCGCACAGGTTTCGATACAATGTGATTGATGAGGTCTCTTTTCCATTATGGAGGTACACATGGAAAAGGACAAAAAAGTAACCGCTTTATACTGCCGCCTGTCAAAAGATGACGGGTCAGCCCATGAAAGCCTGAGCATCCGCACACAAAAGGCGATGCTTATGGAGTATGCCACACGCAACGGTTTCGGAAATTGCCAGTACTATGTCGATGATGGTTACAGTGGAACGAACTCTGACCGTCCTGCCTTTCAAGAACTGCTGGATGATATCCGGGATGGAAAGGTAGCGACCGTCATTACCAAAGACCAATCCAGACTTGGACGCAACCACATCGAAACCGGAACGTATATGGAAATCTTTTTTCCGGAACACGGTGTCCGCTATATTGCAATCAACGATGGTTACGATTCCAACGAGCAATCCCAGATGGATATTGCTCCGTTCAGAAACATCATCAATGAAATGTATGCCAAGGATACTTCCCGTAAAATCAAGAGTGCTCTTCGGACACGCAAGAAAAGTGGGAAGTATATCTCCAGCGGCGCACCGTTTGGCTATCAGAAAGACCCTGCCGACCACAACCACCTTGTGATCGACCCGAATACCGCCCCTGTTGTTGAGTATCTCTATTCATTGGCGGAGGAAGGACTTGGGCTTCACCGTATCGCCAAACGGCTTCACGATGAGAAAATCCTGAAGCCGTGCTACTACAAAAAAGAGATGTTTGGTCGCTTTGTCGATGATGAAAAGATGTATGATTGGGATTCTGCCTATGTCAGTCAAATTCTGCACAGCCCGGTCTACGCCGGACACATCATCTATGAAGCAAAACCTACTGTGTCCATGAAATCCAAGAAGCGACGTTATATCCCTTTTGAAGAACGTGCTATTGTTCCGAACACGCATGAAGCAATCATCCCACAAGACCGTTGGGAGAATGTGCAGCGAATCCTTTATAGCCGTTCCGGTAGTTTTATGTGCGATAAGACCGAATACGACAACATCTTCAAAGGAATCGTTCGCTGCGCAGATTGTGGCAGAACAATGTTGGTCAAAGTTGAAGCCCGCCGCAAACGCAATAACATTTTGGATCAGACATTTTATTGTTGCAGCACTTATCGGAAGTATGGTGCGAAAGCCTGCGCCTCTCACAACTTGGAAGCCCGTGTTTTGCATGAAGCTGTCCTTGCTGACATTCAGGCACACGCAAAGGCCGCTGTGGGCAACCGAGACGCCCTTGTGCGAAAAATTGCAGACCAGATGCACCTTCGGGTATCTTCTGACCGGGCGCAGCACAAGCGGGAATTGAAACAGTGTAAAGCAAGAATCGCAGAAATCGAAGATTTGTACGCAAAACTTTATGAGGATGTGTCAAAGGGGCTTCTCCCGGAGAAACGTTTTCAAATGCTTGCAGATCGCTATGACAAGGAACAGGCTGAACTGACCGAAAAAATCGAGCAGTACGAACAGGAAGGTCGTGCTGAACACGATCAGATGGATAAGATTCAGGATTTTATTGATGAAGTCAGCAAGTATGCTGGCATCACCGAACTGAACTATAAGATTCTGCACCAGCTGATCGACAAGATTCTGGTATCCAAAGCGGAAAAGGTCGATGGCGAATACGTCCAGAAAATCCAGATTTTCTACCGCTTTATCGGCCCATTGGATGCCATTGAGTAACAACGTCAGAAAAGTCACCTCCGAGAACTATCCAACAGACGCAGGGCGTGAGGGCGAAGCAATCTTTCGCCGTGTGTACGGTCTGGCAGACAGCAAACTCCCGGTCAAACGGCTGTGGATTAGCAGCATGGAAGATTCCGCTATCCAGCAGGGCTTTGATTCCTTAAAGGATGGCGCAGAGTATGACAACCTGTTTGCCGCTTCGGAGTGCAGGGCAAAGGCAGACTGGCTGATTGGTATGAACGGCACACGGGCTTTTACCAAAAAATACGGCAGGCGGCAGACCATTGGACGGGTGCAGACTCCGACACTGGCAATGCTGACGGAACGGCAGGACAAAATCCAGAACTTTGTGAAAGAGCCGTATTACAAAGTAGAAATCACAGGAAATGGCATCGTGGCAGAATCGGAACGGATGGCACAGGAGCAGGATGCGGATACCATGCAGGCAGCTTGTGATGGACAGTGTGCCGTAGTTGGCAGCATCGAGCGCAAACGGAAAGAACAGTCTGCGCCGAAGCTGTATGACTTAACGACCTTGCAGCGAGAAGCTAACCGCTATTATGGTTTTACCGCCAGTCAGACTTTGAAGATCGTACAGGAATTGTACGAAGAAAAGCTGGTGACATACCCGCGAACGGACAGCCAGTACATCACGGAAGATATGCAGCAGACCATGGCAGATTTGCTCAAACACTATGGCGGCGAAGCAGATGGAGTAAAGCAGGTGGTCAATAACAAAAAGGTCACTGACCACCATGCGATTCTGCCGACACTGGAAAGCTGCAAGCGTGGGTCAAACAGCCTGTCCGGGGATAAGGAAAAGGTCTTTGCTCTCATCGTCTGGAAGATGCAACAGGCAGTACAGCCGCCATACATCTATGAAGATGTTCTGGTAACAGTATGCTGTCAGGACAGGAAATTCACTGCAAAATACAAAAATGTCTTGCAGGCGGGACATACCGCAATGCCTGTTCCGTTTGCAGAACAGGAAAAAAGCAAGGATATGGCATTCCCCAAGAAACTGGAACAGGGCGAGGTGATTCCTGTGGTGAGCGCGGAGAAAAAGCAGGGCTTTACATCTCCGCCGAAAGCATTTACCGAAGACACCCTGCTTTCTGCAATGGAAAGCACAGGCAACAAGGAGTTTGAAAAAGACACGGAAAAGAAAGGACTGGGAACACCTGCGACCCGTGCAGCGATTCTGGAAAAGCTGGTATCTTCCGGCTATGTGGAACGCAAAGGCAAGCAGATTCTTCCCAGTGCAGAGGGGGTTACGGCAATCGCAAATATCCCGGATTACCTGAAATCGGCAAGCATGACCGCTGAGTGGGAAAATGAACTGCTGCGGATGGAACGGGGCGAAACAAAGCCCGCCGACTTCATGCAGGGCATCGGTGGATTGCTGGAACGAATGCTGGCAGACCTCCGGCAAATTCCGACCGTACAGGAATCACCTATTTATAATAAGGTATCTATCGGGAACTGTCCGGTATGTGGAAAGCCCGTCTGTGAAGGCAAGCTGAATTTCTATTGCTCTGACCGGGACTGTAAATTTGCCCTCTGGAAAGAAAGTAAATACCTTTCCGGCATGAAAAAGACGCTCACAAAGAAGATGGCAACTGACCTTTTGAAGAAAGGACGTACCTATGCAAAAGACTTCTACTCTGCCAAAAAGGACAAGACCTTTGCCGCAGACCTTGTTATGGCAATAGAAAATGGCAGGGCGCAGTACAGTCTTGAATTTCCGAAAACACCAGCTAAGAAGTAAGGAGGGAACGATTGGCGAAATTTAACGATATTCGGGAACTTGCCCAGCAGAACGCACGGTGGGTAAGCAATTCTCCGAAAGACTGGATGAACTATCTGGATGTGGCGGCACGGCTGTACCGCTATTCGTTCAAAGATACTCTGCTGATCCATGCCCAGCGCCCTGATGCGACCGCCTGTGCAGAGCTGGAAGTCTGGAACAAGAAAATGAACCGCTGGGTAAACCGTGGCGCAAAAGGCATTGCACTTTTGGACGATGCCAGCCCACGGGCAAAGCTGCGCTATGTGTTTGACATTGCGGACACGCATCTGGTGCAGGGCGGCAGAACGCCGATCCTCTGGCGCATTGATGATTCGGAACACCAGCAGATGATCCTCGACCATCTGGCAGATATTTATGCTCTGACGCAGACGGACAGCATGAATGCTGCGCTGATGGAACTGGCACAGCAGTTGACCGCTGAAAATCTGGAAGAAGCGATGGATGGTCTGGAATATGAGGTGACAGACACTTTTCTGGAAGGACTGGATGAAGATAACCTCCGTGTCCGTTTCCGGGAGTTAATGACCAACAGTATTTTCTATACCCTTTCCCGACGCTGCGAACAGGAACCGCTGGAAGTGCTGGACGATGAGGATTTTATCCGTATTGTGGATTTCAACCAACTTCCGGTCTTGACCTTCCTGGGCAATGCCGTTTCGGAACAGTGTGAAGCAGTTCTCCGTGACATCGGACGGGAAATGCAGAAAATTTACCGAAAAGAAGTCACAGAACATCTTGCAAAAACTGCCGACAGCTTGTATAATACCAGTACTGACTTTAGCACATTAAAGCGCAAAACCGAAACGAACATCACTGAAGGAGGAAAACCGTATGGAACTGACTTATCACCGCAAGGGGGACTACCTGTTTCCGAACCTGACCGTACAGGACGAGCCGATGAGCATTGGGAAGTACGGGATGCTGCGCAGGACTTATCTGAGGGAAAACAAGAAGAACTGGTATCAGAGTATGCTGATGAGCGGCAGGCTGAATCAGCATCTGGCGCAGATCGACGAGCAGGCGGAGAACCGGATGGAAGAACTGATCGAGAGCCTGAACGAGAAGTATCCGGCTCCGAACAAGGAAACCGAACAGATGGCATGGGTGGCACATCAGAACAATCTGACCGCGATGGCGGAAGAGATCGTGCTGAAGGAATTGGTGTACAACTAACCGCTGACACAACCGAACAGGATTTGAGCGAAGCAGAGGAAGAAATTGCCTCTGCTTTTTCTCTGCCCAGTCTGCCGACCGTGGAACAGCAGATTCGGACAATCGAAGCCCCGATGCAGGCCCAGTATGCCGATGAGATCACGATTCCGGCAGAAGTTGTGGATGAAATCCTGCGGACGGGAAGCAATCGAAGCAAAAGCCATCTCCGCCTTATCTATAACTTTATGACCGAACAGACCCCGGAAGAGTATACCGCTTTCGTCAAAAAAGAGTATGGCGAGGGCGGCAAGGGCTTTGAGATCGGTGGCACAAAATATGCGGTCTGGTTCGATGAGTTGGGTATGCAGATCGCCGTTGGAGATACGGTTCGGAACGACCCCAAAAACAAAGCATTTCTGTCCTGGAGAGATGCCAGCGGCAGAATTCATCAGCTTTTGCAGCAGGGAGAGTATGCACCAAAATCGGTTTTGGATGCAGCCCGTGGCAATGCCCTGCATGAACACGCAGAAGCCCTGAGCTATATGGAACGCGATATGGCAGAGGGCGTGGCAGAGATGGTCTTTGCCGATACGTCCATCTTCTCCGGCGGATACCCGGAACTTACAGAACGACTTGCAAAGTTGATTGACCAGCCGGAATTTCTGGCTGACCTGAACGAACGTCTTTTGGGACTGGCAGAAGCCTACGCCGAAGATAAAAGCGTGATGCGGATGCCGTTCTATCGCCCGGACAAAGTATCCGAACAGTTTCAGAAGTTTGCCCTCCCGTTCCAGCCGTATCGGGCAAGAGAGGGCTTTCAGTGGAATGAGCAGGAAGTCTTTATCACGGAAGATGAGATCAATGCTTTCCTTGCAGGCGGCGGGCCGTATTCGGATGGCAGGCTGGCAACGTACAGTTTCTTCCTTACCCATACAGAGAAAGCAGAACGCGCGGCATTTCTGAAAGACCGATACGGTGTGGGCGGCAGCAGTCATGCACTTTCCCGTGCAGATAATTCCCATGCCAGCTATGACGGCAGAGGTCTTGAACTGGCACGGGGCATCTATGGAAAGCCGGATGCGCTGGTAAAGCTGAACTGGAATCAGGCGGCTGAACGAGTTGCAAAGCTCATTGACCAGAGTTTGTATCTGAAGCCTGCGGATTACAGCCGGATGCCGAGTTACGAGCGTGAGCAGATGGCAAATCGGGTAATCGGTTTCTACCATCGTCTGCCCGATGAAGTAGAGCGTCCATTTAAGCGGGAATTGCTGAATGATGATGCCAGAAAGAAACTGCCCACCATGCTGGCTGACCCGGAACAGGCGGTAGAGCTTCTGGAAAAGATGGATGCAGCACTTCTTTCCGTGCCGCTGGATTCCCCGGAATATGCGGAAAAATCAAAGACGCTTGCTGAACTGCACCAGTATGTTGAGGGAACGTACACGATCTTCCCGGAAAAGAAAAAGGCTGTTGAGATTTCTGTTTCTGAGACAGGACAAATATCGCTTTTCGATATTTGGGCGCAGGAACAGGAATCGAAAGAGCATTCAACCACCGCAGTGGTTGAAGAACCCCAGAAGCAGGCGGCAAAGTACAGCAGAAATGTCGGGGATTATCTCTATCTGGAAGATGACCGCCTTTATAAAATCGAACGTGTTACGGATTCTCTGATCTATCTGAAAGATATGGAGCGTCCTGCATGGGCGGCGCGGGTGCTTCGACCGAACCAGTATGATGCAGAACTGGCAAAGAATCCGCTGAATGATTATCTTCTGGCAGGGCAGGAATCTGCGCTGAAAGATAGTCGCTGCGTTTACAAGGAATGTCTGTATTCCATGCTGGATGCGGTGCAGCAGAGTGAAATCTATCCGTATCTCCGCGACCGCGATGTGGATGCAGACGAAGCGGAAAAGGAACTTCGGAACAAGATCGACGAGCTGTTAGAGCAGAATGCGAAAACTGCTCCGCTGTATCTGGAAGCAAGCCAGAACTGGGAAAACTTCAAAGACTGGTTGGTAGAAGATATTTTCCAGCGCACCTATCAGGACGTTATTACGGACAGACGGGATGCCGTTGCACTGTATCAGGATAGCAAGGACGCACCGCAGTGGGTGCGCGGCATTATGGTTCTGTATGCAGCGGAAGAAAAGGCCGTTGAGCCGACCTTGCAGCCCCTGCCGCTGGATGCCGTAAACGAATATAACGCGCTGAAAGAGCGTTACCCGGATGCTCTGGTCGGCTATGAGCAGTACGGCAACTTTGAGTTCTACGGCGAGGATGCAAAGCGCGTTTCAGAACTTCTTGGCAGCAAGCTGTTGGAAAAGGAAACCGCACTCGGCAAGGTTGAGGTGTCTGGTTTTCCACGTGAACAGTGGGCTTCTCAGGCAATGAAGCTCTGGAAGCAGGGGGAGAGCGTCTATCTGTCCGGCCAGCAGGAAGATGGAACCCATGCGCAGACAAAGTATTTCCGCAGAGAGGAATATCTGCCAGTCAATACCATCATTGAACTGGACGATAGAGAGTTCCGTGTGGATTCGGTCAACTTTGAGCAGGGGACGGTCAGCTTGCAGGACATGACCCTTGCGAAAGAAGTCCGGTATCCGATCTTCCGAACGGAACCGCTGGAGTACATTCGGCATCTGTACGAACAGGCCGACGTGCCGATGAAAGAAGCGATAGAAACCACAGTCTTTACTGCTCTACACAATGCTGGTGTGGCTTACGAGGATTTTTCCCCGGAGCAGATGGATGTGATCTATTCGGTGGCAGAATCGGGCGGCGAGTTAGAAGAACTACTGAATCCCGACTTCTCGCCGGAACAGATGCAGCTGATCGCGGATGTGCAGACCCGGACAGATGCTATCCATCGTTCAGCGGCAGATGATGCTGTGAAGCCTCTTACCAGCAAGCCTATGACCCCGGAAGAGGTCAACCATGCACGGCGGCAGCACAACCTTCCGCTGGACAGTGGAGCCGAAACGGAACAGCCTGTACAGCCCAAACAGGAGCCTATGAACTTCCGTATTACGGACGATGATCTCGGCGCAGGAGGAGCCAAGACAAAATTCAAAGCAAACATCGAAGCCATCCGGCTGCTGCAAACGCTGGATGCAGAACAGCGGCAGGCAACCGCAGAAGAACAGGAAGTTCTTTCCCGGTATGTCGGCTGGGGCGGCATTCCGCAGGCATTTGATGAGAAGAATGCAGACTGGTCGAAAGAGTATGCGGAACTGAAATCTCTGCTCCCGGCAGATGAGTACAGCGAAGCAAGGGCATCTACGCTGAATGCTTTCTACACTTCTCCCACGGTAATCAAGGCAATGTATGAAGCCCTTTCCAATATGGGACTGAGCAAAGGTAATGTGCTGGAACCGTCCTGTGGTGTCGGCAATTTCATGGGTCTTGTGCCTGAAAGCATGGAAAACATCAAGATGTATGGTGTAGAGCTGGACAGCGTATCAGGGCGCATTGCACAGCAGCTTTATCAGAAAAACAAGATTGCCGTGCAGGGCTTTGAAACGATGCAGTTCCCGGACAGCTTCTTTGACTGTGTGGTAGGCAACGTGCCGTTCGGCAATTACAAAGTGCCGGATAAGCGGTATGACCGCCACAACTTCCTCATCCACGATTACTTTATTGCAAAGAGTCTTGACCTTGTTCGTCCGGGCGGCGTGGTGGCGGTAGTCACTTCCAGCGGCACGATGGACAAAAAGGATTCCTCTGTCCGAGAGTATCTTGCCAACCGTGCTGATCTGGTCGGTGCAATTCGCCTGCCGAACAATGCGTTCCAGCGCAATGCCAATACAAGCGTAGTAGCGGACATCCTGTTTTTGCAAAAGCGTGACCGGGCGGCAGTGGAGCGGGCAGAGTGGGTAGACCTTGGCACAACGCCGGAGGGATACCCCATCAACCAGTATTTTGCGCAGCATCCTGAAATGGTGCTGGGTGAGATCACGACTGAAAGTACACAGTACGGCAAGCAGGAAACCACGGTCAAGCCCATCGAGGGCGCAGACCTTGCCCAGCAGTTGAAAGCAGCAGTTGAGAACATCCATGCGGAAATCACAGAGCCGGAAATCACGGACGATGAACTTGACCAGAACGCAGAACCGCTCCCGGCAGACCCGAACGTGAAGAATTTCAGTTACACCAACGTGGATGGACAGGTTTATTACCGTGAAAACTCCTACATGAACAAGGTTGACCTGCCTGCGGTCACGGCGGAGCGTGTGCTGGGAATGATCGCTCTGCGGGAAACCACACAGAAATTGCTGGACTGCCAGTTGTACGATGGTACAGATGCCGAAGTGGAACTGCTGCAAGGAAAGCTGAAAGACCAGTATAAGCGGTTCACAGCGCAGTATGGTCTGATCAACAGCACCGCAAACAAACGGGCATTCCGGCAGGACAGCAGCTATTGTCTGCTGGCATCTCTTGAGATTCTGGATGAGGATAAAAACCTCAAGCGGCTGGCAGATATTTTTACTAAGCGCACCATTCGCAAGCCGGAACCTGTGACCTCTGTGGATACGCCGAGTGAAGCTCTGGCACTCTCCATCGGAGAAAAAGCAAAGGTCGATGTACCGTTTATGGCTGAACTTTGCGGAAAGACAGAGCAGGAAGTGACCGAAGAACTGGCGGGCGTTATCTTCCGCAATCCTGTCACACAGGCGTGGGTGACGGCAGACGAATATCTGTCCGGCAATGTCCGGGAAAAGCTGGCAACGGCAGAAACCTTTGCTGCAAACCACCCGGAGTATCAGGTCAATGTCGAGTATCTCAAGCGGGTACAGCCGAAAGATTTGAATGCTTCGGAGATTGAAGTGCGGCTTGGTGCAAACTGGATCAAGGCAGAGTACATTACGGACTTCATGGAGCGGGTGTTCAAAACGCCGAGTTACTATATCGGAAGTTCCATCAAGGCAACCTATTCGGAGATCAGCGGTGCATGGAATATCAGCGGCAAGTCGCTTGACCGCAGCAATCCCCGTGTGACGAACACCTATGGCACAATGCGGGTCAACGGCTATCGACTGCTGGAAGATGCGCTGAATCTCCGGGATACCAAAATTTACGATACCATCTATGAGGATGGAAAAGAAAGGAGAGTGCTGAACAAAAAAGAAACCATGCTTGCGCAGCAGGCACAGGAAGCGATTCGGGATGCGTTCAAGCAGTGGATTTTCAAGGATTTAGACCGCAGAGAGGAACTTTGCAAGGTCTACAATGAGCGGTTCAATGCGATTCGTCCCCGTGAATACGATGGCAGTCACATCAAGTTCGTGGGCATGACCCCGGAAATCAGCCTGATGCCGCACCAGAAAAATGCAGTGGCGCATATCCTGTATGGCAATAATACGCTGCTGGCGCATTGTGTGGGTGCTGGCAAGACCTTCCAGATGATCGCTGCCGGCATGGAAAGCCGCCGTCTGGGTCTGGCGCAGAAGAATCTTTATGTTGTGCCGAACCATCTGACGGAGCAGTGGGGCGCGGATTTCCTGCGGCTGTATCCGAATGCCAATGTGCTGGTGGCAACGAAAAAGGATTTTGAGCCAGCCAACCGGAAAAAGTTCTGTTCCCGAATCGCCACAGGTGATTACGATGCTATCATCATCGGGCATTCGCAGTTTGAGCGGATTCCGCTTTCCCCGGAACGGCAGAAATCCATGATCGAGCGGCAGATTCAGGACATCACCTTTGCGATTGCAGAAGCAAAGGCAGAGGACGATGGCAAGAGTTTCACGGTCAAGCAGATGGAGAAAACGAAGAAAACCTTGCAGGCAAAACTCCAGAAGCTGAACGACCAGAGCCGCAAGGATGATGTAGTCACATTTGAGCAGCTTGGTGTTGACCGCCTGTTTGTAGACGAGAGCCATTTCTATAAAAATATGTTCCTCTACACAAAAATGCGGAATATCGCTGGTATTGCTCAGACCGATGCGCAGAAATCCTCGGATATGTTTGCAAAATGCCAGTATCTCGATGAGATCACGGGCGGCAAGGGCGTGACCTTTGCAACAGGCACACCTGTGTCGAACAGCATGGTGGAGCTGTACACCATTATGCGCTACTTGCAGTATGACACCTTACAGAAACTTCATCTTGGACATTTTGATAGCTGGGCGGCTTCGTTTGGTGAAACCGTTACAGCGATTGAATTGTCCCCAGAGGGAACGGGCTACCGTGCAAAGACGCGGTTTGCCCGTTTTTTCAACCTCCCGGAACTGATTTCACTGTTTAAGGAGTCCGCAGACGTACAGACGGCGGATATGCTGAACCTGCCCGTGCCAGAAGCAGAGTACATCAATGAGGTGCTGAAACCCAGTGAAACGCAGCAGGAAATGGTGAGCAACTTTGCCGACCGTGCAGAGCGTGTGCGGAACGGAAATGTCGATCCGAGAACCGATAATATGCTCAAAATCACGAACGACGGCAGAAAGCTGGCCTTGGATCAGCGGCTTATCAATGACCTGCTGCCGGATGAGCCGGAAAGTAAGGTCAACCTCTGCGTGGAGAATGCCTATCAGGTATGGGAAGAATCTACGCCCGACAAATCCACCCAGTTGATTTTCTGCGACTTATCGACCCCGAAAGCAGACGGAACATTCAATGTGTACGATGATGTCCGGGAAAAACTGGTGGCAAAGGGAATCCCCCGTGAGGAGATTGCTTTTATCCATGAGGCAAATACCGAAACCAAAAAGGCAGAACTGTTTGCAAAGGTGCGCTCCGGTCAGGTGCGTATCCTGCTTGGTTCGACCCCGAAACTGGGTGCTGGTACAAACATTCAGGACAGACTGATCGCCCTGCATCATCTGGACTGCCCGTGGAAGCCCTCTGATCTGGAACAGCAGGAAGGACGCATTCTTCGTCAGGGAAACCGCAACCAGAAAGTGAAGATTTTCCGTTACGTCACAGAGAATACGTTCGATTCGTATATGTGGCAAATTCTGGAAAATAAACAGAAGTTCATCTCGCAGATCATGACCTCGAAATCTCCTGTTCGTGCCTGCGATGATGTGGACGATACCGCGCTGACCTATGCAGAAATCAAAGCATTGGCAACGGGAAATCCCTACATCAAGGAAAAGATGGATTTGGATATTCAGGTCAGCAAGCTGAAGCTGATGCGGGCCAACCACACCAGCCAGATTTACAGCCTGGAATCGGATATTGCACGGCGGTATCCGGCAGAAATCACGGCAGCGAAAGAGCGTATAGCAGGTCTGAAAGCTGACCTTGCAGTGGCAAAGCCGTTGCTGGAACAGGACAAGGAGAAGTTCTCCATCACGGTGGAGGACAGGGTTTATACCGACCGCAAGGAAGCAGGCTCGGCAATTCTTGCAGCCTGTGCCGCAATGAAGATCGCTAAGACAGAAGGGCAAATCGCAGATTTGGGAGGGTTTGCAATCAGTTCCCGGTTTGATGCGTTCGCCCAGACATTCAAGCTGACCATCAAGCGGCAGAGCAGTTATACGATTGAACTTGGCAGTGATCCGGCTGGCAATATCCAGCGTATTCTCAATGCGCTGGCATCTATCGAAAAGACACTGCCGCAGGTGGAGCGCAGATTGGAAACCTTACAGCAGCAGTTGGCAGAAGCAAAGGAAGAAGTGCAGCGTCCGTTCCCGCAGGAGGCGGAATTAAACGAAAAATCTGCACGGCTTGCAGAATTGAATGCCCTGCTGGATATGGACGAAAAGGGGGATGATGCGGCTCTTGGCATGGATGAGGAAGTAACGGATAGCGAACTTCCTGCGCCGAAACGTGAGATTGAGCGGAGTGCAGACAGCGTAAAACGTCCGTCGATCCTTGCACAGCTTCACGAAAAACAGGCAGAACGCATGGCAGAGCCGAAAACGCAGAAAAAGAAAAGTCACGATATGGAACTGTAACTGAGAATGCCCCGTCAGATCTCCGAAAGGAAATCTGATGGGGCGGATTTTGTAAAGGAGGGCATGAATGGCAGATAAGCGGGCAGACCAGCTCAAAGAAATCACGGAACGGTTGGAACAGGGTGTAAAGGACATTTTTACTTCGGAAATGTATACGAAGTACCTGCTCACAATGTCGAAATTCCACAATTACAGCTTCAATAATACGCTGCTGATCGCAATGCAGCGTCCAGATGCTACGTTGGTGGCTGGGTACAATGCCTGGAAAAATAAGTTTAACCGCTATGTGAAAAAGGGGGAAAAGGGCATCCAGATCATCGCGCCTGCCCCGGTAAAGGAACGGGAAGAGAGGGAGAAAATCGACAAGGACACCGGGCTTACGGTGCTGAATGAGAGCGGGGAGCCGGAAATCGAAGTGGTGGAGAGGGTGATTCCCCGGTTCCGGGTAACAACGGTTTTCGATTATGCCCAGACAGACGGAGAACCGCTGCCTACGCTGGAAGTGAATGAACTGACTGCCCGTGTCAAGGATTATACCCTGCTGAAAGAGGCAATCGAACAGGTATCTCCTGTGCCAATTCGTTTTGGAGAGATCGAGGGCAACGCAAAAGGTTATTACAGCCACATGGACAAAGAAATCTGTGTTCGTGCCGATATGGGTGAGAGCCAGACCATCAAGACGATGATCCATGAGGTTGCTCATGCCATGCTGCATGACAGCGACCAGATGAAACAGCGCGGCGAGGAAAAAGACCAGCTTACCAAAGAAACAGAAGCGGAAAGCATTGCATTTACGGTTTGCTCGGCACTTGGCATTGATACTTCGGACTACTCGTTCCCGTATGTAGCAAGCTGGGCAAGCGGCAAGGAACTGAAAGAATTGAAAGATTCGATGGATACGATTCGATTGACCGCTGCTGATTTTCTTGAAAAACTGGAAACGGCGGTGGTAGAAAGGAGTGTGGAGCGCATGACGGCGATGGAATATGCTGAAAAGCTGATTGCGGACAAGGAACGGGACAAAACCGTTTTTGACAACAGCCAGCGAAATCTCATTGTAAACTTTGCTTACAAGCTGGATGACCGGGCGGCAACGGAAGAACTGGCCAACAATCTGGCGGCTGTGGTTGCGGCTGAAAACACGGAAGAAATCAATCGCCTGATGTGGGAAGCAGAGGAGAAGATCGAAAGTCTGCCGGATGGCATGATCGGTCTTTCGGAAATGCACGAATATGGGTATCTGAAAGATGATGTTCTGCCGCTGACAAAGGAAGGCGCACGGGAGTGGCATCGGCTGGGCGAACGGATTTACCCGCTGTTTCAGGATGGCACGGCAGGAGATTTCGCCAGTCAGGAAGAGATTGAACAGCATGATGGCATTTTCGGAATCAAGGCTGACGCATGGAGTGCAATTTTGCTGGAAAAGAACGAAGAGTATCTGGAAGATGAGTATTCCCGCCCGGATGCCGCACTGACGGTGATAAGTCGGGAGCAGGCTCTGCGGCTGTTTGATGAGGGCAAGCAGATTTATCTTATCCGTATCAGCCCGTGGCCAGTTCTTGTCACAGGGCGTGAAGAAATCGAACGTGGAAGTGACTATTTCCAGATTGCTAAGGAAGATTTGGAAAAGGACAAGCAGAAAACAATGGAAAACG
>OGQM01001280.1_pt1 | contig 18063 bp, 13 predicted proteins | sample 1553191 | NCBI WGS metagenome assembly OGQM01 (sample SAMEA2579954, study PRJEB22360) | human gut metagenome | biome: human gut; feature: human-associated habitat; material: faeces | place: Denmark | collected 2008/2010 | reverse complement strand
ATGGCCACCCCACCCGGGCCTGCACCTGCTCCCCCAGCGCGGTGCGGCAGTACCGCAGCCGGGTGTCCGGCCCGCTGCTGGACCGCATCGACCTCTGCGTCGAGATGGACCCCGTCGCCTTTGACGAGCTGCACAGCGTCTCTCCCTCTGAGAGCAGTGCCGAGCTGCGCAGGCAGGTCCTCGCCGCACGGGCTGTTCAGGCCCAGCGGTACGCCGCCCCCGGCTACGAGGGCGTGCACTGCAACGCCCAGCTCACCGCCGGGCAGGTGCGGCGCATCTGCCGGATGACCCCCGCTGCTGAACAGCTCCTGCGGGCCTCCTACGAGACGCTGGGCCTCTCGGCCCGCGCCCACGACCGCATCCTCCGGGTGGCCCGCACTGTGGCCGACCTCGCAAGCAAGCGCCTCCTCGACGAGGACTCCCTGCTGGAAGCGCTGCAGTACCGCGCACAGGAAAAGGTCGAACTGACGTTCTGAGACCACAAAAAGCTCCCCCGGCAGTCCAAGCCGGGGGAGCTTTGTCGTTGCTATAGCAGTTCCTCAGAATCTCCGCCATGTATCGGGCAGGAAGAGCACCAGCATCGGGAAGATCTCCAGACGGCCGGCCAGCATATCGAAGATGAGCACCAGCTTTGCGAAATTGGAATAAGCCCCGAAGTTCATCATAGGGCCGACCTGATTGAGGCCGGGGCCGATGTTGTTCAGGGTGGCGGCAACGGAGGTAAAGTTTGTCACCATGTCAAAGCCGTCCAGACTCACCAGCATCAGGCTCGCTCCAAAGAGGAAGATGTAGGCCGCTATATAGACGTTGGTGGTGCGAATGGTCTCGTGGTTGACCAGCTTGCCGTCCATCCGGACGGGAGCCACCACCTGCGGGTGAAGGGCCTGCTTCAGCTCCTTGCCCAGCGTCTTGCCCAGCAGCAGGAAACGGCTGACCTTGATGCCGCCGCCGGTGCTGCCCGCACAGGCACCCACGAACATCAGCAGCACCAGCACCTCTTTGGCCAGCGTGGGCCAGAGGTCGAAGTCACAGCTGGAAAAGCCGGTGGTCGTGATGATGGAGCCGACCTGAAAGGCCGCGTGGCGCAGTGCCTCGCCGAAGGTGCCGTAGAGGCTGCGGATGTTCACCGTGATGACGGCCACCGCCGCCAGAATGATGCCGAAATAGGCGCGGACCTCCTCGCTGGACGCTGCGCGGCGGAACCTCCGCAGCAGCAGGAGGAAATAGGCGTTGAAGTTGACGCCGAAGAGGATCATAAAGATGGTCACGACCCACTGGATGTAGGGCGAGAAGCTGGCAAAGCTGTCGTTCTTGAAGCCAAAGCCGCCGGTGCCCGCCGTGCCGAAGGCCGTGAGCATCGAGTCAAATACATTCATGCCGCCTGCCAGCAGGAAGCAGAACTCCACTACCGTCAATGCAAAATAGATGCCGTACAGGATCTTCGCCGTGGACTGCACCTTCGGCACCAGCTTGTCCACCTGCGGGCCGGGGCTTTCCGCTTTCATCAGGTTGACGTGAGAGCCGCCGGTCAGGGGCAGCAGCGAGAGCAGAAAGACCAGAACGCCCATGCCGCCGATCCAGTGGGTGAAGCTGCGCCAGAACAGGATGCCGTTGGGCAGGCCCTCCACGGCGGGCAGGATGCTGGCACCGGTGGTGGTAAAGCCCGACACCGTCTCAAAGAGGGCGTCCACCGGGTTCGGGATGCAGCCGGTGAGGACGAAGGGCACAGCGCCTACGATACTGATGGCGATCCAGCTCAGCGCCGTGGCCGCGAAGCCCTCCCGCATATAGAACACCTTGCTGCGGGGCTTGATGGTCCGCAGCCCGAGGCCCAGCGCCGCGCTGATGGCCGCCGTCATCAGGAACACGCCCATGACAGCCCACTCGGCGTAGATGAGGCTCGTCACCGCCGGAAGCAGCAGCAAAACGCCCTCGATCATCAGGATATAGCCCAGCAGACGAAAGACGATCGCATAATTCATACGTTCTGTCCCCCGTTACCCTTCCACGATGTCCCGCAGGTCGTGCAGGCCGTGCTCCAGCGTGACGACGATGACGTTGTCGCCCACCTGAATGCGGTCGCCGCCGCGGGGGATGAGGATGCGGTCGCCGCGGGTGATGCAGCAGAGCAGCAGGTTCTTTTTCAGATGCAGCTGGCTCAGCGGCACGCCGGTGGCCCGGCTCTCCTCGTGGACGGTGAACTCCAGCGCCTCCACGCGGTCATCGAGGATGCGGTAGAGGGTCTTGATGTTGTTGCCGGCCTCGTTCTGCAATGCACGGACGTACTGCACGATGTAATCGCAGGTCATGTATTTGGGGTAGACGATGCTGCCCAGATCCAGCCCGGCCAGAATATCGTCGAACTCGAGGCGGTTGATCTTCGTGACCAGCTTGCCCTTGGAGTGCTTCTTGGCAAACAGGGTCAGCAGCACGTTCTCCTCGTCGATGTTGGTCAGGGCCACGAAGGCCTCGGTGGATTCCAGTCCCTCCGAGAGCAGGAAGTCGCGGTTGGAGCCGTCCTCATTGAGGATCTGTGCCTCGGGCAGGGACTCGGCCAGCACATTGCAGCGGGCCGGGTCGCGCTCCACGATGCGGACGCGGATGTGGTTTTCCAGCAGCTCCTGACTCAGGTAGTAGGCGATGGCACCGCCGCCCACGATGAAGGCATTGCGCACCGGCCGCACCGGCATATGGATGCGCTGGAAGAACTCCTGGGCCTTCTCCTGCGTAGCGAGGAAGGTGACCTGATCGCCGTTCTTCAGTACGAAGTTGCCGTTGGGGATGATGACCCCGCCGTCACGCTCCACGGCGCAGACCAGAATGTCGCTCTTGAGCTGGGTGGGGATCTCATGGATGGCCACACCGTCCAGCCCCTGCTGCTCGGTCAGGGCGAACTTGATGAGACGCACGCGCCCGTCCGCAAAGGTGTCGATCTTGCTTGCACCCGGAAAGCGCAGCAGATGCGAGATCTCCTTCGCCGCTGCCATCTCAGGGTTGATGATGGCCGAGATGCCGATCTGCTTTTTGATAAAGTCCAGCTCATGGCTGTAGGACGGGTTGCGCACACGGGCGATGGCGTGGCAGTGGCCCGCCTTTCTTGCGAACATACAGCACAGCAGGTTCAGCTCGTCCGAGCCGGTGACTGCAATGAAGACATCCGCCTCCTCCACGCCCGCCTCAGACAGGGTGGTGATGGACGAGCCGTTGCCGAGAATGCTCATCACGTCGTAGGATTCGCCGATGTGCTCCACACGGGCCTTGTTCGTATCGACAACGGTCACATTATGACCCTCTTCACTGAGCTGCCGCGCCAGCGCTGTGCCGACTTTGCCGCCGCCCACCAAAACGATCTTCATAGAATAACCCTTTCTCTTCTCCTGCGCCGTCTGGGCGCTATTGAGTAGATTATACCACATCTCGGGCAAAACATCTACAAAATCAGCCCTTCTGTCGGCTTTATCCAACCACAAAGCGCAGTTTTGGCGGAAAAACGGCCCCGGAACACACAGATCCCGGGGCCGTTCTCAGCGATTCAGGTATTTCAGTACCGCTCCACGCCGTCCTTGGTGACGAGGGCGTAGACCAGCGGGGCTTCCTCAGGCTTTTCGGGGCCGTAGACGAGGCCGCTGCGGTACTCGGCGGCGGCAGCGTCGAATCGGTCGGCTGCGCCGTAGAAGGTGGCGAGGCTCTCGCCCTTATGGACATAGTCGCCGCGCTTCTTGTGGAGGGTGATGCCGGCGGCAAAGTCCAGCGGGTCGCCCTTCTTCTGACGACCTGCGCCCAGCAGCACGCTGGCCGAGCCGATCTTCTCGGCGTCGTTGGCGATGATGTAACCGTCCTCCTCGGCCAGCAGCTCATAGCTGGCGGCGGGCTTTTCGAAGAGGCTGTAGTCGTCCAGCACCCGGATGTCGCCACCCTGTGCCGCGAACATTTCCTTGCACTTTGCATAGGCGGAGCCGTCCGCGAGGACGGCCTCGGCCATGGCGCGGCACGCGGCAGGGGTGCCCTTGTCGGCCAGAACCAGCATATTGGTGGCCAGCTGTAAGCACACCTCAGTCAGGTCGGCGGGGCCGTGCCCCTTGAGCACGTCCATGCTCTCCATGACCTCGAGGCTGTTGCCGATGTTGCGGCCCAGCGGGGTGTCCATGTCGGTGATCATGGCAGCGACGCGGCGGCCGTGATGGGTGCCGATGGAGACCATCAGCTTGGCCAGCTCGATGCTCTGCTCCACGGTCTTCATGAACGCGCCGGTGCCGGTGGTGACATCCAGCAGGATGGCGTCCGAGCCGGAGGCCAGCTTCTTGGACATGATGCTGGACGCGATGAGGGGGATGCAGCTGACGGTGGCGGTGACGTCCCGGAGGGCGTACATCTTTTTGTCCGCCACGGCGATGCCTTCGCTCTGGCCGATGACCGACAGGCCGATCTTGTTCACCTGCGCGAAGAACTCCTCCTGCGAGAGGGCGGTCTTGGTGCCGGGGACGCTCTCCATCTTGTCGATGGTGCCGCCGGTGTGGCCGAGGCCGCGGCCGCTCATCTTGGCGATCTTGACGCCGCAGGCCGCGACGATGGGCGCGATGACCAGCGTGGTCTTGTCGCCCACGCCGCCGGTGGAGTGCTTGTCCACCTTGATGCCCGGAATGGGCGAAAGATCGACCATGACGCCGCTGTGGGCCATCACGTCGGTCAGCTCGGCAGTCTCCTCGTCGGTCATGCCCCGCAGATAGACGGCCATCATCCAGGCAGCCATCTGGTAATCGGCCACCTCGCCGCTGACGAAGCCGTTGACGATGGCTTCCAGTTCTTCGCGGCTATGGGTGCCGCCGTCCCGCTTTTTTGCGATCAGATCGTAAATGCGCATAAGTTCACGCTCCTAAATCGTATTCTCCGCCAACGCTCTGCCGTCGGCAATAAGTATGACATTGTACTTCAAGTATAGCAAATTCTTCCGCAAAAGCAAGCATCGTTTTGTGGAATCTGTTGAAAAAAGAACGAAAAAGGCGCAGCCGCCCGGAAAGCAGCTGCGCCCCGAAAAAACGCCCTCGGATCAGCGGGAACCTTTATCGTAGGGGATGCCCTCGGCCTTGGGGGCCATGCTGTTCTTGGAGGTGAAGGCCAGAATGACCATCGATGCCACGAAGGGCATCATGTTGTAGATGTTGCTGGACCAGTGGAGCTGTGCGAGGAAGGTGGAGTCGGCGATGTTGGCCAGACTCTTGAAAACGGCGAAGAACATGGCCGCGCCGCAGATGTTGAAGGGCTTCCACTGACCGAAGATCATAACGGCCATCGCAAGGAAGCCTGCGCCGGCTACGCCGACCTCGAAGTTCCACGTCTGGACGGGAGGCACGATGTAAGCCAGACCGCCGATGGCACCCAGTGCGCCCGAGATGACGACACCGGCATAGCGCATCTTATAGACGTTGATGCCCACGGAGTCCGCTGCCTGAGGATGCTCGCCGCAGGCGCGCAGACGCAGGCCGAAGCGGGTCTTGTACAGCACGACATAGCTGACGATGAGCAGGACGATGCCCAGCGGGACAAAGATGCTCAGCTCCAAGCCGCCGAGGCTGAACAGGAAGGGCTTGTTGGAGTAGTTCAGCTTGGCACTGCCGCTCGTGCTGAAATACTTGGCGATGACCACGGCGATGGCCGTCGCCAGCAGGTTCAAGGCTGTGCCTCCGATGGTCTGGTCCGCCTTCAGGTTGATGGAGGCAAAGGCCAGCAGCAGGCTGTAGACCATCCCGGCGAGGGCCGCCACCAGCACGGCGATGAGGACCGTAGCAAACGCAGGCAGGCTTGCAGGCAGCATAGTGAGGGTGAGGACACCCGCCACGCCGCCGATGACCATGATGCCTTCCAGTGCGATGTTGATGATGCCGGAGTGCTCGCTGAACATACCGCCCAGAGCGACCAGCATCAGCACGATGCCATACAGCAGGGTATACTTGATGAGAAGCAGCATATCACTTGCCCTCCTTCTTGGTTTTGGTCTCAGCAGGGGCAGGCTCTGCATTCACGTTGGTCTTGTCCGCATTCCGGAACAGCAGGGCGTGGATCTTGCCCCGGAACAGCATGGAGAATGCGCACAGGTAGATGATGATGCCGCTGATGAGGTCGGAGATCTCCGTGGGATAATACTTGGTGGACAGGAACGAGCCGCCGACCGAGATGTGGGAGATGAAGATCGCAGAGAAGATGGTTCCGATGGGGTTGGAGCTTGCCAGCAGGGCCACGGAAATGCCGTTGAAGCCCATGGTGGGCAGGCTGGTGGAGTTCAGCGGGTTCCACTGGGACACATTGGACAAGTAGTAGAGGCCTGCGCCGAAACCGGCCAGTGCGCCTGCAATGGCCATCGAGAGGATGATGTTCTTCTTCTCGTTGATGCCGGCATAGCGAGCTGCGCTCTTGTTCAGGCCGACGGCCTTCAGCTCATAGCCGAAGGTGGTCTTGTTCAGGATGACCCAGATGAGGACGGCCACCGCAGCTGCGAGGAAGATGGCGATGGTGGTGCTGTTGGTCTGGAACATCTTGTTCAGGCCGAAGTCCGGAATGAGGGACTTGGACAGCTCGGCGCTCTTTCCGAGGTTCAGAGTGCGGGTGTTGCGCACATCGTACATGGGGCCGGTGCCGTTCTGATAGATGAGTTCGTTGACCAGATAGAGGCCGATCCAGTTGAACATGATGGAGGTGATGACCTCATTGATGTTGAAGTAGGCCTTGAAGAAGCCGGGGATCGCGCCCCAGATGCCGCCGAGGATGGTGGCTGCGATGAGGCAGACGAACCATGGCATCTTGAGCATGATGGCGCAGTAGAGGGCACCGTAAGCGCCCAGCGTGTACTGACCGGCTGCACCGATGTTGAACAGGCCGGTCTTGAACGCAAAGGCCACGGACAGGCCGGTCATGATGAGGGGGGCTGCGTTGGCCAGCTCCTTGCCGACGCCGTAGGGCGCATCATGGAAGCCGCCTTTGACGATGCGGACAAAGCCGTCGCCCCATGCGTGGGCCGGATTGATGGCCAGCAGCACGAGGAAGCCCACAGCCATGCCGATGACGATGCACAGCAGCGCGGCCAGCACACTGGTGATGGAGCTGTTGAGGTTGCTGTGGGAAAGTTTTTTCTTGTTCATTTAGTTGTTCTCCTTTCCCTGCTTGCGTGCGCCGGCCATGTAGAGGCCCAGCTCCTGCACAGTGGTGGTCTTGGGGTCGAACTCGCCGACGATCTCGCCCTCGTACATAACGAGGATGCGGTCGGACAGGTTCATGACCTCATCCAGCTCGAGGCTGACCAGCAGGACCGCCTTGCCCTTGTCGCGCTCGGCGACGATCTGTCTGTGGATGTATTCGATGGCACCGACATCAAGGCCGCGGGTAGGCTGAACAGCCACCAGCAGCTTGGGGTCTCTGTCGATCTCGCGGGCGATGATGGCCTTCTGCTGGTTGCCGCCGGACATACTGCGCACGATGGTGGCGCTACCCTGACCGCTGCGGACGTCATACTGGGCGATGAGCTTGTCGGAATACTCGCGGACCTTCTCGGACCGGATGAAGCCGCCCTTCTGGAACTCGGGCTGCCAGTAGCGCTGGAGCACCATGTTGTTCTCGAGGCTGTAGTCCAGCACCAGACCGTGCTTGTGGCGGTCTTCGGGGATGTGGCTCATGCCGTCCTTGGAGCGCTGGCGGATGCTGGCGTGGGTGATGTCCTTGCCGTCCAGCGTGATCTTGCCGCCCGACAGCTTCTCGAGGCCGGTGAGACCGTAGACGAACTCGGTCTGGCCGTTGCCCTCGATGCCCGCCAGACAGACGATCTCGCCGCCGTGGACCTGAAAGGTGACGTCCTTGACGGAGTCCTTCTTGCGCTGGTCGTTGTGGATGGTGACGCCCTCCACGTCCAGCACGACCTCGCCCGGGTGGGCGGGCTTTTTATCGACCTGAAGCTGGACATCGCGACCGACCATCATGCGGGAAAGCTCCTCCTTGGTGGTGTCCTTGATGTCCACGGTGCCCATGTACTTGCCCTTGCGCAGGACGGTGCAGCGGTCGGCGACCGCCATGATCTCGTTGAGCTTGTGGGTGATGAAAAGGATGGACTTGCCCTCCTTCTTGAACCCGCGCATGATCTCCATCAGCTCGTCGATCTCCTGCGGGGTCAGCACAGCGGTAGGCTCGTCGAAGATCAGGATCTCGTTGTCGCGGTAGAGCATCTTCAGGATCTCCACGCGCTGCTGCATACCCACCGAGATGTCGCTGATGAGGGCATCGGGGTCAACACGCAGGCCGTACTTCTCGCTCAGGGCCATGACCTTCTTGCGGGCCTCGGCCTTCTGCAAAAAGCCCATCCTGTTCGGCTCCACACCCAGAATGATGTTGTCCAGCACGCTGAAGCACTCCACCAGCTTGAAGTGCTGGTGGACCATACCGATGCCCAGTGCGTTCGCATCGTTGGGGTTGCGGATGGCGACCTCCTTGCCGTTCTTGAGGATCTTACCCTCCTCCGGCTGATACAGGCCGAACAACACGCTCATCAGCGTGCTCTTGCCTGCACCGTTCTCGCCCAGCAGGGCATGGACCTCGCCCTTTCGCAGCTGCAGGGTAATGTCGTCGTTGGCCTTGATGCCCGGGAACTCCTTGGTGATATGGAGCATCTCGATCACAAAATCCTCTGCCAATCTGCTCACTCTCCTTTCGTGTCCAAGCGACACTTATACTATTCTAGTGACCATTATACCGTATTTTTGTCGTTTTGCACACTTCTTTTTGAAAATTTAGTGTTTTGCCATATCATAAGTATTACTTTTGTGCATTTTGCCAAACAGTCCTCTCCCGCTGCCCGAAAGAACGCAAAAAGGCGGGATGCCCTTTGCAGAGCATCCCGCCCGGGAAAGCCTTGATTACTGGATGTAGTTGACGGTGGTGAACTCGCTGACGGTGGGCTTGGTGCTGTCGTCAGAGTTGTTGTCCACAACGATCTCGCCGCTCTTGATCTTGCTCTTCAGAGCCTCGTACTCGTCGGTGGTGAAGGTCTCGAAGTTCCAGCTGTCAGCATCGGTGGGCAGGCCGATGTAGTCGCCGTCCTCCAGACCGAAGTTGCCGTTGGAAGCAGCGATGTCGCTCCAATCGCCTGCCTCGATGTCGGACAGAGCGGTGTTGACAGCCTCGGTCAGGCCCTTCATTGCAGAGGTGATGAAGGGATTGTAAGCGAAGGAGCCGTCTGCCACGCCGTTGACACCGATGTAGTTCTGGTCAACGTCAACGCCGATGACATAGCCGTTGCTCTTCAGAGCAGCCTCAACAGCGGAGGTGTAGATGCCGCCGCCGCAGGCGAAGACGACCTGAGTGCCGTTGGAGTACCAGCCCTCCATACGGGAGGTGATGTTTGCATCGCCGTAGAACTGGCCGCCGTAGAAGTAGTTGATGTCGATGTTGGTGCCCAGCTCCTGAGCAGCAGCATCAGCGCCCTGAACATAGCCGTAGCCGTAACGGATAACAGCGGGAACAGCCATGCCGCCGAGGAAGCCCAGCTTGGTCTTGCCGTCCTTGACGATGGCATAGCCTGCCAGATAGCCTGCCTGCTCCTCCTTGAAGGTGATGCAGTAGCAGTTTGCGGGGATGCTGTCGGTGCCGATGTCGCCCTGCGTGACGTCGACGGCGATGAACTTGACATCGGGGTACTGGTCAGCAGCCCATGCCAGAGAAGCGCCGTACAGGTAACCGACGCAGACGATGACGTCAGCGCCGTCGTTGACAGCCTGACGGATCATGGTCTCGCGGTCCTCATCGGAAGCGTCAGCCTCGGGGATGTAGTACTGGCAGTCATCGCCCATGTAGCCGGAAACAGCGGTCCAGCAAGCCTGGTTGAAGCTCTCATCGTCGATGGTGCCGGTGTCGCAGGTCAGAGCGACCTTCACGATCTTCTCGCCGCCCTCAGCGGTGGAAGCGGCAGTGCTGGTGGAAGCAGCTGCGGAGGAAGCGGTGGAAGAGGAAGGAGGACCGCGGGCAGTAAGAGCGGCGGCAGCGGCGGCGCCCCCAGCCACTGCCAGAAAGTTACGACGAGAAATCATCATAATGAAAACTCTCCTTTTATTTTAATATAATCGCGTCTTATTGACGAAATGTGCGCACCTGCACATTTACTGGCTCAAGTATAGCGGGAAGAAGTGACAGATGCAAGCCTTTTCCGATTACAAAACATTTACAAATATTTTATCAAAATTGTATAAAAATCACACTTATCCCGGAAAATCCGCTCCGTCCGGTCTTTTTCGCGCAGCTGCGTTCAGTCTTCCACGGCCTTGTTGCCCGCCACATTGGAGGGGCCGAAACCGAAGGGCAACAGCTCGTCCATGCTGCGCTCGATGAAGTCCTCCGGGCTTCTTGCCATGATGACATTCAGCTCCGGGCCGCCGAACTCGAACAGCGCCTGACGGCAGACGCCGCAGGGCGAGGTGATCTGCTTGTTGACCTCGCCCCGGCGGGAGCCTACCACCGCGATGTCGGTGAACTTGGTCACGCCCTCCGCCACAGCCTTGAACAGTGCCGTTCGCTCGGCGCAGCTGGTGGGGGTGAAGGCAGCGTTCTCCACATTGCAGCCGGTGAAGATGCGGCCATCCTCGGCCCGCAGGGCTGCGCCCACCATAAAGCCGCTGTAGGGCGCATAGGCCTTTTCCCGGGCCGCAAGAGCCATCCGGATCAGCTCCTGCTTTTCTTCCAGAGTCAGTTTTGTCATGGTCGGTTCTCCTTTTTGTAATTTGTAGATATAGCGTTCTTCGTCCTGCGGGACGAAGCCAATAGATTCAAACATTTTCTGCGACTGGGTATTGAAGGAATAGATGTGCGCGAAGCACTCTGCCAAGCCCCTTTCCCGAGCCATCTCCAGCATTTTTTCGATGACCTTCCGCCCGATGTGTTTATTCTGGTACTCCTTGCAGATGACGATGGCCATCTCGCCTGTCGTCCGCAGGCTGACGTCACCACAAAGCACACCCCGATACTCGATATAAAACAGTTCTCCGTGTGTGTCCAGATAATGATACATTCGCTTCAGCAGCGGCAAATCATAAACGGAGTCCCTGTTATCTACCTGTTTGCAGAGCTGTGCATCCTGATACCACGCAAGTGCTGTATCGTAGGCCGGATAATAGGGAACGAGGCAGATGTTCGCGTCTACGCGCACATCACCCTCTGTTTCTCTGTCCATCGGTCTCATCTCCTTTTGTTGTCGTATATTTAAGTATAAATCATTCTTTTCAGAAGTGCAAGCGGCGATAATTGCGCAATATTATGTAATGATAACTCTTGTTTTTATCATTACATTTGCGTATAATAGAATCATAAGGGAGGCGTATCAGAATGGCAAACGCAGTCAATGTGAATTTTCGAATGGATCCGGACTTGAAACGAAGTATGGAGGAGGTCTGCGCCGAGATGGGGCTTTCCATGACGACAGCCTTCACCATCTTTGCAAAGAAGGTCTCCCGGGAGCACCGCATTCCCTTCGAAGTGTCGGCCGACCCCTTCTATTCCGAAAGCAATATCGATCATCTCCGCAAAATCATTCACGACATCGACACCGGCAAGGCCAAGCTCACCGAGCACGAGCTGATCGAGGTGGACTGATGAGACTGCTTTGGGAAGAGGAAGCATGGGAGGATTATTGTCTTTGGCAGACGCGGGATAAAAAGCTGCTGAAGCGCATCAATTCTCTCCTGAAGGACATCCAACGGAACACTTACGAGGGCCTCGGCAAGCCCGAGCCTCTGAAGGGCGATCTGAGCGGCTGGGGGAGCCGCCGTATCGACGACACTCACCGCATCGTCTACCGGGAGCAGGATGGAAACATCATCATTGCGTCCTGTTACGGTCATTACACGGATACCTGAGAAGCAAAAAGACTGCTGTCGGCCGACAGCAGTCTTTTTGTATTATGGTTAAATCAATACTCCGCCCCCAGCGCGACCTTCATCATATCGGTGAAGCTCTTCTGGCGCTGCTCTGCGGTGGTGATCTCCGGGGAGACGAAGCTGTCCGAGATGGTCAGCAGACAGGCGGCATTCTTGCCCAGCACCTCAGCGTTGGCGAAGAGCGCAAAGCTCTCCATCTCCACGCAGAGGCAGCCGCGCTCGTCCCGCAGCAGCTCCCAGTAAGCGGGCTTTGCGTCGGAGGGCTGACGATAGAAGACATCGGAGGAGTGGATGTTGCCCTCGATGAGCTTGATGCCCTGCTTCTTGGCGGAGGCGCGCAGCTTGTCGTTCAGCCCCTCGCTGGGGAAGGTGATGTCGTGGTCGTTGCCGCTCTGGACGCGGGCATAGTTGGACTCGCTGACCGCACCGGTGGCCAGCACGGTATCGAACAGCTTGGCGCTGTCGGTGTAGCTGCCGGCAGAGCCGATGCGGATGATGTTGTCCACATCGTAGAACTTGAACAGCTCATAGGAGTAGATGCCGATGGAGGGCATTCCCATGCCGCTGCCCATCACACTGATGGGACGGCCCTCGTAGGTACCGGTGAATCCCAGCATCCCGCGCACGCCCGTCACCTGACGGACATCCTTCAGGAAGGTGTCTGCAATGAATTTTGCGCGCAGGGGGTCGCCCGGCATCAGGACAGTCTTTGCGAAATCGCCCTTTTCGGCGCTGATGTGAGGAGTAGCCATAATGAATTTCTCCTTTTTATAGAATTATTTTCTCCCCGGGAACACGTTCTGCGGGGGAATGTACGAACCATTGAGACGGATCTCAAAGTGGCAGTGGTTGCCGGTGGAACGGCCCGTGCTGCCCACATAGCCGATGAGCTGGCCCTGCTTGACGGTCTGGCCTACGCTGACCGTCAGGGACAGGCAGTGTGCATACACGGTGCTGTAGCCGCCGCCGTGATTGATGATGACCGAGTAGCCATAGCCCGTGCCCGCACCGGCCTTGTTGTAACCCGCCTTGGTGATGGTGCCGCCTGCGGAGGCGTAGATGGGCGTACCCGCCGGGGCACAGATGTCCACGCCCCGGTGGCGTCCGCCATACCAGCGCGAGCAGTAGCGGTAATTCGGCACAGGCCAGATGAACTGGCCGCTGCCGGTGATGAATTTGGTGCTGGACTTCACCTTCTTAGTGCCCTGCACCACCTTTTTATTCACCGGCTCCTTGATGACCTCGGTGGAGAGGATGGTCTGCTCCACGAGGACATTGTTTGTATCGTAGACGTTCTGGAAGGTCACGCGGCGCAGGCCGTTCTGGCCTTCCTGCAGCACCTTGGTGGTGCCCTTCGCATATTCGTTGGATTTGGTCGTTTCGATGGCGAAGGCGACCTCTTCCTCCCGGGTCTCGATGCGGGTGATCCGCACCTCGAGGGCCGCTTCTTCCTTGGTGACGATCAGCTCATCGCCCTCACGGATGCTGGATTTTTCGTTCAGCGGCCCGCCCTTGAAGTTCGTATTGAGCGCACACAGCTCCCGGAAGGTCAGGTCATTCTTATGGGCAATGTCCCAGAGCGTGTCACCGGTCTTGACCGTGTACACCTTCTGGGCCTGCTTGACGCCGGAAAGCTCCTTCTCGACGTCCGCATAATCCTGCAGGCTGTCCTTGAAGTAAAGGCCGTCCTCCAGTGTGACCTGCTTGTTGAATCCCACGCTCACGTTGGGGTCATCGGGGACTTCGTAGGGTTCCAGACGGCTGGTGAAGTACGCGCGCAGTGCATCACCGTCGTTGCATACCGCTGTCAGCTCACCGTCCAGATACAGGGCCGTGCCCTCGCCGATCTGGTCGCCTGCGCTCTGGATGATGGCGTCGGCCATCTCGTTCTCATCCAGCATATGATGGGCGACGGCGATGGTATAGCTCGGCTCGATGGTCAGCTCCGTCTTATCGGAGCCTGCGTAGCTGATACGCTCCATCACGTCCTCGCGGGCTGTGTCGAAGACATCCTCGTTGGCCACATAGCCCACGGTCTCGCCGTTGACCTGCACAGCCAGCGCGTAGGGCTGGTTGATGACATATTCAAACACCATGCTGCCCAGTGCCAGCGCACAGACCGGCAGGATGTACATCGCCATCCGGGGCAGCAGCCGGAGGTTACGGCGGACGCCGCTGGCGAGATAGTGGGCGCTGGCCTTCAGTGCCGCGCCAAGGCCTTTTTCCCGGTGGATGTGGTGGGCGTGGATGAGAAGGGCCACTATGCCCTTCACCAGCAGCACAAAGGGGCCGAACAGATCCTTGACGACCTGTGCCGCACCCGGGAAAGCCGTCTCGGTCAGGTCTTTTGCAAAGCGGCAGATGCCCCGGGCGCCCAAGAGGGCCAAGTGCTTGACGCCTCGCCCGGCCCGCACTGCAGCATACTCTGCACCAAAGCCCAGTGCATAGAGCACTGCGCCGATGCGTGCCGCCAGCGGCGAAGCCCCCAGCTTCTTGGCTGCGCCAGCCGATGGCGGCGGAGGCGGAAGCGCCGGTGGCGGCGCAGCAGACGGACGCACTGGAACTGCGCCCACCGTGAGCGCAGCCTTGCGCGGAAGCTGCTGTGCTGCGGCGCAGCGGCCGGCACGTCCTGCCGCGTTTCAGTTGTTTTATCTTCCAGCAAAAAGGATGCTCCTTCCTGTATCTTCAGGAGATTCTGATTTATCTCTCATATCGACATGCTGCCGCATAAGTGCAGCTTTTTTTACAAGGATACTCTATTTATTATACACCCTGCCCGCGCCGAAACAAGCATTGACACAAAATTTGGGCCAAGCTTTCACCTACTTTTCACGAAATTCACAAATTTACCGAAAGAATTGCGCCATATCGGCGGGCAGCGGGCTTTCCACCGTCACCGTGCGCAGGGTCGTCTCGTCCACCGGCGCTTCGATGCAGATGCCGTCCTCCAGCGCTTCACAGCGCGGCACTCGGAACGTCTGGCGGGCGCAGTGGAGGGCCTGCCGTCCGATGCGTGCCCTGCTCCCGCCGTAGAGGTCATCCCCGGCCAGCGGGTGGCCGATGGAAGCAAAATGCACCCGGATCTGATGGGTGCGGCCCGTCACCGGCACGCAGGCCGCGAGGCTGAGGCCGTTTTCTGCCTTTAAAATGGTGTACTCCGTCCGGCTGGGCTTGCCGTCGGGCGTGACGCAGCGACCGATGATGCTCCCGCCCTGCCGCCCGATGGGCGCGTCGATGACGCCCGGGCCGAGGGGAAGCTCCCCCTCCACGACGGCGTAGTAGAGCTTTTCCACCCGTCCGGCCAGCAGCGGGGCGGCGTAGCCGTTCTGCGCCGCCAGCACGAGGCCGCTGGTATCCTTGTCGATCCGGTTCACCGGGCGGAAGACCGGGCTGTTCCCCCGCTGAGCCGCCCATGCCGCATAGCCGTTCGCCAGCGTGCCCAGCGGGTAGTTCAGGGTGGGATGTACGGCAAGGCGGGGCGGTTTTTCCAGCACGAGGGCAAAGGCATCCTCATAGACGACGTTCACCGGGATGCCGCTCTGCGGCGCGACGCCCTCCCCCTCCGGCGGCAGCTCGAAGGAGATGACCTGCCCGGCCTCGACCCGGCGGTTGGCCAGAATGGGCACGCCGTCGGCAAAAAAGCCGCTGCCCCGGAACTTCACGGCCCGGGAAAGGTCGGCAGAGACACTGCACCGGCGCAGAAAGCTGCGCAGCAGCGCCCCATCCGCCTCGGGCGGGACCTTGAAATAGAGCTTCATTTTCCCACCTCCAGCGCGGGCAATATATAGGATAAGTATATCAAAATTCTCTTTCTCTTGCAAATCTTGTTTTTTTATGGTATGATTGGGAGCGGAAAACGAGTGGAACATACGGCGGCGGGGCGGCTTTGACCGCTCTGAGGAAAGTCCGGGCCTCACAGAGCACGGTAACTGCTAACGGCAGCCGAGGGTGACCTCAGGGAAAGTGCAACAGAAAGGAAACCGCCGCAGCAATGCGGTAAGGATGAAAGGGCGAGGTAAGAGCTCACCAGCGCATGGGTGACTATGCGGCTTTGTAAACCCTACCGGAAGCAACGCCTATATGGGACGTACAGCGCTGCTCGCGTGTCCCGAAGGCGGCACGAACCTGTCAGCAATGGCAGGTCTAGACAGATCGTCGTTTAATACAGAACCCGGCTTACGGTCTATCTCGTTTTCCATCTTTTGAGCTTTGAACGCGCTGTCTGCGGTGTGCAGGCGGCGTTTTTTTCTTTCTTTCCCCATACTGTCACTTTTCGTTTGAGCCGTTTTGTGGTATACTGAGCAAAACCCCGCCGAGCATCGCTCTGCCGGGGCACAATGAAACAGACAGGATGTGAAATCCTCCGATGAATGATGGTTTTTTGAAAGCAGCTGCCCTCTCGCCCTCTCTGCGGGTGGCCGACTGCGCTTATAACACTTCCCAGATCTTATCCCAGCTGAAGGATGCCGCCGCCCGGGGTGTCAGACTGGCAGTTTTTCCCGAATTCTGCCTCACCGGCTACACCTGCGGCGACCTGTTCTTACAGCGCACGTTGCAGCAGGGCGCACTGGATGGCTTGCAGACCCTGCTGGACGCCAGCCGGGAGCTGGACGTCGTGGCCCTCGTGGGTCTGCCGCTGCTGGTGCGGGGCAAGCTGTACAACTGCGCCGCCGTCCTCTGCGGCGGGCGTCTTCTGGGCCTCGTGCCCAAGACCTACCTCCCCAACTACGGCGAGTTCTACGAAAAGCGCCAGTTCACCCCGGGCAGCACCGAGGTGGAGACCGTGACAGTCTGCGGGCAGGAGGTTCCCTTCGGCACCTCGCTGCTCTTCCGCTGCCGCCAGATGCCCAGCTTCGTGCTGGGTGTGGAGATCTGCGAAGACCTCTGGAGCGCTCTGCCTCCCTCCACCTTCCATGCGCTGGCCGGTGCTACGGTCATCGCCAACCTGTCGGCCAGCGACGAGACCGTCGGCAAGGCCGAGTACCGCCGGACGCTGGTGTCGAACCAGTCCGCCCGTCTCCTCTGCGGCTACCTGTACGCCTCGGCGGGCCACGGCGAGAGCACGCAGGACATGGTCTTTGCCGGTCACGACCTCATCGCCGAAAATGGCACGCTCCTTGCCGAGACTTCGCCGTTTGAGGGCGGCTGGGCCGAGACCGAGCTGGACTGCCAGCGGATGGAGTCAGAGCGGGCGCGCAACACCAGCTTCGAACCCAGCACCGAGGGCTATCTGACCGTCGATTTCGACCTCACCCTCACTGAAACGCCCCTCTCCCGCTGGGTAGACCCCACCCCCTTCATCCCCCACGACGAGCGCCGCCGGGCCGAGCGCTGCGAGCTGATCCTGAAGATGCAGGCCGACGGCCTCGCCAAGCGTCTTGAGCACGCCCACGCCAAAACAGCCGTCATCGGCATCTCAGGCGGTCTGGACAGCTGCCTTGCGCTGCTGGTAGCCGTCCGCGCCATGAAGCAGCTGGGCCGTCCCACCAGCGACGTGCTGGCTGTCACCATGCCCTGCTTCGGCACCACCCGCCGCACCCGCAGCAATGCGGAAATCTTGTGCGACGAGCTGGCCGTCAGCTTTACCGAGATCGACATCGCCAACACCGTCCACAGCCACTTCAAGGACATCGGGCAGGACGAGCAGGTGCTGGACGTCACCTTCGAGAACGGACAGGCCCGCGTGCGCACCCTCGAGCTGATGGACACGGCCAACCGCACCGGAGGCCTCGTCGTCGGCACTGGCGACCTCTCCGAGCTGGCGCTGGGCTGGGCCACCTACAACGGCGACCACATGAGCATGTATGGCGTCAACGCCGGTGTTCCCAAGACGCTGGTGCGCCACCTCGTCCGGTACGAGGCCGACATCGCCGCCTCCGCCGAGCTGCGCCGGGTGCTGCTGGACATCCTCGACACCCCCGTCTCCCCCGAGCTTCTGCCCGCCAAGGACGGCGAGATTGCCCAGAAGACGGAAGACCTCGTCGGCCCCTACGAGCTGCACGACTTCTATCTCTACTACGTCCTCCGCTTCGGCTTCGGCCCGGCGAAGATCTTCCGGCTGGCCAAGGCGGCCTTCGCAGGCCGGGCCGAGTACCCGGACGAAGTGCTCTACAAGTGGCTGCGCAACTTCTACTGGCGGTTCTTTGCCCAGCAGTTCAAG
>OGQM01001279.1_pt1 | contig 18067 bp, 15 predicted proteins | sample 1553191 | NCBI WGS metagenome assembly OGQM01 (sample SAMEA2579954, study PRJEB22360) | human gut metagenome | biome: human gut; feature: human-associated habitat; material: faeces | place: Denmark | collected 2008/2010 | reverse complement strand
ATCCGATGTACGTACCCGTGGCGACTATTTATCAGACGGGCGTAAGTTATACGGTGGGTGAAAAGAAATATTACAGCCGCACCGCGCAGCCGTACGGGATCGAAACGGGCCAAGCGTTCGAAATCGATTTGAAAGAAAATCTCGTGATACCGAGCGGATTCACGTGGCAGGTCAAAAAGATTACGAATCCCGCTTACGGCACTCTGACGAAAAAGAGCGAGGGCATCTATACCTACATGCCGGACGAAAACAACCGCGAGTCGGGCAAGATCTGCGTCACATTGGGCATTACGAAAGACGACGGCGCGTTCGAGGTTGAGGACGTGGATATCGTCATCGAACTGCGGCAAAAGCAGTACAGGCCGACCATGCTGGAACGTACGGTTTACACCTATACCAATGAAACGATGTACGATAGCGCAAAAGACGCGGCGGAGAACGGATATAAGGGGTACGAAACGGTGCGGGAGGAGGATAATTCCAACCGTATTCAGAACGGCAACTCCGAAATTTGGGAGCCGAATCCGGGCAGCAACGCAGTGATGGAGATCCGCGGCAAGTTCGAGATCAAGATTGGCGGAAAATACCGCGTCGCCCTGCGCGGGCGTGACAGCGCCGCGCTGTACGTTTCGGAGGACGGCAAGGATTATCGGCTCGCGGCGAGTTTCGATACGGGGACGGGCAGCGGTTTCGACGTAAGCCGCGAAAACACCTATAAAGATTATACGTTCCAAAAAGGGCAGTGGGTGTATTTCAAGGCGGTGCTGTTGGTCACGAAAGCGAACAATTACGTCGGCGTGGGGCTGGGCAAGTTCAACGGCGAAAACGTAAACGTGAGCTATCTGAACGCATACCGCAATTCGTACTATAAGGAAGCGTTCGAGAGCGACTATTACTACCCGCGCGAATACGGGTACGATCATCTGGAAGAGAGCGGAAATCGGCAGACGCTCGTAGCCACCAACTACAAGCCGTGGGACGATTCGTATTCCATCGAAAACCTGTTCGATGAAAATAAGACCAATTATATTCATTCCAATAAAGAGAATATCACGGAAGAAAATCCGTTCGAGCTGACGGTGGATTTGGGCGAAACGGTGCGGGCAAACCGCTTTACGATCTGCGGCGAATCGAGCAAGAAGTATCAGCCGAAAAACTTCAAGTTGTACGGCGGTACGGACAAAAATAATCTCACGCTTTTGAAAGAAGTGGAAAACGCGCAGCGGATCAACAGCGATACCGATATCAAGGTCGAGTTTGACGAAAGGGAACTGCACTATTATAAGCTGGTGGTCACCGATACGTATGCCGAGGGTACGAAGTATATCGCGTACCGCGAGGCGCGCGTGACGTTCGAGTTGTTCGGCGGCACGCTGCTTTCGCCGGACGAAGAACTGTTCGAGTACCGCGGCGGCTGGGCGTTGAGCAATCAATTTTCCACGTTCGGGCATCTGTACGAAGGGGAAAACGCCACGCTGGACTTTACTTTTACGGGAAAGCGATTCGGTATCTTTGCCTATGAATCGTCCGAGTTCGACGGGTTCGAAGTGCTCATCGACGGAAAACTCATCGATACGGTCAGCTTGAACGGAGACGGGAACGGAACAAAGCTCGCATATCTGTCGGACGAACTGCCGGAGGGAACGCATCAAGTGACGATCCGCAGCAAAACGAAATTCAATATCGATTCCATCGTCTTGTGGCGGGGAGTGTAAACCAAAAACAAGACAGAAGGAAAGGAAGGATGTATGCAAAAGAAATTTGCCCGAACTGCGGCGCGGTAAATGAAAAATTGGATTTGCGGGAAACGGACGGTTTATATGTCTGCTGCCGATGTCAAACATTGGTAGATACGAAATCGGGTTGCTGCAAACCGCCCGAAAACTCGGAAACGGAAAACGGCGCGACGGGTAAAAACAACTGAATCTATCTGAAAAAAACAGCGGCCGAACAAAACCGCTGTTTTACATTTTCAGATACAAAGTGTAGTTTTTTTCTTTTTCAGTATTGACAGAATCGGGTTCTTCAATTATAATTAAACAAAAACGGAGGGAAAGCATAAAAAAGAAATAAAGGTAAAACTATGGAACCGAACGATTTAGACAACGCAAAAACGAAATATCAGCCCGTTATCCAAGAAATCATCGACCGCAATAAACCGTTTTATCAGTTTGCCAGCGAAGTTCATTGGAGTTTCTATCAAGACGATATTATCGCAAGGGTAGCATTTTGCGATAAGGGTTTTAATATACGAGTCAATATTTTATCGGTACTCAAGGCGTATGAAGAATTCAATCAGCCGCTGATGATCGAATATTTTATACTGCACGAGATCAGGCACTTTTATCAACGCCTGTGCGTGCAGGCCTTAAACAACAATAGTCTGCCGGAATCATCAAAACAGAAGGCGGAGCAATGGTCGGAAGAATGGAACCATTATATCGCGCCTACGGATGACGCCGAAGGTTACTACCTTCAATCCATCGAGTTCGATGCGTTTTCCTTTTCTTATGCGGTGATGACTTATAAGTACGGGAAGGTAGGGTACATTACTCCGCCGGAATTTTTGTTAGAGAATACGCCGTTTATAGACGTCGTGCAAAAGTGGCTGAAACACTTTGCGGATAATCACTATCCCAAAGGGGAACAGAACACATAAACTGACCGAAAACGGTAAAATGCATTCGGCTCTAAACTGCCAAAACAGCGAAGGAGATATTCATGAAAAAGAAGTTATTTGCTGCGTTTTTAACGCTCGTAGGTGTGCTTGCCTGTGCGTTCGGGTTGGCTGCCTGCGGAGGAGACGGGGATGACGAATCCGATAAAGGAACGTCTTATTCCATCCAAGCGCCGGAAGAATCGGACGCCTATACGGTGAGCGGCTTGCCCGAAAGTGCGCGGGCGGGCGAAACCGTCACGTTCCGCGTTACGCTTACGCATCCTGCCGACAGCGTTCTCCATTACGTCGAAGTCGACGGCGGCGACATGGACGACGAAAAACTTGCGCCCGTCGCGGACGGCTCGTATTCGTTCGTCATGCCCGAAGACTATGTCAGCGTGAGCGTTTCCGCCGATTATTATCCCGACAACGACGAAAGTCTGTTTCTCTTCTGGAATCGGGCAGACGAAAACGCGGATAATATTGAAATCTGGCAGCCCGCGTACGAAGGCGATGGTTATTCCAATACGTTTGACGACTCCGTATTGACCGCATCGGTGGATAACGGAAATTATTCGTATGAATTGCACAATTACAGCGACGAGGTGTTTTCGCTCAATCAGGACGTGATTCCCGACGATGCGCTGTCGGTCATTCCGGAAAAACCGAGCGGCGGCTCTCTCACGACGGGCTTCGATATCTGTATCGACAGAAGCAAAATCAAAGCGGGTACGGCTAAGATCGTGTTGATCGTGGAAAACATAAGTCAGTACGGGCATATTTCGACGCTCGCCTGCACCGTGACCGTAACGGAACCCGAACCGCTCGAAAAAGTGACGATTTGGCAAGAAACGATCGTGTTCGACGTGTCCGAGATCATGGCTTGGGTGGAAGAGGAGAGATTGCAGATCGACTTTTACTTCTTGGATACCGATTGGACGGATCAGATCTATGCCCGCGAAGCCTATGGATTTGACTATGACGCGAGCAAGATCGAGAACGGGAAACTCACCTTTACGCTTCCGTACACGGCAAAGCATAAATACAGCGTAACTCCTCGGTTCAGAATGAGTTCTAAACCCGATGAAGTTCTCGAAATCGAATATGTGAAAGGCGATTTTGCCGATTATACGGGCGGTGCGTTTTCGTTCCGCAGCGGCGGAGGCAGAGCGGAGTTTAAGGTAACGAGAGCATAAAAGATTATGGAGCGGCGTCCGCGCGGATAAGCGCGGGCGCTGTTTTCTTTCTGCAAATTTATAGAATCATTATATATAGAAAAGGCGAAAGCCAAAGCCTCGCGGAGCGCAGAGTTCCGCGGGGCTGTTATTTTACGGCAGTTCGTGCGGGGAGAGCGGGGGAATATTGCAGCGTGCGGCAAAGGGCGGAGCTGCTGGCGGCGAAACTTGCGGCAGAAAGGGCGAAAGGTCAAAGGCGGGGCAGTGCGTTCCGCCGCGGCGCATGGGCAGAGAATAAGAGAAAGCGCGTCCTGTACGGCACGCGCTTGCATGAGAATCGGACTTGGTGAGAACGGGAACGTCGGTATTCGGTTCGGGCGGCATTGAAAAAGACTGCGGCTCGTCGGTCGGCGCGGCGTCAGCGGGCGCGGGAGAATCGGGCGAAAAGGAGCGCAGGAGCGCGCGCATCAGCACGTAAAAGGTGGCTTGCTTCAAACGGGTGCGGCGGAGCGCGTCGGGCAGGGTGATGCGTTTCTGTTTATAGGCGATAACGGTATCGGTAAAGTTATCGGGTGCGGGAATGGCGGGGCGGCCGAAACGGATGCCCCGCTTTTTCGCGGCGGCGATGCCCTCTTTTTGCCGCGCCCTTATATTTTCGCGCTCCTGCTGGGCAACGTAGGATAAAAGCTGTAATACGAGAAATGAGTTTGCCCGTAAGGTTTTCGCCGTTCGCGCGGGTGTCCAAGAGCGGCATATCCAAAACGAGAATATCCGCGCCGATGGTTTTGGTGATGCGCCGCCATTCCTCGATGATCATATCGTAATTGCGTCCGAGCCTGTCGATGGACTTGATAACGAGCAGATCGCCGGGCTTGAGTTTGCGGATGAGTTTTTTGTAATTCTCCCGCTCGAAGTTCTTTCCGGATTTTTTATCGGTGTAAATTTGGCGCTTGGCGATGCCGAAGGAAAAGAACGAATCGAGCTGGCGGGCGAGGTTCTGGTCGGTCGCGGAAACGCGAGCGTAGGCGTAATTCATGGGTATGCTCCTTCATTTTGTTACATGTTCAAGTACGCCAAATATACCACTTTTGCCGAAAAACTCAAAACGGTAAGGGAAAAGAACGCAAAAAAACCGCTTCGGTCAGCTCCGAAACGGTAAAAAAAGTACCTAAAAGTTAAAACGGTCAAAAAAATTATGAGAAAGTATACTTTTTCATAAAAAAGAAAATACTTGCAGATAGGAAACAATCCCTCATGTTTATCGCTCAAATTATACAATATTCGACAAAATCTTGTCAACTCTTTTTCTTACAAAAAAGTATACATTGCCGTAAACCAAATCCTTCGTGAAAAAAGCAAAATAATGGCAATAAGCCGAAAAAGGAGAAGGTAATGGTCACTCGAGTACATAGTGGAATGCACAAGATCATAGTGTGCATACTGTCGGTGTGCTTGTTGCTGGCGACAACGGTGCTCATTGTTTCCTTTACGCCGATGGGAACAATGGCAGCGCTTGCGGCAACGGAACTGGCGCCGGTAGAGGCAACGAAGGGCGCAACGGAGAAAGAAGATAACTATCTCGATTTAACAAAATACAAATCAATCGTGCCGAAGGCTACCGCAGAGCGCGTCGTTTTCTCATCGACGGCGTCGGAAGGGTACGAATTGATTCCCGATTCCGATATCAGCAAGGCGGGAGACGGGAATATAACGGTATACCGCCGCACGGACAACGCGCAGGATTATCTCGTATATTCGCCCAATCCCGTCGTGATGGAGAATGCGTTGTTCGGCTATGGTGGAATATTTGGTAGCTATAGCAAACTGATTGCCGTCGATCTGATGAATACGGACTTTTCGAAGGTGACGAGCCTGTCGAATCTGTTCTATTATTGCACTTCCCTGACTGAGGTTGACCTGACGCCGCTGTCCGGAATGACGCAGGTGACGACTCTGTCGGGTCTGTTCTATAAATGCAGTTCCCTGACGGAGATCGACCTGACGCCGCTGTCCGGAATGACGCAGGTAACGACTCTGTCGTATATGTTCAAGGGTTGCAGTTCCCTGACGGAGATCGATCTGACGCCGCTGTCCGGAATGACGCGGGTGACGAATTTGTCGGATATGTTCTATAATTGCAGTTCCCTGGCGGAGATTGACCTGACGCCGCTGTCTGGGATGACGCAGGTGGCGACTCTGCAGAATATGTTCAATGGCTGCTCTTTTCTGACGGAGATTGACCTGGCGCCGCTGTCCGATATGACGCAGGTGAAGAATCTGATGGGTATGTTCTATAATTGCAGCTCCCTGACGGAGGTTGACCTGACGCCGCTGTCCGGAATGACGCAGGTGACGACTCTGGGGGAGATATTCTATGGCTGCACTTCTCTGACGGAGATTGACCTGGCGCCGCTGTCTGGGATGACGCAGGTGACGACTCTGTCGGGTCTGTTCTATGATTGCCGCTCCCTGACGGAAATCGATCTGACGCCGCTGTCGAAGGTCTTACCAAAGGCTAATGTAACTAGTATGTTCATAGGCTCACGATCTTCTTTGGAAAAGGTCGTATTCCCTGCGCATGAAGGAACTTCGGACAAGACGTTTAAGTTTTTCAACGCATTCAGCGAGGCGAACGCCAATACCGCGGGAAGTACGAGCTTTACTTGGGCAGCCGGTTCGGAAGCGGTCACGCTGTACCGCGTTTACGGACAAGTTCGTTTTGACGCTGTCGGCGGAAGCAGTGAAAACGAGACCCGCTACTATACCGCCGGGGATACGTGGGAGATTCAGGACGCGTCGCGTTCCGGATATCTGTTCGGCGGCTGGTAAAGGCGGACGGAACATTTGTCGGGCAGCGTTCGGAGCTGCCGAAGGACGGCAGCGATACGACGCTCTATGCCGTTTGGCTGAACGATTCGGCAGTCAGCGAAGTTACGTACGACGGCGAAGGACATGCCTATCATGCGTATGAGACCGGAGAGGGCGTGACCGTCGCGTTTGACGTACAGTATTATGTGAACGGCGCATGGACTTCGGAAGAGCCGGTCAACGCCGGGAAATACAACGTAAAAGTGCTTGACTCCAAAACGGGTCAGGAACTCATGCAGGTCGAAAACGGACTGCAGATTATCAAGCGGAATATCACGATCACGGTGCCGGACGCGCAGTCGCAGTACGGCGACGCGGACGCGGAACTGGTCTTTGAACTTGCGGAAGGCTCCGCGCTCGGTCAGGGCGACGAACTGTCCGACCTGAACATCGAACTCTCGCGCAGGGCGGGCACGGCGGTCGGCGATTACACGATTTTCACGGCGTACGACAATAACAATTACACCATCACGTTCGACACGGGCGTGTACAGAATCGTGCCGCGCGAGATCACGATCGACATCGGCGACGTGGAGCAGGCGTACGGCAAGACGATTCAGACTCCCGCGCAGTGGAAACTTGCGGACGGGTTTGAAATGGCGTACGGCGAGAGCACGGACGTATTGAAAGTGACGCTTGCCAAAGAGGGCGGCGCCGACGCCAAAGAGGTGGCGGAATACGCCATCACGGGCAGCTGGACGAACGGAAACTATAACGTGACGTTCAACAACGGCACGTACCGCATCACCCCCAAGAACGTGACGGTGGTCATCAAAGACCGTCAGAGTGTGTACGGAGAGCTTTTGGCGGACCTGAACAATCAGTCTGCGTCGTGGGAGCTGCAGTACGGTTCGGCAATGGCGTGGGGCGAACCGTCTTCCGCGCTGAACGTGACGCTCACGAAAGCCGAGGGCGAAAATGTGGGCGAGTACGCGATCACGGGCGAATGGAACAACAAGAACTATACCGTAAAATTCGTGGACGGCAAGTACACGATCACGAAAGCGAACTTCGACGTTCCGGTCAGTCCGTACAACGGAATTTTCGACGGACAGGCTCACGGCGTGGAGGTGGTGCTGGGCGACATCGCGGACGCGAAAGTGCAGTACAGCACGGACGGCAGGAGCTGGCAGGACGAGGCGATCGTATTTACGAACGTAACGGATAAATCGCTGGTGTACGTGCGCGTGATCCGCGACAACTACTTCGATTATATTTCGAGCGCGACGGTGACGATCACGCCGAAGGAAGTATCGGTCGAATGGACGTTCGAGGGCACGACGAGCAGCGACTACACCTGGGTGTACGACAACACGCTGAAAGTACCGGGCGCGACGGTATCGAGCGGCATCGACGGGATCGAGCTTGCCCTGACCGTGACGGGCGGGCAGGTCAACGCGAGCGACGAGGCGTATTACGCAACGGCGAGCCTTGCAACGCCGAACGCGAACTTTGTACTGCTGAACACGGAACACGAGTTCTACATAGTCCGCGCAAAGATCGGCGCGGACGTGGCGCAGCCCGATCTCGACGCGCAGATCTATACGAGCGGCAAACTTCCCGAGCTTACGCTGAGGGGCGCGTCCTCGCAGCTGGGCACGATCGCGTGGGACGATTACGTGCTGCGCGCGGATCAGAAAACGTATACCTGGACGTTCACGCCGAACGACGCGCGGAACTATGAAACGGAGACGGGTTCTTTCACGTTCAACAATATCGTGGAAGTGGCGGTCGACCGCATCGAAGTGAATGCGGACGGCGCGGTGAAGAACTACGTTTACGGCGATAAAATGAACCGCGAGGGCATCGTGGTCACGGTGATCTACAACGACGGCGCCACGAGCGAAGTGAGCGGCTTCACGTTCCGCTATGAAAACGGCGGCGAGTTCTTCTTCGCGGGCGAAAGCGTGGTGACGGTCGTCGTCACGACGGGCGCGGATCAGGAATACACGGCGGAAATTTCCGGCATCACGGTCGAAAAGAAAACGGTGGAAACGCCTGTTACCCGTCCGCTTACCTACAACACGGAGTACCAGCAGGTGCAGTTTGTACCGGGAACGGATACTTCGCTGTTCGATACGGATTCGGACGATATGAAGATCGACGCGGGCAGCTATACCGCGACGCTTACGCTGAAAGATTTCGACAACTACAAGTGGGCGGGCAGCGACACCGCGAGCCTCGAGGTGAACTGGACGATCGGCAAGCTGACGGCGGAAATCGTGCCGGAAGTGGACAACGGCAAGACGATCTACACGGACGACGACGCTCTGCCCGAGCTGACGCTGCCGGGGGCGTTTGCGGGAATCGGAACGATCGAATGGGATGCGTATATCATTTCCGCAACGCAGCGCGAATACGGCTGGACGTTTACGCCCAATGCTGAAAACGAAAAGAACTATAACAAGGTCACGGGCGTCGTGGTGTTCAACGATATCCGCGTGCGCCAGATCGAAGAAATCGAATCGACGAATGTCATAGAAGTCTGTTCGGGAAAATGCACGGCGATATTCGCCGAAACTTCCAAAATGCAAACTTTATTGGCTTTACAGGAACGCCTATTTTTGAAGAAAATAAAGGTGCTACCGGCCAGACAACGGCAGATATTTTTAATGCCGGCAATATGGAGGCGTGTTTGCATAAATATCTTATCAAAGAAGCTATCGCCGACGGCAATGTTTTGAAATTCTCCGTCGAATATCAAAACACATTCAACGTTGTTACAACAAACGCAGCCGATATGACTGTAAGACGTATCGTCCACGAGCAAAGCAATAACCCGAATTTCAATCTCGAAGAATATTGCAAGCGAAACAATATTGATATTTCAAATATTTACGGCGACCAACAACGTATCGAACTCGTAACAAATAATATTTTGGAACATTACGAAAAGCATACTAAAATCGGTACGGACTCCTATACGTCGCTCTTTGCAATTCAGTCGGTTCCGTTATTGCAAAAGTATTATACGGCGTTTAAGAAGCTCAATATGAAAGGCTTGAAGATTGCGGCAATATTCACTTATGCGGCAAACGAAGATATGGACGAAGGAGCAGACACCCCGCAATCGAGAGAATTTTTGGATCAATGCATCAAGGACTACAACGAAACGTTCTCTGGTGATAAAGAAAAACTGTCTTTCGGTCTTGATACATTCGATGCTTACCGCAAGGATATTGCAAAGCGCTTGAAACAGAAAGAAGTTCCGCAGATTGATATTTTGCTCGTTGTAAATATGTTTCTAACGGGATTTGACTCAAAGCCGCTTAATACGTTGTATTTGGATAAACCTCTGTTTTGGCATTCGTTAGTGCAGGCATACAGTCGTACAAACCGTATTTATAAAGAAACAAAACAGTATGGGCAGATAATCACTTTCCGTAACATCAAGGAAGAACAGGATAAAGCGCTCAAATTGTTTTCCGGTGACGGAAATCCGAACGCATATCTGCTTGAAAACTACGATTATTACGTTGCCGAGTATGCCGACCGAGTTGCTGTTTTGCGTAACATTGCACCATCTTACGACATTGCAGGCAGGTTGCAATCCGAAGACGACCAAAGAAAGTTTATTGTTGCGTTCCGGTTGGTCGCACAAACACTTTCAACGTTAAAGACATTCTCAAAATTCGAGTGGGACGACCTTGCAAACGTTTTGGACGAAGATGAGTTTTTGGGTTATAAATCGTGGTATCTCTACTACTACGATTTAGCAAAAAAGATAGAGAGAAAAACGTTAAAACAACGCTTGTCGATATCGACTTCAATATCGAACTTATCCGCACGGATAAAATCAACGTCGTTTACATTCTCAATTTGTTGAAAGACGTAATCAAGAAAGACGAAAACGAAAAGAAACGCTCCATTGACTTGATTTTGCGGGAAATTGAACGTTCAGACAATGAGAGATTGAGAGCAAAACAAGAAATGTTAAAGCGTTTCGTTACGGAAAAGTTTTTCAGTCTTTCGCCGGATGAAGATATCGTAAAAGCGTATGAAGAATTTGAAGTCCAACAGCAGAATATGGATATCGAAATGTTTGCGGAAGAAACAGGCATTGACGTTGATACTGTCAAATCATTTGTTTCGGAATATCAGTTCAAGCATGTTATCAGCCTTGAAGATATCCGAAAGAAATTAAGTCAAAAAAGATACGGACTACTTAAAACAATCAAATTGTCGTCCGAAATAGAAGAGTTTGTTAAAGAACAATACGAAAAATTCAGAGCAGAAGGAGTATAAAATTATGGCAACAAACATCCGACTTCATAAACAACAAGCACAGGAACTTTCTAATAAGCTTTGGGCTATCGCAAACGATTTACGCGGCACTATGGACGCGAGCAAATTCAAGGACTATATTCTCGGTATCATCTTCTACCGTTTCCTGTCTGAAAAGACGGAAAAGTATATGGAAGAAATACTTAAAAACGATGGATTAACTTATGCCGATGCGCTCGCATCTAACAACGAGGAATTGCTTGCCGCTCTCGACAAGTATTCTCTTGACAGTCTTGGTTATATTATTCGTCCCGAGTATAGTTTCGGCTATATCGTCAATATGATTGCAGGCAAATACGATGGTAAAGTATTTTCGGTTGACTATCTCGAAAAAGCCATCGCGTCCATTCAGCAATCCACTTTGGGGCAAAAGTCCGAAGCTGCATTTGACGGTATTTTCGATGCAATGGATTTGAAAGATAAAGACTTGGGTAAAGAAGTTTCCGACCGTACAAGGCAAATCGCAAAGGTTATAAACCGTGTAAATGATATTGAATTTTCTTACGATGACGCGCAATTTGATGTTCTCGGAACGGCATATATGATTTTGATAGGCTTGTTCGCATCCGACAGCGGAAAGAAGGGGGGAGAGTTTTTTACTCCAAGTGCTGTTTCAGAATTATGTGCAAGGCTTGCTACTGTCGGATTAAAATCTGTTAAAAACGTATGCGATCCTACTTGCGGTTCTGCATCTATGCTTTTGGAAGTTCGCAAAGCAGTTATAGCGAATGGCGGAACGGCAGAACACGCTGTAGGGCATTACTACGGACAAGAACTCAATGGTACGACTTACAACCTTGCTCGTATGAATATGTTGATGCACGATGTTCCGTATCAATATTTCAATCTTTTCAACGATAATACGCTTGAAAGAGATAATTTCGGAACAACGAAATTTACCGTTCAGGTTGCAAATCCGCCTTATTCGGCAAAGTGGTCGGCAGCGTCGTCTTTCCTTGACGATCCGCGTTTCAGCGGCGCAGGGAAGTTGGCTCCGTCAAGCAAAGCGGACTTCGCATTTGTTGAACATATGGTTTATCATATGGACGATGACGGACGTATAGCCGTCCTTCTTCCGCACGGCGTTTTATTCCGCGGCGGCAGTGAAGATACTATACGCAGATATTTGATTAAGGATTTGAACGTTCTCGATGCCGTAATCGGCTTGCCGGCAAACCTTTTCCACGGTACGGGTATTCCCGTATGCTGCCTTGTTTTGCGTAAATACCGTAACGGCAACGCAGGCAATATTTGCTTTATCGACGCAAGCAAATATTTCACGCCCGGAAAGAACATGAATCAGCTTTCTTCTGACGATATCGACCGCATTGTCAATGCTTATGCGGAGCGTAAAGACATTGATAAGTTCTGCCATATTGCAACAATGGAAGAAATCGAAAGTAACGATTATAACCTGAATATTCCTCGTTACGTCGATACTTTTGAAGAAGAACCGGAAATTGATATTAAGGCGGTCATGGCAGAGATAAAAGAACTTGAAAGTCAGCGTGCGGAACTTGATAAGGAAATCGATGAGTATCTGAAAGAACTCGGAATTTTGGAGGACTAATTATGTCGAAAAGCAACGAAACAACCCCTAATGTTCCAAATTTGAGATTTGCAGAATATGCGGACGAATGGCGCAAATATGCGTTGTCGGATTTTGTAACTCGTATCAAACGCAGAAACAAAAACAACGAATCGTCATTACCCTTGACTATATCGGCACAATACGGGCTTGTAGACCAAATAACTTTTTTTAACAAGACAGTCGCAAGTGTAGATTTATCGGGATATTATCTGCTGTACAACGGTGATTTTGCTTACAACAAAAGTTATTCCAACGACTATGCTTGGGGTGCCGTGAAGCGTTTGGATAAATATGAAAAAGGTTGTTTGTCAAGTCTATACTTTGTTTTTCGCCCAACAGACGAAGTTGATTCCGATTACATTACTCATTATTTTGAAACAAGCAAATGGCATAAAGGTATTTCGGATATCGCGGGGGAAGGAGCAAGAAATCACGGCTTGTTAAATATGGCAGTTGACGATTACTTCGCTACGAAACACTATCTGCCTTCATTGTCAGAACAAAAGAAAATAGCCTGTTTTTTGAATCTAATAACGAAAAGAATTGACACACAAAACAAAATCATTAACAAGTATGAAACCCTAATTTAAAGGAATTTGCGACATTCTTTTTACAGAGACAGAAGAAAATGCCTTGCCATTAAAAGCAGTAGCAAGCATTGATAAAGGACAGCAAATAAACGGTTTATCACTTGCCAAAACTGGCAAATATTATTACTTGAATGGTGGAATCACTCCGTCTGGGTATGTCGATGACTACAATACATTAGAAAATACTATTGCGATTAGCGAAGGCGGTAATTCTTGCGGCTTTGTTTCGTATAACACTCAAAATTTTTGGAGCGGCGGACATTGTTATACATTGAAAATAAAGAACACACAATGTCGTTCAAAATTTTTATTTTTCTACTTGAAATATAGAGAAAAAGAAATTATGCAACTTCGTGTCGGTTCAGGCTTACCAAATATTCAAAAGAAATCTCTTGAAAACTTTGTTGTTCCGTTGCCGACGTTTGAAAAACAGTGCTACATTGAACGTGTTTTAGAGAGTATAACTGCAAAAAAAGAGATCGAAACTGCCTTGCTTGGACACTTTCAATTTCAAAAGAAATTTTTGTTAAGCAAAATGTTTATATGAACATTGATTGTAAGAGAAATGCTTTTTGCTTTTGCAAGGCCGAAAGCATTTCTTTTTCTATTTCAACCTTTGTATCATAGTCATCAAGCACTTTTGCAATCTTTATTCTCAACGCTGAATTTGGATAATAAATTCGTTCACAAGAATAATCTTTGAAATATATATGCGGGATGCCAGAACCGACTTTATATTTATCAAAATCAATCGCCAGCATTGCAAAATACAAATACCTTGCGTCATCAGCATTGTTAGGAATTAAAATAACAGATGTTCCAACAGCAGAAAATTTACCCGCAGCATATTGAATTTTGCCTGCTTTTGAACCATCTTTCAATACCAAAATACTATCTTTTTCAAATTGATATTTTTCAATGGTTGCTATTATTCCACTTGCACCAAAAACTTTATATTTGCCGTTATAACATGTTGCAACTTCATTTTCTTGCAATGTAGAAGTCTTACACTTTACTAAATCGGACAAACAAACAGATTTATCATGTCTAAAAATTTTATCGCAAAGTCCTTTAAATTAGGGTTTCATACTTGTTAATGATTTTGATTGGCAATCGAAATTATTGTAGCTGTTTTATCTTTTATAGAAAGTTTGCTCTCTCGAAACATTTTTTCTTTGATCAATAATTTTATAAAATTAGGATGGACTATCTTCAAGGAGGTAAAACGAATATGGTCAAGGAAAAAAACATAGGTCAAATAGCGGACTTATGGCAAGAAGAAAAGAAGCAGTTTGTCAAAAAATCAACATATGCAGCCTATGCGCTTATTGTTGATAAACATCTGCTTCCGGCGTTCGGTAATTTAATTTTGGTTACTGAGAAAGAAGTACAAGCGTTCGTATTGTCCAAGCTACAAACAGGTCTATCACAAAAAACTATTAAAGATATGTTAATAGTTTTACGGATGATTTTAAAGTTTGGAGCAAAGAAACAATATTGTACCTATCTTCCTTTTGATGTAATTTTTCCAACAGAACGCGAGCGTCAAGACCTTACAGTGTTATCTGTTACAAATCAAAGAAAAATCATTAATTATGTGCGTGAGAATTTTACATTTCGTAATTTGGGCATTTTTATTTGTTTGAGTACAGGAATACGAATCGGTGAAGTTTGCGCCCTAACATGGAATGATATTGACGTTGATAATGGTATTATTCATATTCGAAAGACAATTCAAAGAATATATTTAAATGAAAATGGTGTAAAGAAAACAGAACTGCTAATCGATACACCCAAAACCGCAACATCTATGAAAGATATTCCTATGATAAAGGAATTGTATGAGGTTTTGAAACCGCTAAAAAAGGTTGTAAACAGTGATTATTTTGTATTAACAAACGATATTAAACCTACCGAGCCTCGTACATATAGAAATTATTATAAAAGCTTGCTGAAAACGTTAAATATTCCAGCAATTAAGTTTCATGGGTTAAGACACAGTTTTGCAACTCGTTGTATAGAAAGTAAGTGTGACTATAAAACTGTAAGTGTTATCTTGGGGCATTCGAATATAAGCACAACGTTGAATCTTTATGTACATCCAAATTATGAGCAAAAGAAAAAATGTATAGATAAAATGTTTAAATTTTTGAAATCATAATAACAAAACAGGGATTCCTTTATAGTTGCGCGTATGCGGTGAAAGTTTCGATATACTGCACATTGCTGTACCGCATAAAGAGAATAAATCGTAATTGGCGCGATCCCTTAAAAAATTAGTTATTAGCAGAACGGGAGTAGTTAGGGTTTGATTTATTCTATACGTTTTCCATGACGAGAATAACAGTAATCGAGATTTTACTTTTGTCAATTTGTATTCAATCAGCTTTTCAAAAACAGTAAGTCGGTATTGGCAACAGACTTCATAAGTTAGTTGTTTGTAAAATTCGCAAATAATGTACTTTAAATTATAATAATCGCAAGTATATTCTGATTGGTTCAGAATATATCTGTTTATCGCAAATGATTTTCTTTTGAAAAATCGTCAAAAAAGCGTTTGCTATTATTGCAGAACAAGCTAAATTTGCTCCGTTTTTACCTATAAAAAGCCTGTTTTTGACGGTCTAAAACGTATTAAAACGAAAAAATAGCAAACGGTAGCAAACAAATCGCCGTTTTCGGGCTGTTTGTTACCGCTCCGCGTTTTTCCCGGAAAGCGCTTATTCATACTATATATTGTGGTTTATAGCAAATACTTTGCGCAGATGTATAGGCGTGTTTTTCCTTCGCCGTGTTTTGGCTCTGCGCTCCTTGGTAAGGACGAGGTCGCGGGTTCAAATCCCGCTAACAGCTCCAAAAAGCGCCTATCGAACCGATAGGCGCTTTTTTTCATCTTACCATTAGTATAAAATACCGCGGGAAAAAAATTGTTTGAAAAGGTTGCCATTCCTCTTGTTTTATGGTAAAATGTAAACACTTACTTTTATAGTAACAGGAGGAAATTCATATGAATAAAAGTGATTTCATCGCAAAACTTGCCGAAGATACCGCTATGAAAAAGAGCGATGCGGAAAAGTTTCTGGACGCGTTCGTTGCGAACATCAAAGAGATTCTGATCAGCGGCGACAAATTGCAACTCGTCGGGTTCGGCACGTTCGAGACGAAAGAGCGCAGCGAAAAAGAGGGTGTAAATCCTGCTACGGGTGAAAAGATTACCATTGCAGCCTGCAAAGTTCCCGCTTTCAAGCCCGGGAAAATTTTTAAAGAAGAACTCAATCGCTGAAACCTGTAAAAAAATGAAAAACCGCCGCAACGGTGGTTTTTTTCATGTGGCGGGAAAATGATTTGACAGAACCGTGACAAAAAAACTATAATATTGCCAAGGAAAACGCGCGCGGAATCGGCGCGGCGGGAGTATTTATGATCGAACTCAAAAATGTGTGCTATTCCGTCAAGGACGAGAGGACGGGAGAAAAACAGACGATTCTGGAAAACGTAAATCTGACTTTTCCCGAAAAGAGCATTACCGTCATCACGGGCCCGAACGGGAGCGGTAAATCCACCCTCATCAAATTGCTGATGGGCATCGAAAAGCCGACTTCGGGTAAAATATATTTCGGAAACGAAGAAATTCAAAACAAAACTATTACCGAACGCGCGAAACTCGGCTTTACGATCGCATTTCAGCAGCCCGTACGTTTCAAGGGCATCACCGTAAAAAAACTTCTCGACGTTGCGAGCGGCAAAAAACTGACGCAGAACGAACTGTGCGACTGCCTCTCCGTTGTGGGGCTCTGCGCGCGCAATTATATCGACCGCACCGTAGACGGCACACTGTCGGGCGGGGAACTCAAACGCATCGAACTTGCCATGACCATCGCCAAGGGCGGCGAGGTGTTTTTGCTGGACGAGCCAGAAGCGGGCATCGATCTCTGGAGTTTCGAAGATCTCGTGACCTTATTCAAAAAATTGCACGACAAGACGGTCATCATCGTCAGCCATCAGAACCGTATTTTGGAAACCGCGGATAAAATAGTGCTGTTCGAGGGCGATAAAACTTTCCTCGAGGGCGGGCGCGACGAAATTTTATGCCGCATTACCGACCGTCCCAACGGATGCTGGAAAAACGTCAAGGAGGCTGACAATGGACAATCTCGATAAAGAACTGTTGGAAACCATTGCGGATCTGCACGGTATTCCCGAGGGAAGTTTCAATATCCGTAAAAACGGGCAGTTGTTGGCGCGCAATTCCACCGCAGACATCGAAATCGTTCCCAAAACGGATAAGGACGGCATTGATATCATCGTAAAGGCGGGCGTCTCGAACAGATCTGTGCATATACCCGTATTGTTGACCGCTGGGGATTTCCATGACACCGTATACAACGATTTTTATATCGGCGAGGGAGCGGACGTGACTACCGTCGCGGGGTGCGGTATTCATAACGACAGCGCGTGCGCATCCGAACATGACGGCATCCACACCTTATATCTTTCTAAAAATTCCAAAGTGCGCTATGTGGAAAAACATTACGCGTCGGGAAACGGTGAAGGAAAAAAGGTGTTCGATCCCGTGACCTATATTTTCTTGAAAGAAGGCGCGGAGTTCGTGATGGAATCCACGCAGTTGGGCGGCGTCACCTATACCGACCGCAAGACGGTTGCAACCGTAGGCAAAAAAGCGCGGCTCGTCGTCAAGGAGAAACTTCTCACAGACGGCGAAGAGGTGGCGAAAACTTCCTTCCGCGTTTTGTTGAAGGGGAGAGAGAGCAGCGCCGATATCGTCAGCCGCAGCGTAGCGAAGGGGAACAGTTCGCAGTTTTTCAAATCGGACATGGTGGGGAAAAACGCCTGTTTCGGGCATGTGGAATGCGACTGCTTTCTTTTGGGCGGAGCGCGC
>OGQM01001267.1_pt1 | contig 18176 bp, 11 predicted proteins | sample 1553191 | NCBI WGS metagenome assembly OGQM01 (sample SAMEA2579954, study PRJEB22360) | human gut metagenome | biome: human gut; feature: human-associated habitat; material: faeces | place: Denmark | collected 2008/2010 | reverse complement strand
CGAACTGGAAAACGTTACTTGGTCTGTCAATCTTTCCAATGGGGACTATGACGAAATCCATCAGTGGGATAAGCTTCCGGTAGGCGAGAATACCTGTGATAAGTTTATGGAGTATTTCTATCAAACTCCGGGCGTGCTAAGCGGTCCTGTCGTTGCCGGTTGGCAGCTGAACGGCGCCGCGGTGGAGATCACATTTACGGGGATCGGAAGCGGACTCTTGCTCATAAACGATGGACGGAATTTTGAGCTTGCCGACGCTTCCGCTCCCGATGAATTCTATCCCGCCAAAGCAGAACTGATCGCTCCCGATCAGGTGCGGGTGACCTGTGATAAGGTGCAAAACGCCTGCTCGGTGCGTTACGGTTGTTTGGCGTATCCCCGCTTGACGCGGACGGAAGTCAAAAAATATTTTTCGCTTTTTAATAAAGAGGGGTATTCGGCCGATCAGTTTTTTATCGATTTGACGAAGACGGTATAGACAGTTTCAGCAAAAGAGTCCGGCATTACGCCGGACTCTTTTTGTTTTGATTCAAGATTATTGGTCGTTGGGTTCGTTTACGATCTTAAAAGAAATCGTTTTATTTTTGATCGGCATATCAAAAAAGATTTTGTCGTAGAGGGATTCAGCGGCGATCGTACCGATCATTGCGGTATCCTGTAAAAGTCGGATCCTTTTAAAATCCCGTTCTTCATTATGGTAATTTTTTTTCTCCGAGTCAAAAAGAGCGCACAAAATATTCGTTTGATTCAGGCCGACTGCCGCTCTGTAAAAAGCGCTTTCCATGATTCCGCTGGTTGTGATAATGGCGGTAATATTGGATTGCTGCAATCTTTCTTTGATCTTATTCGTAAATTCGTCCGGATTTTGCGCATCGAGCGGCAGATACGGTGCGGGAAGATTCGCCTCTTCCAAGGCTTTCGTATAACCGAGAATGCGTTCCGCAACAGAGGAGAGACGCAGATTGTCCGTACCGATAAACAGGATGTGCTTGTGCCCGAGTTCCAGGATCTGTTTGGTCAGGGCATAGGCCGCATTGAAGTGGTCGGTCGTAATGGAAGGAAGATTGAGACCTTCCAGCTTTCTATCGGCAAGCACGGTCGGAAAATTTTTTAAAGACAGGTGCAGGATCTCCGGACTATAGTATTCATTGTCGATCGGAATGGCTATCATACCCGAGCAGTTATTGCTCAAAGCGTTCTGGATCAGTTTGGTTTCCAACGAAGAATCTTGTTTTGTGTACAGAATATGTACCAAAACATTTCGCTGGAAAAAAACTTCGTAACAGGCAAACACAATTTGTTTTATAAAATCGGAATCCAGACTGGGTATCAGAATACCGACCCACCTTGTATCGGGGGTCAGGGTTTCGGTAAACAGGGACGGCTGTTTCGCAAAGGTTCCTTTGCCTTGAATGCGATAGATGATCCCTTCCTGTTCTAAGGCTGCCATTGCGTTTTTTGCTGCCATGCGGCTTGCGTTGAATTTAATAGCCAGTTGATTTTCCGAAGGTAGTTTTAAGTTGGGAATGTCCGCGTTTTCTTTGATCAAATTCAACAAATAATTTTTTATTTGTTGGTAAAGAGGGATTTTTGTCATAATGATTCGCCTGTAAAAGAATGTTCGCAGGAATCGAGGAATATGCCTTGTTCGATTCCGAAAGGTACCAAGCAATAATTTTCTTCAAACTGATTTTGCGTTTGCAAAAAACTACTCAAATAATGCAGGGGGGCAACCGCATACAATTCGCCGGCTTTTACATGGTGCGGCCCAAGAAGATTACGGAGAGAATGCACTAACGTAACGGAGATCTGATTTTCGCCGTTATAAATATATTCGGTTATTTCCGAATTGAAAGGCGCCCAATAGTAGGGGGGTAAATCTTTTCCGTTGATAGAAATTTTGGTCACAATGGCGTCGGGATGCTGAAAACGTATTCTGTATTTTTTTCCGTCGGTACAATGAAACGAAGTTTGAAGCGTCAGTTCTCCGGCAAAAAACGGGAATCCTTCCAAGGCAAGATTATCGATGGAATGTTGAATGCGGAGCGGCTTTAACACAAACGGCTTGCCGACGAAAAAAGATCGGTTGATACCGCTGCGATTCAGATTCGTCGTTTCGACTTCAAAAGAACCCAAAAGATAAATCGCTTCTAATTCCGTTTCAACAGTAATCCTGTTGGTTTCCGCTTCGTGGATGCCCGGCGAATTTTTAATAAAATAAGTTCGTTCGGAACACCAAAAAGATCGCTTGATCACGATTTCGTTGTAGCCTCTGCAACTTTTCGGAAGATGCATGACGCGGATGGCGGGATCCCATCGGAAACCCGCATCGGTAAAGTTAAGCCGCGCGCCGTTCCAAAAAATTTCACATACTTTCGGATCTTCCAAGCCGAGAGAGAGTTCGGAGTCGCATTGGTTTTCAAACTCAAATTTCATATAAACATCGCGATTGATCGCTTCTTTCAACATTTTTTCTTGTAGATCGAGAATGTATACGGGCTCCGAATACGTTGCGCCGTCAAACGAATAGCGGCAATAATCCAGACACAAATGATTTTCAACGGGAACTGCGAGCTGAAAATCGCGGAGCTGACGTTCGTTGCGCCATTTTTGGTCGGCGTGTATTGTCGGCTGTGCTTTTGTTTCAAATAGTAGAAGCGATTGTGTACCCGCAAGCGACATTTCAGATCCGCTTTTTAGGATCTCGTTTCGAAAAATGCCGTTTTCAAGAGAATAGGGCTGTAATGAATTTCCGCTCGCGGTGGTCAATCGGATGCGGCAATCCTCGCGGGAAGTGTTGACCAAAAAATAAAATTTTCTGTCTTCTCTCACCATTTCGCGGATATAGACCGGATGCTTTTGATCGCTTTGGCGTATATGAAGATTGCGTACGCCGAGGCGGGCAAGTTCGGCTTCTAACGACTCTTCCGCAAGCGGGACGGAAGGCAGATCTTGAAAGAAATCTTTACAGCGTTCGGAAAGAATTCCGTTTATACGCTCAGGTTTCTGACCGAAGCATATCAGATGTCCTCCGTTGGCCCGAAATGCGGTGAAAAGATCGAAAGTATGCTCGTCAAGCGTTTCGCAGGGAGGGATGATCACGACCGAGTATGCGCAGAAACCGATTCGCAGCCTGTTATCCGTAACTTCCGCAGCGTCTTTCATATGATCTTCGTCGCCGTAATGGAACGGATAGCCGAGCCGCAGAAGGATCTTCGTAAGTTTTTCAAACGGATCCTGGACGTTGCGCGCAGAAGAATTGTCTCCGCTTTTGTAAGAAAGGAAGGCGCTTTTGATCGGATGGAGCACGAGGACGGAAACCGGATGCTGCGAAACCGCGATGCATTCTGAGATCCTGGAGAAATATTCCATGGCAGGTGCGGAATCTTTCCACCATGGCTGCTGGAAAAAGAGAGAGGCGGGATATTCCCGTTTACAGGAACCGTGCAGACTGTACAGGCCGAGGTGCTCGCCTAATAAATTGATCCCGAGGGCAAATTGTTTATCTGCGATCCATCGCCGATCCTCGAAACTGATGTTCCAGCCGGCAGTCCCGTAAGATTCGGAAAAACAGCGCTCTTTCCCGCATTGTTCACTGACGGAGGTCAGTTGAAGAATGTTGAGTTCGGAAGCTTCTTCTCTCCAAAGCCAATCCATGCCCGGCCAATCCATAAAAGAATAAAAACGCATTGTGGAACCGGAACATTGCATTTGGTAATAAAAATCTTCTTCATATGTAGTGTGTCCGCAAAGAAGTGTTCGGTGTTCATGGCACCATTGAAGGATCTGTTTTGCGTAATTTTCGGTAAAGAGTTGAGATATGAGTGAAAAATAACGGTACCGCGCGGTTTTATGATCCAGAACATCCCGAAACAGACAAGGGTAAAAATCGGCAAGCTCTTCGCCATACTTTTCGGCAAATTTGCGGCGTAATCCGAAAGACCAAGGCGTATGCTCGCGGGCAAGTTGCGGTTCGTCGGAAAAAAACGCGGCTACGGATGAAAAATCGTCGTGCAACAGTTTTGCGTATTCTTCATAACTCTCTTCGATGAAAGATTTTACGCATTCGTCGTTCAGATTATCGGAGTAATAGGGGTTCACGCCGTAAGAAACCAAAAAAAGAGTTTCTCCGGGGATTCGGTTTCGGAGAAGGCGGGTGGGAATATCTGCGTCTGAAATACGTTTGTAGTTTTCATCGTATATCCCGAGGGTATAACGATCCGTTCTAAGAGGATCTTCGGGCGAAATTGTTTTGAAACACAACCATTTGAGCTGATAGGCTATTCCCTTTTGGGGGACCTTTCCCGCCCCGAATCCGGAAGGCCAACCGTATTCGTCGTCGATCAGGACGGTCATGTTGCGCCGCTTGGCTTCTTGTATGGAAAGCAATACGTTTTTTTTCCATTCGTCTCCCATATAGGGAACGCGTAAATTGCCTCTCGCGTGAAGAATGAATCCGCCGTATCCCGCTTTTTGCAGTTCGTCGATCTGAAATTCGGTTTGAGCGGAATTCAATTTGTCGATCCAGCCCCAATAGTTCACGGGACGATAAAAATTTTCTATTTCTTTTAAATTGTTCTCCATGCGACTCCCTCCGTTACGCGGTTTATTTCTGTAATATAATAATATACAACAATATCAAGTTTTGTCAAGTAATTTGAAAATATTTTTAAAAACTATCTTGACATGAGGGTAAATGTATGATAACTTAAAGGCGCTAAGTTCTAAAAGACAAATTAGTTGAATTGTTGATTATAAAAATATACAAGTTTAAAATCTTTGAGGCGTTGAATGGATAAAAGAAAGATACATTTAATTGCAAACGCACACATCGACCCGGTATGGCAGTGGGAGATCGATGAAGGGATCGGAACGGCTGTTTCTACTTTTTCTTCGGCGTGTGAACTGTCAAAACGTTATGATTATGTTTTTTGCCATAATGAATCGATGTTGTATGAGTGGATAGAAAAAAATCTGCCGGAATTATACGAAATGATCCGCAAAAATATCGATGAAGGCAAGTGGAGCATTATGGGCGGTTGGTTTTTACAGCCGGATTGCAATATGCCTTCCGGCGAAGCCATGGTACGCCAGATCCGCACAGGGAAAAAATATTTTTGCGAGCATTTCGGGAAAGAACCCGAAATTGCGGTCAACGTCGATTCATTCGGCCATAGCGCGGGGCTTGTTCAGATTCTCGTTAAAAACGGCTATAAAGGTTATATGTTCGGGCGGCCGTTGAATACCGAAGTGAAATTTCCCGCGCATGAGTTTCTGTGGCGCGGGTTGGGCGGGTATGAAATTCCCGCTGTTCGGATACAGAATTGTTATAACAGCCGGTTAGGGCATGTGGATGATAAAATTCGGCAGATTATAGACCAAAACCCGGATGAAGATCTTTTGTTGGTGCTCTGGGGGGTCGGAAATCACGGCGGGGGACCTTCTGCGGCAGATCTGGAAAAGATCCGCTCGATGCAGAAACGGGGCGAGTGCGAGTTGATCCATTCTACGCCCGAAAATTATTTTCAGGATTTATTGCAAAAAAAGAAACTGTCGAGTTATGAGGGCGCGCTTCAACCTTGTATGCCCGGTTGCTATACTTCGCAGTCGCGTTTGAAAAGAACATATCGGGAACTTGAAAATCTATTTTTCTTTACGGAAAAACTTTGCAGCATCGCCGTACATAACGGCTGCATTGCATTCCCCGCGCAAGAATTGGAGCAGGCGCAGCACGATTTGTTCATCGGGCAGTTCCATGACATTCTGCCGGGAAGCGCGGTGCAGAATGCTGAACAGGATTCGATCCGCATCATGGACCACGGGATAACGATACTGCGCAAACTTCGGATGGATACGGTTTATTCGATGATGAAGACGTTGCAGCCGACCAAGGCGGGGGAATATACCATTTTGGTGGCAAATCCGCATCCGTATGCGATAAAGACGACGATCGAATGTGAATATATGCTGGCAGATCAAGATCATTCGGGACTTTTTCATCGGCTGGAGATTACCGACGATAGCGGAACCGTATTGTGTTCTCAGATCGTTAAAGAAAATTCGAATATACCTATTGATTGGCGAAAAAAGATCGCTTTCGACGTGGTTCTGAAACCTTCATGCATCAATCAATTTACGGGCAGAGATATCGTAACGGATCGCAAGCCCTGTGTTTCCGGAGAAATCGAAACGTTTGTATTTGAAAATGATTTTTACACTGTAAAAATCGATAGAGAGGGATGTATTTGCGAAATAAGATCTGGCGGTAAGACGGTGCTGAGCGGTCAAATATGTCCCGTCGTATTTGCCGACAGTACCGATTCTTGGGGAATGCGGCCCGATCAACTGTGGAAAATGGGAAAACAGATCGGGTATTTCGAGCAAATGAGCCGCGCGGGATCTTCGTCTTTTTCCGGGGCAAATACCGAACTGGGGCCTTTGCGCATCGTAGAGGACGGCGATGTTTTGGTCCGCATCGAAAATGTGATGCGATATGGAGAATCCAAGCTGTTAATGCAGTATACGTTTTATCGTCATCATGAATTTTTCGATATGGAAATCCTGTTATTTTCCGAAGAGCGTGACCGCCTGATGAAATTAGCGGTTCCCGCCGCAGGAGATAAATTCGTTGCCGAAGATATGTTCGGTTGTTTCGAGTTTTCCGCCAACGGACAGGAAAGGGTGCATCAGCGGTTTGTCGCGAATTATGACAGTCAGGCCGGTCTGGGGATCTGCAACGACGGCTCGTATGCTTCCAGCGCGGAAAACGGATATTTGTATTTGAATCTGGCGAGATCTGCCGGTTATACCTGTCATCCGCTCGGCGACAAACGATATGTTCCGAATGATAGGTATGTGGCGCGCATGGATCAGGGAGAAATCCGGCAAAAGTTTCGTTTTTATCCATGGCACGGTAAGTCGCAGGTCGGGCAGATGTTCGTTCGCGCACAGTTATGGAATGAAGCGCCGTATGCATTGAGTGCAAGCGTGCCGAAAGGCATAAAGATAGAAAAAAGCATTGGTCCGCTTGTGAGCAACCGCAATATTCTCATGACGGCTTATCGGATCTCCGAAAACGATTCCGCGATTGTTCGGTTACAGAATGGCTGCAATGATCATTGCGAAACGTCGTTGACCGTAAACGATCAGACCGTTTCCGTTTCATTTTTGCCGTTTGAAGTGAAAACGATCCGATTTTATAAAAATAATTTTGAATTTTGCGAGGAGATGGAAATTTAATATTGACCGTTCCTGTTGAAACAGCGGCAAACGGCAATATGCGATTGTAAACGAATTGTAATGCCATACTTTTTTGGTATACCAAAAAAGCTTATTCCCGACGGGAATAAGCTTACACAATTCATTAGCATATTAAAAAATATAGAAAAGGGAGTAAAGTTATGAAACGAAAAAAATGGCTGATGTTGGGATTGTCGATGCTGTTGATCTTTGTTTTATCGGTTTCGGCAGTCGGTTGCCGTCCGAAAACAAAAGGATATGCGTTTTTGGAAGAAGATCTGAGTGTGCCGATCGATGCAAATATTGATCCGGATACGTCCGGAGAGATCACCATCGGCATTATGGCGCAATCTTCGGAAGAAATAATTTTAAGCAAGCTGATCGCGGATTTTAATTTGGAGTATCCGAATATTAAAGTCAATATCGAAAAGATAAGCGGAAATTATATTTCGATGCTGTTGACGCACATCCCGGCGAAAACGATGCCCGATCTTTATTGGACCGATCCGACGTACCAAAGCATATATCTCGAAGCGCAGCTGCCGTTTAATCTGACGAACTATATCGATCAGTCCGGATTGAATATGGACGAATATATTCCGCAGGCAACGGTTCCCTGCAAGGCCGGCGATACGGATTATTATGTAACGATGCCGCGGGATTACTCGCATCTCTGTATGTATTATAATCGCGCGATCTTGAACGAAGTCGGTCTGAAAGATCCTTCGAATGATTGGACATGGAGTGATTTTTTGACCTATGCTAATAAAATAGCAAAGGAAAGCGAGATCAATCACGGATTTCCGGTTTTAGACGGGCAATTGACTTGGGAAGCGATTTTCTGTACGTTTTTATTCTCCTACGGCGGCAATGTGATCGACGAAGACGGAAACGTGGTTTTGGCTGACGGGATCGAAAGCGGGGATAATCCTTGTTTAAAGATGCTGAACGATTTGGTGAAGCTGGGTGACGAGGGTATTTTGACGAGAGATCGTTCGGTTTCCTCCGGAGCGTCTTTCCAGGCTAAAAAGTCGGCGTTTTATATGCACAGCCGCCCTGTATTGACGAACATGTATGAAATACTCGGTCAGGACCTTGGAGTCGTTGCGTTCCCTGCGATCGGTAATGATCCGCAAGCCGTCGGCGGGCCGACCGGTTACAGCATTTATCGCGGCAGCGATAAAAAAGACCTTGCATGGGCGTTTTTGAAATATATGATGAGCAATGCCGGGCAGGAAGTACTTTCCACGAGCGGTAATATTCTTCCCTGCAAAACGTCTGTTTTGCAAGCGGAAAACGCAACGTGGAAACAATATCCCGAAGGTACAAACATTGATCACGACGCTTACATTGCGCATGCGGATCGCGGGACGTTTATCAATTTCTTGAACTATATGGTACCCGGTTCTCAGGAAGACGGTTTGGGATATTTGCGTTCGATGATCGATGCCGTTATGTTGGACCGCAGAGAGCCGAAAGGGGAAGTAATCGCCTGCGCGGAGAAATTTGAGTTGGTGCAGAAATCAAGGTCATAAGGTGACGGCATGGAAATTGTTAAAGCAAAGCAAATGAAAAACGAGATCGAAAACAGTAAAGATAAAGGCAATATACAAAAATTTTTGCTGTACATGAAGAAAAACGGGACCTGTTATCTGTTTTTGTTGCCATTGATTTTGAGCGTTTTGCTATTTGCAGTGTACCCGATGGTCAGTTCGTTCATTTATAGTTTTTCAGATTATACCTTGTATGCTCCGTGGATTTCCGAATTGAGTTTTGACAATTATATCAAAATGTTTACAAGCGATTGGGTGCATTTCGGAAATGCTTTGCGGATCACCGGAATCTATACGATCATTTCCGTTCCGTTAATGATGGTGTTGTCGTTTTTGCTGGCATTGTTCTTGAATCAGAAACTTGCGGGGGTCAAAATATTTCGAACGCTCTATTATGTTCCGATGGTGATTCCCGCCGTCGTTTCGGCATTGCTTTGGAAAAATATTCTGGATCCTTCTTTCGGAATCGCAAACAGAATTTTTGAAATGCTCGGATTGCCGAAAAGCGATTTTGTATTCGGATCGAAAGACGCGCTGACAAGTTTGATCGTATTAGGACTTTGGGGCGTCGGAGGAACGATGATCTTATGGCTTTCCGCCTTGAAAAACGTTCCGGAATCGCTGATTGAATCCGCAAAACTCGATGGGGCAGGCAGCCTGCGTCGGTTGCTTGTGATTATTTTGCCGATGTGTTCTCCGATCATCTTTTACAATCTGATCATGGCGATCATTACGGCGTTGCAAAATTTCGGGTCGTTTGCCATGGTTGGCGGCGGAGGAACGGATGACTCTTTGATGTTTATAGCGGTCAAAATTTATATCGACGCGTTCGCCGGGTACGATTTAGCCTACGCCTGTGCAATGGGATGGTTTCTATTTCTTATTATTGCCTTGTTGACGGTCGTGATTTTCCGCAGCAGTAAATGGGTGTTCTACGGGGAGGAAAGTTAAGATGAAAACGATGGCGGAAAGTTTTGATATTTCTCCCGCAGAGCAAATTATTGCGGCAAAAAAGAAAAAACGCATCAAAAAAATCTGTACGGCTTCTGTCAATTATTTTTTCCTTGTCGTGATCGGGATTGCGTTGATGTTTCCGGCATTGGTGATGCTGCTACAAAGTTTTATGACGCGTGACGAAGCTATGTCGCTTCCGGCAAAATTATTTCCAGACGGTTTTCAGATTTCGAATTATTTGTCTATTTTCGAAAGCCGCTATCTGCTGATGTTCGGAAATACTTTCAAGATCGTCCTGATCAACTTGCTTGCCGTTCCGCTGACCTCGTCTTTATGCGCATACGCGTTCGCGCGCCTGGATTTCAAAGGCAGGGAATTGATTTTTGCGATCGTTTTGGCAACGATGATGCTGCCGGGCGTAGTAACACAGATCCCGACCTACATATTGTATTCGAAAATCGGTTTGCTGAACACGCATATAGCATTATGGTTGCCGAGTTTCGGCGGCGGGGCGGTCAACATTTTTTTAGTCAGACAGTTCATGCGCGGGATCCCGAAAGAAATCGATAACGCCGCGAAAATCGACGGGGCTAATCGATTTCGGATCTATTGGAATATCGTTCTGCCGATGACGGTGCCCGTTCTGATTTATATCGGCGTTGCGGTTTTTACCGCGACTTGGAATGATTTTCAAGGTCCGTTGATGTATCTTTCAGCTTCCGGCGCAGAAAAATATACGTTAAGTTTAGGTCTGTACTATGATTTCGGAAAGGGCGGACCCTTTGAAATCGAAAAACAAAAGCAAATGGCGATCGGTGTGGTTATGTCGATCTTCCCGGCGGTCTTATTCTTGGTTTTTCAACGATATCTGATCGAAGGTGTTTCAATGGGAGCCGTTAAAGGTTAATATTCGGGGGGGCAAAAGAGTGATCAGTCGAATTAGAAAAACATGGTTGGTGAGTTTCATGCTCGCAGCCGCTCTTATCGGTCTATGCATGCTGAACGGCATTGCGGTCAAAGCTGAGGAAACCTCGTCGGATCCGGCTTATATCGTGAATCCGTTTGGCACGTACGATAAGGCGCACGATATTCGAATCGGTTTTCAGATCGAATTGAACGGGGAAAAATGGCGCGGAGTCCGTTGGAAAGACGAGATGCTGCACAACGGCCCGGATGTAGGGATTTCGGCAAAAACGTTTTCTTTCAGTTCGGACTTTCTGCGAACTCTGGAAGTAGGCGCGAATACCTTGTATGTGATAACGGATAAGAGCGAAGTCGAGTTTTTTATCGATGTAACGGATAGCCGCCCGTTGTCGGGCGGCAAGACGTGCCTGGATTTTGACAAGGCCGATCCGCAGGACATCACGTTTACATTCCGTGCGGAAGGAAGATCCGTGCGTCGCGTGACGCTCGGCGGCATGGAGATCGAATCGAAATATTGGACTTCCGGGGATAATAATTGGACTATCTCCAAAGAATTTCTTTCGTCATGGCAAAACGGCGCATGGTATTTTAACGTTGATTACGGCGGCGATAACATTGACGTATGCGTACGGATCAAGGGCGAGACACCCGTTGCGCCCGAAGAGCAGGGCGGCGGGTGCCAAAGTTCCGTTGCGGAAGGCGCGGGCTTGCTTGTGGCAGGATCGGTTATATTGGCGGTTTGTACGGCGTTGTTGTTGAGGAGGGGGCGGAAGGATGAGAGCGAATAAATTGCGTAAGATCGCGGTAACGCTCGCGATGTGTTTGGCTATGGGAGGATTTGCGGCTTGCAATCCCGGAGCAAAAACCCCGACGGGAACTGTAGAACGGCCGTCGGGGCCGGTAGAGATCAACGATCATACGTTGCAGAACTTGGCGGGCGTAGACGCGCTTGGGAGGAAAATCGAACCGATCGACGGAACAAACGGGAAAACGGTCGGAATGTTTTATTTTGTGTGGCATGGTCAGCACGGAAGGTATCCCGAACCGCTGGATATCTCCAAAGTTCTTGAAAACAACCCTGCCGCGGTGTTTGATAAAGATTATATCGGATCGGATAGCGTCACGGGGGCGCTTCATTATTGGGCGGAACCTTTGTACGGGTATTACGATTCCACCGACGAGTGGGTCATCCGCAAGCACATGGAGATGTTAGCCTTTGCCGGAGTCGATTACATAGCATTGGATGCGACGAATGCGGATACATACGATGCGGTTTGGATGGTGATCGCGCGCGTGATGCAGGAAATGAGCGACGACGGCATGGATCATCCGAAATTGGTTTTCTATACGCATAATACGAACACGCCTGCGTATACGAAAGTACAACATCTGTACGAAATATTTTATTCCCGAAAACTTTACCCGGATAGCTGGTATATGAAAGACGGAAAGCCCGTTATTATTTCTTTGTCCGAGCAGTTGAAAGAATATGTTCCTGAAATGCTGGATTATTTCTATATCCGAGAATCGCAGTTCCATAACGAACATTATAAAGCGGATGGCGTTCCATGGATCGATTTCAACACCCCGCCCAGATTACATAACGGTACGGTAAGCATTTCGGTGGCGCAGAATAATACGGGAGGTCGGTTCTCGGACGCGTACTATTTTGACAATCGGTACCTCGCAAAAGGGCGCGGTTGGAATTCGGAAGACGGATATGATTATCCCGACGAAAAGAATTATTCGGGAGCGAATTTCCAAGAACAATGGGATCAGGCCATCGATCTCGGTGCGACGGAAGCATTTATTTTGGGTTGGAATCAATGGAGCGCGCAAAAGTACCCGGAAGGCGATTACGTTTATTATGCGGATGAATTTAACTTGGAATATTCGACGGATATCGAACCTATGAAGGGCGGTTATGAAGACAATTATTACATGCAGCTCGTGCAAAATATCCGCAGGTTTAAAGCCAGCGGAACGTCCTATCCGGGCGTAAAGACCGAAAAAACGATCGATATGGACGGCGGTCTCGAACAGTGGGAAGACGTGCCTGGGTATCTCGACATGAAAAAGGATAGCATTTCCAGAAACTGTACCGCGAGCTACGAAGCGATCTACGAAGATTACAGTGATCGGAACGATATAACGACGGTAAAGATCGCGCACGATTCCGATAACCTCTACGTATACGCGGAGTGCGCAGACGATATTATCGAAGAAAAAACGTTTGACGAAAATTTCAGTGCGGACCTTCTTCCCAAACAAGACGAAAATTGGATGAATCTGTATATCGGAACGGAAGAAACCGTGAAAGATTTCGGAGGTTTCGGGTATCTCGTCAATCGGAAGCCGCAAGGCGACGGTACGACCTCTTTGGAGCGGATCGGTAAAGATTTTAAGCCTGATTCGCTGGGTACGGCAGAATACCGCGTATCGGGCAAAACGATCGTTTATAAGATACCCCGTGCATTGCTCGGTCTCGGCAGCGGGACAGAAATTCCGCAGTTGACGGTCAAAGTAACCGATTGTTTGCAGGATCAGAATGACGTGATGGATTTTTACTTCAGCGGAGATTGCGCGCCTATCGGCAGGCTGGGATATTCTTATGGCGGTTCATCCAACGGGAGGAGGAAAATATGAAAAAGAAAATGCGAGCCCTTTGTGCGTTTGCGGTGGCGCTGTGCTGTTTGAGCTTCTGCTTTTTGGGTATGGTCGGTTGCGGCAAAAAGGGAAGGGGACCGGTCAATGATTACGAAAGGACGGCATTCAATTTATCAGCGGTCGATGATCTCGGCAGAGAAGTCAAACCGATCAGCTCTGTAAACGATAAAGTCGTCGGATTGTTTTATTTCAATTGGCACGGTCAGCACGGGATCACACCAAAAGCGAATAATATTCAAGAAATTCTAAAAGAGTACGGCGCCGACGTTCTGTTCGACCCTGCGGGTTCGCCGGAAAGCCCGACAACGCAGCTGTATTATTGGGGCGAACCTCTGTACGGTTATTACAATTCCACGGACGAGTGGGTCGTCAGAAGGCAGATGGAAATGCTTGCCTATGCGGGGGTGGATTATGTAGCTTTCGACTGTACCAACGCCGATACGTACGATGCCGTTTGGCATGTCGTCGGAAAGGTCATCGAAGATATGGATAAACAAGGGATGACGCATCCGTACATGGTCTTTTATACGCATAATACCGCATCGCAGGCGTCCCCGAAAGTAGAGCACCTATACAATGAATTGTATGCGAAAGGGCTGTATCGCTCCAGCTGGTACATGAAAGACGGAAAGCCCGTGATCATTACCGTGAAAGATCAGGTCGAAAAAAATATTCCGGAAATTGCGGATTTCTTCTATATCCGAGAATCACAGTTCCATAACGAACCCTTTAAAGAGAACGGCGTTCCCTGGATCGACTTTGAACGTCCGCAGTTGTCGCATAACGGTACCGTCAGCGTTTCCGTGGCGCAAAACGATATAACCGGGCGGTTTTCGGATACATATGTGAACGATAACCCGTATCTTGCAAAGGGGAGAGGATACAGCGATAAGGGCGGTTACGATTCTTCTGAAGAGGCGGTCCTTTCGGGAAAAAACTTCCAGGAACAATGGGATTACGCGATCGAAATGGACGCCGACGAAGTGTTTATTTTGGGTTGGAACCAATGGGTAGCGCAAAAAATTCCCGACGGGAACGGCAGCTGCTATTTTGCGGACGAATTCAGCTTGGAATACTCAACGGATATCGAGCCGATGAAAGGCGGTTACGGCGATAATTTCTTTATGCAGATGGTGCAGAATATTCGCCGTTTCAAAGGTTCCGGGGAAGGCGATAAAATTACGGCGGAAAAGACGATCGATATCGGCGGTTCGCTTTCGCAGTGGGACGACGTTACTCCCTATATCGATATGCAAAACGACGCGACGGAACGCAACAGTATTGCAAGCTTTGACGGCATCTACACGAATAAAACCAATCGGAATGATATTACGACCGTAAAAATCGCGCACGATTCGGATAACCTGTATGTATACGCGGCTTGCGCCGACGATATTGTCAAAGAAAAAGTATTCGCCCAAGACGTCAGCGAGGAGCCGCTGCCGAAGCAGGACGGTAACTGGATGAATCTGTACATCGGAACGGCGGATACAAAGAAAGATTTTGCCGGATTCGGTTACTTGATCAATCGTTTGCCGAATGAAAATGGTACGACTTCGATCGAAAAAATCAATGCGTCGTTCGAGACATCCTCTGCAGGCGAGGCAAAATATACCGTTCGGGGCAACGTGATCGTATATCAGATCCCGCGTTCGGCTTTGCGGTTGGGCTCGGGCAGCTCGATGCCGCAGCTGACGGTCAAAGTAACCGATTGTTTGCAGGATCAGGCGGATGTTTCGGACTTTTATGTAAGCGGGGACAGCGCCCCGATCGGACGGTTCGGATTTACCTACGGCGGTTGACCGTAATGTAAATAATATATTATAAGGAGAAATGTATGAAACTAAAAAGAATTGCTGTTGTAGTGATGAGTTGTATGCTGCTTATGACGTTGTGTTGCGGCGGTATAGCGGCGTTCGCGGCAGAAGAAGTTGTGTTCGGGATCGGCGGCTACGACAAATTGTCTGAAATCACAATGAAAGACAACACGGCGGAGTTTACCGCGGAGTTTACCGCGGCGCTCGGAGACAAAAAGGACGCTACGGCGGATCTTTCCGACAAGATTTCGATCAATAAAATGACGGTTGCGTCGATCAATGCGAAAGCGGCCGGAACGGTGACGCTTTCTACGAGCGGCAGCAAATTGGCGGTCAGTATCGATCAGAGTAAGATGATCGACGGAAAACCCTTGATCAAAACGGAAGGTCAGATGACTTCTCTCAACTATTTCAAAGTCGACGCCGGTACGAAGTTTTCAAACGGCAGCGCTACGGTTGCGGATTTCAACGCTTGTTATAGCTATAAGCACAAGATTTGGGTCAAAACCATCACGGAGGCAGATAATTACGGCAAACGCAGCGTTCAGTCGGTGAGTGCGGTCGCGCCGAACGCGATCAATTTCCTTGTCGATTATGTTTGGGAGACCGCAGGGGCCGGATTTGTGCACGGTCAGCACCCGAACGACGATTTCTTGAACGAAATGGCGAAAGGTTGGAATCCGAATCCATATGCGGACAACGGTGTTTTTGTAGGAATGGATCAGATAGCAGCCCGGCAGGATCTCCTCAACAAAATTTATTTTAAGAATGAAAACTGCATGGACGGAGAATTTTTTAACGGGGAAATGGTTGCTCAAAGGGTGATCGAGGAAAATAAAGATAAGGTCGGGCAGGAAGGTTATGCCGCGACTTTGGAGGCGTTGGAGAACGATGCTTACAATGCGCTTGTATTCCATGTCGATATGTCCAACGCGCAGGCTATTCAAATCATCGTGAGCGGAACGGCCGGCGATCTGATCAGCAAATTATTTGACGGAACAGCCGAAACGATCATTGAGATCAGAGATCCGGTCAAGTTGTTTGTGTTGAATCCGTCGGTGCCATACGACAATGTGGCAGAGGGTACGGTCGGTTACGGATACAATGAAATTCAGCCTGTTCGTTTCTTTTATGACGGTGCGAAGGGTACGATGGATTCTTACAAAGTAACTTTGGAAAGCAATATCAACGGCGCAGGGACTCTGTTGGGCAGCGGCGAAGTCAACAAAATGTCGAAAACGCACACGGTAACGGCGCAGGCGAACAAGGGTTATGTGTTCAAAGGTTGGGCGGAAACTTCGAACTTGGATAAGATCGTTTCCACGGATGCCGCGTATACCTTTGACTTGAAAGGCAATATTTCTTTGACGGCGGTTTTCGAAAAAGAAACGTTCTCGCTCACGATTCCGGAAGGCGTGACGGTAACGGATAAAAACGGTACGGCTCTGTCGTCCGACAGCAAGCTGTATGTCGGAGATAAATTGACGATCACGGCTGCCGAAAAAGAAGGATATACCTTTAAACTGACTGTGAACGGCGATGAATTTGAAAGCGGCAATGTCTATACCGTACGCGGCAATGTGGAAATTGCGATCACATATGTCGAAGCAACCGACGGAAAAACCGACCGAGGCGGATGCGGCGGCAGTATCGGCGCTGGAGTGGGTACGGCAATTTGTTGTGTGTTTATCGGTCTTGGGGCAGCGGCGATTGCTTTGAAAAAGAGATCTTCCTGATACGAATTTCAAGTTGTTGACAATGGGGGAGGCCCTGCAATGCGGGCTTTCCCTATTTTTTGAATGAAAAAGGAAAATAGAAATGGGATATAGAGAAAACGTTTTAAAAATTTTAGACGGGGAAAAGCCGATCGATTTTCCTCCGACCGAATTTATGATGTTTTGGCCGGAAACGGTGGAATTGTACGAAAGAAGCACTAAAACGAAGGATCTCGCAAAATATTTCGGGTTGGGAGAATTTTGTTGCGTTCCATGCGATTTCAATCCTTACCCTGCGTTTCAAGAAGTCGTTTTAGAAGAAGACGAGCGCTTTATCACAAAAATCGATGGTCAGGGAATTACTTGTAAAATCGAAAAGGGAACCAGCGCCATGCCGCATTATATAGATTTTCCGATCAAAGACCGAAAGACGTACGAAATTTTTGCGGAACGGTTAAATCCTTTCGAGAAAGGAAGGATCTGCGATCTCGAGCCGTATAAGGATCATGTCGGCAAACGCGATTGCGTCCGTCAATTGCTTTCGCGGGGGCCGTTTGCCTTTTTACGCGATTTTATTCGGTTCGACCAATTGATGATGATGTTTGTGGACGACCCGGAACTCATTTTAACGATGACTATGAACCACGCGGATTTTTTAATAAAGCTTTGGGGTCAAATATTGGACCGGTTCACGCCGGACGTTGTGTATTTGGGCGAAGATATGGCTTACAAAAACGGAAGCATGATATCTCCCGCCATGGTTCGCGAGTTCATTTTGCCGGCATGGAAAAAAATCATCGATTTTGTCAAATCAAAAGGCGTTAAGCGTGTGATTTTGGATAGCGACGGCAATATAATCAACATACTTCCCATTGTATGTGAAGCGGGATTCACCGCCGTTTTGCCGTTGGAAAGGGTTGCCGGAATGGATCCTGAGATCGTACGTGAACGGTTCCCGGAATTGTCGTTGATCGGCGGTGTAGACAAATTGCAGTTAGCCAAAGGCAAAAAAGAAATCGATCGTGAATTGGATAAAATCGAACGGCTCTACGCCAAAGGAAGATATTTACCGAGTTGCGATCATTCTGTTCCTCCGATTATAAGTTTTGAAAATTATAATTATTATTTCACGGAAATGAAAAGAAGATTGAGCAATTTTTAATCATGAAATGATGAAAAGCCGCGGCATTGCTTTCAGGAATGCCGCGGCTTTCTTATTTTACATTACCGTTTCAAACTCAAAGATTTTGACCGAATGCAGAGATTGTTGAAAAAAACTACGATTTGTTAATATCCTTTGTAATACA
>OGQM01001266.1_pt1 | contig 18198 bp, 8 predicted proteins | sample 1553191 | NCBI WGS metagenome assembly OGQM01 (sample SAMEA2579954, study PRJEB22360) | human gut metagenome | biome: human gut; feature: human-associated habitat; material: faeces | place: Denmark | collected 2008/2010 | reverse complement strand
CTTTCCTCTGTTGTGGATGCTCCTTGCTATCCTTTTTCACAACGGCTTGTTGATAAAAAAGTCACGGCAGAAATCCAGTGGGCATTAAAACACGATCCTTATTGCTGCGCTGATAATATGGACCGCAAACCTATTGAAGATGTGATCTTCGAAATTAATAACTTTATCTCGCTCGGTGGTCGCACCATTGTTGATGCCACAGGGTCTGAGTCTATCGGACGAGATGCGCAGGCATTACGAGAAGTCGCATTAAAAACAGGTCTGAATATTGTTGCTTCCTCCGGTCCCTACCTGGAAAAATTTGAAAGCCAGAGAATTCATAAAACGGTTGATGAACTGGCGGCAACGATCGATAAAGAATTGAATCAAGGGATTGGCGATACGGATATTCGTGCCGGAATGATCGGTGAAATAGGTGTCTCACCGACATTTACCGAAGCCGAGCATAACAGCTTGCGGGCTGCCTCGCTGGCACAGATTAACAATCCTCATGTGGCGATGAATATTCACATGCCGGGCTGGCTTCGTCGCGGTGATGAAGTACTCGACATTGTGTTAGGTGAAATGGGCGTCTCGCCAAATAAAGTCTCTCTCGCACACTCGGATCCGTCAGGAAAAGACGTGGCGTATCAGCGGAAAATGCTTGATAAGGGTGTCTGGCTGGAATTCGACATGATTGGCCTAGACATTACCTTCCCGAAAGAGGGAATAGCGCCAGGGGTGCAGGAGACTGCCGATGCCGTCGCTCATCTCATTGAGTTGGGATACGCCGATCAGCTTGTTCTCAGCCACGATGTCTTCCTTAAACAAATGTGGGCTAAAAATGGCGGTAATGGCTGGGGATTTGTTCCAGATGTTTTTCTGGCCTATCTGGCGGAGCGCGGCGTCGATAAAACGATCCTCAAAAAACTCTGTATCGATAATCCCGGACGATTATTGACCGCATAAAACCATTATCCCCCGGCACACTGCGCCGGGGGATGTCAATTAATACCCCGCCGTTAAATCATCCACCGAGCGCGGGTCGGATGCGCCGTACAACTCACCATCCGACCCAACCATAATGCTTTGCGTGCTGCCCATCGCCTCATTCAGCGCCACTTTCTGACCTTTTGCTTCCAGCAGCTTGAGCGTATCCGGACTAAACCCTTTTCAACACGCAGCTAGTCCGGCAACCACTGATGGTGGAAACGAGGCGCATTGGTCGCTTCGGCAACATTCATTCCACAATTGATGCTGTTCACCACCATTTGCAGCACGGTAGTGATGATTCAGCTACCGGTAACAAAGTGAGTACATAAAGGCCATACTGTCACGAACAGTGCAAAAGTGGCTCTTCCGCAACCTAGGTGAAGATTTTCATGCCAGTGGACTCATTACCCTCCGCCTAAGTAGTTCAAATCCGGCTCGACCATACATCTGGCGTATCAGCACCTTCAGGCGATTTACATGACCTTCGACAACACCATTACTCCAGCGACTGCTGATTGCCTCACATATAGCCGCAGCATCAGCTTCCATCCCCGCAGCCACGCACCGAAGTTCTGCTGAGCCGCTTTCGTGAACTCGAGTGAACCAGCTGCTTAGCTGTGATTTATTTTAGGTTTTCAGAATACGGTAGAACTCGAGTACCAGTTGCTGCGCTATTTTCAGCTCCGGTTCTTTTTCACACATCAGACTAATAAATCGGGAAGCATAATTTTCTTCATCCCTGATTATTCTCCAGGGCATCAACCAGCGCCTTACCCGGGACATTGAAGGAAGTCTGACGGCAGTAGTAACCGGTGGGATCCAGCCTTTACGCGATTTGGCAACAGCATCCCTGACGATGGTTTCACTGCCTGTACCCCCCTGGCCACCATTTCCCGCCATATCCTGCTGGCGTTATAATTACCACTTTCTCGTTGCTCTTTTAACCACTCCCTCCATGGGTCCAGAAGCCCTCGCTTTGGAGGTCGGGTTGACATTTCAGGGAATGTTCCTGAACGCACCCAGCGACTGACTGTCACACGCGACAGGCCTGTAATACGGGATATTTCCCTGAAACTACATCCCTTGTTATGCAGGGCCATAACCTCTGTCCAAAGCTGATGCCGTTTTTTGCGGGTTTGCTGTTTAAGGCGTTCCGGACGACGGAGCGATGCTACAGGCACAGATATTTCTGGCTCAGGTGATTTATTCAGTGATAACTCTCTGACAACAAGACGTATCAGAGGCATATGTCTGTACATCATTCGTTCAGGCTCATCACCAATACTTTTTAGCAGGTGCCATCGATCGGCCACCTGTCTGGCCTGAGGTGCACCTTCACGTGCTGCTGTCGCATAGACTCCACTGCGATCACGCGAGACAACCTGTATTTCCGGATATTTTCTGAACCAGGTCGCCAGCGTACGCTGATCACGGCCGGGAAGCAGGACGAGGGGACGGTGAGTATCAAGATTGACGATTAACGTACTGTAACGGTGGCCCCGATGCCACGCCCACTCATCAATACCGACATGAGGCGCGCCTGACTGTTTCGTCTCCGGGGTATTGATAACCCTGCGAAGAAGAGTATCAGCACTGCAACGGAGACCCACTGTCGTTGCTGCCCGTTTTCCAGCCTCACCTCCGGCTATTAATCCCATCTGACGCTGTAAATTTTGTAACGACTGTGAAAACTGCTGGTGTGAACTGGCTAAGGGAGCAAGCGACCCGGCAAAAATTTTACGTGAACAAGCCGGGTTACGGCAGTACCAGTGGCGGACGGAAAATACAAGCCATAGCGTCTGGCCTGTGCAGGGTAGATGCTGTATCCGGCGCCGGGGACAACTATGAACAGAATCGCTACGCTTAAAGCATTCAGGACATTGCGCTGTTTTGCGTTTTCCGCGGAGATGGAGGGTTATACCGTCAGATCTAATAATTTGTCGACTGCATTACCATCCGCAAGGTAACTGTAGAAGTGTCTTAAGAGAGTGCATTGCGTTGCCCATAACTTAAAACAGCTTAGATCTTTGTTCACCAGAAAGTTTCATCCATTTTCTTCCACCCAGGTTGCGGAAGAGCCACTTTTCATCCGTCGTTGACAAATAATGATGAGATAGTCACAGAGCAGCGTTTGGGAAGCGCACAATCACAATATTGTACGGTTGCATTATCGCGGTAGAGTATACCGCATGCTAAAAATAAGTTAAGTAAGCGTCTGAATGATATTACATACTATATGTATGGAACCAAAATACATTTTTGATTAATTACTTGCTTTTTCAGGACGGAGACGTATATCTCATCCTGGATACAACTCCACAGAGAGGAGAATTGTTTTTATCCGGAACAAATCTAGGACCACGCAGGAAACAGAGTAATACCGCAAAGTTCTAGTGATTAGCTGGACACCGCTGCTTATTAATGAGAGCAATATTTCTGTAACAAAGATAACACATTCTGAGTCAGAATAATTTCATCATCAGGTATAACCAGCAGGCAAGCTTGCGAACGGAGCGTGCACACAGCCCAGCTTGCAGCGAACGACCTGTACCAAAATGAGATACCAACAGCGTGAGCTATGAGAAAGCGCTACGCTTCCCGAAGGGAGAAAGGCGGAGAGGTACGCACAAGGGAGCTTCCAGAGGGAAAGGGAGTACCAGCTGGCGAATTTGCACTCCAACAAATAATTCCCCCTTTTCTACTCCACTACTTTTGACCATACGTCTGGCGCTTAATTCGTTGATTGTTGGCCTTGCAAGCGCCGTTAGACCTGATTCACCATACCCAGGCAGTCTTGGAAACGGAAAGCTTGCGCGTTAAGCGCACGTTTTAACTAATTCAAATACATAATGAATTGATTCAGGAATAAATTGTGATGCTCATCACAACAAAAGAAGGTAACAATAATAAAATATTTATTATTTCTTATTATTATCACTGGGAAATTATAAGAAATGTCCGATTTTTTTGAATCTTACAAATGACAATGACAATAAAAGCCGGTTGTTGCATGCATTTTCATTCTTTATCACCAATAAAAAAATAAATTTTTATTTAACATTACCCCATTAAAAGATATAGACATAAAATGAAGTTTTAAAATAGTATTTCAGCGAGAAAGTCGTTAAAAACTTAAGGTGTTATGCACATCGCACAAGTGATTATGAACAGAATGGCATTTAAACAAAATGCTGTAGTATCTCAATTACATTTACAATAAAAATAGTCATCCGAGGACAATCGATGAGGAAGTCGGGTACTCCGTGGTAAACATAATTTATGAATACTGAATGAGGCAACCTATACTTGTCATATCCGGATAAAATCACCCTCTGGTAATACTCTTAAGTAAATACCCAGGGTAACAATGTTATAAAATTAGATGGGTTATGTTTATTTTTTATAAGTAAAAATCACGAGTATAATTAATGGTGGCAGTAATAAAAACATATAAAAACAATACCGCATATGTGAAAAAAATTGCAGGAGCGGTAATTTTGTAAGCAAACGAAAAGTATTTCACTATGTAACAGACATCACAAAAATACATTAATGCAGTCACTATATTTTCCGCCCGGGTGATAACGTCTGGTTATCATTAGTACTTAAACATCATGGAGAGTCCGCAGTGAATAAAGTTTATTCTCTTAAATATTGCCCTGTCACCGGGGGACTTATTGTTGTCTCTGAACTTGCCAGCAGGGTAATAAAAAAGACATGCCGAAGATTAACGCATATTCTTCTGGCTGGCATTCCAGCAGTCTATCTGTATTACCCTCAGATATCCCAGGCGGGCATTGTCCGTTCCGATATTGCCTATCAGATTTATCGTGATTTCGCTGAAAACAAAGGGCTTTTTGTACCTGGTGCCACAGATATTCCGGTATATGATAAGGACGGAAAACTTGTGGGGAGACTGGATAAAGCCCCAATGGCCGATTTCAGCAGTGTGAGCTCAAATGGCGTTGCTACGCTTGTATCACCTCAGTATATCGTCAGCGTAAAGCATAACGGAGGATATCAGAGTGTGAGCTTTGGTAATGGGAAAAATACATATTCCCTTGTTGACCGTAATAACCACTCTTCTGTTGACTTCCATGCTCCACGTCTGAATAAACTGGTTACAGAAGTTATTCCCTCAGCGATAACATCAGAAGGAACCAAAGCCAATGCTTATAAAGACACTGAACGTTACACCGCTTTTTATCGGGTGGGTAGTGGTACGCAGTACACTAAGGACAAGGACGGAAATTTAGTTAAGGTTGCCGGCGGATATGCTTTTAAAACAGGAGGAACCACAGGAGTTCCTCTGATATCTGATGCAACAATAGTCTCTAATCCCGGGCAAACCTATAATCCTGTAAACGGACCTTTACCTGACTATGGTGCCCCTGGGGACAGTGGTTCTCCTTTGTTTGCTTATGATGAACAACAAAAAAAATGGGTTATTGTTGCTGTATTAAGAGCATATGCAGGTATTAATGGTGCTACGAACTGGTGGAATGTCATACCAACAGATTATCTGAACCAGGTTATGCAGGACGATTTCGATGCCCCCGTGGACTTTGTTTCCGGACTGCCCCCCCTGAACTGGACATACGACAAAACATCAGGCACAGGCACCCTGAGCCAGGGCAGTAAAAACTGGACCATGCACGGGCAGAAAGACAATGATCTCAATGCCGGTAAAAATCTGGTATTCAGCGGGCAGAACGGTGCAATTGTCCTGAAAGACAGTGTGACTCAGGGGGCCGGTTATCTCGAATTTAAAGACAGTTACACCGTATCTGCTGAATCCGGAAAAACCTGGACGGGTGCCGGCATTATTACTGACAAGGGGACGAATGTGACCTGGAAGGTCAACGGGGTTGCCGGTGACAACCTGCATAAATTGGGGGAAGGAACCCTGACCATAAACGGAACAGGTGTAAACCCGGGAGGACTGAAAACGGGAGACGGTACCGTTGTACTTAACCAGCAGGCAGACACTGCAGGTAATGTTCAGGCCTTCAGTTCCGTGAACCTCGCCAGCGGACGACCGACCGTGGTGCTCGGAGATGCCCGTCAGGTCAATCCGGATAACATTTCATGGGGATACCGGGGAGGTAAGCTTGACCTTAATGGTAATGCCGTTACCTTCACCCGACTGCAGGCTGCCGATTACGGGGCGGTGATTACAAATAATGCACAGCAAAAATCCCGGCTTTTACTGGATCTTAAGGCTCAGGATACAAATGTCAGTGTTCCGATTGGCAGTATATCCCCCTTTGGCGGTACCGGCACACCGGGAAACCTATACAGCATGATACTCAACGGCCAGACCCGCTTCTATATTCTGAAATCTGCCAGCTATGGTAACACCCTGTGGGGGAACAGCCTGAATGACCCGGCTCAGTGGGAATTTGTTGGCACGGACAAAAACAAAGCAGTTCAGACAGTAAAAGACCGGATCCTGGCCGGGCGGGCAAAACAACCCGTTATCTTTCATGGTCAGCTGACCGGGAATATGGATGTCACCATTCCACAGCTGCCGGGGGGAAGAAAGGTCATCCTTGATGGTAGCGTGAACCTGCCGGAAGGTACCCTGAGTGAGGACAGTGGCACCCTGATATTCCAGGGGCATCCGGTTATCCACGCCTCCGTCAGTGGCAGTGCGCCGGTCAGCCTGAACCAGAAAGACTGGGAAAACCGCCAGTTCATAATGAAAACACTGTCGCTGAAAGATGCTGACTTCCATCTTTCACGTAACGCCTCGCTGAACAGTGACATTAAGTCGGATAACAGCCATATCACACTGGGAAGTGACAGGGTATTTGTGGATAAAAATGACGGAACAGGAAATTATGTCATTCTGGAGGAAGGTACCTCTGTCCCGGACACCGTGAATGACAGGAGCCAGTATGAAGGGAATATTACGCTGGACCATAACTCAACCCTGGATATCGGCAGCCGGTTCACCGGAGGGATTGAAGCTTATGACAGTGCCGTCAGTATCACCTCTCCGGACGTCCTGTTAACAGCCCCGGGTGCTTTTGCCGGCAGTTCACTGACAGTGCATGATGGCGGTCATCTTACAGCACTGAACGGTCTTTTCAGCGACGGGCATATTCAGGCCGGTAAGAACAGCAAAATCACCCTGAGCGGTACACCGGTTAAAGATACGGCTAACCAGTATGCCCCTGCTGTATATCTGACGGACGGATATGACCTGACCGGCGATAACGCAACACTGGAAATTACCCGTGGAGCACATGCTTCCGGTGATATTCATGCCTCTGCGGCATCAACAGTTACCATCGGGTCTGACGCGCCGGCAGAACTGGCTTCTGCGGAAACGACTGCATCGGCGTTTGCCGGCAGTCTTCTTGAGGGCTATAACGCAGCATTCAATGGTGCCATAACCGGTGGCAGGGCTGATGTCAGTATGCATAATGCACTGTGGACTCTGGGTGGGGACTCCGCCATCCACACTCTTACCGTCAGAAACAGCCGTATCAGTTCTGAAGGAGACCGTACTTTCCGTACCCTGACGGTGAATAAACTGGATGCAACAGGCAGTGATTTTGTTCTGCGTACGGACCTGAAAAATGCCGATAAAATTAATGTGACTGAAAAAGCCACGGGTTCAGATAACAGCCTGAACGTCAGCTTTATGAAGGATCCGGCTCAGGGACAGTCCCTGAATATTCCTCTGGTCACGGCACCGGCGGGAACTTCAGCAGAGATGTTTAAGGCCGGCACCCGGATGATAGGTTTCAGTCGGGTGACTCCAACCCTGCATGTTGACACCAGTGGTGGCAATACGAAGTGGATACTGGACGGTTTTAAAGCGGAGGCTGATAAAGCCGCTGCCGCGAAGGCTGACAGTTTCATGAATGCCGGGTATAAAAACTTCATGACGGAAGTCAACAATCTGAACAAACGTATGGGTGACCTGCGTGACACAAACGGTGATGCCGGAGCCTGGGCGCGCATCATGAGTGGTGCCGGTTCTGCAGACGGTGGTTACAGTGATAATTACACCCATGTTCAGGTCGGCTTTGACAAAAAACATGAACTGGACGGAGTGGACCTGTTTACCGGTGTCACGATGACCTATACCGACAGCAGTGCAGACAGCCATGCGTTCAGCGGCAAGACGAAATCGGTGGGGGGCGGTCTGTATGCTTCAGCATTGTTTGAGTCCGGTGCCTATATCGATTTGATTGGTAAATATATTCACCATGACAATGATTACACAGGTAACTTTGCCGGTCTGGGAACGAAACACTACAACACCCATTCCTGGTATGCCGGTGCTGAAACGGGTTACCGCTATCACCTGACAGAGGAAACGTTCATTGAGCCGCAGGCTGAACTGGTTTACGGCGCCGTGTCCGGGAAAACATTCCGCTGGAAAGACGGTGATATGGACCTGAGCATGAAGAACAGGGACTTCAGTCCGCTGATTGGAAGAACAGGGATTGAACTGGGCAAGACCTTCAGTGGTAAGGACTGGAGTGTGACGGCCCGTGCCGGGACCAGCTGGCAGTTTGACCTACTGAATAATGGTGAGACGGTACTGCGTGATGCGTCCGGGGAGAAACGGATAAAAGGCGAGAAAGACAGCCGGATGCTGTTTAATGTTGGTATGAATGCGCAGATAAAGGACAATATGCGCTTTGGTCTGGAGTTTGAGAAGTCAGCCTTTGGTAAATATAACGTGGATAATGCGGTAAACGCAAATTTCCGGTATATGTTCTGATGTGGGGGAAAGGCTGCCGGAAGGCAGCCTTTCTCAGAGATTCTTAAAATATAAAACAGTATTTTCTTAATCATCCTTCTTATGGTAGTTCTGTATGAGCCATGAATATATTATTCATGTTTTGTAAAAACTTACATTGCAAAAAAATTATTCTTTCATGTCTTATAACTTGAAGGGGAGTAAGGTGATTTCATTACATAATGAATTACAAAATGATTTTATAAATACAAGTTGGTGAGTGTGTATATGCGTTATTCTTCTTATGCAAAAAAAACATATAATTCAGGATTACAACGAGCAAGTGTAAATGATGAGCACTTTTCGCTTCTGATTGAAATATCACCAATCAGAAGTGAAAAAACAATAGTGGCTCTTAGAGAATATTTGGTTTATGGTTACTCAAAACAAGAAAGCTGTGACAGAAATAATGTATCCAATAGTTATTTTTGTTTGTGTCTGAAAAAACTGAATTATACCCATGGTATTGTATCTGCCCTGAAATATTTCTATCAAACATAAAATATAATCATAATATCGCTTTACCTCCCAAAATACAGCTGAACTTTATGACTTGGCTGATAAAGTGATACTACGATGAAAACTGAATTTGTTTAAAAATCCCGGGCGTCAGTCCTCTGATTGCTGCAGTATTTTTCAGCAAAATTGATGCCACATAGTTCTCTGGCCGGTGACAATTATCGACATGGTTCGGATTCGCTCCCCGCCAGCACAGCTCTGGCGGTAAACAGCACTACCTTCTGTGGTCAAAAATAGCAACCAGTGTCTGATAGCTTTCATTCTCCGTGATGCGAGTTTCGTAATGTGCGGTGTGAAAAATGCGTATTTTCATGGTAGTAGAACACCCAATAACGGCGTTTTTCAAGCTAATTGTCGCCTTTTGTAATAAAATTACATTATGCTGTTTCTTTTCTGGATTCAGATACACTGCCTGAATATGTTCCCAGTCGACCCTGTAAATAATTCTGTGTAACTGCCGCCGTATTAAAGGTGCTCGCTAAGGCGGTCACCAAACTCGATAATAAAACGGCTCATTGGCATACTCCATTTTTTTGACGCCGACTGTATCGCCAGATAAATCACTTTTCGCACCGAGTCGTTCGTTGGGAACACCTTGCACTTCTTTATCGCCTGCCGAATGACGCTGTTCAGCGATTCGATGGCATTCGTCGTGTAGATGGCCTTGCGGATATCCGGTGGGTAACCGAAGAAGGTGTTGAGATTTTCCCAGTGTGTGCGCCAGCTCTTGCTGATTTGCGGGTATTTTTCATCCCAGACGCCTGCAAACTTATCCAACGCCATCAACGCCGCTTCCTCTGTCGGGGCCTGATATACCGCTTTCAGCCCGCTGGTGACGGCTTTGTAATCCTTCCACGACACGAATTTCAGGCTGTTGCGCACCATATGGATGATGCAGAGCTGAATATGCGTCTGCGGGTACACGCTATTTATCGCTTCCGGGAAGCCTTTCAGGCCGTCCACGCAGGCAATCAGGATGTCCTGAAGGCCACGATTTTTCAGCTCAGTCAGTACACCCAGCCAGAACTTTGCACCTTCATTTTCTGCCAGCCACATACCCAGCAGCTCTTTCTGACCGTCGGTATTGATGCCCAGCGCGAGGAACACCGCTTTGTTAATGACACTCCCGCCGTGACGAACCTTAACCACAATACAGTCAAGATAAACAATGGGATACAGTGCATCCAACGGTCGATTTTGCCATTCAGAGACCTGCTCTTTAACCGCATCGGTCACTTTGGATATCAGCGTGGGCGAGACATCGGCGTCGTACATTTCTTTGAACGTGGCAACGATTTCCCGCGTAGTCATGCCTTTGGCATACAGGGACAAAATCTGGCTGTCCATCTGGGTGATGCGTGTCTGATGCTTCTTAATTAGTTGCGGTTCGAAGGTATTTTCACGGTCACGCGGCGTGTTAAGTTCGATCTCGCCATCATCGCACAATACCGTTTTTGACGAGTAGCCATTACGGGTATTAGAGCCTGATTTAGGAGCATTTTTCTCATGACCGAGATGGTCAGTCAGTTCTGCATTGAGCGCCGTTTCGACGGTAAGCTTTGTCAACATGCGTGAAAACTGGTTGAGGTCGGCTTCGGTTTTAAGGCCTTTGGCCAGTCAGCCGCAAGGGCTTTAAGTTTCTTTTCGTCCATCGTTTGCCTGTCTCCGTTGTTGGAGTGAACATATCAAAAACAGGCAATTACACAATTTTAATTACAGTCTCTTATAAGGGCCATCTTCGTACCCTTCTTTCGACGCAATAACTTTCAGCCTTGCGCTAGCACACGCTGAACTACCCGCATTACCATTACTGCAGGCAGCAATAACCTCCTTATCACTGGCAATATCTTTTTCAAGCAATGCATCATATTTCTGCTGTACCTTTTCACGTTCTGCCGGATCTTTACTGTTTTTAAGCGTCTGTTTTGCTATCTCAAGTTCTGTCTTTTCAGACACGCTCAGGTAGTTATTCTCAACTAAAGCCCTTTGCCCTAAAAAGATATAACAAAACCCAACAAAAACCTAATATGCCCCCCCCCAGACCACCCAACTGAGCAGCATAAACAATATCGCTCTACAAAACTTCAAAAATCCCGCTTTGAAACCATGCTAACGCTACAAACGTTAGTTTAGTTATTATGGCCGCTAAGATCATGCCAATAAAACACAATAAGAGAATTGAACTGCATATAATAAACTTACCTATTACCACTCGAAAAGAATATTTCATTTCTTGAGTTCCTCAGATACTTTATCTGTTACTTTTCCACCTAGCTCGGATCCTATAGAACCGCCAATATCTCCAGCAGTTCCAGGAATATTGCTCGGTTTCATGCCTTCTCGAATGATATCGTTACGATTTACTTCAGCATATTTTATCCATGTTGGATCGTACTTAGGATCCCAGCCATTTGTCACCCATTTTCCTACAGCATTCGTAATCTTATCTGTCCCCTAAGTAATACCTTTACCGATACCATACCCGGCAGCAGAACCGATACCATTTGAAATTGCACCAGACAGAGGATCTTTGTTGCCGATCCAGTTACCCAGCGCACCACCTGCAGCATTCCAGCCCACAGTCCCCGCCAGGCCATTACCCATGCTGAACACATTCCCCCAGCCTGCAATGGCTGCGTTTGCCGGATCTACAGTACCATCAGCCAGATAACTGATACCAGCATTCGCACTTGCTCCAAGTCCCCACATAGCCTGAGCACTACCGGGGAGTAGTGCCACAGTACCTGTTGCCAGAGCCAGCCCTACAGCATCCCTCTCATTCATTGCTTTCTGGCAGGCGGCACCGGAAGAGTTTTCTGTACATGTCGCCATGTCGATACCATGCTGGCGTATCCACGCAGCATGAGCATATTCACTACCGCCAAGTAAATTATTCTCAACAACAAATCAACGATAAAAACGATTTAATATCAATATGATGAATAATAATCGTGACAACCATAAAAATATTAACCTTAGTTTTATTTTTAGGTTGAAAAAAAGCTCTCTTACAAAAATAATTTTTGTCTTACCATATTCCAGATTAGAAAAAAAACGACAGTGTATAAAAAATAAAACAACACCTAAAAACCATACTATATCGACCAAGTAATTCTTAACAAGTGGATTACGATTATGATCAAAAGCCAATCCAAATATAAAAACACAGATAACCGATAGTGCAGAGGCATTTGCTCTCATGTCAGAACTAAAAAATATATAATCAAAAAACAAAAAAGAGTCCCGGGCAAATTTTACACCACCGAGATCTTTATATATAAACAAAGCAAATAGCACTGTGAAGGAAAATATTGACAGCGCAAGCATCAATAAAAATAGTAAACTATAAAAATTATTTAAAATCATATCGATAAACCTCACTTGTTGAAGTGCCATTAACGTCAACGCCTTTAATTTCAGTTGCACTCCAACCCCAACTTGGGCCAAAACCAAAAGTGAAACTAACACCATCTTTACCCGTAGAAAGCCCCACTGCACCAACGCCAAAACCACCATTTATCGAATAATCGTTATCATTTGAATTTATTAATCCCGGGAAATACGGGCCAAAGGATAATCCGATCGAGGCTCCGCCATGAGCACCTATACTATAAATATCCCCTTGATTAACTGAAATATGATTGTCATCTATAGTTCCGCTTAAAGTATAACCCCGGATAAAGCTAACATCACCGCCAGCCTGAACTACCGGGTGTACTTTATATGTTGTCCCCCAAGAAGGCCCTTCACCAATAGCTATACGATTCATCCCTTCTTGAACCTGCTCCGGTGTCAGATTATTGTCCTGAGCATACTGATTCCACGAGGCTACGGCCTGTCCGTAATCCTGTGTTCCTGATGGCAGGATATTGTTCCAGCCATCACTGAGTGAGTTATTCTCAACAGCATTCTTCCCGCTCTGTGCTCCCACTGCTGCTGATGCGGTGCTGTTTCCGGTTAGACCGCCGGCCAGCCCTGCTGACACGGTTGCCAGCGTACTTATCGTCTGCTTCTGCTCTTCACTGAGGTCTGACTGCTTCACGCCAGGATACAGCATTCCGGTAATCGCTCTGGCTGCCAGCTCTCCCGTTGCTGCGCCTGCTGCACCGGCAGCGGCATTATTACCCTGCATTGCCGCCACTGCGCCGCCCAGAATGGCGTGAGCAATGGCGTTTACTGCCGGGTCTTTTTCTGTTGATTTCAGCAGATGTGCCAGTTCCGGTGCTGAAGCTCCGGCCAGAGCACCTGCTAAATTACCCCCCGCCAGCCCCTGAAGCGCCGCTGTCGCGGCCTGGATACCCCGCTGAATTTCACTGCCGGTACCATACTTCGCCATTTCATTCCTGTAAGCCTGCGTGTCACGCAGTTTCGCAAGATATTCCTGGCGTTGTTTCTCTGTTGCATTAGCAGGAAGTGTTTCGCTGGTTGCTTCCTTCGCGGCCTTCAACGCATTCAGTTCTCCCTGTGTACGCGCAATATCCGCCACCTGACTGCCTATGTCACTGATAAGCCCCACTGTCTGCAGACGCCTCTGCTCCTTCTCCTTGTCAAATATCGGGCTGATACTGTCATTAGCGTGCGCAGGGTCACGGCTCAGGTTCGCCAGATTCTGCTTCTGATTGTCCCTGTCCCGGATGGTGATTGTGCCATCTGCCACTGCGGCCTGAGTCGTTCCTTCCGCATGTCCGCTGTGACCTCCGGCGGATATCATGCCACCCGGCATGTTACCCTGAAATTTATCCCCGAAGCTGCCACCACCGCTCAGACTGATTCCACTGTGACTGACTTTATAATCCGCTTCGTTGTGAAGGTCACTGAACCCCAGCGTTCCGGTATCCAGGTGGTTTTTATCCGGTGTGGCAGTGGAGGCAATCACCGCACCATCCAGTTGGGTATGTCTGCCCACTGTAATGTCGAAGCCACCATCACCGGCAAACATTCCGGTTTGTTCAGCAACGGAGTCAAAGCGGCTCTTCATCTTATCCCGGGAGGCAGCGATGTAACCTGAGCCGGTCATGGAGCCAAAGGTAAAACTGCCGCCGGCAGCCACGCTGGTCTGTTTACTGTCGTACTTACTGGTGTCCTGCTGGCTGCTTATCAGCAGGTCGTGGCCCACATCGGCGATAATCCTGTTGCCGTTGACCTGAGCACCGTTCAGTACCGTATCCCGACCACTGTTGATGGTGACGGTTTTACCGCTGTCTGTTGTGGTTTCAGTCCACTCAGTACCGTTACCTTTCTCGCTGCCTTTTGCCGCATTAACGCCGGCAAAGACGCTGATACCGGCACCGTTACCACCGGCACCGATACTGACACCCACGCCACCGCCACTGCTGCTGTTCCTGCCCGTTGTTTTTTGTGTGTTTGCGGCGCCACTCAACAGAATATCATTCGCGGCATCCAGGCTTGTGTTACCACCGGCCTTAAGCTGGCTTCCTGCAATCACAATATCTCCGCGGTTATCGCCCCTGTTTTTGCCGGTTGCGACAACAGACAGATTATTCCCGGCATTCAGCGTACTGCCGGATACTGTGTCACTTTCAGAATGTTGTTGTGATTTCGATTTCTGGGTGGTGAGCGACAGGCTGACTCCCATCGCATTCGGGTCACCGGTTGCGGAGGCCATTGTCGCAGCCTGTCCGGCCTGCACACCAGACAGCGCTGTCTTTGTGGCCTGCAGGGCTTTCAGACGGCTGTCACTGCTCTCCTTCGTCTCCTGTGCACTGGTAACCGCATTATTGATGGCACTGCCCACCGTGCCGGAAAGGGCAACCGTCAGCCCGCTTTTCTTCTGCTCAAATTTTTCGTCCACAGTACGACGGTCATGCCCCGGGTCAACCACCACACTGTCACCGGTAATGCTGATATCCCGGTTCGCAATCACATCCGAACCGCTGATATGAGCCTGTTTGCCCGCGGTAATACTGACATTACCGGCAGTGGAGCCGATGGTGCTGGCACTCTGACTCTGCGTTGTCCCGGCCTCGCGCCGGTCGTGCGTTGTCTTACTGCTGCCAATGGTGAAACCAATACCGCCGGTACCCATCAGACCGGATTTCTTCGTTTCCTTAAAGCGCCAGGACGTATCTGTACTGGTGGCAGCAAGAACATCAACATGGTTACCCGCCGCCAGTGACACATCCCGGTCAGCCACCACATCCGAACCCTCTACCGTCAGGTTATCACCGGCGTTAACGGTCACGCGGTTCCCCGACAGCAGGGAGCCTGCTTCACGGGTGGCACTGTCCTCACTGATGGTGCGGGTGGTTTTCTTACTGAGAAAACCTCCGCTTTTTTTCTTCGTTTCCAGATAGTGATAGTCACTTTCTGTCGCCGTGGTCAGGGCAACATCACGACCGGCATTCACGCTGATATTGCCGGTTGCGGTAACGGATGACGCAACAGCGGTGATATCCCGTCCTGCGTTGACGGTGGTGTCACCACCGCTGGCGATTTCCGTTCCCTGCTGACGGACTGTCTCGTTAATCTCTTTCTTTTTCTTCGACGTATAGCTGTCGCCTGCGCCGGCAGACTCTGCCACCAGGTTCACATCACGTCCGCCCCGGATGACCACGTTATTTTCCGCAGCCATACCGGCAGCCTGACTGGCAATATCACGACCGGCAACAAGGAGGAAGTTATCGCCCGCTGTCACCGTGGACACAGCTGCGTGGCTTTCATGACTTTCTGACCTGCCGTTGCGACTGTTTTTGCTTTCCCTGACTGCATTCAGACTCAGGTCGTTACCTGCAGAAAGCAGGGCGCTGTGCCCGGCAGAAACAGAGGATGCCGTGACATCCAGATTATGGCCTGCAGCCATCGCCAGGTTACCGCCGGCGCTGATGCTGCTGCCCTGTGAGGTGGTGGATGATGAACTGTTGTCATCAGTGTGCCAGAAACCGGACTGACTTTTGCTCCCACTTATCAGGTTTGCGGCAATGTTGATATCATTACCCGCAGACATTCCAAGGTCTCCACCGGACGAGACCGTTGCCCCGGTAATATCAATGTTTTTCCCTGCATCCAGCGAAAGTGAATCAGTGCCTTTAATGGTCGCAACCGGACCGGTGTCCGTACCGCTGAGATGCACACCACCATATTGGCTGTCACTGCCCGCATTCCATTGCTGACGCCGGGTGATATTGCTGATGTTGCCACTCACGCTTTCCAGTTGTACGGTTTTACCGCTGATGACTGAGCTGATATTGCTGATATCCCCGATGGCGCTCAGGTCCAGGCTACCGCCCGCGCTTATCAGCCCCGCATTCAGGTTGTCGATATAGCCGGAACTGTCGAGCGAGAGGTCGTTCTGTGCGTTGATGCTGCCGCCGCTGTTGGTGATATTGCCGCCCGCAAGTTGCACGTTGTTCCCGCTGATAACGCTGCCGTTATGCAGGGTGATATCTTCCGGCGACAGATACAGTTTCGGGACCATGACTGTTTGTCCGTTGATGGTGACTGACTCCCACCACAGTATGCTGCCGTCAAGCTGAGCAATCTGTTCAGCTGTCAGCGCCACACCAAACTCTAATCCCAGTCCTTTCTGTTGTCTGGCCGCGTTATCCATCAGATACCGCATCTGTTCCGTGTCTGAACCCAGTCCGTTGAGATAACGTGAACCCGTCCGGCTCAGCACCGCGTTACTGACATACCGGGTATCAAAGACCGCATCCCCCAGGAAACGATAATCTTTTTCCGGTTTCAGCCCGAGGCGGTCAAGAAAATACGATGAGCCCAGAAACTGTTTTTCATCGGTATACGACGGAGCCGTTTCACGTGGCGCCTGACCCGGCTTCGCTCCAAGAAGCTCATACAGTCCGGCAAACAAATGGCTGTCCACCTGTCCGAGACCATCCAGTTTCGGGTTCACCGTAATCAGATACGGACTGTCCGGGTCCGTGGACGGAACCAGGTATCCATTGTTGCCGGAAGGCAGTGGCCAGTCATCACTGATACCGGTCTGACCGGTCAGTGGCGAACCTCCGGCAATATTTTTCAGGGCACCTGCCAGTTCATCGTGCCATTGCGGAGAGCCAACCACCACCGGCTCATACTGCTGCAGCGCTGTCTGTGTCAGACTGTCTCCGCCGGTCTGCTGACTTAACGTATTCAGTACAGGTGCAGAGACCACCGGACTGACACTACCTGCATGTGCAGTGGTTGTTCCGTTATTGATACTGCTGGTAAAACGGGTCTTAACATCCCCGCCCGCCTGAATAACGGAATAATACGTCTTACCGGGCGTGTAATCTTTTTCCCGGCCATCCAGTGAAAATCTGATGGTATTGTTTTCAAATTCCGGTGACAGCAGGGGCAGTTTATCCAGAGAGCCTGTTGCATAGCTACCGTAAAACGTTTTCGGGTCGTAGCGGTATACCAGATATTCATTCTCTGTCCCCGTCTGCCAGCTCTGATTGCTTAACTCTCTGCCCGAGAGTGCGATATCCCCATTCGCCAGGATAAATGACGCCCGGTTTTCCAGTCGTTCAGCCTCAGCAGAAAGATTACGCCCTGACGCAATGCGGCCTGCCGGATTATCAGCACCGGTTACTGTTGTGATGTTCTGGCTGCTGAGAAAGCGCTGTGTGGCACTGTCAGCAAACGGCGCGTAATAATAAAGCGTATCCATTGTGATATTGCATGCCCCGTGCCCGTTGCAGGGCGTACCGTGCTGATTTTCAACTTCACGGGTGAAATAGCCATAGCTGCCGTCAGGAAGAAGGGAAAGGGGAATATCAACCAGAGCATTTCCCATTCCCTGAATGGATGAGGGGTTAGTCCGGGTTGTTGTTGTGGCAGAAAATCCCTCCCGCTGGTTCAGAAGATGCCCGGTTCTTACAACAATATCGCCCTGATGCGTCTCAATATTCCCGGAATTATTGATAATCTCTGTGTTTGCACCGCCGGAAGCATCCTTCTGTACCCACAGACTGTTGTCGGCCAGG
>OGQM01001234.1_pt1 | contig 18471 bp, 20 predicted proteins | sample 1553191 | NCBI WGS metagenome assembly OGQM01 (sample SAMEA2579954, study PRJEB22360) | human gut metagenome | biome: human gut; feature: human-associated habitat; material: faeces | place: Denmark | collected 2008/2010 | reverse complement strand
TATTCAATCTTGGAGAAATAATCTGCGGTATAATCACAACATAATAACAGATGAAGCACCCTACAACATCTTTCGTAAATATCATTGAAAGACTTACAAAATTACACCCAAAATCGCCTTTTTTATCAAAGTCTTTTCATTTGTTTTCTTTGTACCGAAAAAACGCATTATCTTTGCAAAAGTTCAGCGCAGAAAAAGGGGCAAAATCAGACTTTTATACCATTTAAGTTTCAAACTATTGGTAATCAATTGGTCTAACATGTTGTATCGAACAATTCCAAAGGGAAATCCTCCATACGAGCATATTAACAATCAATGTATTGTACATGTCATAAGCCATCACTTACCGATGCAGAAAGTCGGACTACTCTCTTGGAGCTGTTGTAGGAAATTGTGGTAAGTTGTTGGATGATGTATCGTGGGGAGTGTGAAAGATTTGATGATATAACCAGAAGTAGGAACTTAGGTCGGGAGGCAGGACGAAAGTAAACTATAAAGGCTTTAATTAAGATATTCTTTATGTTGTTATGGTCGATTGGATGGAACAAAGTCTATGCGTGTGTATGGATGAAGAGCTTGTCAATTCGGGCTGGAATGAACAGGGGATAGGGCTAGGATAAAAAATAACCTGAAAGTTGTTGCTTTCAGGTTATCAATTATTTTATCGTTGAGGGTGTCCGCCACCTTGACGACCTCTTTGTTGCCACTCTTTCATGCGTTTTTCTTCGTTGGCCTTGTAGGTTTTATATTGCTCTTCGGTCAATACTTTTTTTAGTTCGGCGTCTGCAGCTTCACGGTCTTTTTTCATTTGATCACGCATGGCTTCACGGTTATCCCGGTTTTGCTGCATGGCTTCTTCACGCTTTTTGAACGATTCGGTATACCATTTTTTCAGGTCTGCCTGTTGTTTGTCTGTCAACTTTAATTCGGTGGTCAGGCGTTCGACCGTCCGGGTCGCTTGCTGTTCCGGAGTCATTCGTTCACGCGGGCCCCTTTGTTGGGCATTTACTGTTATGGCCAGGAACATCAATAATGTGGTGGCTAAGAATACTAACTTTTTCATAATCGCTTTTTTAGTTCAATAAATGTTTTCTATAAAAATTGGTTTTATATTATATAAGACAATCTATCCGAACAAAGGTTTATAGCGTATGAGAGATTATTTAGTTGTTATTCCAGGTAGAGGCAAGTTGCTGGAAGTAAATGACATCTTCCCATTCATTACCCCTTTTTAACCATTGTTTCCGGTAACCGGTTTGGGTAAAGCCCGTGGCTTCGAAGAGTTTCAGACTGGCCACGTTACAACTGGGCACACTACTGTATACCTGATTCAAGCCCAGGGTTTCGAAACAATAATCCAGCATGAGCTTAATCGCCGAGCTGGCATAGCCTTGTTTGCGGTTTTCCATATTGTGAATCATGATTCCCAGGCCGGCCCGCTGGTGATAAGGGTCGAAATCGTACAGGTCGATCAGTCCGATGGGCTCTTGGGTATCGACACGTGTAATCATCAGCCGCAATTGCTTGCTGGTATAAATGTCTACATGGGCATTTTCAATGTATTTTTTCAGTGTGAAATGAGAGAATGGGGTCAGGGTGTCACTGACATCCCAAAGGTCCATATCGTTTTCCCACTTGTAGAGGTACTCCAAATCTTCGGGTTCGAGTGCCCGGATCAGAATGTTTTCATCTTGCATCATAAGTTTTGTCATTTATTCTATGGTCAATATTCATATCTATAATAGGGCCTAATTTTCCTTCCTGGTATTCCCGGATGCAGGCTTGTGGGTATAATCGGCGAATAGGGATTAACGCTTGACGGGCAGTGTCCAGTGCATGGTATTGAGAGAAAATATACCGGTATAATTCACCCATCCGGATGATCTTTATTTTGTTGCTTTCTGTTAGAATCGGATCTGCCGGTGTATCGAACGACGTGAATAATTGTATGGTATAGTTTTTACCCGGGAGAGTATCCCGGAAGTCGTATTCTCCGAAAGAAAAGGAGGATACGACTTTATTTTGCGGACCTGCAAAGGCCGAAGAATAGTGCCGACTCGTTACCATATTATTGTTTTGTTTGCTTCTGGATAAAGATTGACCTAAGAGAGCGGAATGAAAACCGCAGTAAAACAGACATACTGTAATCAATCCTTTTCTTAACTTTTCCCTTATCCGAATGGAAATTTCCATCTTTTACAAATATAGTTTTTTTACTCCGTATTTAACTCCTTTTGGCTTGTAATTAATTTATCATTTATATTTTCACTACCTTTGCCTGGGTAATACGTAATCGAAGATAAAATGTTTGATTTGTTGTGTATCGTCGGACCGACTGCGAGTGGAAAGACGAATTTGGCTGTTCGTTTGGCTGCTGCATTCGGCGGAGAGATCATCAGTGCCGATTCCCGGCAAGTATATCGGGGGATGGATATCGGGACCGGTAAGGATCTGGATGAGTATGTATGGGAGGGGAAAAAAATTCCTTACCATTTGATCGATATTGTGGAGGCTGGGTATAAATATAATGTCTTTGAATATCAGGCGGACTTTGTGAAGGTTTGGGAAGATTGCAGGCAGCGGGGTGTTTTGCCTGTGTTATGCGGTGGAAGTGGCTTGTATGTGGAGGCTGTGTTGAAAGGGTATAAGTTATTGGCTGTACCGGTCAACGAGGATTTACGGGCTTCATTGGCCGGACTGTCTTTGCCGGAATTGGCCGCTCGTTTGGCGACATATAAGAAATTGCATAATACGACAGAGATAGATACACCTAAACGGGCCATCCGGGCGATAGAAATTGAAGAATATTATAAGACACATCCTTATGAGGAAAAAGACTTTCCTCAGATCCATCCTTTGGTTGTCGGGGTAGACGTGAGCCGGGAGGTGAGGCGGGAGCGTATCACGCAGCGATTACATGCCCGTTTGCAGCAGGGCATGGTGGAGGAGGTGGAACGGATTTTGCAAAGTGGTGTGAAGCCCGAAGATTTGATTTATTACGGTTTGGAATATAAATACCTGACGCTGTACCTGACCGGACAGTTGGGCTATGAGGAAATGGTGCAACAATTGAACGTGGCCATTCATCAGTTTGCTAAACGGCAAATGACCTGGTTCCGGAAAATGGAACGCGATGGATTCGATATCCATTGGTTGGAATCCGGGATGCCTATGGAAGAAAAAGTAGAGGTCGTAAAAAGGTGGTGGCTCACTCCTGATAACTGAGTTCTTCCAGTATATTTTCAGCTAAAAACTTTTTGTCTTCGGGAAATATTTGCAGTATGTCGGTTAATTTTGTCCGTTGTTCTGGCATCAGGTGAGGAACCAGATTTTCAATCACTGTGGAAGCTTCGAAAGCTACAGTAAAATCGTCCTCCTGCAAGATTTGTAAAAAATGATCTAAATAGGAGGAGTAGTCCAATGAAGATTCCCAGACAATCCGAAGTAATTCCTTCTTGAGCGTTCCTTCGGAAGTCTGTTCCAGTTTTTGGATTAACAGGTCTTTGAACTGATTATCTTTAATATCGGCCAGCAAATTGGCGATGATAGTGATTGTCGACGGTGCGAGAGGCTGGGACAGGATGTCCAGTAATTTACCGGCAATAACCAGGTCGCCGTTTTCCTTTACGGTATCGACAGCTTCTGCGATTGCTTCGGGATCTCCGCTGCTGATTTTCTTTAGTATTTCCTCGTTATTTTCCATCGTATTTTATTTTGCCGCGAAGATAAAAAAAAGAGCGTTGTTCACGCTCTTTTTTTATTTATTATTTCGTTTCTTCCTCATTCCCTTTGGAACGCGGGTGAAATTTATTAATTGTATCTTTCAGATAATGATCGTCGAGATGGGTATAAATTTCTGTTGTCAGGATGGATTCATGTCCCAACATATCTTGTACCGCTCTCAGGTCTGCTCCTCCACTCACCAAATGAGAAGCAAAAGAATGACGGAAAGTATGAGGAGACACATTTTTCTTGATTCCGGCACGGGTAGCCAGGTGTTTGATAATATTGAACACCATTACTCTCGAAAGAGCAGTTCCCCGTTTGTTCAGGAATAAAACATCTTCGTATCCTTTTTCAATTTCCAGGTAATCGCGGTATACTTTCATATATTGTTTGATTTCCTGTTTTGCATTTTTGCTCAGTGGAATCATCCGTTCTTTGTTCCCTTTCCCTTCGATTTTCACAATTCCCTGACGGAAATTGATGTTGGATAATTTTATACTGATCAGCTCTGAAACGCGTAATCCGCAGGAATAAAGCATTTCGATAATGGCTTTATTACGCTGGGCTTCCGGTTTGTACATCTCTACAGAATTCAACATGGCGTCGATTTCTTCGGTTGTCAGGATGTTCGGTAATTTCCGTCCGATTTTCGGAGCTTCGAGTAATTTGGTCGGATTGTTTTCCAACTGTCCGTCGAATACTAAAAATTTATAAAATGAACGAATACTGGAAATACATCTCGCTTGTGTACGATTGGTAACTCCAACTTCGTTTATAAACATCAAATAATCTTTCAGATGGTCGTAGGATATCGCATCAGGCGTTGTAACGTGATGTTTGTCAGCGCAATACTTTGCCAGCTTCTTAATGTCGTTTAAGTAAGCTTCTACTGAATTCGATGAAAGTGATTTTTCTAAAATCAGATAAGTTTTGTAACTTTCAATAGCATCTTCCCAAGTCATTGTTGTCAAATTTATATGTATTAATAATTAAACAAAAGTCCACCTTATCACACAGTATATTTTTAATTAATGCCTAAAGGTATATCTTTTTTTTTTATTCGATTTATATTTTTCTGAATTTAACTATGTAAAGTAAAATAATTAACAAATACATTTGTGTAAAAAGTTGATTATTATGGATTTGAGATTTTGAACAAATATAGTAAAAAAGTAGGAATTTGATATTAGAAATTTTGAAATACCGACGTAAAAGTTAGAAAAATGAGTAATTTTGTAGAATAAGTTTAGATCACAAATACGGAGAAAATGCAGATATTATTACTTAATGGCCCCAATTTGAATTTACTGGGAGTGCGGGAACCGGAGGTGTATGGAAAAGAAACATTTACAGATTATTTTCGTCAGTTAAAAAATAAATATCCGTTGGTGGATATTTCCTGTTTTCAATCCAATGTAGAGGGGGAACTGATCGATAAGATCCACGAGGTAGGTTTCAGTTACGACGGGATTATTTTGAATGCAGGTGCCTATACCCATACTTCGATCGCTTTAGCCGATGCGATTGCTGCGGTTAAAGCTCCGGTGGTCGAGGTACATATTTCCAATACAGCCCGGCGGGAGGCTTTCCGGCATGTTTCTTATCTGACAGCTGTTTGCCGGGGCGTGATCATGGGGTTCGGACTGAAATCTTATGAATTAGCCTTATTGGCTTTGATTAATGAAAAATAATGTATACGGAAAAGGACGGATTGCGTATATAAAAATATAACGGGATAAATAAATTACTAAATGAAAAGAACAAAGATTGTCGCAACCATTTCGGATAAAAGATGCGAAATAGGCTTTTTAAGAGAGTTGTATGAAGCCGGGATGAATGTGGTTCGGTTGAATACTGCTCACCAGACGCTCGACGAAGCGATGAAAGTGGTACGGAATGTACGTGCTGTCTCAGATCAGATCGCCTTGTTGATCGATACCAAAGGCCCCGAAGTCAGAACTTGTGATATTGTCGTGCCTGTCCGTGTCGGGAAGGGGGAAATTATTTTTATGACGGGTGACCGGACTTTGGTGGCTGAAAAGTTGATCCATGTGTCTTATGAACATTTTGTCCGTGATGTTCAGATCGGCGATAAAATTCTGGTAGATGACGGGGATGTCGAGCTGATCGTACGGGATAAAAAAGAAAACTGTCTCGAATTGGAAGCTTCGAATCCGGGAGAGATAAAAGATAAGAAGAGTATCAATGTGCCGGGAGTGAACATGCATCTCGAGTCGTTAAGTGATAAAGACCGGAAATTTATTCAGTTCGCTATGGATAATAAATTGGATTTCATCGCCCATTCTTTTGTCAGAAATAAGCAGGATGTGATGGAAATCCAGCAAATTTTGGATGAACAGCATAGCAACATCAAAATTATTGCAAAAATAGAAAATCAGGAAGGGGTGAATCATATCGATGAGATTCTCGATCATGTATATGGCGTGATGGTGGCCAGAGGGGATTTAGCTATCGAGATCGATGCTGAAAAGATACCCCTGATTCAGCGCTATATCGTCAATAAATGTATCGAGAGTAAAAAGCCGGTGATCATCGCAACCCAGATGTTGCACACGATGATCGACCATCCGCGTCCGACCCGGGCCGAGGTGAGCGATATTGCCAATGCTGTTTTCAGTGGAACGGATGCCATTATGCTGAGTGGGGAGACGGCTTATGGAGATTATCCTTTGGAAGCCGTTAAAGTGATGAGCCGTGTTGCTGAGGCCAATGAGTCGATTTTACCGCCCGATGCCAACCGGAATTTAGTTCGTATTAATAATGAGATTACAGCAGCTTTGGCCAGAGTGGCTGTCCGGATGACTACCATGTTGCCCATCAAGGCGATTGTGGTAGATACGAATTCCGGACGTACAGCCCGTTATCTGTCGGCTTTTCGGGGCGGTTTGCCTGTATATGCCCGTTGTTACGACGAACATGTGATGCGCGAATTAGCTCTTTCTTTCGGGGTGAGACCTTATTTTTCCGTAAAACCCCATTCAAGGGATGAGTTTATGCGGGACATTCCACAGGTATTATTGCAGAACGGTTACCAGCCTGAAGATCAGATCCTGGTGATCGGAGGAAGTTTCGGACATGTCCGCGGGGCATCTTTCCTTGAAGTTTGTAAAATCAGTGATATAAAATAACAGGGAACAGGCAGAGGAGTGTAGGATGATAAAAGCAGTTTTTTTTGATATAGACGGAACATTGGTGAGTTTTCACACTCACCGGGTTTCCGAAGCTACCCGGCAAGCTATCCGGCAGTTAAGGACTCAGGGAATAAAAGTATTTATAGCTACCGGGCGGCATTTACAAGTAATTAATAATCTGGGTGATCTGGAGTTCGACGGGTATGTGACCCTGAATGGCAGTTGTTGTTATATCGGACGGGATCGGGTCATTTACCGGAGGATGATTCCGGAGATCGCCTTGGAACATCTGATAAAGTATCAGGAAGAGAAGGAGACCTTCCCCTGTATTTTTGTCCGGGAGAAGGATATGTTTATCAACTATAATAATCAGCATACCCGGGAGGTATTCCGGATGCTGGATTTTCCGGAACCGGTAGTGAAAGATATTCATGAGGCTACCCGGGAAGGGGTTTTTCAGTTGATTGCGTTTTTCTCAGAGCAACAGGAAGACCGGATTATGCAGGCCTTACCGGAATGTGAGGCTACCCGCTGGAATCCGTTGTTTACCGATGTCGTGCCGGTTGGGGGAAACAAGAGTATCGGAATGGAAAAAATATTGGCTTATTTCGGAATTTCCCGCGAAGAGACGATGGCTTTCGGGGATGGAGGAAATGACATTCCTATGTTGGAATATGCCGGAATAGGGGTGGCTATGGGAAATGCTTCCGAAGAAGTGCAGCGGCACGCCGATTTCGTTACATCCGGTGTCGACGACGAAGGTATTGTACATGCCTTGAAACATTTTCATATCGGCGGACTTTAAAAGTGTGGGTGAATTCCGATTTCACATCGATACGTTCCCGGAGTTTATCTGTTATGCTGCGGCGGTATAGGTTTAAACGATTACAAGGGTTTCAGAAACTATCTCAAACCCTTGTCCGTTTTGCCCGTTGTCACTGTTTAAAGCAGTTTCCCTGACAGATCTATTTTTATTTCGATTTCTTTGGCTCCTTTTTCGAGTTCGAACAGGTAATAGGTTTGATCCGGCGTTTCGTAACGTTCAATATCGTCGATGATATAATCGGCATAAGCCGAAGTTTTCAAGGCATTCATTACGGCGGTTTCAACTTCGTTTTGGCGGACATCGTAATGGGTATTCAGCCAATTGCCGGAGGCATCGAATATCACTTCTTTGCTGCGGTTTTCGTGTATGATATCTACCTCTGTACGGTTATGTTCGGTTTCAGTTTCGATGATACGGCAAGCCGGATATTTGTCATTGATGAATTGCTGGAGCGAAGCCGGTAATTCCGAGGCGTCGGGAAGATAGTTTTCGTAATCGTCATCGGTTAGGTCGGCCTGAACTTTGACCAAAATTCCGTCGGCTGAATAATAGAGATCGTATTCTTGTTTGTCTTTTTTCACTTCGATGACATAAATCGTTTCGGTTTCGTTACGCTCCAAACGATCGATATCGTCGATATACCATTGTGCATATTCACTGTTTGCCAAAGCTTTTTGTACGTCCTCAGGCAGTTGGCTGGTGTGGGTCAACTCGGTTTCGGTCATATACCATCGGCCTGTAGCATCGAACCAGGCTTTCCCGTCGAGTTGATTGTCGATGAATTCTGCTATCAGGTAATTGTTTTTCTTTTCCCATTCCACTTGTGTGGCGTTGGGATATTTACTTTCAAAAGCTTGGCGGGCTTGAGGATCAGGGGTTACCGAATCGTCGTTGTCGCAACTGCAAAAGCCGAATAGGGCTAATCCGAAAAATAATGCGTATAAGTTCATAGTTATTTATTTTTAATTAATTATCGATATCGATGAGTTGAAATGCTTTGTTGAATTCGAGTTCAAGCTGATTGTTCAATTTTACTTCATAAGTTTTACTGTCCCGTTCAATTTTCAAAATTTTAGCTTCCGGGTAGTGTTTGCTTACGTAGTCTTTAATGGCTTGAGGTACGATTCCTGTCGGTACTGTAGAATATTTACAGTCGACTTTTTCCCATGAGCCGTCTTTCAGAAATTCAGCTTTTTCTCCGTTGACAAATACAACTTCATATTTCTTTTCCCAAAAGTCTTTTTCCATTTTGGCCAGGGAAATTTCATTCTTAGGGAAATACTTTTGGATAAATTCCTGAGCTTTTTGAGGTAGTTGATCGACTGTAATTGCTCTATCGTCGTCGGCTTTCGCTAAGCCCTGCAAAGCGAACAGGCAGGCAAATAATAAAATGATTTGTTTCATAGCTTTCAAATTTTAAGTTTTACAATTCAAAAGTAGAACCCAAAACTGAAAAGATTTTGAAATCGGGAAAAAAATGAATTTTATTTCGACTTATTGAGAAAATCGATCTGGAAACAATGCTTTCCTGTATAATAATATCGGATGTGAAGCTGATATAATTTGCAGATCGATTCGGCAATAGACAGGCCCAGGCCGCTGGAGCCTTCACCGGTATGTTTGCCTTGATAGAAACGATGGAATATACGGGAGGCATCCAGTGCTTCCGGGTGACCGGTATTGCAAATGGTAAGGTGATCGGACTGAATTTCGATGTCGATTTTTCCTTGTGATTTATTGTGGATAAAAGCATTTTTGAGCAGGTTTGTGATTAGGGCGGTTGCCAGTGTTTCGTTCATATTCACCGTTAAAGTGGCTGATTGATGCACTTCGACTTGGATGTTTTTATAGTCGTAGATCTCCTGGTAATCTTCGAGCTGTGAGCTGATCAGATCGTTCAGACAAATTTCCTGACTCTCCTGGAATTGGCCGTTTTCTATTTTGGAGAGGAAAAGCAAAGACTTATTCAGTCGGATAATATAGGTAAGGGTCTGTTGGATCTTGGCTATTTCGGTCAGTTGGTCTTCTGTAAGTGACTCGCTTTCTGCCATCATTTCCAGACGGTTTTGGCAGATTGCCAGAGGAGTCTGCAATTCATGCGAAGCATTACCGATGAATTGTTTTTGTTGTTCATAGATCGCCTGGTTACGTCGGTGAGTTTGAATGGCTGCTTCATTTAATTTCCGGAACTCTGTGATGTTGGTTTGCAAATCCGGAGGACTCTGGCTTTTACCGATCGTATATTGGTCCATCCATTTGAGTAGCACATAAAGGGGACGCATACTCCGGTAGTAAACCCAGGTATTCACCAAAAGAATAAGCAGGAGAAGCGAAAAATAGAGGAGAAGCATCCAATTCAGAATAGCTTCCTGTAAGTCTTGCTTTTCGATCGTCGGAGTACTGACCGTGAGTTCGTAATATTGTCGGTCTTTGTCTTTGAAAATGGTTCTTAGGACCCGTGCCGGCTCGGTTTCTCCCTTGGCTTCGATGTGGACCATTTCGTCGGAATACCGGATCCGTTTCTGTTTCTCGGCATAATCTGCAGTTACTGTAATCAGATAATAACTATTATTACTACCGTCAGATTGGGAAGGTAATTGTTCTCCTGCCAAGGCCCGGGTGATCAGTACCTCTGAATAATCTTCCAGAGAATCGTCTACTTCATCGTTGACTTCATCTATAATAGCCATATAAAATAGTATGCCCCAAGCCGCTAAAATGATCGGTAGGGCCAGGGACAGATGAATCAGGATGCGGTAGATTAATTTCATAGGGCTTGAAGTGACATTTTATATCCAAAACCATAGACTGCTTTGACCTCCGCGTTTGCACCCGCTTCGGTCAGTTTTTTGCGGAGGTTTTTCACCTGGGCATAAATAAAATTGAAATTATCCACCTGATCGATGTGATCTCCCCATACCGATTCTGCCAGAGTCATTTTATTGATTACTCTTTCGGGACGCTGGATAAAATAAAGTAGTATATCGTATTCTTTTCGGTTCAGTTCGATGGGGGTACCTGCAACAAATACCTGGAAATGGTCCGGGTCGATCCGGATATTACCGTATTCGATATAAGTGGCACCGGCGTGATGATTTCTACGGATAACACTTTTGACCCGGGCAATGAGTTCGGCCAGATGGAAAGGTTTGGGTAAATAGTCGTCGGCACCCAGATCCAGGCCGGTGACCTTGTCCTCCAGTGAATCTTTGGCCGAAATGATGATGATATTTTCTTTCTTATTTTCCTTTTTTAATTCTTCCAGCAGATCCAGCCCGTTTCCGTCCGGTAACATGATGTCGAGCAGAATACAATCGTAAGTATAATCGGCCGTTTTTTCCAACGCTGTTTGAAAATCAGGAGCTTCCTCCGTAACATACCTTTCTTTCTCGAGGCTACGGCAAATAATTTCGCGTAATGACGGATCGTCTTCTATAACAAGAACTTTCATAAACTCATTTTTTCTACAAACAAATATAGTAATTCTGAAATACAACTGAAATCGCCTGGTTGGAAATCTGCTCCGTTTTGGAGGGGAGAAATAAATTGGCGAACCGGGAGTCCCTGTTTATTATGGTGTCGGACTCTGGATTCGCCAATCGAAAATTTGCCTGACAGGCAATTCTCGGGTTAAAAAGTTCAATCTGATAAAAAAGCCCCCGGGTAGGGAGCTTTTTTAGAAACTGGTCAGTGCACTGGCCAAGTCGGGTTCGATATCGAGAATCATGGGTAAGTGTAATAATTCCAGAACGTCCATGACTTCTGACGATATATTGCACAATTTGATTTCAGAATGATTGCTTTTGGCTGTTTTTACTAATGAGATAATACAGCCGATACCACTGCTGTCTATAAATTCAATGTTTTTAAAATCGAAAATCATTTTATTACCTTCTTGCGAAAGTATAGGTTTTAATTCTGATTTAACTTCTCCTGTCACTGCTAATGTAAATCTCTTTAAATCGATAAATTCTGCAATGATGCATCCTTTCTGCTCAGTTAATTTTGTAATCATTTTTTTGATTTTTAATAATGCGTTTTGGTTTAGATTAGTTGTTTTTCTTGAATGTAAATAAATTATGTTTCCTTAGGTTGCCTATAGAATGTCGAAAATAGGACAAAAAGTATAAATAACCAAATCTTTTTTATAAGAAAATCATATTCCGGCCGGATAAAAATTTGACGAAAGAGGAAGTCTGAACAGATATAAATTATATCTTTGTGATGTTTTTAAATGCTAACGTTTGCAATTATGACGGGGAAGATGACAGGTGGATTTGTGTGGAAGCGGTGACGGATCGGGATGAATGTGAATCGACTAAATTTACGATATAAATAAAATAAAATGAAAACAACACCTTTTACCCATTTTCATGAAGCTTTGGGAGCACGTATGGCTCCGTTTGCAGGATATAATATGCCCATCGAATATCCGACAGGAATTAAAGAAGAGCATCTGAATGTCCGTAATAAACTTGGAGTTTTTGATGTTTCCCATATGGGAGAATTTTGGATTAAAGGACCGAAAGCTTTTGAATTGGTTCAGAAATTAACCACAAATGATGTGGCCGCTTTGATAGACGGAAAAGTACAATATAGTTGTTTCCCCAATGATAAGGGTGGTATTGTAGACGACTTGCTGGTGTATCGTTTCAGTGCTGAAAAATACCTGCTGGTAGTTAATGCTGCTAATATCGAAAAAGACTGGAACTGGGTGGTAAAATACGGCGCAGAACTGGGTATGAAACCGGGCGTCGAACTGGAAAATGCTTCCGACAATATTTGCCAGCTGGCTATCCAGGGGCCTTTGGCATTGAAAGCCATGCAGAAGCTGACCTCGGAAAATGTTGTCGATATGGAGTATTATACTTTTAAAGAAATACCGTTTGCGGGGATCGATAAAGTTATTTTCTCCACGACAGGTTATACCGGTTCTGGTGGTTGTGAAGTTTATGCTTATAATAAAGATGCTGAGAAATTGTGGAATGCCGTTTTCGAAGCCGGAGCGGAATTCGGGATACAACCGATCGGATTGGGTGCCCGCGATACCTTGAGATTGGAAGCCGGTTTCTGTCTCTATGGGCATGAAATCGACGATGATCATTCGCCTATCGAAGCCGGTTTGGGATGGATTACTAAATTCGTGCCCGGAAATGATTTTATCATGCGGGAATACCATGAAAAATTGAAAGCAGATAAACCGACCCGTTATATGAAACCTTTTGAAATCATCGACCGGGGAATTGCACGGCAAGGATATCCTATCGAAGATGCCGAAGGAAATGAAATCGGTGTAGTATGTTCGGGAACGGTATCTCCTTTAACCGGAAAATCTATCGGTACTGGATATGTTAAAAGCGGTTTTCATAAATTAGATAGTGAAATATTTATCCGGGTGAGAAATAAGGCGTTGAAAGCAAAAATTGTAAAAACTCCTTTTTTCTGATACCGGAAATTCAAATACCGAAAAACTATCCCAAAGTCATTATTTTGACTTTGGGATTAGTGTCTCTCTTAGAGAGAGTGATTAAATGATTTCTTTTTTGAGGTATATTCGGCACCGATTTGTTAAGGTGATTTTAAATTATAAGTAAATCCGAATATTTCTCTTATAAAATGATATTTTGCGCAGTATATTTTGCATATTTGTAACGTTTGAAGAAAAATTGAATTAAAATTTAAAACCTTTAATTATTATACAAAATGAGAAAACATATTTTTAACGCAGGTCCTTGTAAGTTGCCGGATATGACATTGGAAAATACGGCAAAAGCTGTGATGGAATTAGGGAATTGTGGCCAGTCTATTCTGGAAGTATCTCACCGTTCAGCTGATTTTCAGGCTGTTTATGATGAGACTGTCGCCCTGTTCAAAGAAGTGTTGAATATCCCCGATAATTATTCTGTTATTTTCTTGGGTGGTGGTGCCAGTATGCAGTTCTGCATGATTCCTTACAATTTCCTGGGTAAAAAAGCGGCTTATGTGAATACCGGCGTTTGGTCTAAAAAAGCAATCGCTGAGGCTAAACTTTGGGGTGAAGTTGAAGTGATCGCTTCTTCTGAGGACCGGAATTTTACTTATTATCCGAAAGGATTCCAGATTCCTGCCGATGTCGATTATCTGCATATTACATCGAATAATACGATCCGTGGTACCGAGATTTTCGAAGATCTGGATAGCCCTGTGCCCTTGATTGCCGATATGTCGTCCGATATTTGTAGTCGTCCGATCGACGTAAAAAAATATATGATGATCTATGGCGGATGCCAGAAGAACTTAGGACCTGCCGGTGCTACTTTCGTGATTATCCGTAACGACTATCTGGATAAAGTAGTGGCTGACCGCAAGATCCCGACCATGCTGAAATATCAGACTCATGTCGATAACGGATCTATGTTCAATACCCCTCCTTGTATCAATATCTTTGCCGTTGGTCAGACCCTGAAATGGATCAAACAAATGGGCGGTGTTGAAGCTATGGAAAGACGTGCTATCGAAAGATGCAATGCATTGTACAGCGAATTCGACCGCAATACGGTATTCCGTGCTGTTGTTGAAGAAGGTTCACGTTCTCGTATGAATATTCCGTTCTTGTTAGCCGAAGGATATGAAGAACTGGAGAAAGAATTTTTGGATTTCTGTAAATCTAAAAACATCGTAGGCGTGAAAGGTCACCGTTTGGTGGGTGGTTTCCGTGCTTCTACCTACAATGCTTGTACGATGGAAGATGTAAATGCTTTGATTGCTGCCATGCAGGAATTTGAAAAAGCACATAAAAAATAAATAATATTAATTCAGATGAAAGATTTACGATTTACGACCGTGCTGAGGCCTCTCGTAAATTGTAAATCTTAATCGTAAATTTTGGTAGTTATGACAAAGGTTCTGATTGCAACCGATAAACCTTTTGCTCCGGTGGCAGTAAAAGGTATCCGCGAAATCGTGGAAGCTCAGGGTTATGAATTGGCTTTATTGGAAAAATATACTTCTCCGGAAGAATTGATCGCTGCTGTTGCCGACGTAGATGCTATGATCATCCGTTCGGATAAAGCGACAAAAGAAGTGATCGATGCTGCTAAAAAACTGAAAGTAATTGTACGTGCCGGAGCCGGTTATGATAATATCGACCTGCAGGCTTGTACCGATCATGGCGTAGTGGCTATGAATACTCCGGGACAGAACTCGAATGCTGTGGCTGAATTGGTATTCGGTATGGCTGTTTATCTGGCTCGTAATTTCTATAACGGTAAATCCGGGCATGAACTGAAAGGAAAGAAAATCGGTGTACATGCTTACGGAAACGTGGGACAAAACGTGGGACGTATTGCCAAAGGCTTCGGAATGGAAGTGTATGCTTTCGACCCGTTCATGACCGATGAACAAATCAAGGCTGCGGGGGCTACTCCGTTGCATTCTGCCGAAGAAATGTATGCGATGTGTGATTATGTATCTCTGCATATCCCGGCTACCGAGAAGACAAAGAAATCGATCAATTATGAATTGTTGAATCGCATGCCGAAAGGAGCTGTATTGATCAACACTGCCCGTAAGGAAGTGATCAATGAAGAAGAATTGGTGAAATTGATGGCCGATCGTCCCGATTTCAAATATATTTCCGATATCGCTCCGGACAATGCCGCTGAATATGCCCAGTTCGAAGGCCGTTATTTCTTTACTCCGAAGAAAATGGGTGCTCAGACTGAAGAAGCGAATGTAAATGCAGGCTTGGCTGCTGCCCGTCAAATTGTGGCTTTCCTGGAACATGGAGATGCTAAATTTAAAGTAAATAAATAATATTTTTATGGCTATAGTAAAACCATTCAAAGGCTTACGTACTCCTAACCAGGAAGTATGCGAGGAATTGGCTTGCCTCCCGTATGACGTGATGAATTCGGAAGAAGCTGCACAGATGGCTGCAGGAAAACCGAAATCATTGCTGCATGTTACCCGGGCCGAAATCGATTGCCCTGCCGGAACGGATATCCACTCGGAAGAAGTTTACAATAAGAGTGTCGAAAATTTCAAAATGTTTCAGGACAAGGGATGGTTGGTACAGGATCCGGAAGCGAAATTTTATATTTATGCTCAGACCATGGAAGGCCGTACCCAATACGGTATTGTCGGTTGTGCTGCCTGTGAGGATTATATGAACGGGGTGATTAAAAAACATGAACTCACCCGTCCCGATAAAGAAGAGGACCGGATGGTGCTGACCCGTTATGTGAATGCTAACCTGGAACCGGTATTTTTTGCCTATCGTGCCGTGCCTGAAATTGACGCTATCGTTGAAGATATTGTGAAGAATCAGAAAGCAGACTACGATTTTGTGGCAGAAGACGGGTTCGGACACCATTTTTGGGCGATCAACTGTCCGGAAACCAATAAACGGTTGGAAGAGTTGTTCGCAACGAAAGTGCCGAACACCTATGTGGCCGACGGACACCACCGTACAGCTGCAGCTGCCCGTATCGGTGCCGAATATACAGCAAAGAATCCGAATCATACCGGTAAAGAAGAGTACAACTTCTTTATGGCCGTACATTTCCCCGACCATCAGCTGAAGATTATCGATTACAACCGGGTAGTGAAAGATCTGAATGGTCTGACCGAAGCTCAGTTGCTCGAGAAATTGAACGCTCATTTCGAAGTAAAGGAAATGGGTACCGAGATTTATCATCCGGCAAAATTGCACGAGTTCAGTATGTATCTGGGCGGTAAGTGGTATCGTCTGACCGCTAAAGCAGGTTCGTATGATGACAACGATCCGATCGGAGTATTGGATGTGACCATTCTTTCCAAACATGTGTTGGCCGATATCCTCGATATTCAGGATTTGCGTACCTCTAAACGAATCGATTTCGTGGGGGGGATACGTGGATTAGGTGAACTGAAAAAACGCGTAGACAGCGGGGAGATGAAAGTGGCTTTCGCTCTGTATCCGGTTTCTATGGAACAGTTGCTGAATATTGCCGATACCGGTAATATCATGCCGCCGAAAACTACCTGGTTCGAACCGAAACTTCGTTCCGGTTTAGTAATCCATAAAATTTGATTTTTGAAAATCTGAAATAAGATACCATCTTCTCTCAGAGGATGGTATTTTTTTCGGATGTGAATTTGGGTGTTAGTTTCAGTACAGGATAAAGCGTTCACGATTTATGCTTAAAGATATTCTGATTTCGATGATTATTTGGGTGGTAGTGGGATGTGGTAACGGCTCCGGGGTGAAACGACTGGATACAAGAGCTGTGGAAAAGGACACTGTTTTGAAATGGAGTCAATTGGTCGGTGAGAGCCGGTTAGTGCGTTTGGAGACGAAAGAAGAGGCTTTGTTAAACGATTATTTTCGGGTATGGGCCGGAGAGAAGTATATTATTACTTACGGAAACGAAGAAATGTATCAGTTCGCCGCCGATGGTACTTATATCCGTAAATTGGCTTCTTATGGACGTGCTCCGGGCGAATATCAGAATATTATAGCCCTCACGGTAGATGAACCGGGCGAACGATTGTATTTTTCGGATTATGGAAGGCAAAATAGTATCCAGGTAATTAATTTGAAAAATGGAGAATATGAAAATTCCCTGCCCGGAATTTACGGATTTCCGAAGAAGATGATACTGGCCGGTGATTCGGTTCTTTATTGTATTCCTTTGTTATTGAAAGATGCAGCCTATGAAATTTATGCCCTTACTTCTTCCGGACAATTCCTGGGAGGGATTAAAAAAGAGACTTGTCGGGAGGAGCGTCAGAAGAATCATTCTTATCTGGGGATAGCGGGAGGATTTGTTCACTATATGTCAGGGATAACGGATAATTTGTATCGGATAACTGCCGATACAAGAAAACCCGAATATTATTTTCATGCAGGATATTATTTGAAAGAATTCAAGCCTGATGAAAAAGGAGAAGAAATTGAAATGATAGTTGAAACTTCTCGGTTCATCTTATTCGATCGTTTATTCATCCGGATGGCTGATTCCAGATTTGGTAAAAATATAATTACTTACGACGAAAACCGGGATCCTGAAACTTATGTATTCGATAAACTGAACGATGGTTTATTCAAAGTAAAGAGTATTTATTTCGACGACCTTGACTTTGAATTGGAGGATTATCTGTTCGAAGTTTCTGAGCATTATCTTTGTCAATCTTTTTCTGCAATGAAATTTCGGGAAAGGATAAAATCAGCAAATTCCCCTTACCATGATTGGTATAATGCAATAGCCGATGATGATAATCCTGTATTGGTGTTGGGAAAGGTACGTAATTAAATTCGGATGACAGATTTCCCCGTTTTCGCAAATATCCTTAATTCGTTGAAGATAACGAATAACAGAGTATCTCTGGAGAGAAATTCTTATTGTTTTGGAAACTGATTGCGTATATTCGGTCGGATTTTTCATCGACACAGAAGCTTAAAATATAACGGTTCAAACGATATCTTTTCAAAAAACGGCCCTGCCAGTCGAATTGGTGTATTTCAAAATTATTATTGGAGATCGATAAATCTTTATTTTTAGAATCGCAGTATAATAAATAGATATAGTTGTCCGTGCTGAAATAGTTTTTATAGTAGTTGACTTCCTCTTCAACCCGGGCATTTAATTTGTCCAGGACGGTAACTTTATTTACAGATTTATCGATGGGAAATTGGTAACGGGTCGATTCTAAATTATTTAATGAAATAATATCGATGATGGGGAAATGCCTGTAAATAGGGATATTCAGTAAATGTCCCTAAAAAGTAAGATGGCATATAAAGTT
>OGQM01001220.1_pt1 | contig 18594 bp, 13 predicted proteins | sample 1553191 | NCBI WGS metagenome assembly OGQM01 (sample SAMEA2579954, study PRJEB22360) | human gut metagenome | biome: human gut; feature: human-associated habitat; material: faeces | place: Denmark | collected 2008/2010 | reverse complement strand
ATCCTGCCAAGAGCATACGATTTGAGTAATTTTCAATTCATTTATTTCCCAGGCGGAATGTATAATCGTTTTTTCCTCTGAATATCCTGTAAATTCTTACGTATAGATTGAACAGGGGCAGCAGCAGTTCCAGGAAGAACAGCCAGCCGGTGATGTACGCGCCTTTTTCGCCCAGGAATTCGCGGGCGTAGGAGACGAATGCGCCGGAGGAGGGGCGGCGGATCGCCAGTTCGCCCAGCGCGCGGACCATGAGGAATGCGAAGATGCCGCATACCGCGTAGGCGATCGCCAGTCCTGCGCCACCTTGCGCTAGTCGGCCGCCCGCTCCGAGGAACAGGCCGGTGCCGATGGAACCGCCGATGGCGATCATCTGAATGTGGCGCGGCTTCAGATCCTTGGAATACCCGGAGTCGCTTTTGTCTTGCTTGACCGCGTTATGCGGTGTTGCGTCGCTCACTATTGTTCTCTTTTCTCTTTTCTCTGTGTTTCGCTGTGCTGCCTTGTGCTGCTTCGGCGTTGTTCCATAGTGCTGTTGTGCGCGGAAGAAGCAGTGGTGTGCCGTCAAACGTTCCATCATGGCAATAGCAGGCTCATTATAAGGATGATGCGCAACCAGTGTGATTACGGTGGAGGATTGAACGCTGTGATGCGCCGGTTCCTGTTGCTGACTGACGTCGCCGAGTGGCGGTTGGGGCACTATGGCAACACGTTTGCGTTTGACATGCCTGCGTATTGTGTGCTTACTGGTATGCAGAGAAGACTTCGGGACAACTATGGTGTGAGGGGCATGACATGGGAGCTGGAGTGACGAGCGGGATTGTGGGGGAGCCTGTGGCAGGCGAATCTCAAAAGTGTGTGGCGGGGCGGTTGCGACCTGTGCCGCGTGTGATGCGTTGCCACTGGCGTATCGCCGTGTTCGTGGCGTATATTGCGGTGGTGGCGTGCGTGATGGCGTTCCATGAGCCGTGGTTCGATGAGGCGCAATCATGGCTTATCGCCCGTGATGCGTCGTTCCGTGACATGCTGCTGGTGCGCCCGCATTACGAGGGGCATCCACCGTTGTGGTGGCTTATGCTGTCCGTTCCCGCCAAGCTTGGCGTGCCCTATGAGATCGGTTTGAAGGGCGTGCAATTGGCGTGCGCCGCGCTGATGGCGGGATTGCTGATATTCCGTTCGCCGTTCCCGCCGGGGGCCGTGGCGTTGCTGCCGTGGGATCTCGCTGCCGTTCACGTATTTCATGTGCTTCCAATATGGTGTCATGTCGCGCCCGTACGCGTTGATGTGCGCCGCGCTGTTCATGGCGGCCGATTGTTGGAAAGACCGTGACCGGCATCCGTGGAGGCTGGTATTCGTCTTGCTGCTGCTGTGCTGCACCAGCAGCTACGGTATTGCGCTGGCCTGCGCGATGGCGATGGTTTGGGTCATACGCGCGGTGCTGCAGGCGAGATCCCTGCGCGCATTGGTCGCCGACTTGCATCGTTTTGCCGCATGGCTGGCGCTGATGGCCGCTGGTATCGTGCTGACCGCGTGCATTCTGCCATATCCTGACACGTTTGGCGCCACGCCGGGGGCGAACGGCAATTCGGGCATGGCGAAATTCCTGATGTTCTGGCTCGTGCTGCCATCGGAAAGTCTGTTCACCGCATTCGCCGGCGACGTGTCCCTGCACGGCATGCGACTGGGTGTTTTCCCGCTCATAGTGTGTGTGGTGCTGTCGGCGCTGGTGTGGGCCGTGCTGGTTCGTCTTGCGCACAGGCGAGGTGATCTCGATATTGTGCTGGTGCCATACCTGTTGTTCGCCGTATGCGCGGTGCGGTATTTCAGCCTGCACCACCTGGGAATCATCCTCGCACTGTTCGTTGCGGACTGGTGGATCATGCTGCGTGACCGTCCGCTCGACGCCGTCGACATGCCGGAACGGTCGCGCCTTTACATCGCCGGTCTGCTCAAGCGGCATGACGGCTTGCAGCGCCGAACCTCCGCCATGCGCAATACCGTAATCGCCGTGCTGCTGCTGCCGAGCCTATGCTGGAACATCGCCGCCACAGCCTGCGATATGCGGTACGACTATTCGGGCGCCCGCGCCGTGGCATCGTTCGTCGAGCGCAACAGGCTCGACCATGATCGCTGGGTATCGTTCTGGCGGTATTTCCCCGAAACCACATGGCCGGACGGCAGCCATACGCCCCGGCAGGAAGACACGCATCGCTACAGTTGGGCGATGATCGCAGCCAACCCGTATTTCCCGCACAGATCGCACGGTCTGCTGGACTGCACCTACCGCGGCCGCTCCTACGAGCCGAATCAGGTGCCGTCCGCAGCGCAAATGAACCGGGAAATCGCGGCTTGCGCGGCCAAAGGGGAGCCGGAATTCGTGATCGGCGACACCGATTTTCCGGATTATTATTTCAGCCGGCTCAGGTACCGCACGCGCGATTATCGCAAAATCACTATCGCCACCAAACGCACGCCATGGAAAACGTGGGTCACTCCTGGCGATATCACCGCCTACGTGCGTACGGATATGCTGCGCGGTCTACGGCTCAGATAGGGGAGTGCGGTTGATCCCGCTGTGTATCTCCTGAGTTTCCCCTCATATCCGCCAGATGTGCCGATATACGAGTCTCGCCCGTGTTTGGCCACGTCCGGTAACCCGCGGCACCTGCACTCATCGGTCACTCGGGAGAATAACGCCCATACCGCCACCCTCGGCAAACCCACCCCGCAGAACCCCACAAGCGGTCATTCCCCGCCAAAATGACCCTTTTACGTTTCGACGGTTTGCGTTAGGCTAGAGCGCGTGACTGAGACTAACGAACTTCGTATTGCTGTAATCGGCGCCGGCCCCGCAGGCGTCTACTCCTCTGACATCTTCCTCCGCCAACTCAAGAAACTCGGCGACGAACTCGGCCTGGGCACCAAGGCCCGCATCGACCTGTTCGAAAAGCTGCCGGTGCCGTTCGGCCTGGTGCGCTACGGCGTGGCCCCCGATCACCCATCCATCAAATTCATCGCCGATGCGCTCGAAAAAACGCTCGACAACCCCGACATCCACCTGTACTGCGACGTGGAATTCGGCAAGGACGTCACCCTGGACGAATTGCTCGCCCGCTACGACGCCGTGCTGTTCGCCACCGGAGCCGTAGAAGACAAGCCGCTCGGCCTGCCTGGTGCCGACCTTGACGGCGTATACGGTGCCGCCAAATTCGTCGAATGGTACGACGGATACCCCACGGGCGCTCGCGAATGGCCGCTCGACGCCGAAAACGTGGCCGTGATCGGCGGCGGCAACGTGGCCATGGACGTGGCCCGCGAACTTATGCGCAACGCGGACGACCTCAAAGCCAAAACCGACATTCCCGACAACGTGTACGAAGGCATCAAAGCCAACAAGGCCAAGACGCTCCACCTGTTCATCCGCCGCGGCGTGGCCCAAGCCAAGTTCAGCGTGCAGGAACTACGCGAGATGGAAAAGCTGCCGGGCGTGCAGCTCATCATCAACGAGGACGACTTCGATCTGGACGACGAAACCATCGAAGTCGCCGGCCAGAACAAACTGACCCGTCAAATGGTCGAAGAACTGTTCGCAATTCGCGAGATGGCCGAAGACATGGAAGACGACGGCGACGTCGACTACGAAGGCAACCCCGCCGACCGTAAATACTACGTGCACTTCAACTCCGCACCGACCGAAGTGCTGGGCGAAGACGGCAAAGTCAAGGCAATCCGCGTGGAAAAGACCGAAACCAGCGCCGATGGCAAGATGACCCGCACCGGCGAATTCGTGGATTACCCGGTCGAAGCCGTGTACCATGCCATCGGATACAAGCCGGCCACCGCGCCCGGCATCGCCTACGACGAGAAACACGCCCACCTCGCCAACGCGAACGAAGACGGCCGCATCACCACCGAAGCAGACGGCGGCGAAGTGCGCGAACGCCTGTACGCCACCGGTTGGGCCAAGCGCGGACCGGTCGGCCTGATCGGTTCCACCAAGTCCGATGCGCTCGCCATTGTGACCAACATGCTTGAAGATCTCGCCAAGGCCGCCGAGGGCGGTCGCGTGGCTGAGGATCGCGACCCCAAATCCATCGACAGGCTGCTGGCCGAGCGCGGCGTCAAGCCGATTGACTTTGCCGGTTGGAAGAAGGTCGACGCATACGAGCGTGCCGAGGGAGCGAAGGAAGGGCGCGAGCACAAGAAGGTCATCGAGCCGGATCAGATGCGTGAACTCGCACACGCGTGACGTGTGGCTGCGGCTCGTCGTCTGAGCGGCGACCGAGTTGCCGATAGTGGCACTTCCCAGACTGCGGATGTCCGATTCCCCCGAATCGGTCATCCGCGGTGCTGTATTGATGCCTTACTTGTCCGATTCTGGTGAATATGACATCCGGCGTAGATTTTCGCTGTGTGTGTCCGTTTCTCCCGAATTAGACAAGTAGGGGTACTGCATGAGGGTTCCGGTTGTCCGTTTCTCCCGAATCGGACATCGTGGCGTAGGCTGAGGCCCTAGGCGACGCTGCAAACATCAGCATGCAGCGTGCGCTACAGCTCCTTGCTGGTGCGGTATTCCGCGCTGTGTGCGTTCCGATGGCTCTCCGGGCGCGTCCAGTAATCGTTCAGGATGGCGCTTTAGGCTGAAGACATGAATGCCAAAATGCGTGTACATGGCCATTGCAATGGCTTGAAGACAACGCTTCTTTTCGCGTTGATGTGGGCGATTATCATGCTCATCTGGCTGTGCACTGGTGCCAGCCGCAATACCCTCGGTATTTACGTTTTCATTGGTTTGGCGACTACGTTCGGGTCGTACTGGTTTTCCGATAAACTTGCCATCGCTTCTATGGGTGCACATGAGGTCAGTGAGCAGGAAGCGCCTCAGATCTATCAGATTGTGCGCGAGCTTTCCGCTCGGGCGGGCAAGCCGATGCCTCGCATTTATATCGCGCCTACCGAAAGTCCCAACGCGTTTGCCACCGGTCGTAACGAGCGTCATGCGGCGGTGTGCTGTACGCAGGGGATTCTGCGTATTCTCAATGGTCGCGAGTTGCGTGGCGTGCTTGGGCATGAGCTGATGCATGTGTATAACCATGACATTCTTACGTCTGCGATTGCGTCGGCCATGGCGTCTGTGATTTCGTATTTGGGTTATTCGTTGATGTATTTTGGCGGTGGTAGTCGTGATCGTGATGAGTCTTCGGGGCTGATTGGCGCGATTGGTGTGGTTCTTACCGCTGTTCTTGCGCCGATTGGAGCGTCGCTGGTGCAGCTGGCTATTTCGCGTACGCGTGAATATGACGCGGATGAGGATGGCAGTAGGCTGACGGGGGATCCGGAGGCGCTGGCTTCGGCGTTGAATAAGATTTCCATGGGTGTGGATGCTATGCCGATGCAGGCCACTGCGGGGAACCAGTCGGTGGCTGCCATGATGATTGCGAATCCGTTCAAGGGCGGTGGTTTTTCCCGTTTGTTTTCTACGCATCCGCCGACTGCTGATCGCATTTCGAGGTTGATGCAGATGTCGAGGGAGATGCATGGTGCTCAGGTTGGCGGCACGGGGTGGCAGACGCAGGTGCCGAAGTACTGAGCGCCGGGATGGGGCGTTGGTGCGTCGCGATGGAAAAGGAAGCCTCGCGTATGTTTCACAAGTTGTTTCACGGTTGTTTTGCCGTGCGGCTTCGGCGGTGCGCTGGCGCGTTGCCTTGACACGTTGAACCGACATATTGATACATGGTGACGTATGAGCGGCGACCATTCGACGCATATTCCTCAACCTCGAGCGGTACGCACCTATGACGTGCGCGTGATATGTGCGATTCATCTTTCGAGCAACCCGCCGTGCCGTGGCTATTTTGATGCTAAACTAACCACTTGTGCGCCAAAAGCGCCACCTCGCGGATGTAGTTCATCGGTAGAACGGCAGCTTCCCAAGCTGTAGAGGCGGGTTCGACTCCCGTCATCCGCTCCATGCGAACCCTTTGAAGTCAATAACTTCAAAGGGTTTTCTTCTCCTTTCCCCTAGACGCGTTGCCTGCATCCTTGGTATCTTCCATTCTGCACTTCTGGTTTTTCCTCTGATTTTCCGTTCCTTTGGTTCCCTACGTCCCCCTCTCTTTCCCTCTCTTCTGTATCTCTCTAGGTGTCCGATTCCCCCGAATCGGTCACATGTGGCTCGGATCTATAACCAGGGGTGTCCGATTCTCCAGAAAAGGACATCTTCGGCATAGGAATGATGCCCAATGTGCCCAATTCTCCCGAATCGGTCTTTCGCGGGATTCAGATTTACGTCAACGTGTCTGATTCTCCAGAAAAGGACATGCGGTACTACGGAATATGGTTTGGGATGTCCGTTTCCCCTGAATCGGACAAATATGCTGTTGAGATGGCAGATATTACATTGCCGGTTCGCGTTGCCCCAGTCTATCTGAACTGTTCGGGCTGCCTAGGCCGTTATGTGGAAAGCTTTGTGGATGACACTCCGACCTGTGGATAACTGCCCGGAGTGTCGTCCACAGGCTCCGATCGAGTTGGCATCATAGTCGGATCATTTCATATCTTGTGTGCATGGATATGCAAACGAAAACTCAGCGAAGACTAAATGCCCTTCTTCAGTGGTTTTATGCGCGTCGCTGTCTTGCGTCGCCTACCGCTCCGAAGGATCGGCGCGCTCTCCAACGTCGCGTACGCAGCGGCAGCGTCGTCATGCCTTACAAAGGGCATTACATCGGTGCAGAAGAATGGAACAAGCTGTCGTATGCCGAACGCATCATATGGTCGTTGCGCTCCGTGTGCAGGAGATATCAGGGCATAGTGTTGTGTGGTCCTTCGGCGGCGGCAGTGCACGGTTTCACTACAAGTCTGAAGACTCAACGATATGTGCATATTGCGGTGAGCAAACGATCTCAGGCGGGGCGTCATGGCTTTATTTTCGCGCATTATTACAAGGACCCGCCTCCAACATGCGAAATAGACGGCATGCTCGTTACCGATGCGATGCAGACCATGATGGATTGTGGGCGAACTTTGGATTTCGTCAATACGTTCGAAATATGTTCAATGGGGTTGCGCAAGTGCGGGTTCGCCAACAAGGCGTTGCAGGGATTCGTGGGAAGGAAAAGAAGACTCTGGGGCATCATACGTGCACGATTTGTTGCGGAATGCGCGGACCCGCTATGCGAAAACGGTGGTGAAGCGGTGGCCGTGGCAACAATCATCGAACTTGGTTATAAGCAGCCCCAAACGCAAGTGACGTTTACAAGCCCGTTGGATGGCCGTGAAATTCGCGGTGACTTCTGCTGGGAACGTGACGACGGTTCGCTTGTCGTAGGCGAGTTGGATGGGCGGCGGAAATACACTGATCCGGCTATGACCAATGGTGCTGAAATAAGCGAGGTGATCATGCGGGAGAAGGATCGTGAAAGTGAACTGAATATGCTTCAGATACCGGTTGTCCGGTTCCAAATGGAACATGTGCGGAAACGGGAGCCGCTACGGCAACGGTTGGAAGCCTCGCGTATACCCCACGATTCAAATGTTTGGCGCTCGCCGTTTGCCGGTTTTCGGTGCGTTGCCTACTAGTTATTTCCAGAGCGGGGGATTGAACGATATTCGTGTGCGAGACATGACTTGGGATAGTTAGCCCTATGAAACATGAGGTGAATAAGGATCCGGATCGGCCTAATCCATTAAACGGGCATGCGGTTTCACATAAAGGCACGGTTATAGGTTTGTCTGCGATTCTGTTGTGGGGCTTCATGGCGGGGCTGGTACGTATTGTCGCCGATAATTTCGGGGCCACGCTCGGTTCCGCGTTGGTCTACACTGTTGGCGGCATGCTGTTGCTTGTCGTGCGCAAGCCGGCTCCGATTAGCGAGTATCCGCGTAAATATCTGCTTGTGGGCGGCGTGATGTTCGTGCTTTATGAAGCCTTTATTTCTCTGGCGATCGGTTTGGCCTCGACGTCGGTGCAATCCTTGGAAGTCAGTTTGGTCAACTATCTGTGGCCCACCTTACTGGTGTTGATGACTGCGGCGTTCTCGCATAAAAAGGGTGCGGTATGGCGTGCATTGCCTGGCGCCGTTATTGCGACGATTGGTGTCAGCTTGGCGGTTGGCGGCGAAGACTTTGACGTCAATGTTGCTTTGCAAAACATTGTCTCGAATCCTTTGCCGTATCTTATGGCATTCGCTGGTGCATTCATCTGGGCGATTTATGCGACGGTGACGCCGTCAATGTCTAACGGATATGATGGCACAACAGTTTTCTTCTGCTGTGTTGCCGTAACGCTATGGATCATCCATTTCGTTTCTGGGCAAGGGCTGCCGGTGCAAGCCTCATCGGTATGGGGATTCTTGGCAGTATTTACCTGCGCACTGTCGATTGCAGGCGGCTATGCATGCTGGGGGTATGGCATGCTGCACGGCAATATGGAGACGCTTGCATTGGGCTCGTATGCGACGCCGATACTATCCACCGCATCAGGAACGGTGCTGCTTGGCGTTGCACTAGGGGCGCCATTCTGGGTTGGTGTGATACTCGTGGTGGTCGGCTCGTTGATCAATGTGTGGATCGATAAACGTGCCACCAAACACACCGCTTGAGTGTCCGATTCCCCCGAATCGGGCACTCAAAGTGTTCTCCGTTCTGCGTACTTGTCCGATTCTGGAGAATCTGCCATAGCGCCTGTAGCAGCATTGACCTGGCTGACTGTTTCTCCCGAATCGGCCAAGCATACGGTGCAATAACCCGTTAGATTGTCCGTTTCTGCCGAATCGGACAGCTAAGAGAGGCAGGATGTTCGCCGTTTGTCTGTTTCTCCCGAATCGGGCATGCATATAGGGAATGCTCCTTTGAGATTGTCCGATTCCCCCGAATCGGGCATCTAGGGGAGCCGTAGCATCTTGCGCTTGTCTTTTTCGGGGGAATCGGACAACCAGGGTAGTGATCTGGCGAGGAAAGAGGCAGCCTGGCCATTTGCCGGGTGCTCTGTCGGAGACGAGTTTCCTCTCGGCTCACATCACCTTGGTGGATTCCAGGTTGCGGCTCACCCAATTGTTCAATCGGATCACCGGCTTGCGCAACACCAGTCCCAGCAGCAGCGAAGGAATCAGGAACAAGGCGAGGTACACCATGTCGAGCAGGTATTCGTTACCGTATGATCCGGCCATGGCGGCGTGCATGGCGTCGATGGCGTGCGGGAACGGTAGGAACGGGTACAGTATTTGGAAGAATTTCGGCAGTGTTTCGATGGGGAATGTGCCGCCTGATCCGGCTACCTGCATCACCAGCAGCACTACGGCTATGGCTTTGCCGATGTCTCCGAACGATACGGTGAGCGTGTATACGATGTTCGAGAACACGAGCGCGGCAAGCCATCCTACGGCGAGGAATTGCAACGCGTGATTCGCCTGCACGCCTAGGAAGTACATGTCGCCTAGGCATACCAGCGTGCCTTGCAATAGTGCCAGCAGCAGGAAGATCGTGTAGCGTCCAAAATATTCGTGGCGCAGTTGCAATCCCCAGCGTGAGGCGTTTCCCGGCCCGGATGGTCCGGCAATTCGCGGCAGGGTATCACCCAATCCCAGCACATGCGCTTTTTCACGGTCCGAGATCGTTACTTTCAGCATGGCGCAGAGGATGATCGCGCCCACCCAGATGGACAGGATCGTGTAGAACGGTGCCATGGCCGAACCGTAGTTTGCGATCGGGTATACGGCTACGCGATGCAATGCGACGGGTGCGGAAATCAACGTGGATAGTGTGGATGCGTTGGACGCGGTCAACGATTTGAGCTCATTCGAGTTTTCCGCGCCATTGTCGCTTGAATTCATCGCGGTGATTAGCGTATTCAGCGTTGTGGCCGAGGAGTTGAGTTTGGTCGCTATGCCGTCAAGCGTGGAGCGGATGGATGCGATGTTCGTTCCCACGTTGCTTGTTACATCATTCAGACTGTCCGTTGTGCCGCTGAGCTGACTGATCACGTTGCCGGTCTGTGAGATCAGGGTGCTGACCGATGATGCCAATGCGTCGATCTTCGGTTTGACGTTTGCGGAGTAGTCGTCGTGCACGGTGCTGATCGACTGTTTGGCGCTGGTGATCTGGCTGCGGATTTCCGCGTGCGATTGTGCTGCCGAGGCTGTGTTCTGCGTGATTTGCTTGGAAGCGTTGTCGAGGCGCTGCGCGAGTTTCTGTGTATCGCCTTGGGCCGCGGTCAGCAAGGTGATTTCACGGTCGATGGCGTCCAGCAGCGGCTGTTTGGCTTTGTCGCTGTTGGGTAGTTGCTCCACCGACGTGCGCATATGCTGCAGGCTGGCGAGGTACGTATCGTATACGGATTGGCTTTCGGCGACCTGATCGCTCAGTGTTTTCAACTGTTGTGCGGCTTCGGTGGAGTCCTTGCCCAATGCGTCGAAGGCTTTATCCGCCTTGTTCGCCACCGCGTCGAGTGCGGACGAGGCCTGGTTGAGCGCGGTGTTTACGGAGCTGGTGATGCTCTTGCCGGCCGCGGTTAGCGAGGTGGCGCCTGATTTGCCTTGCTTCAGCGTGTTTTTGGCTTGTTTGCCCGCAACGGTTGTGGATTGGAGCAGCTGGTTTGTGGAGTCTACGATGTCGTTGGCCGAGCCGAGCAGCTGCGAGTATGAGGCTACTTGCTGCGAGGCGCCGGTCAGCGTACTCACCATGGTGTTGAGGTTGCTGTTGAGATTTTCCATGTACTGCGCCATTTGGGGGCTTTTGGAGTAGCGCAGTACGTTCGACGCCAGGTCGAGACCGACCTGGGCGATGGTTTTGGCGAAGGTCTTGTCGATGGTGTTGACCACGGTTGTGGCGCCCTGATCGGTGATATGCGGGGCGATGGGGTTGATTTTCTCGTTCAGATAGTATTTGAGCTGCGCGTGCTTGATGTTGGTGGAGAACAACGTCATCATGTCGGCGCTGAACTGTTTGGGGATGACGATCGCCGCATAATAGTCGCCTGATTTCACGCCGTCGATGGCCTTGTCACGGCCTACGAACTGCCAGTCGAGCTGGTCGTTGGCGCGTAGCGTGCTGATGATGGTCTCGCCCACGTTGATGCGTACCGGTACGAGTTCCGACTTGTAGCCTTTGTCGGTGTTCGTCACGGCGACTTTCAACGCTTTGGTGTTGCCGTAGGGATCCCAACTGGCCGCGATGTTGAACCAGGCGTATAGTGCCGGCACCACCACTAGTCCCATGGAGACGATGACGGCGATCACGTTGCGGGTGGCATGGCATATGTCCCGTTTGAAAATGCCCCAGATCAGTTTCACTGCTCGTCTCCTTTCTCGTGTGCCAGCGCATGCACGGCATGATGCATCGGCTTGTAATGCATGTCCGGCCGGAACAGCAGGTTCTCGTGCAGGATCGCGCTGCGGAATTCGTCTGCGCTCATCGCTTCTTCGCCAAGGAAGTTGGCATACCGTTCACGCAGATATTCCACCACGATGAGGTATACGTCGATCACGATGATCGAAATGATCCAGCCGAGCAGCATGGCGAGTTTCATCCGCGTGATGAACAGCAGTAGCAGGAATGCGAACGGCAGCACGGTGAGCAGCAGGAATCCTCCGCGCACCAACCGCGGGTATAGGCGGAAGAAGTGAAGCGCCCGCTGGGAAATGACTTCAGGGTAGTCTTCGGCGAACTGTTGCGCGGCGGCGGTGAACTTCAGCGGCTCCACAGTGCCTTCGTTGTGCTCGGTGATCATCAGATCGGTATCCGCCAGGCGGTTGTCGAACAGGCGGTTGAGGTTCAACGCCAGTTTGCGCACCACCAGACCGATGAACAATGCCGCAGGCAGGTACCAGAACAGCGAGAGCATGTCGAGCCAGTAGTGGTTGGCGTACATGCCGCCGATAGGCCCGCGCATGGCGTTGATGCCGTAGGTGAAGGGCAGGAACGGTTTCAAACGGCGGAAGAACTCGGGCATCATTTCGATGGGGTAGAGGCCTGCGGCGCCTGGTATCTGGATGATCACCAGAATCACGGCGATGGCTTTGCCGATATGCCGGAACGCCACGGCAAACGCGTAGATGATGTTCACGTATACGAATGAGGCGAATACGCCGGCGAGAACGAATAGGAACGGGTGTTCGCATTGGATACCCAGCGCGAGATCGCCGATTGTGGCGATGATCGCCTGCAGGAACCCGACGGTGACGAACAGCAGCCAACGGCCCATATAGCCTTGGCGAGGCGTGTATTTGCGGATTTTCTCATCGCGGTCGACTTCAAGCTTGTATATCGCGACGAGCACGAACCCGCCGACCCATAACGCCAGGTTCGTGTAGAACGGGGTGACTGCGGAACCGTAGTTTTCCACGGGGTACAGCACTTTTTCATCCAAGTGCACCGGCTCCCCTCCCAAACAGGCGGTCTCCTTGGCGTTCAGGCCGAGCATTTCGGAAAGCTGCTGGAACATGCGCGAACTGCTGAGCGAAGCCACGTCGGTGCGCGTGGTGCTGAGCTGCTTGCTGAGATTGGCGAGCTGGGTTTGCGCGCCGGCGAGGGTGGCGTTCGTCTGGCTGACGGTGCGTGAAAGCTGATCGAGCAATCCGTTGCCCTGTTTCAGTGTGCCCTGCAGCGTGGTGAGTGTTCCGGCCAACGAACCATTGGCCAGGCTCAGCGTATCGAGACCGGTGTTGAGATTCGGCATGACGGCGTCGGTGAGGTTTGCGCGTGCCTTTGCCATTGCTGCGGTGCCGTTGTTCGACAGGCTGGTGATGTCGCTGTTGAGCGCGGTTGCCGTGTTTTTGCCTGAAGTGATGATCGACGTGGTGTCTTGGTCGAAGGCGTCGATGCGTTGCTGTTGGAACGTCAGCTGTTTGCGTGCTTCACTGATCTGAGCCGAAAGATCCTTATATGTTTGGCTGTCCGGGTCCAGGCCGCTGGCCTTCAGCGCGTTGTCCATGCCGTCGAGTGCTTCGCCGGCGGTGGAGTTGACGCCGCGCATGCTGCTGGACACTTGGCTGAGCGCGTCCTGCGTGGTGTTCAGACCGTTGAGCATGGTGCCGGTGACGTTGCCGACGGTGACTTGCAGACCGGAAAGCTGTGTGCTGCCGTTGTCGAGCGCGCCGGTCAGCGTGGTTGAAAAACGTTGGGTCTGTGTTCGTGTTTGGGCGAGCAGATCGGATGTGCTTGTGATGGTATTGAGCGCATCGTTGATTGCCGAGGCGAGCGCGGTATTGGTCTGTTTGGCCGAGTCGATGGTCGTGGTGGCTTTGTCGAGCGTGGATCGTGTGCCGCCTAGTTGTTGTTGGACGGTTTCCAACTGGTTGATGGTGTCGTTCAGATTGTTGACGACGTCGCTTTGTGCCGTGTGCAGGCTGTCTGTGGTGTTGCCTGCCGCAGCTTTCACTTGTTTCGCCACGGCGTCGGCCACGCTGGACACGAATGTGGCGTTGATTTGCTCGTCGATGGTGGTCGCGCCCGTATCGGTGATTTTCGGGGCGATGGCGTTCATTTTTTCGTTGATGTAGTACGTGATTGACGGCTGGTTTTTCTCGCCGGTCACCGTGCCGATCAGACTGGAGCTGAAGTCTTTCGGCAGTACGATCGCAGCATAGTATTTGCCGGCTTTCACGCCGTCGACGGCATGTTGTTTGCTGACGAAACGCCATCCGAGCTGACGGTTCGACTTGAGCTGGGTGACGGTTTGCTGGCCGGCGTTGAGATGACCGACCAGCGTGGAGGTGGTGCCTTCGTCCTCATTGGCTACGGCGACTTGAATATTGCCGGTATTCGCGTAAGGATCCCAGTTGGCCAGGATGTTGCACCATGCGTACAGCGAGGGGATGATGGCCACGCCCATGGTGACGACGAGTGCCACCGGATTCCTGAGGATCCTTTTCACATCACGAAGGAAGATGGCGAAGACTGTGTGCATCACACCTCCTGAACCCGTGTGCCGAGTGCGGCGCTGCGCGGGTACATCGGTTTCTGCCTGCGCGGCTCCGTTGCTACCTAATCCAACGATCATTCTATGCCGTCCACTGGGACGTGCAAGCAAAGCAGCTGAGCAAATTACGCTATTTGACACATAAAACGGTCATGAACCGGCATGTGAAGGGTTGCAGAGCATTTGCTGGTCGCATGGGTTTGCAGTGTGCTTCTATAATGAGCGGAATCAGGCGAATGAGCTGTCGCACAGTACGAGGGGAGAATCTGTTGGCATCACATGGCAGGCGTGTGCAATCGCGCGGAACGCGCAACGTCGTTATTATCCTGGCTTGTATCGCCGTTGCGATTGGCATGGCAATCGTATGCGGATTGACGTTCTATCAGCAGGCACGGTCCGTCAAAAGTCATGAGAGCCAGGCGGTTGCGGCGCTGTCCGGTATTTCCGGTTCCGAAGTGCTCAAAGACGGGGGCATTTCGTCCACAGCCATCACGCAGGCCCAGGATCACACCGCCAAGGCGAAGAGCATCGCACACGGGCCTTTGTGGAGCATTGCCAGTGTGTTGCCGGGCGTAGGCAATGATGTGAAAACCGTGCGAGGCATGACCGAAGTCTTGGATGATCTGACCCAGCGGTCGCTTCCCACAATCAGCAGCATGTCCCATAAACTCGCCACCGCACAGTTGAACAGCCAGGACGGCGTGCTCAACTTGAAACCGCTTGTATCCATACAATCCGATTTCGCCACAGTGAGCACGCGGATGAAGCATCAGCTGGACACATATGATTCCCTGCCCACGCCGAAAATCGGCATGATCGCCAACGCGTACCGGCAAGGTAAGGAGCGTCTTGCCTCCGTTGTCGGCGCCGTCGATCATCTCAATAGCGTCATGCAGATGATGCCTGCGATTCTCGGGCAGAACGGTGCCAGAACCTATCTGATCGCCGTGCAGACCACATCCGAACAGCGTTCCGGCGGTGGCTTGGTGGGCTCCGTTGGCACATTGCAAGCCAACCAGGGGAACGTAAGTGTCGGTGAATTCCGTGCGGATGCTGAACTGATCAACGGTGGCAACGGCAATGCCGAGGAATACGCCGTATTCAACGGCCCTTTGGCGTTCTCGCTGGATGTCAGAGACACCTTCGCCGTTCCGAATCTTAAGCGTAACGCCGAAATGCTCGCGGCCACCTGGCAGCGTTCCCCTTACGCAAGCGAGGTCGATGGTTTCATCGCAATCGACCCCGTATTTATTCAGGAAATGGTGAAGCTCAATGGCAACGTCACCCTGCAGGACGGTACGGTGCTTACTGGAAACAACACGGCACAGTACCTGCTGAACACCATTTACAAAGATGTTCCCGTAGCCCAGCAGGACGCCTATTTCGAGTACATCGCGCAAACGGTGATGGACCAGGCGTTCAGCAACCTGAATGCCACGAAGATGATGGCCATGGCCAACAGCATCGGCGACCTGATCGAACAACGCCACTTCTACGCCTACACCACGCACGCGGACGAGACGAAATACTTCCAGGAATCCGGCATCTCTGGCAAGGAAAGCACCCCGCAGGTCGGCATCTACCTCAACGAGCAGAACCCCTCGAAGCTTGGATGGTATATCGACCGCAAAGCCACAGTGACCAAGAGCGCAACCAACAAGGACGGTTCAAGAAGCTACCACGTGAAGTACACGCTGACCAACACCCTGACCGACAGCGAGATAGCAAGTGCTAACACGTACATCCTCGGCGGCGTGCAGAAAGGCGTCGAGAACAAGCCGGTGGCGGAGAGTGGAACTTCAGTGCAGCGTATGCTCTTCTATGCTCCGGCAGGCGGTTCGATCGGCAAAATCTCCTCAAAGGGGGATGTGCGCGACCAGCGTGAGACCACGATGGACGGCAAGCAGCTCACAACCAGCGTTGCCTATCTCGCACCCGGCGAAAGCGTGACCTTCGAATTCGACGTAACCACCTCGCCTAAGGCGCCCGCCGAACTGACCATCGACCAGACACCGTCAGGCAAACTGCGCAACGAAGTCGATTACCAATATTGATCGCCGCGTCATTGCGAACATCATGAAGCCAAGCGCCCGGCAGCCGTATCACACAGTTGCCGGGCGCTTTAGCGATGGCGAATGTTGTCACATGACAAGTGGGATAGGGTCGGGCGATAATGGAGGCATGACTATTGCAACACCGGAACGTTACGCACAGATGCTGGACGCTGCCCGTCGTGGCGGGTACGCGTACCCCGCAATCAACGTGACCAGCACACAGACCCTGAACGCCGCCCTGCAGGGTTTCGCCGAAGCGGAATCCGATGGCATCATCCAAGTCTCCGTAGGCGGTGCCGCCTACCTGTCCGGCCAACGCGTGAACGACCGCGTCACCGGTTCGCTTGCCTTCGCGGCCTTCGCCCACGAAGTCGCGGCGAAATACCCCAACACCACCATCGCCCTGCACACCGACCATTGCGCCAAACAATACCTGGACGAATGGGTGCGTCCACTGCTCGATCATGAAGCCGAACAGGTGCGGCACGGTCAGGAGCCGACATTCCAATCGCACATGTGGGACGGTTCCACAGTGTCGCTGGATGAAAACCTCGACATCGCCGAAGAGCTTCTCGACAAATCACAAGCCGCACACACCGTGCTGGAAATCGAAATCGGCGCGGTCGGCGGCGAAGAAGACGGGCACAGCGCCGAAATCAACGACAAGCTCTACTCCACCCCGGCACAGGGCATCGCCGTCGCGCAACGCCTGGGACTCGGCGAACGCGGGCGTTACATGGCCGCCTTCACCTTCGGCAACGTGCACGGCGCATACAAGCCCGGCGTGGTCAAACTGCGCCCGGAACTGCTCGATGAGATCCAGACCACGCTCGCGCTCGCGGTTCAGGCCGGTGAGATACCCGATCCCTCACACACGCTGGATGTCGCTCCCGGCAAGCCATTCGCCCTGGTGTTCCATGGCGGTTCTGGTTCCACGCCGGAAGAGATTGCACAGGCTGTGAACTATGGCGTGGTGAAGATGAACATCGATACCGACACGCAGTACGCGTTCAGCCGCGCGGTGGCCGGGCACATGTTCTCCCACTATGATGCCGTGCTCAAAATCGACGGTGAGGTGGGCAACAAGAAGATGTACGACCCGCGTTCGTGGGGACGCGAAGCGGAAAGCGCCATGGCCGCACGCGTGGTGGAAGCTTGCAGGCAGCTTGGCAGCGCGGGCAAGGCGTTGAAGTAATGTGATGCCGCACGCGCCGTGTACTGCATGCGGCGCGTGGCGGCACGGCGGGTGTGTCGCGTTGTATAAGACGAAAACGATGGAACTGACTAGTTTCAACGGCCGATCGGTGCATATCCGGCAGATATCCGGTAGAGGGCGCAGGGTAGTCTTTGTAAGGCCTTGGGTAAGGCTTTGAGGCGAAATCGCATACGCGCGGAGGTGCAACAACATGCCTGGAATTGTTTTGATCGGTGCCCAGTGGGGAGACGAAGGCAAGGGTAAGGCGACCGACCTGATCGGCACGAAGGTCGACTATGTTGCCCGCTTCAACGGCGGCAACAATGCGGGCCATACCGTGGTGGTCGGCGACGAATCGTATGCGCTGCACCTGCTGCCCTCTGGCATCATCAGCCCGAACGTGACCCCGGTGATCGGCAACGGTGTGGTTGTCGACCCCGAAGTGCTGTTTGAGGAGATCGACGGTTTGGAAAGCCGCGGCGTGGACTGCTCTCGACTGCTGGTAAGCGAAGCCGCACACGTAATCGCTCCGTACCATCGCACGCTGGACAAGGTGACCGAGCGCTTCCTTGGCAAGCACAAGATCGGTACCACCGGCCGCGGCATCGGCCCGGCATACGCCGATAAGATCAACCGCGTCGGCATCCGCGTGCACGATCTGTTCAACGCCAAGCACCTGCGCGACAAGGTCGAAGCGAGCCTGCACCAGAAGAACCTTATGCTGGTCAAGCTGTACAACCGTCGCGCCGTCGACGTGGATCAGACCACCGACGAACTGCTTGCGCTGGGCGAGCGTCTGAAGCCGTATGTGGCCAACACCTCCCTGGTGCTGAACAAGGCGCTGGACGAGGGCAAGAACGTGCTGTTCGAAGGCGGCCAGGCCACCATGCTGGATGTGGACCACGGCACGTATCCGTTCGTGACCTCCTCCAACCCAACCGCAGGCGGCGCCTGCACCGGTACCGGTGTTGGCCCCACGCGCATCAACCGTGTGATCGGCGTTGCCAAGGCATACATCACCCGCGTGGGCGAAGGCCCGTTCCCGACCGAACTGTTCGATGAATCCGGCGATTGGCTGCGCGAGCAGGGCCACGAGTATGGTGTGACCACCGGCCGTCCGCGTCGTTGCGGCTGGGCCGATACCGTGGTGAACCGCTACGCCGCCCGCGTCAACGGCTTGACCGATATCGTGCTCACCAAACTCGACGTGCTCACCGGTCTGAAGGAAATCCCGATCTGCGTGGCATACGACGTTGACGGCGAGCGTCACGACGAAATGCCGACCGATCAGGCCGCATTCACCGCGGCCAAGCCGATTTACGAAACCATGCCGGGTTGGACTGAGGATATCTCCACCTGCCATAGCTTTGATGAGCTGCCGGCGACCTGCCAGGCGTATGTAAAGCGCTTGGAGGAGCTGAGCGGCTGGC
>OGQM01001218.1_pt1 | contig 18643 bp, 17 predicted proteins | sample 1553191 | NCBI WGS metagenome assembly OGQM01 (sample SAMEA2579954, study PRJEB22360) | human gut metagenome | biome: human gut; feature: human-associated habitat; material: faeces | place: Denmark | collected 2008/2010 | reverse complement strand
ACATTGGCCGAGCAGCTGGCGCAGGCCATGCCTATGACGGGGATTGTTCGTTTCACGATGAAATGGTTGTTTGAGTGAAAAAGAGAAGGGCATATCGGGAGGGCTCTTGCCGTCCTGATATGCCCTTGTGATGATTAGTCGAGCACGAGCTCGAATCTGCCGAGTGCATCGACAGCTGTCTTCAGGTCGGCAGGATGGGTTTGTGTCTCGTCCCACTCCACATTAGCGCAAGCGTTCTCGAGGCTCACCTCGGCGCTGGCCACACCGTTGACGCTACGCAGGGCCTCTTCCACTTTGGCCTTGCAGTTGTTGCACTTCATGCCGTTTACTTTGAATACTTTCTTTTCCATAGTTCTTTAATTTTTATGTTCCGCAGGCGTCGGATGTCAGGGAGGAGTGTTGTCGCCCGTCTGTCTTCTGCTTCCGCGGATAGGTGAATACGAGTGTCTCTTTCAGACCGCTGTCCGGGGAGTGTTGTCGCTCAGCGGCGGGTGTCGGGTCTGATTTCTTTTGCAAAGGTACGGATTCTTCCTTTTCTTTATTTACAATATTATGGAAAAGAGTTATAGTCTTCTGCTGACCGAGGAGGATAATTCGATACCGGCGGATATGAAGACGGGTAGGTAAGGAGTGCCGGCGTCTTCTGTCGGACCGTTAGCCCGGTGTGGGACTTTTCTTGTCTGTATAATAAAATAAGGTGTACCCGGACACAGCGTCCGGATACACCTTATTATATATAGGGTCACGTCATTATCTCGTTTTACCAGATATGTGCGCGCTTGTTCTTCGGCAGGTACAGCTTGTCGCCCTTCTTCACGTTAAAGGCTTTATACCAGGCGTCGATCTGTGGGAGGGCACCGTTCACACGTGCCATGTTGGGAGAGTGGGGGTCATTGGTGATGATCATGCGGATGTACTCCGGTGCCATGTTGGATGCCCACACGCGTGCCCATGCGAGGAAGAAGCGCTGCTCGGGTGTGAAGCCGTCCTTCTTGGGCAGTGGGTTCTCCTTCAGCGAGTTCTCCAGTGCACGGAAGGCGATGTTCAGACCGCCGTTGTCGCCGATGTTCTCGCCGAGGGTCAGTTGGCCGTTGATCTTCTCGCCGGGCAGTACTTCGAAGTTGGAGAAGTAGTCTACCAGCACCTTCGTGCGCTCCTGGAAGTTCTTCTTGTCACTGGCGGTCCACCAGTCGTGCTGGTTGCCGGTCTTGTCAAACTGTGAGCCCTGGTCGTCGAAGCCGTGGCTCATCTCGTGGCCGATCACACCACCGATGGCACCATAGTTGACGGCATCATCAGCTGTTGGATCGAAGAAAGGTGGCTGCAGGATGGCGGCGGGGAAGCAGATCTCGTTGGTCGTCGGGTTATAGTAGGCGTTGACGGTCTGTGGAGTCATGCCCCATTCGCTCTTGTCCACTGGTTTGTTCACGCGGCGGGCGATGTAGTCGTCAGAAGCCCAACGGCTGATCTTCTGCAGGTTCTCATACAGGCTCAGTGAGTCGTCCACCTGCAGGCCGGTATAGTCCTTCCACTTGTCAGGATAGCCGATCTTGATGATGAAGTTGGCCAGCTTGTCCTTGGCTTGTGCCTTGGTGGCCTCGCCCATCCAGGTGGCCTCGTCGATGCGCTGTGCCAGCGCCTTCTGCAGGTTGTGCACCAGTTCGAGCATGCGTTTCTTGCTCGACTCAGGGAAATACTTCTCTACATATTCCTTACCGATGGCCTCACCGAGGGTGCTGCTCACAAGACTTACGGCACGCTTCCAGCGGGGACGGTCCTGTTTCTGGCCTGTCAGGCTGCTTGAGAACTCGAAAGCCACCTTGCGGAAGTCGTCGCTCAGTTGGCTTGAGGCACCGGCGATGATCTTTGCCTCGGCATAGGCCTTCAGATCCTCGAGAGGAGTGTCGGCTAGGATCTTCTCCACCTCGTGGATCGGCTCGGGCTGGTCGACGCTTACCTCTGTGAAGGCGGGGAAGCCGCCGAGGAGGAACACGTTGCCCCAGTCGATGCCGGGGAACTGGGCCACAAGCTCGTTGTAGGACATCTTGTGATAGTTTGAGTCGATATCGCGCAGCTTCACCTGGCTGTAGCTGGCCTTGGCGATGCGGGTCTCGATGGCGATCACCTTCTCCATCTTGGCCTTGGCGGTGGCCGCGTCATTGCCGGTCATCTCAAAGAGGCGCTGCAGATAGGTCTTATAGGCGTCCAGCACCTTCTTCTTGTCGGCATCATCGCTCACGTAGTAGTCGCGTGATCCCAGACCAAGACCGCCCTGGCCAATGGAAACGAGATTCCAGCCGGCATTGCGCAAGTCGGCGCCGACACCGATGCCGAACATCATCGTATTCTCGCCGTTGCGGTCGAGCTCGGCGGTGACGAGCTGGTATTCCTTGCGGTCCTTGATGGCCTCGATACGGTCGAGGGTCGACTTGATGGGGCTCCAGCCCTCACGGTTCAGGCGTACGCTGTCCATCATCAGCTTATAGAGCGACCCGATTTTCTGACCGAGCGATCCTTTCTCCTGGGGAGTGGTGGCATACTGCAGGATCATCTCCTGAATGCGCTTCTGGTTCTCCTCATAGAGATCGGTGAAGGCACCGTTGTCAGAGTGCTCTGCATCGAGAGGGTGGCTTTTCAGCCAACCGCCGGCGGCATACTGGTAGAAATCGTCTCCGGGCTTCACGGACAGGTCGAAATTCGCCATGTCAATACCCGAACTGAGCTCCTGACCTTGGTTGGCTTGCTGGGCATAGGCACCGCAGGCGACCATCGCCAGTGCTACGAAAAGTACTTTTTTCTTCATGATTTTAGAAAATAAATTCTTATTGCCTGCGAAATTACGAATTTTCTGTCATACCGCCTACATTTATCGTCGGTTTATTTAATAAGTGTCGGTTTGTAAGGTGAGTAAAGGGACGATTATAGGGGATGGTTACCTTCATATATGGCTGATACCTTATTTATATACGTTATCCCCGACGCTCATATTCTGGAAGATGGATACGTGGATAGGATCTTATGGAGTATTCTTGTCTTGAAGGGATGGTGAGATCAAGTTATGGACTACTTGGCGCATCATGGTTGCAATTTCTTTGAATGGGATATTAGATTTTATGTAGGAGAACTCTTTTTGTTAAATCTTTGATGTATTTTTTCCGTTTTCCTTATTTTCTTCTACCTTTGCATTCGAAAAAGGTGCGGAAGGCTTTACTTATCGTGGCGGACGGCCATTAAGGGGCTGGCGGTTTTGATCCATCTTTCTGGAGTTTGTCGGAAGAGGAACAACCGGTCTCTCTAATGGGATGACATGGTCGTAAAACTGTCTCTCTCTGTGCAGATATGCTTACCGGACCGGTTAGGTAATAGATTGAAGATTTTTATGCCACAACTGATATTATTGCTTGCCTTCTTGGTGAGTGCCGTTCTGACGGCGTTTATTATACCGAAAATCATTCTCATCTCTTATAGGAAGAAGCTTTTCGACTATTTCGACGAGCGGAAGGTGCATGAGGGTATTGTGCCTCGCTTGGGAGGCGTGGCCTTTACGCCGGTCATTACGATTACGTTGGCTTTGATGCTAGGCTTGCTCACGTTGGTCAAGCCTGTCGGTTTTTGCGTTTCTCTTACCGTGTATGGCGTACATATGGCGCTTGGGCTTTCGGCCTTATTGGTTCTCTATATGGAAGGTATTGCCGATGATCTGATAGGAGTGGGCTATAAGGCTAAGTTCCTTGTTCAGATAATTTGTGCTGCCATGATCATATGTACTGGGATCTGGCTCAACGATCTGCATGGGTTGATGGGTCTTTATGGGCTTTCTCCTTGGGTGGGCATACCGCTTACGGTGTTGTTGTTGGTGTTCATCATCGATGCCATCAACCTGATCGACGGCATCGACGGACTGGCGTCCGGCTTGTCGATGATCGCTCTGTTCTTTCTGGGTTGTCTCTTTGGATACTGTGGCGAGTGGGCGTATGCCGTGTTCGCGTTTGCCGCATTGGGTACGTTGGCTTCCTTTTTTGTCTACAATGTGTTTGGCAGTGTAGAGGCTGGACATAAGATCTTCATGGGTGACAGTGGCAGCCAGACCATTGGCCTGATTCTTGGATTGTTGGCGGTCCGTTTCTGCATGTATGACAATGATGACATCGATGGCATGCCATGCAACCCGATTTTGGTAGTGTTTTCCTTACTCATGGTGCCTTGTTTTGATGTCATCCGAGTAATGATCGGTCGTATCCAGCATCATCGCAATCCTTTTATGCCTGACAAGACACATATTCATCATAAGTTCTTGGCTTTGGGGATGAGTCATCGAATGGCTATGGTTAGCATACTTTCTGTTTCCTCATTCTTCATCCTTTTTAATTTGAGCTTGGCGCAGGTCATTAATGTCAATGTGATCGTCTTGGTCGATGTAGTGTTATGGTCGCTGATGCACATATGGCTTTCTTATGTCATTCGTAAACGTAAAGGTCACGGCAATGAGCGATTGTTGGGTGATCGAGATGATGAGGAGCTGTAACAGAATGAGTAAGTAAAGCTACGTTGAGAACAATGTGACGGGCTGATGCCGGCAAGAGAGCGGGAGTTATGTCAGGATATAGGATGCGTGAGGATATAGATATATGATAAGGCGTGACGGGTGTGTATGATATCACCCAATGGCCATCTGCCTTTCCTACTACATTAATGGTATATTCCTGTATCGTCGTCACGATGACTATGTGCGTTGTAAGTAGCCAGTCGTATGATTGGGGGTGATGGCATGCCCGATCATTTTTTAGGCTTAGACTTCTCCTCCGGTCGTCACCGATCTCCTTCGTCAGTTCTTTATGGCCGGAGGAGTGACCGGCGTCATTTATATCTCATCCATTTGATCATCTCGCTGAGCGACGGCTTCTTGCCGTACATCAGTATGCCCACTCGATAGATCTTGCCCGCCATCCATATTAGGGCGAAGGCGGAGGCATAGAGCACGACGAGTGACAGCATGGTCTGCCATATGGGAGCACCGAGGGGTAGTCGTACCATCGACACTGTGGGTGAGGTGAAGGGTATGAACGAGCACCATACGGCCAGGGGACCGTCAGGGTTGTTGGCACTGTAGATGGCGGCATAGAGGGCGAAGACCATGACGATGACGATGGGGGTCATGAACTGCTGTGAGTCTTCCGACTGGTTCACCGAGGCGCCAATGGCTGCGAAGATGGCTGCGTAGAGGAGGTAGCCACCGATGAAGTTGAGTACGAACATCAGGCCGAGCATGGGCAGGTTGAGGCTAGAGAGGGCCATCAGGATACCGGAGAGGTCGCTCGTGTCGGTGGGGGGTGTCGCTGTCATGCCGGCAGCCACCATCTCGGGATTCGATATGCCGACGGCAATGCCGGACATGCTCAGGATCACGGCGATCAAGACGCCCCAGATGGCGAGCTGTACGATGCCGACAATGCCGATGCCGATGATCTTGCCTATCATGAGCTGGAACGGACGGACCGATGACACCATCAACTCTACGATGCGGTTGGTCTTCTCTTCCATGACGCTCTGCATCACCATTCCACCGTAGGACATCACGAACATATAGATAAGGAACGTAAGTACCATGCCGGCAATAATCGCCAGATCGGCACTCGAGGCCTGCTCAGTGCCGTCATTGCTCCACTTGATGGTCTTGATATCGTAGCTCTTGTCGAAGTCGTCAATGATCTTGGTGAGCTGTGGGATGTTGTATTTCACGAGCTTGTCGTGGCGTATCTGTTCGTCAAGGGTATTGCTGACGAGGCGCGAGAGGCCCTTGGGCACCTCCTTGCGCGAATAGATCGTGGCGGCATCGGGATGTTCGAGCAGGTCGCTCTTGATCTCTATCACGGCGGTGAAGGTAGTGGTGTCCGACTTGAACTCTTTCCGCATGGCCGTCACGGGGATGAAACGGTACGACTCGTCGTTCTTGAACAGACGGGCATATTTACCCGTGTGGTCTATCACGGCCACCTGTTTCTGCTCACCGCTCTTGATGGTCGACAGCAGCAGGGGTACGAAGATCAGACCGGCAAAGATGAAGGGCATGAGCAGGGTGAGCAGGATGAATGATTTCTTGCTCACGCGGTTGACGAACTCACGTTGTATGATGATGAAGGTCTTGTTCATGATGGATTCTGATTTTTGTTGTTCATGGTGGTTCATTCGGCTATGTCGTTGCCACCGACGGTCTTGATGAAGATCTCGTTCATCGATGGCAGGCACTCGGCGAACGAGGTAATCTCGTTATGGGCCGCCACCTCACTGAGTAGCTGGGCATTGCTGATGCTGCCTTGTTTGCGCACGGTGTAGATGGTCTCGCCGCCTTTATGCTCCGACGAGATTATTTCCATCGCGTCAGAGGGTACGAGCTGTTGGCTGGCCGGCAGTCCGAGACGGTAGGTGTCGGTCTTGAAGCGGGCGCGCACCTCGTTGACATTGCCTTGCAGCACTACTTCCGAGTGGTTGATCAGGGCGATATTGTCGCAGATCTCCTCCACCGATGCCATGTTGTGGGTGGAGAAGATGATGGTGTGGCCTTCGTTCTTCAGTTCCAGGATCTCTTGCTTTAGCAGTTCGGCGTTGAGCGGGTCGAAGCCGGAGAAAGGCTCGTCGAAGATCAGTAGCTGCGGTCGGTGTAGTACGGTGATCACGAACTGCACCTTCTGCTGCATGCCCTTGGATAGCTCTTCAAGCTTCTTGTTCCACCACGGCATGATGCCGAATTTCTCGAACCATTGTTTCAGCCTTTTCTCGGCTTCTCCTTTGTCGAGTCCTTTTAGTCGTGCCAGATAGATGGCTTGTTCACCCACGCGCATCTTCTTGTACAGACCGCGCTCCTCGGGCAGATAGCCAATGTTGTAGATGTCGTCTGCCGACAGCAGATGACCGTCGAAGGTGACACTGCCCGAGTCGGGTAGGGTTATGTGATTGATGATTCTGATCAGGGTCGTCTTTCCGGCACCGTTCGGGCCAAGTAGTCCGAACACCTTGCCTTTCGGCACGCGGATGCTCACACCATTGAGGGCGGTATGGTTGGCATAGCGTTTTATGACATCGTGTGTCTCGAGGAAGATATTTTCCATATGGTTTTAAGGATATGTTATATAGCTACAAATTTAAGGCTTATCTAAGGTAATTCAAAATTTATTTTGGAAAAAGGTGTGAAGAAGTTATGATAATGAAGTTAATGGCCTCTTCTGGGACTCTGGATAGGAGGAAGTCGATGCCTCCCATCTCAGAGTTGGGGATATGTCAGAAGCCGTTTTGATGCTTATGTGGCAGAATGCTTTGTATGGTCGTTCGTGAACTAGTTCTCTTACATCCGTTAGTCTTGTCTCATCTGTCGGTCTCCTGTTGAGTGCCACATTCCCGGTATTCACAAGCTATGACCTTAGCTGAAGAGGACGGAGTGGGATTTGCCCTCTTTTGGTAAGCCCCCCTGTCGCTCTAAGTCAAGGGCGGCGGGGATCACTGTGTACTCGGGTGGGAAAAGATTTATTTCTTCAAGAATTCCCTGATTCTTTCCTCGGGAATACCGAAGTTGAAATTATCTGTAGTTCCTAATTTCGCAAAGTTGACGGCTACTAGGTTGCCATATTCGTCAATGACAGGACTGCCGCTTGAACCTTGTAAGGTTGGGATACTGTAGAGCAAGCGTTGACCATCGGGTAACTGTGTTACTTTTCCACTGGTCATCTGCACCTTGATGCCTTGTTTCGTATTGGCAAGGATCAGGCCGGCATTGTAGCCAATCATATACAATTGTTGGTCGATTTTCAGCTTGTCGTCTTCCTCATTAGAAAACAGTGCCGCTAACTTTTCCATGAAGGCCCCGTCGCTATTGTCTCCCTTTAGTTTAAAGATGTGGGAATCTTCAGGAGTTTTCTTGTTTTTCAGTTGAATGAGTGCAAGGTCTATGTCTTCCTTGTCCGATGTACGTACCACCACACAGGGGTTTTTCTCGAGGAAGTCGTTTTCCGAGGTGATATAGGTGTCGTTATAAGCAATGCCCAGTTCTGATATGATCCTGATTTTTATCCCTTCAGGATCAATATTGGCATTAAGTCCATCTTTTGATTTTTCCAAGGCGGCATATTGCTGGCCAAGTTGCTCCTGTTGTTCGTTTATCTCGGCGAGTTGAACTTCATCTGTATGTATGAAACCATCGTAGTCATAATAAGTGCACTCGCTTTTTTGGTTCTCCAGTTGATCATATTGTTGTGATAGTTCGGCCATTCTCTCAGAGTAGAGCAGCTCAAGTGTCTTGATTAATCTAATCATGCTTCTCCTGACAGTGACGGCGTCAACATTAGGCTGGGCAACATGCCGGTTGGTCATGAGGGTGCCCTCTTTATCTATGAAGAAGGCAGTGCCAGTGATGATGTTACGATCCTTCTTTGCTTCCTCAACGTCAGGTGTCAGTCCTGTAAGGGTTCCGTTCTCATCGAGTCCTTTGAAGTAAAGGGATTCACCATTGGGCAATTCTATCTCGTAGTAGAATTCGTTTAGGACTACTACCACACCTGATGCTGTCTCATTAAACAGCTCTTCTGCTGATTTCTTATTGTGACATCCTGTAAGCAGGAGTAGGATAAGGATGAGGGTAAATAGTTTCTTCATGTTTCGATATTTTGGTTTTTACAACTAACTTTCAACGATACGCATTGAAAGTATTACAACGTGTTGGCAGCAAAGTTAACGAATTTATTACTATTTTGGGAATTGTCATTAATAAAATGTTTCATTTTTAAATTGAAATTCTTTGTGTTATTATGTTTTTCAACTGTATGTTCATTATAGGTTGGGGTATCTCATATCTTCAGATGGTGTAGGGAACCTCCATGGGGTGTCCACTTATGCACCTTATATATTATAAGGTATATGACAGTGTATGCTATGAAATCAGGATATGCCTGATGCGTTCTAACATCGTTCCGCACTACTTTCCGTACCGGCATTTCCCCATTCCTTTCGATTCAGCTGAAGAGAGCGAGGTTGGATACGGCATCGATGATGGAGGACACGGCGTCACCCCATGAGATCCGGGCATGAAAGAAGGTCCTGATACATTGGAATGTCAGGACGACCGATATCACGATGAACGCTACGGCTATGGCTAGCATCATCCATGAGGGATGGAGGGCCACCGTCATGGTCGACGTACTGATGAGCAGGTGTTCGATGCCGGCAGCAATGTGGGCGCCTCTCAGGTCCTGCTTGTTGAATATTTCCATACGTATCTTTCTGAGACCTGGTATCAACACATCCGCTTTACTCAATATCACTATAGGAGCAAGGATGAACAGGATACAGGCAATGATAAATAAGGATATTCTCATAGGTTGCTGATAATTTCTTCTGTAAAGATAGTCTTTTCGTGCTAAAGAGTCGATGATATGACTTTTAAGTTATGATAATAAATGGTTTTGTTTGCTGTCTGTATGATTCGTCCTGTGGCAATTCCTCCGATAGGGTGTACATGCCTCTTGCCGACATTCCGTTCGTCATTTCGTCCCGACGCATCCTGCCATGCCTTCGACCATGTTGGTATATGGACCATCCGACAATAGAGCGAGATCTTTTAGCTCTTTAATGGACTTCTTGGGATCTGGGTCTCTGTCGTTATGTCTCCCCATTTCTGCAAAATACCTTTTCTGGAAGTTCGTAAAGGCCTGAAAACCACAAAAATATGGTTATATAATGTAAAAATATGCATATTTCGGAAATTCAGGACATTAAAAACGAATTCTGAGAGTTCACTGTAGAAAAAGTTTTTCCTATATTTGTAGCTATTATATTTTTATTGATGTGACAATTATGAAGGATGTTAACCGTTTTATTCTTTCTGCCGTCATTTTAATGACGGTGTTGCAAGCGTCCGCCGCAGATAGGGAGGTTGCCATTTCCTTTGGCAATATGGATCGGTGGACGATACGCAAGATACATGAGTCTGCCGTCATTGGAGGGCAGACGAAGACGCTTTATGAGATAGGTCCCAATCGCACGCTAGTGGGTAATAATGCTTACACCAACGGCGGAGGCTCGCCCTGGGGCACGTCGAATGTGATGGCCAAGGTGATGGGAGTGGTAAAGACCAACAACTCGGTCTATCGCGACAGGCACGGTAGTGGTTATTGTGCTAAGTTGACGACACACATTGAGAATGTGAAGGTATTGGGACTGATGAACATGCACGTGTTGGCTGCCGGATCAATTTTCCTCGGCGATATGAGGGAACCCATCACGGGCACTAAGGATGGTCCCAAGGCCATGAACAATGGCATTGCCTTCACGGGGAGGCCTAAGGCCCTGCGTTACGACTACAAGGTGAGTGTGGCCGGAACGCCCAACCGTATCAAGCAGAACGGATTTAGTAAGGGTTCTACGGTGGCGGGAAAGGATTATGCCATTACCGTCTTCTATCTGCAGAAGCGCTACGAGGATGCCAAAGGCAACATCACGGCGAAACGGGTCGGTACGATGGTCGTCAAGTATGGCAAGAGCACCGGCGGATGGGTGGACAATGCCACTTATGAGATTCTATACGGCGACATCCGCAATACACCCGGCTATGACGCCGCGACTATGGGATTGCGCTCTTCGGACTATGCACGCAACAGTAAGGGGAAGAGTGTGCCCATCGTGGAAACTGGATGGGCTGGCAAGGATGAGACGCCCACCCATATGATCCTGCAGTTCTCGTCAAGTCATGGAGGTGCCTACATTGGCTCACCCGGCAACACGCTGTGGATCGACAATGTGCGACTGGTTTATTGACATTTAAAAAAGAAGACTACCGATGAGAATGATGCTACTTACAATGCTGCTTACCTTGGGTCTCTCCGGAGCAAGGGCGCAACAGATGGTCAACGACTCCCTAGCCGTTGACGGCTCTCTTCGCGATGGTTGCCGGGAGCGCGTCGACACGGTGAGAGGGAAGAGGAGGGGACTTGTCAATCGCATCATTGACTATTTTGCCGATTCCAATAAGGAGAAACCGGATAAGAAGTTCGATTTCAGTATCATAGGTGGTCCTCACTATAGCACGGATACGAAGCTGGGACTGGGTATTGTCGCCACTGGACTCTATCGCACCGATCATGCTGACTCGCTGCTGCCTCGGTCCAACGTGGCATTGTATGGTGATGTCACGACGGCCAGCTATTATAAGGTAGGTATCCGTGGCAACCACATCTTTCCGCACGACCGTTGCCGTATGGTCTACGACGTGTCGTTCGACTCGTTCAGGAGCGACTTTTGGGGCATCGGCTTCGAGATGGGCGACAATGATGCCAACAGGTCAAGGATGGATCGTTGTCAGGTCAATGCTGAGGTCGACCTGCTGTGGAGGGTCGCTCCTCGGCTCTATGTCGGACCGGCCCTCGTCTACGACTTTGCCTATGCTGGCAATGTCGAGCGGCCTGAGCTGCTCAACGGTATGGATCGGCGCACTTGGAACATTGGTGCGGGCTTGTCACTCGTTTACGACTCGCGTGATGTGATCACCAATCCTCACAAGGGTGTCTATGTCAATCTCTCGCAGTATTTCCGGCCCGCGTTCCTTGGCAATGACTATGCGTTCACCACCACCGACTTGCATGCCAGTGCCTATACGCGCGTGTGGAGGGGTGCCATCCTCGCGGGCGACGTGAGGGGCACGCTCAACTTCGGCAATCCCTCCTGGGGTATGATGGCCTTGCTTGGCAGCTCCTATTCCATGCGTGGATATTACGAGGGACGCTATCGCGACAAGCACAAGATCGAGGCGCAGGTGGAGTTGCGGCAACATCTTTGGGGACGCAACAGTATGGTGGCATGGGCCGGCGCCGGCACGGTATTCAATAAGTTTAGTGCCCTGCGTACCGACCGTCTGTTGCCCAATTTCGGCATTGGCTACCGCTGGGAGTTCAAGAAGGATGTCAACATACGTCTCGACTATGGTTTCGGAAAGAGCGGCCAGTCGGGATTCATCTTCAACATCAATGAAGCGTTTTGACCTGCCGTGTGGTAGCAGGTGATGTGTCTTTGGAGGATGACGGCGCTCGGCTGCTCCTCCGTATTTTTATAATGATAAGCTGACTGTATTCATAGTATGGGTAAGACAACCGATTTCATACGTCGCTGTGCCTCGCCGCGCAGCATCTTCTGGATTACGCTTGTCGTACTCCTCATACCCAATGTGGCTCTATGCTTCACCGAGCGTATGGGGGTACTGGCCAATATCACCAATGTCGTGCTGCCTGGTGCGGTAGTATGGCTGTTGTTGGCGATGGGCCGGCGACCCGGCAGGACCGCCTTGCTGCTCATCCCGTTGATGATCCTGGCGGCCTTCCAGCTTGTGCTGCTCTATCTCTTCGGCCATTCGATCATTGCCGTTGATATGTTCCTCAATTTGGTGACGACCAATGTGGGGGAGGCCACGGAGCTGCTCGGCAATCTCCTACCTGCCATTATCCTCGTGGTGGTGGTCTACCTGCCAGTCATCACCTTGGCTGTCCTGTCACTTAGAAGCGGTGTCGTCCTCGACCGCTCCTTCCTGCAGCGTCAGCGTCGTTGTGCGCTCGCCGCACTTGCCGTAGGTGTGGTCTGCCTGGCAGGCAGCTATCTTTCCCGCCGCGACTATAGTGCCCGGCTCCATCTCTATCCTGTCAATGTGTTCTACAACATCGTCTTGGCCATCGATCGTTCCCATGCCACGGCGGACTATCCGCGGACCTCGGCGGGCTTCACTTTCCATGCCCGTCCGTCCCATGTCAATGGGACGCGCGAGGTCTATGTGCTGGTCATCGGTGAGACGGCGCGCGCCTACAGCTTTGGCCTTTATGGTTATGGGCGCGACACGACGCCTCTGCTCGCACGCACCGGTGGCCTTGTCGTGTTCAAGGATGCCGTCACCCAGTCCAACACCACTCATAAGAGCGTACCGATGCTCCTGTCGGCAGCCTCTGCCGAGGACTATGATGTCATCTATCGTGAGAAAGGGATCATCACGGCGTTCAGGGAGGCGGGCTTTCACACTACGTTCGTCTCCAATCAGCGCCCCAACCATTCGTTCATCGATATCTTTGGCAAGGAGGCCGACGACTGGAGGTTCATCAGGAAGCAGGTCAATGTGTACGATGATGAGATGCTTACGATCGTCCGCGACGTGCTTGGCAGGAAGCGTCCGAAGGAGCTGATCGTACTCCATATGTATGGCTCCCATTTCAACTATCGTGAGCGCTATCGGCCCGGTGACGCCGTGTTCCGGCCCGATACGGCTAGTGAGGCCCGGACCTCCAACCGTGAGCAACTGCTGAATGCCTACGACAATAGCATCCGCACTACCGACCGTTTCCTCAGCCGACTCATACGCGAGCTCGATGTCAGTGGGGTAGCCTCGGCCATGCTCTACACCTCCGATCATGGTGAGAATATCTTCGATGATGATCGTAAGCTGTTCCTCCATGCCTCGCCCATACCGTCTTATTATGAGCTCCACGTGCCTCTGCTTGTCTGGATGTCGCCGTCCTATGAGCAGCTATGTCCTGCCGAGGCCGCCGCACTCCGTGCCAATAGTCGTAAGAGCGTGGCCACCAGCGCGTCGGTGTTCCACACCCTCCTTTCCTTGGCAGGTATCGCGACGCCCTTGCGTGTCGACAGTCTCTCAGTGGCAAGCAGTAGCTATAAGTGTGGCGAACGCCATTATCTTAACGACCACAATCTGCCTGTCCCTCTCAAGAAGATCATGAGAGGCGAGGAGGATTTCGCCATGTTCCGGAAGATGGGCCTGAGGTATTGATAATCTCCGATGTTTCCTCGAGCGGTGGGGAAGAGATAAGTCCACTATTTTCAAGCATATAAAGGACATTTTTTAGTCGGTGAGTGAAGGAAGACAGGGTTGTTGCAAAAAATGCAACAACCATACAATATGGCGTTATTGAAGGAAAGACACAAACCCACAAAACGAGCGACAGGGATGTCCCGCATCTCTCTTATCGTTTGTCAGCTGCTTGTTTTATACAGGACGGCCGCAACAGGTCCCTTGAATGGGTCGCTTGCCACGGTCGTTTTTGCGTGGTATGGCGAGCATCTCTGTCTCTTTTTGCGTGATCCAGGGAGTTCTATTTGTTGCTTCGTCTGATCTTTTCGTGATAGAAATAATTGATGACAATAGGATGTCCTTTTTCCGAACGGCCAAATGGGAGATCATTTATCCTGTAAGGCAGATCGTTCTGTTTCGTATAGAGGGCGATGTCAGCTTCCAGCGATTTCCAATAATCGGGCCGTTTGCGGTTATATATTTCTTCGTATAGTGGAAGGAGTGCAGGATGTTTCTCGCGGATATAGTTCATTACGGTTGCTTTGAACTGTCCTCGCAGATTGAGGTTCTCAAGCCAGATCAGGTCGGTGTAGGACCTTACCTCATGAATGATGGCTTTAATGTCTGTAATCTCTGGAAAAATGGGCGAGACAAAGCATACGGTTCTGAGTCCGGCCTCATAGGCAGTTTTCATGGCGTCGAGCCTGCGCTGGATGCTTACGGCCTTGTCCATGTCGGCACGAAACTGTTCGTCTAGGGTGTTCACCGACCAGGATAGGGTCACTTTAGGAAAGGTCTTCAGCAGGTCGAGATCGCGCAGTACTAGGTCCGACTTGGTGCAGATCATGATTTCTGCATTGCTTCCCTGAAGCTCTTTCAGTATCTCTCGTGTGCGTCGAAATTTCTCTTCGTATGGATTGTAGCCGTCCGTCACGGAACCGATGACAATACGCTGACCGTCATATTGATTCCGACGGGCAATCGGTCTCCAGTGTTTCACGTCAAGAAATTCTCCCCAAGGCTCTTTGTGACCGGTAAAGCGTTTCATGAATGAGGCATAACAATATTCGCAGGCATGAGGACAGCCCACGTATGGATTGACAGAATAACCACCGACAGGCAGTGAGGATTTTGTCATGATACTGTGTACGTTAATTTCATTGATGATAATGTCATCCATTGTCAGGGTTTCTTTTAATGCTGTTCGATGTTCTTTTTATCGCCACGGCTGGATGGGTAATTCTTATTGACAGGCTTCTGCTCATAGTTCTAAGGTCTCACCGTCCTCAGGTATCAGCAGCCGTTTCATGTCTGCTTTGTGGTGCAGAGCCTCGTTGCGCAGGATGGAACGGCTGGTCTGGCCATGGTCGGTAGCATCCATGTGTACGGCGATGAGCCGAGTCTGTTCGGGAAGTGTGTCAAGCATGGTCATGACTTCTTGTTCGTCGGGAATGGCCGGACCGTCGTGTTGTGAGAGCTGGGGGAATATGGCGCCGCCGCAGTTCACGACGATGTAGTCGGGACAGTAGGTCTCTGCCTCCTGTCGTGTGTGCGCGTCCCATCTGCAGTCTCCCATAATGTAGACTGTAGGGCAGCCTACCGAAGTGAGCATATACCCGGACACAGGCCCCATCGCCAGTCCGGTCTGTCCGTAGCCGTGGACTCCTGTCGTCCGATGGATTGTCAGGTTGTCCAAGGTCCTGCTCTTGTCAATGGCTTCCACGTTCGTGAAGCCGTCTTGCATGATGGTGTCCTTGTCTTGTGGCTGGGTAAAGAAAGAAATGTCTTTGGGTAGAATATGTTTGACGGTAGGATCGTAGTGGTCTATATGATTATGTGTCAGCAGCACAAGATCCAGGTCTTCGACGATTTCCTTTATCGGCATGGTGAGATGTACCCTTGGTGTGTTGTATACCCCGAGGGCCGACTGCAGTGTGCCTTTTTCTGCTAGCATGGGATCGACAAGGATCTTTTTCCCCGCGTAATGCAGCGTCAAGGTGGCATTACGTATTAATCTTACGATGGTTTTCTTCTTCATAATTATATGATGTTTGATGTCGTCTGCAAAGTTCGGCAAAAATGGTCGGACCGATTATGCCCGAATAATGGGGAAATATGCCTTTTTGATAAATAAATATTCTATCTTTGCATAAAAATCGAGCCAATGAGAGAGGTAGTCAATCCGGAGAGACTGGTGTGGGTTCCGTTCAGTAAGACGGAATGCAATGTCGATTTCTATATCAATACAGGTACTGATACGGATATCCGTGGTGTGCTGACTGGGTATAAGGTGTTTAAGACCGATTTCTTTGAATTTTTCTTTTTCCGTAAGGCATCCGGGTATCTCATCCTGAATTTCAGGCGAATTGACTTGCAGGATGGAATGGTATTGCTCCTGTCACCCTACCAACAGCAGGAATGGCATGTGGACGAGGATGAGTTGGAATATTCGTTTCTCATTTTCCGTGAGGATTTCATGCGTACTTTTATCGCAGACAAGTACTTTGTCTATCGTTTGCATTATTATTATCAGACCGATACACCGCCCTACTTGTTGTCTGCGGATTTCTCCGAATACACGGATCTTCTTCACAGAATAAAGCAGGAGCTTATGCGGCCCGTTGCCGACAGCTATCACATCATTGTTTCAGTGCTTTATTATCTTCTGCTCATTGTCAACAGACATTATGCGGGTGCTTGGCATCTTCCTGAGGAGATACCCAAGAACAATTATGCCTTTCAATTCAAAGATTTATTGGAAAAGCATATATATAAGAAACAGCGGGTAGCAGAGTATGCCGAAATGCTTCGGATTAGCCGAGTGACGTTGAACAATGCGGTAAAGGCACAGTTTGGAGTATCGGCCAATCATTTGTTGAGGCAGCGGCTATTGGAAGCTCTGAAGAATGAGTTGCTGTTTTCCGGTCGTAATGTGAGTGAGTTGGCTGATGATTTCAGTTTCTCTGACCCCAGTCATCTGATGCGGTTCTTTAAGAAACAGACAGGTAAGACCTTTACACAGTACCTCACCGACTATAACAATGGAGTTTATGAGTAGTTGCTTATGTCCGTCGTTGGTTTTTCATATATATATACAGAACGGCCGCGACAGGTTCCTTGATAAGGTTCCTGCCACGGTCATGTTATGGACCAGGGTCTCTGACCTTAGATATGGACGTGTGATACCCTCTGTTATAGTTTTGTTGAGACGCTCCTCATTGCACCAGTAAGTTAGCAAAGTAAGATGACGGTGTCATTTTAGGTTGTCTTTGCTGTCCGTTCCAGTATTCATGCCTTGTCAGTCAAGCTCACTCGACTTATTGGCAACGTTGCTGGAATCCTCCTTCTGTGTAGAGGGTAGATTCATGGGTCAGGCATTATGTCCAAGAATGTTGTAGTTTTGGTAGAATGGTTTCATGCCGTTTCTTCTTTTATTGCAAGGATGTACGTTCGTGTGAAAAACTATGAGACATTTTCTTTTCCATTTTCATTCCTTCTTTCCTTGGGTATATGTAGGAATATTTGTCTCCCATCTGTCAACCAAGCTCGATAATGACCGGCTATTTATCGAATTGGCTGTATGTCAGCGAGTTGCCTTTATATAATAGGGACTCCTCCCTAAACAGGATGTCCTATCGGCGACAAAAAAGTGAAATCTCTAGATGGCAATTTCACCTCTTAATTAGCTATTAAAGGCTCAAGGGGTATTGTACCTTTACCGGTAGGGATGTCGATAAGAGAGTGGAAGGCATCAAGCAAGCCAAAGTGAAAGCTTACGGTAGAATGGTCAACTTGGGTTTAAGGTATTTTCCTTCTCCCATGTACGTATGGAGGACGATGGCGTGTTAGGATCGCATCGATGTTCATGCAGCTCTATTTTTCAAATGCGGGTTATTGGCATCTACATTATTTCGTATTCATCTCGCTATCCGTTTTCATTCAGCGATCATTCATCTTGCTCCGTTGGCAAGATCATTAGTACGATGTCGTCTTGGAGCCATCGAGCTGAGTGGGCACGTGTCCGATTCATTGGGTGAATGTACAAGATAACGATGATACACCCTTCTTCTTGTGTATGTGATCTTATAGGGTGGTATAGACAAGACGGCCGTCGATTCGCTCCGACTTCATGACCTCCATCTCACGCACCGTCATGCTGGCATCCTCCGACTTTATGTCAAGAGGCGTCTCCGTAGGCTGGCGTACGAGGGTGATGTGTGGCTGGAAGGGACCGTGATCATGGTCGATGCCTCGTTTGTCAAGGGCCTTCCGAAGTCGGAGTGCCAGTGCCTTCACCTTCTCCTTGCCCTGAATGCCCATCCAGAGTACGCGGCTCCTGCTGTTGAAGCAGTCGAGTTGTCCGGTCGTTATGACGAAAGGATCAAGCTTCACGGAGGCTACTGCCGCCTTGATGTCGTCGATCCTGTCTGTCTCACCGATAAAGGCCAGTGTCAGGTGGAGATTCTCCGGGCGGGTGAAGTTGCCCCTGACGCCCTGTTCCCTGAGTTCCTCCTGGGCATCCATGATCGAAGCCTTAAAGGCTTCCGTGAGGCGTATGGCTATGAATATTCTCATGGTTTTTGTTCTTTCTCTTGTCTAGGTAGGTTTGTAGAAGATGCCCTTTTATGGCTTGTCAGAAGCTTTATATGGGCTATCTTCGGATATGTTCCCGGAAGGCAACTGATAAATGCTAGGTTGCCGATGGCAGTGGTCGGGTTATGTCCTACCCTTGATGGAGGGATCATGACCGGATGCTGTTCGAGTCTATATGGCAGGGTTGTGCCCGTTTTCTTTCTCTTTTTCCCGCGGAAGACGGCC
>OGQM01001216.1_pt1 | contig 18649 bp, 20 predicted proteins | sample 1553191 | NCBI WGS metagenome assembly OGQM01 (sample SAMEA2579954, study PRJEB22360) | human gut metagenome | biome: human gut; feature: human-associated habitat; material: faeces | place: Denmark | collected 2008/2010 | reverse complement strand
GCCGTCGGTGGGCCGGCCCCCTCCCGGCGTTGAATCCGAACCATCCGAGCCAGAGGAAAGCGGTGCCGATGAATACGAACGGAATGTTGTGGGGAGTGAAGGGCTTGCCCGGACGGTAGTCCTTACGCCGGCCTACGAGCAGTGCCATGATGAAGGCAGACACTCCGGCATTGATATGCACCACCGTGCCGCCGGCAAAGTCGATGGCTCCCATGTCCATCAGGAAGCCGCCGCCCCATACCCAGTGAGCCACAGGCAGATAGACGAGGATGCTCCACAGAACCGTGAAGAGGAGGAATCCTGAGAATTTCACGCGCTCGGCAAAGGCACCCAGGATGAGCGCCGGCGTGATGATGGCAAACATACACTGGAACATGACGAAGATCAGTTCGGGTATGCCGCCTGTGGTGAGGGTGTCGAGCGTGATGCCCTTGAGCATCACTTTGTCAAAACCGCCAATGCCGTATTTGAACAGATTGCCCTGAAAACCGGAACCGAAAACAAGACTGTAGCCGAAGATCACCCAGATAAGGCTTACCACAATAACGATGGTAAGGCTTTGCATGATCACGCTAAGCATGTTCTTCCGGCGTACCAGACCTCCATAGAATAAGGCGATGCCGGGAATGGTCATCAACAGTACCAAGATGGTGGCAACGATCATCCAAGCCGTGTTTCCAGAATTGAGGGATATTATTGCTGGCGTCATAATATATTTGCTTTTAATGATTTTTTCTACTCGTTCTCTCTTGCGTTTTCTATTTCTCGTGCTCGGCATTATAGAGCGCGATGTCGCCTCTCTCACCGGTACGGATGCGTATGGCATCTTCGACGGGGATCACAAAGATGCGTCCGTCACCAATCTCGCCGGTGTAGGCGGCTTTCATGACAGCCTGGATGGTCTTCTCTACGTTGATCTCCCGTACGATGATGGAGATAAGGATGCGTTCGATAGAACTTGTGTCGTAAGCCACTCCACGATAAATGCGGGCCTCACGGGTCTTCCCGACGCCTCTCACTTCATAATACGAGAACCATTCAATGTCAGCCTCGAGCAAGGCCTCCTTGACATCATCGAATCGGGTCCTTCGGATAATTGCCTCAATTTTTTTCATAATGATGTGGTTTATGTGTTAATCTGTATATCTGAAAAATATTCAGTTGTTTACGTTTGCGCTTTGATGATGGGAGTGTCCGATCTGAAGGATATCCGGGTAGGAGCATCCTTTCGGACAGCTACAGGCTCACTGCTGGTTCCCGACAGGCCCCGAATAGGCTTCAAGTGACGACCGGCTTCCATCATTGCCGGAAGGAGAGGCGGCATTATCAGGATGATAGTTTAATAAGATGTTTATCATATACTATATAATATTGTCTTTTTGGTGTTTAAGTGGTGAATATTGTGACGTTTTGTCATCTTTGTGTGCAAAATTATAGAAAATAGGAATTAAAATATAATTATAGGCTGACTTTTTGTATTTATTTTCCCGCACGCTTACAGTTGTTAACCTATATATCCAAGAAAGTGATATATTGTTATGATAATAAGGTTATATGCTTATATATTGTCACGTATTAAAACTGCTAGATGTCTAAAAGATTTTGAATCGGGCAATATGTAATACAAAAAGTCATAATATCCCTGTAAATGATGACTTCTTGAGGGAATTATCCTATATAAGGATGCCACTTTCAGTGAAACGGGTACACACCTCCGAGTTATCGTTACAGACCTTTTGTCTGTTCTCCGCTATCTTTGCATAAGGATTAAAAACAGAAGAATTATGAATAGAAGAAATTTTCTGAAACGGGCTTCCGGCTGTGCTTTGGTTGCAGTCGGAGCAATGACGGTCATGGGACGGATCTTTGCCGGACCGATGTCTGTCAAGGAGGGTAAGACTGATAAGCTCTCGGATAATCTTGGACAAGGAAAAGATATGGAACGCCGCAATCTGGGTGGGATGAATGTGTCTGCTATCGGTTTGGGGTGTCTGCCGATGGTAGGCTATTACGGTGGCAGATATGACAGGAAAGATATGATTGCCCTCATCCGGCGGGCATACGATCAGGGAGTTACACTGTTTGATACAGCGGAGGTGTACGGACCTTATACCAGTGAGGAGTGGGTGGGCGAAGCTGTCGCACCGTTCCGTAACAAGGTCAAGATTGAGACGAAATTCGGTTTCGGTGTGGAAGAAGGTCAACCGACAGCTTTGAATAGCCGGCCTGACCATATCCGGCGGGCTGTGGAAGGCTCATTGCGTCGGTTGCGCACGGACCACATTGATCTGCTTTACCAGCATCGTGTGGATCCGAATGTGCCCATGGAAGATGTGGCTGGTGTGGTAAGGGACCTGATGCAGGAAGGCAAGGTATTGCATTGGGGATTGTCTGAGGCAAGTGCCCGTTCCATACGTCGTGCGCATGCCGTATGCCCGCTTTCGGCGGTACAGAGCGAATATGCCATCTGGTGGCGTGAGCCGGAGACAAAGATCTTTCCCACCCTTCAAGAACTGGGTATCGGTTTTGTGCCTTATTGCCCACTCGGACGAGCGTTCCTGACGGGAACGATCAACGCGGGCAGTCGTTTCCAGAAGGGAGACAGACGGTATAACTTGCCACAGTTCCAGCCGGAAGCGTTGAAACACAATATGCCGTTGGTCTATCTCGTCGAGGAATGGGCGAGACGAAAGGGGGTGACCCCGGCACAGTTTGCTTTAATATGGATGCTCTCGCGTAAGTCTTGGATCGTGCCTATTCCCGGTACGACTAATCCTACTCATCTGGATGACTTTCTCGGTGCCGCCACTGTACGGCTGACTCCCTACGAGATGGAGGAGTTCGATGCTGCTTATGCCAAGATCGATCTGATGGGACATCGTGCCGACCCGTTCACGGAAAGTCAGATAGACAAGTGATGATATGGCGGCATAAGGATGGATATGTCGATATGTTTCTGTGGAAGAATGCTGAAAGCCTGTTTGTCAAGAGTGCAGTCCCTGACAGTATGCCGACGGAGTGATGCCCTCCTGTTTCTTGAACATGCGGCTGAAGTGCTGGGGATATTCGAAGCCGAGCTTGTCGGATACTTGTGACACGGTCTCACCGGCAGCCAGTCCGTTCTTGGCGAGGCGGATAACGAACCGACGGATGTGATTGCTGGCCGTGTCACCGGTGGTCTTCTTGATGACGTCGCCGAAATAGTTGGGTGACAGGCATAGCTGATCGGCACAATACTGCACGGTGGGCAGACCGAGGGTGAGCTGCAGCTTGTCGTCGAAATAATCACGAAGCAGACGGTCGAAACGGACAAGGATGTCGGAGTTCTCGATCTTGCGGGTCAGGAACTGGCGGTTGTAGAACCGTTGGCAGAAGTTGAGCATCAGTTCGATATAGCCTACGAGGATGGCGTTCTGGAGCCCGTCCGGCTTCTTGTAGAGCTCGTCCTCTATCTGGCGCATGAGGGAGACGAGCATGTCGTGCTCCTCATCCGTCATGTGCAGGGCCTCATTGACGTGGTAGTCGAAGAATGTATATTCCTTGATGCGCTTCTCAAGGGGAAATCCATGCAGCAGGTCGGGATGGAACAGGAGTGCCCAGCCTGTAATGGCCACCCGCTCGCCATTATCCTCCTTGCCGCCCACCTGTCCGGGGGCCACGCACAGCAGCGTACCCTTGTTGTAGTCGTATTTGCCGCAGCCATAGTCCAGGTCCACGTCGGCGTCGTCGCGGAGGAACAGTCCGTACACGCTGTAGTCGTTCAGGCTGTGACGTATGGGGGATACCTCGGCATAGTCGATGACGCTGACCAACGGGTGTTGGTCGGTGTGTCCGAGATAGCGACCGTAGTCACTGACGTTCCTTACTTTCAGTATCTTGCTCATCATTCTTTCCATTAAACAGATACAAAGATAAGGCATTTAGCGTACAATGAATCATGTCGATGGGTAAATTCCGTAAAATGGGTAGGGTTTGCCGACTTATGGTTACAGGGCACTTCATCATCGTGATGTAATTTTGCATCAGATAATCAACAGGAAAATAATGGAACAGGAAACAGGATCATTTGAAGATTTGTGCATGGATGAGGCGGTGTGCTTCATTGCGGACCGCCACCATGTCACGCCACGACAACTCTTGCGTAATTTCCTTTCCGGCGAGATGGTTCCAAGAGTTGAAGGCCCGGTGAGGACGGTCATATCCTTGGAGCCAAACGAAAGGGAGATACTGAAAGGATTGGTTGAGGCCATGCATGATGAAAGAGGATAGAAAGACAAGATCATGAAGAAGAATATAGGAAATGTATTGGCGTTGTATCCCACGCCCGCAGTGGTCGTAGGTACGGCGGTCAGTTAGGTAAGGGCTTATAAATCATTATTGGAAACATGAGAAAGATAATAAGCATGATTGCCTTCGTGCTGGCAGGTTGCTTGTCCACGATGGCACAGACAACAGACGACATGAACAGAATGGAAGAATGCAGACAGAACTATCGCACGTTGTTCGGCGGCGAGGCCCTGACAGGGCAGGGTACGGATCCTGAGATGATGGACATCCTGCAGAAGTTCATCTTCGGTGAGGTGTTCCGGACGGGCAACCTGACCGTGCGGCAACGCGAGATGATCACGTGCATCACCCTTGCCACCCTGCAGACGCTTCCGCAACTGAGGGCCCACGCCGGGGCAGCGCTCAATGTGGGAGTTACTCCCGAAGAGCTGCGTGAGGTGATGTACCTCACCGCTCCGTTCATTGGCTTTCCAAAGATGCTGAATGCCGTGGCCACGGTGAATGAGGTATTTAAGGAACGGGGCATCTCCCTGCCGTTGGACAGACAGGGAACGGTGACGGAGGAGACGCGTCATGCGACGGGCAAGGCCATTCAGGACAAGCTCTATCCCGGCGGCATCGCCTCGGCGATGAAGGGATTGCCCGCCGATATGGGCAAGGACGTGGAGCAGTTTCTTACCGACTGTTTCTTCGGAGACATTTACAGTCGCGGGGCCCTGGACTTGCCGACACGTGAATTGCTGGGCTACTGTATGCTGACGGCTATGGAGGCGGAGAGCCAGCTCCATTCGCACTATCACGGCAACATCAATGCCCGTCGCACACCCCCCCGGAGCCGCTGCCGCCTGCCGTCATCCAGTGTCTGCCTTATATCGGCTTCCCGGCTGCCATCAAGGCGTTGCGCATCATCAAGGAAGAATACGCCAGGCGCGTTCCTGCTGAAGACAACCTGGTGCGCCTGTCCAAGATCACCGTTGACCCGGCGCGGCTGGAAGCCTACAATGCCTTCCTGAAAGAGGAGATCGAGGCGTCGATGCGGTTGGAGCCGGGCGTATTGACGCTCTATGCCACCGCCGAGAAGGACACGCCGAACAAGGTGACCATCCTGGAAATCTATGCCGACCGTGCGACCTACGAAAGTCATCTGAAAACGCCGCACTTCAAGAAGTACAAGCAGGGCACGCTCGCGATGGTGAAGGAATTGGAACTGGTGGACGTGAAGCCGCTGATACCGGGACTGAAAATCAAATAACCTTATTATAATAAACGGATTATGAACAAAATCATCATGACATTGGCGGCGGTAATGACCATGGGTCTTGCTGCCTGCGCCCAGGACAAGGGAGAAAGGAAGACGGAATCTGAGAACAAGCCGTTGGTTGTGTATTTCTCTGCTACGGGTACGACGGCCAGGGCTGCCCGGATGATAGTGGACGCTACGGGCGGCGTGCCGTGCGAGATCGTCCCGCAACAGGCCTACACCTCCAAGGACCTGGACTGGAACGACAGTCAGTCGCGCAGCTCGGTGGAGATGAACGATCCGCAGGCCCGTCCGGCGTTGAAGGCGACAAGGACGAGTGTCAGCGACTATGGGATCATCTTCATCGGTTATCCCATCTGGTGGAACCAGGCGCCACGCATCGTCAACACCTTCATTGAGAGCCATGACCTGAGAGGCAAGACGCTCGTGCCGTTTGCCACCTCCGGAGGAAGCGGGATTGGCAATAGCGTGAGCGAGTTGAGAAAGGCATATCCCGATCTGGAATGGCAGGACGGCAAGCTGTTGAACGGGACTAGCCGGAATTGTGTCCGGGAATGGGTCGATGAGGTAATGAAGAAATAGCAAGACCCCGTGACATGGGAATTTATCAGGTCGGCAGTGATGTCTCCGGCATACGGAGAACGTCGCTGCCGACGAGCATATGGACGGATAGCACATTTGTTGTCCTGATCGTCCCTGCCGTGTTCACCTCGTCCCGGGCGGCAAGGCTTATCTGGTCGTTGCATGAGATCTGCATTCTGATTGCAGGCATATCCTCAGGCAACAAAAGGGATGGGTTGATCAGTTTGTTTCGGGAATAGTATCTTTTCCTGAAAGTGTCATCATTAATTTCTTATAAATCCATCCGTAATCTAATCAGTTTTGTTACCTTTGTATTTAAGATTGAAAGACTATGAACATACCGCAGGATTTGATAAGGGAAGAGGCTCCCCAGGTGCAGAGCATGGTGCGCTACTGGTGGGACTTCATGGACCGTGAGGTGAGCTTCTGGAAGACGGAGGGGAATGCGGAAGTGCATTCCCAGGGGCATTGCGGCCGCGTGTTGCTGCTTGCCTTGAAGATAGGAGCGGCGCGGCAGTTGAAACTGCGCTCCATGATCGCCCTCTGTCATGCCAGTATCTTCCATGACACGCGCCGGAAGGACAACTATCTCGACGTGGGGCATGGCGACCGTGCCGCCGACTACTATCGTGACTTCTGCAAGGAGCATGGAATGAAGTATCTTCCCGAGGTATATGCCACGATCAAGTTTCACGACCGTGACGACAAGCTGGGCGAGGCTTACATCCGTCAGGAGGCAAGAAAGCACTCGCTGGGTTCGGACACTCAGGAGGCGGACGGCTCTGGCTCTCCTGCCGCATGGGACGATACGGAGGGCTGGCTTGAGGTGTATCGTGACTTCAAGGACGCCGATGCCCTCGACCGTCTGCGTCTCGGTCCCTGGATGCTGGACGCGCGCTATCTCCGTACGCCGGAGGCCCAGGGAATGGCGGACTATGCCCAACGGCTGGTGGAAGCCACCATCGATGCGGAGACGCTAAGGGAGTTGTACGATTGGACCCGTCCCTATGCCGATAAGATCAAGGAGAGGGCGGAGAAGGGAATCACCCAAGAGTAAGGAACAAGAATCATATAAGGATATTATGCAGGTACTGAAAGACAGAATTATGAAGGATGGCCGTTGCTACGAAGGCGGCATCCTGAAGGTGGACAAGTTCATAAATCACCAGATGGATCCCTATCTGATGAAACAGCTCGCCGTGGAGTGGATCCGCCGTTTTGCCCAGGAAAAGATTAATAAGATCATCACCATTGAGGCGTCAGGCATTGCCCCGGCCATCATGCTGGGCTATTTCATGGAGCTGCCCGTGGTGTTCGCAAAGAAGAAGGCACCGAGCACGATGAAGGGAATCCTGCAGACGACGGTGCACTCCTTTACCAAGCAGCGCGAATACAATGTGGTGATCTCCAAGGAATATCTCACTCCCGAGGACCGCGTGCTCTTCATCGACGACTTCCTCGCCTACGGCAATGCGGCGAAGGGCATCATCGACCTTTGCAACCAGGCAGGTGCCAAGATCGTGGGCATGGGCTTCATCATAGAGAAAGCCTTCCAGCATGGACGCGAGGCCATTGAGGAGCTGGGCGTGAAGCATATCGAGAGTCTCGCCATCGTGGATAGTCTCGACAACTGCCAGATCAAGTTGCGTTAATGGCATCGTGAAGAGAGCCGTAACCTGACACGAAGGGCCTCGGTGACATGAGGTAGAAATAAAAAAATCCCGCTTTCTGAGCGGGATTTTTTTTATTTGATGACGATCTTGTCGATACGGCGTTGGTGTCGTCCTCCTTCGAAATCGGTAGCGAAGAACTCATCCATGATCTTGCGGGCCATGTCGGTGTCGATGAAGCGGCCCGGCATGACCAGTACGTTGGCATTATTATGCTGACGGATGAGGTGAGCGATTTCGGGTATCCAGCAGAGGCCGGCACGGATCTGCTGATGCTTGTTGAGGGTGATGGCGATGCCCTCGCCACTGCCACAGATGGCGATGCCGGGATAGACCTCCCCATTCTCAATGCCACGGGCAAGGGCATGTCCGAAGTCGGGATAGTCGCAGCTCTCTTCAGAGTATGTGCCGTAATCTTTCCATGCGATGCCCTTCTCGTCGAGATACTGCTTTACGAATTGTTTTAAAGTGTAGCCGGCGTGATCGCTGGCCAGTCCTACTGTCTTTATTTCCATAGATTTAGTGTTATGCCGGCCGACCGTATGATCCTCGGGGAAGGTCGGACGCCGGATTTACGTTATGTCCGCAGGCTCGAGGCCGGGCATTGCCGGCTTCCAGTCCGCGGTTGTTAAGGGTAAGATCCTTCTGGGATCATTGACGTTCATGAAGGAAGGCTCAAGGCCGTAGTGCGGGTGAGAGGCTCGCAGCTCTCGCAGGTCATGAGCCTGTGTGCTTACTTGCCCAGGAAGGCCTTCACCTGCCGATATACGTTCTCGCCGGTGTAGCCGAGCTTCTCGTCAAGCACTTTGTAGGGAGCGGAGAATCCGAAGCTCTTCAATCCGAAGACCTTGCTGTTGGGGCCGATGCCGACCAGGCCCTCGAGCGTGCAGGGCAGTCCAGCCGTCATGCCGAACTTCTTTATGTCGTAGGGCAGGATGCTCTCCTGATACTCGGCACTCTGACGGTGGAAGAGGCCCTCTGAGGGAGCGGATACGACACGTACCTTGATGCCGTCGGCGCGAAGGGCGTCGCAGCCTGCCTCAAGGGTAGACACCTCTGAACCGCTGGCAACGAGGATCACGTCGGGATTCTCATCCGATCCGGCGACGATGTATGCACCCTTGCGTGCCTGCTCGTAGTCATTGCCCTCGGGTAGGGAGGCAACGCCCTGGCGGGAGAGGATGAGGGCCGTCGGCGTCTCGGTGTTCTCCATGGCCATGGCCCAGCATACGGTCGTCTCGTCAGCGTCGGCGGGACGGAATACGCGTACGCTGTCGTGGCCGGCATGATTTTGCAGCTTCTCCATCAGGCGGATCTGTGCCTCCTGCTCCACGGGCTGGTGGGTAGGACCATCCTCGCCTACGCGGAAGGCATCGTGTGTCCAGATGAACTTCACGGGCACCTGCATGAGGGCGGCGAGACGGATGGCGGGCTTCATGTAGTCAGAGAATACGAAGAAGGTACCCATGGCGGCAATGACGCCTCCGTGGAGCATCATGCCGATGCAGACGTCGACCATCGTGAGCTCGGACACACCGGCCTGGAAGAAGGCACCGGAGAAGTCGCCACGAGTGAAGGAGTGGGTCTTGTTCAGGAAGCCGTCGGTCTTGTCGGAGTTGGAGAGGTCGGCGGATGCGCAAATCATGTTGGGCACCTGGTCGGCGAGCGCGCTCAGGCAAGCGGCAGAGGCGACGCGGGTGGCAACGTCTCTCTTCTGCTTGACATTGCTCCAGTCGACCTTGGGGGCCTTGCCGGAGAACCACTCGTCCATCTGGGCGGCCTTCTCGGGATTGGCCTTGCGCCACTCGTCCTCGGCCTTACGGCGCTCGGCGACGATCTTCGTCAGTTCCTCACGACGCTTGGCATAGATCTCGGCCACCTCGGGGAAGATCTGGAAGGGATGCTCGGGATCACCGCCCAGATGCTTGATGGTATTGATGTATGCGCCATTGCCGAGGGGAGCGCCGTGGGTCTTCACGTTGGCCTCGTAGCTCGAGCCGTCGGCCTTCAGGGCACCCTTGGCCATGATCGTGTCGCCTATGATGATGGTAGGACGCTCGGTCTCTGCATTGGCTTTGGTCAGGGCCTCGCGGATCTCTGCGACATCATTACCGTTGATCGAGATCACGTTCCAACCCCACGCCTCGTATTTCTTGGCTGTATCTTCAGTCATGACGGTCGACACGTCCGTAGAGAGCTGGACCTTATTGGCATCATAGAACATGATGAGGTTGTCGAGGCCGAGCGTACCGGCGATGCGACCTACACCCTGCGAGATCTCCTCCTCTACGGCACCATCGGAGATGTAGGCATAGATCTTGTGCTGCATCATCGTATGGCCGAGACGAGCCTCCAGGAATTTCTCGGCGATGGCGGCACCTGCTGCGAGTGCGTGGCCCTGACCGAGGGGACCTGATGAGTTCTCGATGCCATGGGCCACGTCAAGCTCGGGGTGGCCGGGAGTGATCGAGCCCCACTGACGGAACTGCAGGATATCATCGATGGTGAAATATCCGCGCAGGGTGAGTCCGGCGTAGAGCATGGGACTCATGTGACCGGGATCGAGGAAGAAACGGTCACGACCCGTCCATGAGGGATCGGCGGGATCATAAACCAGGAATTCTGAGAAGAGCACATTGATGAAGTCGGCTCCACCCATGGCGCCACCGGGATGTCCGGAGTTGGCTTTCTCTACCATTGAGGCAGCCAAGATGCGGATGTTGTCGGCTGCGCGGTTCATGAGATTGATGTCGTTTGTCATTATTTTAATGATTTGGTTACTTTTTTGCAAAAGTAAGTGAATCTTTTGGAAATATCGCAGTTTTAATGGAGAATTTTATTATATATGGGTCGTATAGGCTCGATGAAGAGCTCTTTTTGAGGTCTTGAGCCAAGTTTGAGGTCCGAGGCATCGGCAGGATCAGGGTCAAAGGGTGATGGCCGCATCTGTCGCGAGGACCTTTGTGTCGAGGCTGTCGGCGAGTCCACGAACGGTTGTGGCGTTCGTTGTGTGCAAGTGGCATGCGGGGCATCCCTTCCATGCCGTAACGCTGCGGCAGGTCGTCATCGTGTTCTCTGACACGGGCTCATGGGCAATGAGCCACAGGGATGGCACGCCCAATGAGCTTATGGATCGCCAGGCCATTGGCTCCTACCGGCTTCCCAAAGAGGTGCTTCAAGCCCGTGAGGTTGGCGATGATGCGGTTGGCACGGTTGTCGGCCTTCCTGGGAACGATATCCTGATCTGTGACGGTATCGTAAGTCATTGATTATTATATTGATGATTTTTGTCGGATGGACCAATGGTTTGATGGAATTCCCTTGGCCGTGGATGGCAGGGTAGATGTAGTGGAACGGACGATCGTTGGCTGGTCTGTCCTTGAATCACCTTAATTATAACGGGCAGAAGGATCGTAATGACGACATGGTGGTTTCTTCTCGTGCGATGATGTCGGCGAAAGGGCTCTGTAGGGTGGAGCACCCTATGTTTTTAGTCGTGAAAGGCGAATGGCTTTAATGACAATCGGGAAAATAGGATGCTTGATTTGTTGCGAGTTCAGAAAATAAACGTTATATTTGCAGAAAAATTCTATTTTATATAGTTATTAATCAATTAGATAAAGGAAGCAACATTGTCGAAGAAACTAAGAACAGAGGGCGACCTCATCAAAATCAATGAATGGCTGTTGCCGCTGAGCTGGATCTATGGTCTGGGAGTGCGTCTTCGCAACCAGCTGTTTGAGCTTGGCGTGCTTCACCAGCAGGCTTTTGACATACCGGTCATCTCCGTGGGCAATATCACGGTGGGCGGCTCAGGCAAGACCCCTCATGTGGAGTATCTTATCCGGCTGCTCCAGCAGCAGGTGCAGGTCGGCGTGCTTTCCCGAGGTTACAAGCGGAAGAGCCGTGGCTATGTGCTGGCCGAGGCCGACACGCCCATGCACGAGATCGGCGATGAGCCTTATCAGATGAAACGGAAGTTCCCCGATGCTTATGTGGCTGTCGACCGCAACCGTTGCGAGGGCATCAACCGCATGACGAACGATGCGGAGACGAAAGACGTGGATGTCATCCTTCTCGACGACGCTTTCCAGCACCGCTACGTGAAGCCCGGCGTCAATATCCTGCTGGTCGATTACCACCGTCTTATCATCTACGACAAGCTGCTTCCCGCAGGCCGCCTGCGCGAGCCGCTCAGTGGTAAGAACAGAGCCGATGTGGTGATCGTCACGAAGTGTCCTAAGGATCTGAAGCCTATGGAGTTCCGTGTCCTCACTAAAGCTTTGGATCTGTTTCCTTACCAGCGCCTTTATTTCACGTGCATTGACTATCTGAAGCTGGTACCCATCTTTGCAAAGGGCAAGAAGCCGGCTTCGGGCGACACGCCCTCACGGAAGGGGAAGAGTGCGTCTGCAGATTCCCACGAACAGTCCGGCCTGGTCGCATTCGACCCTAAGGATCTTGCTGGCCAGCACGTGCTGCTGCTGACAGGCATCGCCTCTCCACAGCAGATGGAGAACGACCTGCGACCCTATTGCCACTCGTTGCAGTGCCTGAGGTTTGGCGATCACCATGCTTTCAGCAAGCGGGATGCCCAGCGCATCAACGCGGCCCTCGCGGCCATGCCCCAGCCCCGTAAGATCGTGACGACAGAGAAGGACGCCTCACGGTTGCTGGCCGCCGAGGGACTGTCCGACGAGGTGAAAGAAGCTACTTATGCCCTTCCCATCACCGTGCATTTCCTGCTTGGCCGGGAAGAAGCCTTTAATCGTAATATTATCAGTTATGTACACAAAAATTCAAGAAACAGCATCCTGGTTAAAGACAAGGATGACCACCGAGCCGAAAACAGCCATCATTCTGGGCACGGGTCTCGGACAATTAGCTTCAGAGATAACTGACTCTTATGAGTTCGCCTATAAAGACATCCCTAATTTCCCCGTCTCTACCGTGGAAGGCCATGCCGGCAAGCTGATCTTCGGCAAGCTGGGCGGCAAGGACATTATGGCGATGGAGGGCCGTTTCCACTTCTACGAAGGCTATTCGATGAAGGAGGTGACCTTTCCCATCCGCGTGATGTACGAGCTGGGCATCCGGACGCTGTTTGTCAGCAATGCTTCGGGAGGCATGAATCCCGAGTTCAAGGTGGGCGACCTGATGGTCATCCGCGATCATCTCAATCTCTTCCCCGAGCATCCGCTGCGTGGCAAGAATTTCCCCACCGGTCCCCGTTTCCCGGACATGCACGAGGCCTACGACCACACGCTGATAGAGCTGGCCGATGCCATCGCGGAGGAGAAAGGCATCAAGCTGCAGCATGGTGTCTATGTGGGCGTACAGGGTCCGACGTTCGAGACGCCGTCCGAGTATCGCATGTATCATCTCCTCGGCGGTGATGCCGTCGGAATGTCGACGGTGCCCGAGGTGATCGTTGCCCGTCATTGTGGCATCCGTGTCTTCGGCATCTCCATCATCACCGACCTCGGCGGCTTCGACGTGCCCGTTGAGGTAAGCCACGAGGAGGTACAGGTAGCTGCCAATGCGGCACAGCCGAAGATGACGGAGATCATGCGTGAAATGATTAGAAGAAGTTAATGGAAATAAAGGAATTGGGTGAGTTCGGTCTGATCGACCGGCTTACAAAAGACATAAAGATGCAGCAGCCGTCAACGGTCAAGGGTGTCGGCGACGACTGCGCAGTGATGCACTATCCCGATACGGAGGTGCTCGTGACTACCGACATGCTCATGGAGGGGGTTCATTTCGACCTGACCTATATCGACATGGAGCATCTGGGCTACAAGTCGGCCATGGTGAATCTTTCCGACATCTTCGCCATGAACGGCACGCCGCGCCAGCTGGTGGTGTCCATCGCCCTGAGCAAGCGCTTCAAGGTGGAAGACCTTGAGGACTTCTACCGTGGACTGCGCCTGGCTTGTGACAAGTGGCATGTCGACGTGGTGGGAGGCGACACGACGTCGTCGTTCACCGGTCTGGCCATCAGCATCACCTGCATCGGCGAGGCACGCAAGGAAGATATCGTCTATCGCTCCGGGGCCAATGCCACCGACATCATCTGTGTCAGCGGCGACCTTGGCGGTGCCTATATGGGACTGCAGCTGCTGGAGCGCGAGAAGGGCATCTACTACACCCAGCTCAACGACGTCCAGAAGAAGCTCAATGCGGCCAAGAAGGCCGGCGATGAGAAGGCCGTGGCCCATCTGCAGCAGCAGTTGCGCCGTGCCGAGGACTTCCAGCCCGACTTCGCGGGCAAGGAGTATCTCCTCGAGCGTCAGCTGAAGCCCGAGGCCCGTGGCGACGTCATAGAGCTGTTGCGCCGGAGCGGCATCCACCCGACGGCGATGATGGACATCTCCGACGGCCTGAGCTCCGAGCTGCTCCACATCTGTAAGCAGAGCCATTGCGGCTGCCGTGTCTACGAGAAGAACATACCGATCGACTATCAGACGGCCGTGCAGGCGGAGGAGTTCAACATGAACCTCACCACCTGTGCCCTCAATGGCGGCGAGGACTATGAGCTGCTGTTCACTGTTCCCATCGGCGACCACGAGAAGGTGGCGGCCCTCGAGAGCCAGGGCATCAAGCAGATCGGCTACATCACTGAGGAGAAGCTCGGCGCCCGTCTCATCTCACGCGACGGCAAGGAGTTCGACATCATCGCACAAGGCTGGAATCCCCTGAAGAAGTAGGGGAGCAGCCGATGTCGCGACCATCAGCCTTCTTGGTGTGGATATTTCCCGTTTTTGTTAACGAAATAAAAAATATCAAGGATTATTTGGTAGTTTGAGTTTTATTCTCTACCTTTGCACTCGCTTTACAAAAGTATGGTGCCTTAGCTCAGGTGGTAGAGCAATGGACTGAAAATCCATGTGTCCTTGGTTCAACTCCAAGAGGTACCACAGCAGAGCCGCTTCTGATGAGGAAGCGGCTCTTTTTTTTGTTTCTCGTGTCAAAAAAAGTAAGTCCTTTTTCCGCTTCTATCAATTTATTGTGTACCTTTGCAGGGAATATGAAGAATAATCGCAGTATTAATGCATTGGTGCAGCTGAAGGCTTTCGCGCGTATGTATGCCTTGTGGCTGGCGGCCCTTTGGACTGTCAGTTTTATTGGTGTTGTGGCGTTGCCGGCCTCTTCGGTTGGAGGGCTGTTGGCACTCTGTACGCCGATCATGATGGCGTGGGTGCTCATTCGTTTTCGTGATGGGGCGCTCGAAGGAGTGATCTCTTTTCGGCGGGCTTTCGCCTTCGAGGTCTATGTCGTGTTCTATGCGGCCTTGCTTTTTGCCGTCATCCAGTATGTTTATTTCCAGTTCATCGATGGAGGCCGTTTCTTTAGCGTGATGCAGGACAGCCTGTCGATGATCGCGCCGCTCTACGAGCAGCAGGGCGTCTCCGTGAAGGAGCTGACACAGGCATTTAACCTCATTGCGGGTATGCCGGTCATAGAGCTGGTCTTCGCATTCATGATGCAGACGATCTTCGTGGGATGGGTGCTGGGACTTGTCGTGGCTCTCATCTTTCGCCGCAGCGTGCCGCCCGTCCGTCGTGTATGACAATTCAACTTTATCGTTTTATATCTCAACAGCAATTAATCAAGCAGAAAATTATAGAATATGGATATATCCGTTGTCGTTCCTCTTTATAATGAGGCCGAGTCACTGCCGGAACTTCACGCCTGGATTCAGCGCGTGATGAAGGCCAACAATTTCAGTTATGAGATTATTTTTGTCAACGATGGCTCCACCGACCGTTCGTGGGAGATCATCGAAGGACTTCAGCAGAAAGATCCCAATGTGAAGGGCATCAAGTTCCGTCGCAACTACGGCAAGAGCCCTGCGCTCTATTGTGGGTTCAAGCGGGCGGAAGGCGACGTGGTGATCACCATGGATGCCGATCTTCAGGACTCGCCCGATGAGATCCCCGGCCTTTATAAGATGATCACCGAGGAAGGCTACGATCTCGTCAGCGGCTATAAGCAGAAGCGCTACGATCCGTTGTCGAAGACCATTCCCACCAAGCTCTTCAATGCTACCGCACGCCGGATCAGCGGCGTGCACAACCTGCACGATTTCAACTGCGGCCTGAAGGCCTATAAGAAGGATGTGGTGAAGAACATCGAGGTGTATGGCGAGATGCACCGCTACATTCCCTATCTGGCCAAGAATGCCGGATTCAATAAGATCGGTGAGAAGGTGGTGCACCATCAGGCCCGCAAGTATGGAAAGTCCAAGTTCGGCCTCAACCGTTTCACCAATGGCTATCTCGATCTGCTGACGCTCTGGTTCCTCACCAACTTCGGCAAGAAGCCGATGCACGTCTTCGGCTTGCTCGGCAGTGTGGTCTTCCTCATCGGCTTTATCGCTCTCTGTGTCTTAGGCGTGGAGAAGATCATTGAGCTGAAGAATGGCGACTACGGTCACATGGTGGCCGACTCGGCGTGGTTCTATCGCGCTGACGGCTATGATGCTCGGCTCGCAGTTCTTCCTCGCCGGCTTCATCGGCGATCTCGTCAGCCGGGAGGATCCCAACCGCAACAACTATCAGATAGAGACGGAGATATGAGACTCAGGACAGTGTTCATAGCCCTTTGCGTGCTCGGTGTCTTTGCTGCCTGCTCCAGCATCGACTGCCCGTTGAACAACACCGTGTATATGAAGTGGAAGCTGATGGGAACAGTCACCTCGCTCACTGACACGCTGACGATCTCCACCGTCCGGCACGACGGCACGGACTCGGTGATCATCAACCGTCAGACCCCGACGGACAGCTTCTCGTTGCCGGTAAGCTACGGAGGAGAGGAGGACGTCTTCTATTTCGAGCTCAAGGGCAACCGGGATACGGTGTGGGTGCAGAAGACCAACCAGCCCCACTTCGAGTCGGTCGATTGTGGTGTCAACTATTTCCATGAGCTCACTGGGATACGCTCCACCCATCACTATATCGATTCGCTCACTATCAACTATCCTTCAGTGAATTATGATGTATCGCGAAATCATGTCTATATCTACTTCAAGGAGTACCGCTATTAGTCGTTTGCTTGTGGGGTGTGTAGTTCTGGCCCTCTGCCTGACGTACGGTCTTCCCACCCACGCCCAGCAGGAGCGGACAATGGTCGATCAGCCCGTGAAGGACGATTCCATTCCCCTGTTCAGGGGCTTCCAGGTGATGACCGACCTCATCGGTCTGGGCCAGCTGGCGTTCAGCGACTACGGACAGTATGAGGTAGGCGTGCGTGTGAACCTGAAGGATCGCTATTTTCCGGTCTTGGAGCTGGGTATCGGTCAGGCCGACAACAATGAGATTACCACCGGCAATCATTACAAGACAAGCGCGCCCTATGGCAAGATCGGCATCGACTTCAACGTGATGAAGAACAAGCACGACATCTATCGCCTCTATGGCGGCGTCCGTTTTGCCTATACCTCTTTCAAGGTCGACTACGAGCGTCCCGATGTCATCGATCCGGTCTATGGAGGCACGACCCCGTTTTCCGCGTATGGCGTGCCGGCCTACTACAGTTGGCTGGAGGGTGTCTTCGGGCTTGACGCGAAGATATGGGGACCGGTCCACTTGGGCTGGTCGTTCCGCTATCGCCGCCGTCTCCTCCACGATGACGGCACGATGGGCAATGTGTGGTACGTGCCCGGATACGGCAAGCAGGGTAATTCCCGTCTGGGCGGTACGTTTAATGTAATGATAGAAATTTAGTCTATGGATCAGAAGAAGAAAAAGCTCATCTGGCAAGTGCCCTTCCTGCTCGTGCTCATCGTCGGGACGGTCATCATCGTCTCGCAGCAGCGCAATATGCCCTATCAGCAGAACACGGGACTGATCTTCGGTACGGAGTATCACATCACCTACCAGAGCGATGAGGACATGCAGAAGGGCATCGAGGAGCAGATGAATCGTGTGAACAGTGTCTTCTCCACCTTCGATCCCAAGTCGGAGATCAGTCGTATCAACAAGAATGAGGATCTCCGCGTGAGCGATTCCTTTGTCTATGTCTATGATCTGGCAGAGAAAGTGTCGAGGGAGACCAACGGCGCGTTCGACGTCACGGTAGCTCCCCTGGTCAATCTTTGGGGCTTCGGCTTCAAGCAGGGCCAACAGCCCAACAAGCATGCTGTGGACAGCATCATGCCGTTCATCGGATTCGACAAGGTGAGAATGGAAAACCGCCGTATCGTGAAGGCTAATCCGCATATCATGCTCGATTTTGCGGCCATTGCCAAGGGCTACGGCTGCGATGTAGTGGCCAACTATCTGCGTAGCCGTGGAGTGTCCAACTTCATGGTGGAGATCGGTGGTGAGGTAGTCACCAGCGGCATCAGCGAGAAACGCACGCCCTGGAAGATCGGCATCACCAAGCCCCATGACGATCCCACCCAGAGCGAGAACGAGCTGCAGACCATCCTCAACGTCACCGACAAGGCGATGGCGACGAGTGGCAACTATCGCAACTTCTATTATAAGGCAGGCCGGAAATATGCCCATACCATCGATCCGAAGACGGGCTATCCTGTCCAGCACAACATCCTCTCCGCCACGGTGCTCGCCAACGACTGCGCTACGGCCGACGCCTACGCCACCTCCTTCATGGTGATGGGCATGCAGGGAGCGCAGCAGGTGCTCAAGAAGCATCCCGAGCTGATGGTCTACCTTATTTATACGGATAAGCAGGGCAAGTATGCCGTATGGTATTCGCCCTCGTTGAAGGACAAGATAGAGATCTGATCCGTTCCGAAACGGATAAAGTAGCCGATGACAGCAGTCAATACAGATTTGGCGATCGTATCCACGCTGAGGCAGCTGGCTCTCTTTATAGGAGC
>OGQM01001211.1_pt1 | contig 18692 bp, 19 predicted proteins | sample 1553191 | NCBI WGS metagenome assembly OGQM01 (sample SAMEA2579954, study PRJEB22360) | human gut metagenome | biome: human gut; feature: human-associated habitat; material: faeces | place: Denmark | collected 2008/2010 | reverse complement strand
CAGGGAAGTCACTTGCAGTGTCTGCGGTGCAGATTTATTGGAAAATGTTTATGAACTGAACCGAGCGGGGGATACAATAATCGGTTGTAATTTTGATTTAACGGGAGAAGTGACTGTTCCGTCCGAAATCAACGGGATCGCAATCAAAAGTATCGGCGATTATGTTTTTCAAAATCAGAATATAACGAGAATAAATTTGCCAAGTACTGTAACAGATATTGGTATAAATGCATTCAAAAACTGTAAATCTTTGACAACAGTATCGGCATCGGGTCTGCAACAGATCGATGAGAGTGCATTTGAAAATTGTACGGCATTGATTTCGGTACCGATAGAGAAAGTTCTTCAAATTGGAAATTCCGCATTTAATAATTGCAGCAATTTATCAAATATAGGATCTTTGGATAATGTTCAATCTATAGGGGCTAACGCATTTAAAGGTTGTTCCTCATTAACGGATTTAAATTTACCGTCCGGATTAACAAATATTGGGGATAGAGCCTTTTGCGGATGTGAAAACGCAAATATAACGGTATCATCAAGCAATCCGAACTATTCGGCGGCGGGAAATATTCTATATAATAAAAATAAAACAAAATTAATTTCGGCAGGGAAAGTTGATTCAATAGTAAATATTCTCGACTCAGTTACAGAGGTCACTCCTTACGCATTTGACGGTAACAACAAGTTATCTGCATTGCACATTAAAAACCGTCCGACAATAGGTGAATATGCCTTTGCCAATTGCGGGAATTTAAGGTCTGCCTTTTTTTATTCGTACAACGTTCCGTCGATGGGCGCAAACGCTTTTTTAAACGACAATTTTACGCTCTACGTACCTTATAGCAAACAACCGGCTTATAACAGCGCGTTTGTTGGATTTACGAACAGTATTGCTTCCATACCTGTGAAGATAACGTTTGTAAGCGAAGGGCAAAACATTGAAACCAAAAATACATACTATGGCGCCACGATTTCAGGGTTGACAGATCCGTTTAAACTTGGATATGATTTCTCCGGGTGGTATGATAACGTAAACTATACCGGAACGGCATATGCAAATAGCGGGCTTTGGGATACGACGGAAGATATGACTGTATATGCGAAGTGGACGCCAAAAAAATTCTATATCATTTTCGATGGAACGGGAAGCGAGGGCTTGGCAGATAAGGAAGTAACATATGATGCTCCGATCGGTCCGTTACCGGTAATCGAACAAGATGGCTATGAATTTGCGGGTTGGAAAAACAGTCGTGGTGAATATTATACGGAGGATATGATTTGGAAAGATTTATACAATGTGACCTTGACTTCTGACGTATTTTCCGCTTCTTATATTGTCGTATTGGACAAGAAGGGCGGCACGGGTGGCTCAGATCGAGTAAATCCTATTTATTTATCGCCGATGCCTTCGGCAACGGCTCCGACACGAACCGGATATACATTTCAAGGATATTTTACAGACCCGGAGGGGAAAGGAACTAAATATTATAATAGCAATATGACAAGCGCTAAAAATTGGGACCTTGCAGAAGACAGAACGCTTTACGCATATTGGATCGGTAATAAGTATACGATAACGCTCAATAATCAATTTACGGAAAAGTTTAGTACCAATCTTACCTCAATATCATCGAACGATATTAAATACATAACTTTTATTCCTAATACAAGTGGGACAATAACTCTTTATACAACTCATACAGCGGGGGATCCGTACTTAATATTGTATGATAAAAATTATAATATTTTATTGCAAGACGATGATGGTTATGGTGGATGGGATTCAAAAATCGTATATAATGTTGTGAGCGGGAATAGATATATTGTTGGTTTTAGAGCGCGAGGCAGTACGACTGTCGGTCAGGTACGCTATTCAGGAATATCTTCCATCAGTTACACAAATATATTTGCAACGGTTGAAGTGACATTTGGTTCGATAATGCCGACGAATAAGTTTCCTACGCCGACAAAAACGGGCTATAAATTTATACAATATAACACGAATTCAAGTGGGCAGGGGACAAGCTATTATTATGGCCCCAACATTGCCAGCGATAGTACTTGGGATAGAACACAAAATACTACTTTATACGCTGTATGGGAAAAAGTCTATTATGATATCACGCTCAATTCAGGTTATCTTAGCGTCAACGAATCTATAGCGATCGGATATGGCGATGAAGTTATTGCTACTAATACAGAGAAATACGTATTTAATCGGATAGGATACGACTTCAAAGGCTTTTATTCTCAGCCCAATGGTAAAGGGATAAAATATTTTGATTACAAAATTGTAATGCTATATTCTGAGTATTGTTATGAATTAGAAAGTACGGGGCAACATTGGAACATGCCTGCGGATGGTGAAATCTATGCGTATTGGCAAGCGATTTCCGTAAATTATGAATATGAAGTTGTAATTTCTAATAATGATGAGCCAAGGAAAGTATTTTATCAGCCTTTTACGCAAGGTCAAAATGCAACTATAACGCGTCCGGAGATAGAAGGCTATACTTACGAAAAGATGTGGCTCAATAGTGTCTATTATACCGATACGAGCAGAACGCTTGAAAATGTACAGTTAAAGCGAGATTTGGGCACAAATAAAGTTTATCTCTGGTATCCAAATTTTAGTTATCCAAACACCAATAAAGGCGGACTGTTTATGGTCTACGCGAAAAATGAATGTATAGCAGCGGGATCAATGATAACGCTGGCGGACGGATCTCAAAAGGCGGTAGAAACACTGACCGGAAGTGAAATGTTATTGGTATGGAATTTATATACCGGTAGGTTTGATATTGCACCGATTGTATTCATTGACAGCGATCCTGAACAGTTCTATAAAGTAATCAACTTGTATTTTTCAGACGGAACGCAAGTCAAGGTGATCAGCGAACATGCGTTTTGGGATTTCAATTTGAATCAGTATGTATATTTACGGGAAGATGCTGCGCAGTATATCGGGCATTGGTTCAATAAACAAACCACAGATACGGCTGGAGATTTGATTTGGACAAGGGTACAGCTAGTGAACGTAGAAGTGCAACAAGAGTATACCACGGCGTGGAGCCCGGTAACATATGGACACCTGTGTTATTTCGTCAACGGAATGTTGTCGCTTCCCGGTGGAATTGATGGATTGTTCAATATCTTTGAAGTGGATCCGGAAACTATGATGTATGATATGGAACAGATGCAGGCGGATATCGCGCAGTATGGATTATATACTTATGAAGAATTTGCGGCGATCTACTCTGTACCGCAAGAAATTTTCGAAGCGTTCAATGCTCAATATTTTAAAGTTGCAATCGGAAAAGGAATGCTTACCAGCGATATGTTGGAAAGGTTAATTGATCGCTATGCCGAATTTTTCATTGTTTAAAAACTTCATAAAAGTATGTTTTGATACCAATGGATATTCAAACGACATCTAATAACATAAATTAATATATTCAAAAATAAAAAACACCTATTACAATACGTACCCAACGGTCGATTGTGATAGGTGTTTTTAATAGTGAAATTTCAATTTCTATCGTCGGTTCTACTCAGCAGGTAATCAATCCCGATCATCGGTGCGGCCTAAAAGATAGTCAATACTGACCTTAAAATAATTGGCTAAAGCATATAAATATTCTAAGGTAGGGAGAGTTCCTGTTCGTATCCATTCATAAATGGAGTTTTTTGCGAAAGGCATTTGATTAGAGATTTGGGAATATTTCGTGTTTTTTTCTTGAGTTAGTTGATCTAAACGCAAATGAAAAGAGGAGGGGGAATCGGATTTGTAAAAAGTGGTTTCATTAGAGATTCCTAATAAATAGGGAATCGATACATTTAAGTAGTCTGCGATTTTAACAAGCGAACGAACGCTGGGGATAATTCCATACACAGTTGCTCTCGTAATGATTTCCTTGTTGACGCCGGCTAATTTTGCAAAGTCGTTTTTGTTGCATTCGTTTTCACTTATACAATATAACAGGCGTTTTTGAAATTTGTTTGAAGTTTTACTTTTATATTCTTCGGGAATTCTTGTCATAATTAACCTTCAATTTTTAAAATCAGTTCTACCCAATAGATAATCAATGGATACAGAAAAGTAAGCGGCTATTTGAGTTAAATATTGAAGAGAAGGGAGAGAGTTATTTCTTTTCCATTCAGAAAATGAATTGGCGGGGCATGACATTTTTTTCAAAATATCAGAATCGTGAACGCCTTGTTCTAATTTTAGTGCGGCTAATCGGGTTTGGAAGTTTGATGGAACTTTTGCCATGTCGAATGCCTTATCATCAGTTTCTCCCAATAAGTAAGGTATAGAACAATTTAGAAAGTTTGCGATTTTAATTAGAGAACGTACACTCGGAATGATCCCATAAACAGTAGCGCGAGTAATAACTTCTTTATTTACGTTTGCAGCCTCTGCGAAGGATTCTTTAGAAATATCCATGACCGCAATAATAGCAATTAAACGTGCCCTAAATTCATAGGATATTCTTTTTTCTGTTTCTTGAGGGATTCTCGGCATAATTCGATAAAAAACCTCCTAATTCGTTAAAAATTGTTAGTCAGTAAACTGTCAATTTGACTAAATCTATGGTACAATTTATAGCGTAGTCGGTTATGCATAATTCTGGGTGCTTGATTTATGTGAGAATATCAAATAACTATTTCATTGACTGAACCTACAATAATATATTTTTTTAGTTAAAATAATCAAAAAACCAGTGTGCTGATATAAAAGACGAAATAGGGAGATAAAAAGGTGAATCCGATCTTATTCAATTATTTGTTAACGCGGTATCAAAGTAGTCCGAAAGCAGTGACAAGGCTGTACGAATATTACTATCCGCTTATCGTGCGGTATATAGACAGGCAATTTCGAGGAAAGGTAGACGGCAAAGACATTGCACAACAATTTTTCATAAAATTGTTCGAGATTAAGCCGAAGTTCGTCCGCGCGCCGACGGCTTGGGTATATACGGTCGCAAGAAACATGGCATTAGATAAAATGAAAAAAGATAAACGGTTGATTTATATGGAAAAAGAAAATAGAGAAACCGAAACTATATATTTGAGCGACAAGGTTTCGCTTGCGTTGAGCGGTTTAACCGATATAGAGCAAAAAATAATTTACCTGCGCTATTGGGAGCGTTTTCGATTAAAAGAGATCGCGGAATTGTTAAACGAAAAATACGATGCGGTAAAATATCATCACCGCATCGCTAAAAATAAATTTAAAAAACATTTCAGGGAGGAAGAAAAATGAAAGGAATAAACAAGGTACTTGCAGTATTGTCATTGGCGGTAATACTGTTTGCGGTGACGCCGGGATTTGCTGTAAATGCGGCAGTATCCGAGAGCGCGGCGGACCGTCTGTTTTATGAAACGTTATGCGAGATCTTCGACTATGAAAAAGCCGACACCACGGCGGTATCGGCAGAAAAGGAAAGGGTATATGATATATCGCTCAATGAACTCGGCATCGCATACAGTTTTACATACGGCGAAGAACAAGGTTTTGCGCTCTTGATCGACGACGGCGAACTGCGTGTAACCGAATTTTATCCGCAAGGCGAAAGCCCGTATCGCCAGGAAGAAAGCAAGAGCGTGTATGTCAGGCAGGGAATTTATTGGTATCACGACGGCGAGAGTTTCTATGACTGCGAAACAAATCTGCCTGTTTCTGAAAGCTCGGTAGAACTGTTAGGCGAGGACGCATACCGCGGAACGGGCGATGCTTATTACGAGGATAAGCGAGTAGATTACATATATAGGTCGGAGAACAAATATAATATGCTGCCGTCGATTCCCGGCTGTATGCACGGAGCAGAAGCCTCCTGTGTCGCAAAAATGTGTGTAAATTTGGTCGTATACCTTGATAAAACGTATCCGAATTTGATCCCGAATTACGAACCGGGCATATCTTTTATGGGCAGTTATATGTATCTTTCGGACACTCCGGAAACGAGAGCGGTGTTCGATCAGCTATATATAGATACGGGAACGGACGGAAACGGCGCAACGGTAGCGGATTTCAAGAGCGGTTTCCAAAAGTACGCGAACAGGCAGGGATATAAAGCAAGTTATACGAGCCTTATGTCATGGCGGACTTTCAATTATAACTCTGCCAAAACGGCGGTAACGTCTGGAAAACCGATAGCCTTGTTCATGGAAAATTACAGAGGATTAAAAATATCCGAGCTGGACGGTTACGATTTTCTTGAATATGAGATCACAAACGGAAATCATGCCGCGGCGGGGTTTGGCTGTCTGGAAGTGAATTATACTTTGGCAGGAAACAAGACAAGGACGGATAAATATGTATACGGCGCATTGGGCGTGGCATTGTACGACAAGGGCTATATCAATATCGACGAAGTAAAAATCGTAGATGCTTATGCGCTCACGATCTCGTGAGGAAAACCATGAAAAAGTTAAAAAAGGCGATAGAAAAGGAAAACGCCGAGTTGCTGGAAGAGGATCGTTCGTTTTTGGAAAATACGCTGATCCCGAAGGCACAGGCGAACCGTGTCGCAAACAAAAAAGCGAATCGGATCGTACCTGTTACGGGGTGCCTTTTATGCTGCATCGTAGTCTTTGTTCTCTGCGCAATATTTCAGTTCCCTCCGAAGAACGGTTTTGACGATACTTATAAATCAAGTAAATCGGAATTATCGGAAGTCAATGAAAATCTGACGTTTACGCAGATGGCGGGAGAGTATGCCTCTATCGAAAAAACGTATAAAATAAGCGACGGTAAGGCGGTCAGCTTCTTCCTCGTACAAAACAGAGTGGAGACAGAAACGGAAATCCTATCCTGCAAATTCAATCTGATCATAGATCGGGGATATAAGCAGGGCGATCCCGACGGGTACGATCAACAGAGCGAATACCTCGACTATACATTATATTATCGCCGGACGGTAACGACGGGAGAGTTCAATATTTATCAGATCAGCGCCTACATGGATACGGGCGCAGAGCAATATTTTATAGAATACGAAAGATGGAGCGTTGAGCAAACGGATAATTTTATCGAGTTTCTTTCGACAAAGATTAAAAATAAAACATCATAAAATAAGGAGCGGTATGGAAACTGAAAAAGTTGAAATAGTATTAGATGAAAGAGAATTTTCTGCCTTGATGCAGTTAGTATTTTTAGGAAATTATGTAGCGAACAGTATTCGGGAGGAGGACCATAAAATCAAAGAATATGAGGCTCTGGACGAAAAGTTGACTCGTCTGGAATATGAAATTTATCAAAAAATATCCGGAGAAGAAGCGGAGTTTAACGAACTTGCCGATCTATGGGATAATACGATCGATGCCGTGGACGAATATTTAAAGGATTTCGAAAAAGACGTATTTCGAGAGCGGTTGGCGAGAGTGATAACGTGGTCAAATTATCCGATCCTGCCGAACGACGAAGAATCTTTGAAAAAGCATTGGGCGGCAGAAACAGAATACATAAAGCTGATCAAGGAAAAGGGAATAAAATTCGTGCAAATAACGGCTCCGAAGATTGACGATAGATTAAACATAGACCGGGAATTGGAGGTATAAACTATGACGATCGAAAAAGCGATGGCATTCAGGATCAAAGAATTGCTTGAAGAAAAAAATATGACCGTAGAGGAATTGGCGGTTGCCAGCGGTGAAAGCGTCGAAACGATCAATAAATTGTTGAATGAAGAAATTCCGTTAGGCGATTTGAAATCATTTATATTCGCGGTGAAAGGATATTCTGAGGAGAAAAATTTATCATGAAGATTTTTACCAAAGAATGGTATAAACAATACGAAATCCGGAACATCCGATATTGGCTGACCGAAGAGGAAGGCGGGATCAGGGTATTGCCTATATTAGACGAAAGCGTACCTAAAATGCCGGATGAAATAAGGGCAGACGCGACCTCATATTTGACGGATAAACCAAAACAAGAAAATCAAATGCGTGTGTTAGCGGCAAAAAATATATTTCCGCTATATATGTACTATGATCCTGAAAACTCAAATGTAAAATACCGTTCATTGGAGAATGATGTCAAAGCAGAACTAATGAACCGAATGCGGGTGTACGAGGAATTGCCTGCAAAAATACGGCAGCGAATACCCGATAAACGGCTGTTTGTCATGGGATATGCTCCTCCGAAGGTAAAAAAGGCTGTATTAGATTATTTAGACAGCTTACCCGATATTTTTGAGGATTGCGAACAAAACAACTTAAGAGAGTTAAAAATCTTATCAGAATTAACGATCAATAAGCAAAAGCAAGAGGAAGATATATATTCTATAAATTATTTTTTTCGGGATGAAGCGGTAAAAGAGGTAATTATAGATACAAACGAAATAAAGATCCGATTATTTGACGATTCCGAAATGATCTTAACAGGCGGTGAAGTCATAGAACAGGAAAAAGAAATGTTCGGGGCGACAGTCACGGAACATGAACTGCATAAAAATAAGGAAAAATACGAACTTCATCTGCTAATGCTGCAATGCGATAAAAACTTTATGGAAGAGGTGTTTTATGCAACGTATTCGTTTAAGGATCTACGTTTAAGTAATTTGAAATGCAGTTTTGTCAAGAGTAACTGACAGAAAAAATCGGGGTACGATAAAAAAATCGCATCCTCGATTTTTTCTTTTCAAGCGCTTGACGGATAAAACAATAAGCGTTATAATATAGAAAAAAATACAAACATACGTTCGTATTATAAAAAATAATGGAGGAAAGAAAGGCGGCAGAGTAACGAAGAAAATCTGATTTTCCCTATACCACGGAAGCCCCGGGTAGGAAGGTATCGAAACATACCTGCGCAACAGTTTCCCGTGCGAAGGTAAGGTCTTGTAGTACGAGAGGGAGAATAGGAGAATGAAGGAATCAGGGAAAGTAAAACAAATGTATTGTCCGAATTGTATGAAAAGGCTAACGGGCATAACGGATGAAAACGGAGCGATGCGTGTGATCTGCGAACGTTGCGGCGCGAAAATCTATTCGAAACAAATCAAACCGCAAACGTATATGATGCGGATACGCGCAGTATAAGGGAAAAAACTAAATAATATCGTTCGGGAAAGAGGTAAACGGTCAGGCTGAAACAGTGCCACCGCGATAAATCCGTTTAAGAATAAATCGCCCGAATAAGTATCCGTGCTGAAAAGCGCAACAATCGGTGAAACACCGCTGGCGGGTAGGCTAATCTTTTTATGGGATAAGTCTATCTACCGGCGGTGTTTTTTTATATACGCATAAAAAGGTTAGCCCGACAAGCAGTCGGGCGTTTTTCATTTAACGGCGAGATCCGCCCGATCGCGATTTTAAGAAAAAATCAAAAATCGGAGGATTTCAAAATGAAAAACGTAACAGTAACATTCAAGGACAAAAACGGCGAAGAAACCAAGGTTTCGGCAGAAGTAGAGGATGAAATCGCTGCATGGCTTTCGGAAAAAGACGAGGATTTTGTACGTGAGTTTATACAAGCCGAAAATGCCGCCGCAAAAATCGAGCGGAAAGAAACGCGGCGGCATCAGTCGTTGGACAAGTCAATCGAAAACGGATACGACATTGTAGATGACAAGGCGAATACAGAGCAACAGTTGATTGGCGCAGATGAACGGGAGCAGTTCTATCGTGCGCTGTGCGAACTAACATCGTCTCAGCGTTGGGCGATTTATGAGCATTGCATCGAAGGCCGAGGTTTACAGGAATTAGCGACCGAAAAGGGCGTAAGTTTTCAAGCGATTGCGCAGCGGATTGAAAGAGGAAAGACGCGCTTGAAAAAAATCTTAAAAAATTTTTGAAAAACCCGTTGAAAAAGCCTTCATGCCGTGGCTATTAGGTGAGAGGGATAAAATCCCGAATAAAAAATCGAGGTGAAATCATGGAGTCAATGGATACAATCCGTAAAGAATTGAAGGAAGTCCGATATTATTATGCGAACCGAGAAATGTTTGACCAAGCCGCAAAGGACGTTGGCGAAAATGAAATTATCAAGACAGTCAATCGATATAACGCAGCGGTTCAGAAAGCAACGGTGAAGTTATATGCCTTATATATCGGATTATATGTGGGGAACCGGACGCAAGAAGCGTTGGCGCAAGACATGAACTTTTCGCCGGATTATATATATCGGCAGCACAGGAAACTACTGCGATTTTTGCAGGGAGAAATAAAAGGAGACAGTTATGAAAGAACAAACACCTGAGTTTTTAAGGAAGGCGGACAATGTATACCGCACACGGGATTACATAGTCGTACAGCGTATATCGATTGTTTATGACGGTATGGAAGATCCGGAGACGGTGAGCCGAGACGTGTATTACAGGCGGACACGTAAAAGAGATGCGGATTATGAAGCACTCGGCCGCAAGCGCAGGAATCTCGACGGCAAGCGTTTGCCTGCCACGATGCACACGCGCAGATATATAGACTAACCGAGGGTAAAACGGATTGCGGACAGACGAAAAAGTACGAACAACGGGAGAAAAAGGATCCGTTTTCCCGATGCGTACACGGCAAAACGCCGAAAGAGCCGCAACCGTAACCAATACAATTACATAATTTTAATTTGGCTTTGCTAACGGCGATACGGGCAAATTTATAATTCAAAAACGGAGGTAAACAAATGGCAAAAGCACAAGACAACGCGCCTGCGGAATCGGGCACGAATAAATACCGGCGCGACGGGCGGTGGTTCAGACCGCGTATCCGTGCGAAGGGATATGCGGAAGAGCGTAAAGCGAAAGTCCACCAGCGCGGCGAGAAGGAAGGGCAGGAACTGACCGAGTATGAAAAGGGCTTGCGTTCGGGATATCTTCTTTCGCAAAACGATAACGCCGGGGATTTTAAGTATAAACAGGCGCTGGAGGCAGGCTTCTCAAAAGCAGAGGCAGGTGAACTGTCTCATAAATCCTGGAAGGAGATTAAACCTATTATCGATAAGAAAAGAAAAAATAAAGGAGGCAAAGCAGCATAATGGAAAAGCAGATCAAGGTCGAGAGGGAAACGTACGAGAAGAACGAAAAGACGTATTATTCGTATTTCATTAAAGGAACGGTCCGCGGTAAGGATGCGCGAGTACTGATCGTGCCGCCCGACAACGGCGGATATAAGGTACTGGATATCGTATTCGGCGCGGAGATGGAGGCGGAATTGGTACTCAAGCCCTATGAAATCACGGACGAGAACACGGGCAAAGTGATCAAGGGGAATACTTATGCAGTCCATACGCAGGACGAGGACGGCACGGAATATGAATGTGCGGTCAAGCCGTTCCGCGCGTCGGACAAGACGCTCTTGAATATGCTGCTCAATAAAAAGTCGGCATAAAACAATCGCGGCGGTTTGTAACAAAAAAGCAAGCCGCCGTTTTTAAAAATAGAAAAAGGAGGAAACAAAGAAAAATGTACAACGAATTTGAAGAATACGAACTTTATGAGCATAAGCGCTCGGATAAAGTGAAGTGGGCAATATCTTTTATTCTCATCATCGTGTTGCTTGCGGGGCTTATCGGAGCATGGATCATGCTATTGAAACCGGAGGAAGTACCGCCTGAGCAGGAGGAACAGGGCGGTGCGGTGATAACCGACGGTGAGAAAAACGGAATTGCGATCAAAAGCATGAAGATCCCGGTGACAGACTATGCCGAGTACGGAATTTTGCCTTTGGCAGAAACGGCATATTCGCTTACGGTGACGATCACTCCGGAAACCGCTGAAAATAAAGCCGTGGATTGGACGATAGCGTTTGTTGATCCTGATAGCGAATGGTCGGCGGGCAAGACCGTGACCGACTTTGTGACCGTAACGCCCACGGCTGACGGAGCTTTGACCGCGAACGTGGCGTGTATCAAAAGTTTCGGGGAACAGATCAAAGTGACGGCCACGAGCCGAGATAATACGGACGTAACAGGCAACTGTTTGGTGGACTATACGCAGAAACTATCGAGTGTAAAAGCAACGTTCGGCTCGACTGTACTCACGGACGGGATAACAAAAATGTTCGATCTTACGAAGAGCGGACAAGCCGCCGAAGCTTGGAAATTTGATTATTCAGCTTCTGTTTATACGATCAAGGACGATTATAAGACTACGGTAAAGATATCTTTTTCGGAGAGCGCGTCTGGTATCGGGAACACGATCGGTGCGATTCTGACATGGGACGAAGAAAATATCACAGCGGGAATGCCCGCGTTTGATAAAACATTCTTTGACCGCGTATTTAAGGACGCTATGAGCGGACCGGTATCTGAAAATCCTTCCGTGTTTAATAAACTCGTAATGGCATTGACAGGGAATCCGAGCGAGCCGGGGATTATGCTGTTCGATGTCGAAGTAAAGACGGTCGGTACATACGGTTCGAAAACAGACATTTATCAAGTTCGGGTATTGCCGTATGGGTTAAATATCCGCGTCGAAGGAATGGAAATGAGCGATAGTTCTATTATATTCTAACCGAAAAGTCATTAAACGGTAGATCCGAGAGAGGGCAGGAAAAATGAGTAAATCAAAGGGAGCCGGCAGCACGGTCGGAACGATCATAAGTGTTTTGTTCGGCGTGCTGCTTCTGCTCGGCATAGTAGGAATTGTGACATATTTTGCCTTGCGCGATCAAGGTGTAACATTTTATGTCGAATGCGGCGGGCAAAAGTTGTACGCAAATACAGACAGCGCGAATATCTCACTGCAAAGCGGTAAGCCGTATGAGTTTTATGTAAAGACTCTGACCGGCGGCGAGGTCAATTATTCCGTACAGGTAACATCGAACAGTGCGAATAATTTTACTTTTGTTCATAACGGCGTGCCGAAAAAGTTTTACGGTACGGACGAAACCGATAACGATTATTCAAAAGTGTTCGGACTGAAAAAAGAAACGGACAAATTCACAATAAATCTACCCAAGGGGTTCAAGGTGGAAAAGGCGATAGAAGAAAAGTACGGCGGCAGTATAGAGTTTCAAGAAGAAATAAAAAGCGGTCTTTGCTATTTTGTGATTGCGGTGACGGCAGATGGATCGAAGGCAAATTTATATTTTTCCGTTGACAGAAAAGTAACGGGGATCGAGATATCTCCTCCGTCCGTTGTATTTTGAGGGGGTGTGCTATGCTAAAAAGAATGAAAGCAAGGTTTAATCGGTTGTCGGCATTATTATTTTTAACGGTAATAAGCCTGACAATGGTATGGGGCGGTCATTCCGCCCCATATACTGCGTTTGCAGCGAACAGCGATTTGGAATTCGATACTACGGACGTATTGGACGATTTAGGCAGTTCCGCCGTGGACGGCAAACCGTTCAATGTAAACGACTATCCGCGCAATCCGTTCGGAACCGTGCAGGTAATTACCTTTGCGGAATATTGCTATTCGCAATACGAAAACGCAAACGGGAATTATACGCTGTACGTGTACGTATACAACCCTGCATTGATCGATATAGCGACTGCTTCGGCACAGAATAAAATCGAGATATCGTCTGATTTTTATTTTGAAAACGAAGAGGGGAACCCGGGAACTGTAAAAGACTATGCGAAATTTCCTCTGATATTTTGTAATGCAAGTACGGGCGCATACGAAAACAGGTTCTTAAAGTTTCGTATCAAGGACGAGAATAAAACGATATTCAAAGCCGAACGCGAACGGGAAAGATCGACGGGCAGCAGGTATTATCATATATCTGGGATAGAATTATATGAAAACAACAGTGATAAAACCACTGCGCAGGAGTATTGGGTAAACAAGTATTATCAGTTCAGCGGATACGCGGAAGGCTACGGCGACAGCAAGTTTCCCTTTCAGTGCGACGCCGCGGGCAACGCCGAAGCCGTCCGATTAAAGGTACAGCATACCTATTACCGCACGGAATCCTCGGGCAAGGGCAAGAACTACCAAAATCAACTCGACACGGTGTATTTTGCCGTTCCCAAGCGTTTGTTTGATACATACGGCGAATTGCAGAGAATAAAAGCGGAATGGTGGGAGTACAAGACGAAGGAATTTGTAGTGACGAGCAACGCTGAATTTTATAACGCGGTACAACCATATCTCGGTAAGACCGTGGAGAGCAAAAAGGGCGAGATCTCAATGAACGAGCCTGTATTGAACGACGATATCGGTTACGCGCTCGCAAACGAAATGAAAACGATCTCATCATGGGGCGTCGAAACGTATGAATCAGCGAAATGGGGCTGGAACCTGGCAGTCAGTTCAAGGATAGAAGAGATCTGCGACAGGCTTACGCTGTTATTCCTTACGGACGATATCGACGGGTACGATCCCTATAAAACGGATACCGCCGGGACCGTAAACGGAAACTTATTGTATGATCATATCATGGCGTACGGCAAGAGTTACGACAGCGGCAGGCTGCCCGTAAAGGACGGGAGCATCAGCGCGGATCTGTTCGAAAGCGATATAGACGACAGCCGTAAGATAGACAACGAACAGGGGAAAATACAGCAGGGATACAGTTATTACGATTTCGATGCGGATACCGACCTGCAAAAATTGATCAGTTGGAAAGACGGCGATCCGTCGTTTTGGGAGAATTGGAACGAGTACGGGTTTTGGGAAACGATATTCGGGAAAATCCCGTCGGAAACGGGCAGGGAGATCTCTCCGATACAGGTGCTCAAAGAGAATGATTTGAAAGGCACGGATCAGGAAATATCCGAACGGCTGCTGGTCAATATCAAGGACGTACAAACGATCAAAGACGCATATTCTGACGCGGTAAAGGTAGATCCGCTGGATAAAACAGACGAAGAATGTTATTTGGTCATGTTTCGGTTTGCGGCAAGCGACTATTATGCCGCCCCCGTCGATATTTATAAAAGCGATCTTTGGGGCACGGTAAAAAAGGGACAGGCGTATTTCGCAAGGCAGAGCGTATTTTTCGATTTCGATATAATAGACCTTACGTTTCATAAAGACGGCGTGTATATGGTCATTCCCGCAGTATCCGATCCTATAGATATCATCAATGGTCTGACGCCGCCGGGGGATATGGGGAATGATCTTCCCGATTGGCTGAAATATGTGCTGTTGGCGATAGGATTGCTTATAGCATTACCTGTGCTGTATTGTATCTTAAAAATCGTCGTATGGCTCATACAGATCATATTTAAGGGGATCGCGTCGGTATTCCGGGGTATCGGTAAGTCGGCAAAGAAACGTAACGAAAAAAAGAACAAACGGAAAAATGAATAAGAAAAGCGGCGGCAAAATCATTGCCGCTGCAATACCGGAGGAAATATGAAAAAGAAGATAAAAAGGATATTGGCGGTCGCGGTCATTATAACGGTTGTTTTGGTTATCAGTTATCTGATCTATACGGGAGGACAAGCCGGTGCGTAGGAATATCATTATTACAGCCGCCATATCCGCAGTGATGGTGCTGCTCGGCGTATTTGTGTTTTCGGACTCATATCTGCGGTTATGGGAAAGTCTGCGCGATTTGGGTAATTCCGCAGTGTACTATTTCTGCGAATTGTTCGGAATAAAACACAGTATCACGGCTACGGTCAACGGGTATTCGGAAGTGTTTTCATGGGGAACAGTGTTACCGGAGGACTTTAATAAGTTCAAGGAAGGCGCGGCGAATTATTTTTCTTTGTTGCTGAATGCGGAGAATTTCGCGGGTTGGGGGAAATCAGTCGCCGCGTTTTTGGGAACGGCGGCAAAGGTACTCATGCTCGCTTTGCCGTGCATTGCCGCGTTCGTGTTTATGATACGAAAACTGTATCAAAAAGGCAACCGAAAGCACGGCAGGGATACCGTTCCGCTCAAGGTGTTCAAGGCGGTAACAAAGTACGCATACCAGCCCGTGAAGAGGACGATCGTTTCTTTCCGAGAGTTTATCCGTGAACACAGAGCGGTGCTGGGTTGCTGGCTGGCGGCATGGGCGCTGCATCTGAACCTTGTAACCATAGTCACGGAGTTTATAGCCTATTATCTGTGGTTTGTCGTGTCCTTCGAGATCGTAACGGTCTATATACAGGTCAATAAGCTGCTCATAGATCTGCAAGTCATTATTAAGCATTTTCCATGGTGGAGCATAGCAACAGCGGCATATATCCTATTCACGCGCTGGCGGAAACGTATCGCAAGATCGCGTCTGCGGCATTATGAAGCGAGAAACTGCGGTTTCATTAACGAACTGCCGATCGTGAGCATGGCGTGCGGGAGCATGGGGAGAAAGAAGACGACAGTCATTACAGATATGGCGCTTTCGCAAGAGGCCATGTTCCGCCAGAAGGCGCATTCGATCCTGCAAAACAACGACATGAAATTCCCGCATTTCCCGTGGATATGCTTTGAAAAAGAACTGCAAAAGTGCATGGAACACGGCACGGTGTACAATTTTGCCTCTATAAAAGACTGGATAAAGTTAAAGCGGCAAAGGTTTGAAAGCCATGGGAATGCGGAACGTCAACTCTACGGGTACGACGTCATAAGATACGGTTACGAGTATAACGACGGACTGAAAACGAGCGGTTTGTTTGACGTATTGGAAACGTATGCGCAGGCTTATTTTATATATGTGATCCAGAGCAGTCTCATTATATCTAATTATTCCATACGTACGGACAACGCCTTTATAGATACCGGCAATTTTCCGATATGGCTAACGGATTTCTTTCCCGAACAGAGCAGGGAAACAAACCGGCATTCCCATGTATTGGATTTCGACGTGTTAAGGCTGGGCAAAAAGGTCATGGAGAATAATCCGAAAGCGGGCAGCTTTGAGTTCGGCGTGGTCGGAATCACGGAGATCGGAAAAGAGCGCGGGAATAATTTGGAACTGAAAGAGGTCAAGAAAGGCACGGACGAGGCGAACCAGAAAAACGATCTGTTCAACGCCTGGCTGAAAATGTGCAGGCATAGTGCAACGGTGGATCATTTCCCGTTCATCAAGGTATTCACGGACGAACAACGGCCGGAAAGTTGGGGCGCGGACGCAAGGGATTTGAGCGAGGTGTTACATATTATTTCATCCGGAGAACAGAGGCTTACGCTGCCGCTGTATTCGATAGAGGAAATGATATCTGAATGGGCATTTGAGCGATTTATGCGGCTGTACGAGGATTTCCGTTTCCGCAGGGGCGACAATACGCTTTTGGTACACGTCCTCAAAAGCGTAACTGCATGGCTTTGGAGAAGGAATGCGCGGGTTTATAACCGTTACGGGTATTGTATATTGAAGATAGAGAAAGAGCGCGGCACGATGGACGGAAAGACAGAGAATAAAAAGTATTATTTAATGAACGCAAAGATTTATGCGAACAGGTTTTCAACGGATTGTTTCAGTGATTATTTTAATGACATGGCAAAGAAAAGCAAGATCGGATTGATGGATTATATCGAGTATGCGACGGAAAAGGCGAGCGTAGAGGAGTTGAAAAGTCAGAACAGTTATTTTATGAACGCGCTGTATAAGGATAACGGCGCATAAAAAAAGCCTATAAAGCCGAGAGGGTTGCCTCTGGGCTTTATAGGCATACAAAAAACAATCAAGGAGGTAATTTATGCCATATTCGAAGGCAAAAGTATATTCTGACGGGAGCCATTATATAGCGATCCCGCACACGCCGCGGAAAAAACGCTTGAAAAAGGGCGTTAAAATCAAGCGGCAGATACCCGTCATGGAAGAGTTGGAAGAGGAAAGCACGCCGTTTGACGGGGGCGTACAGATGAATATGTTTGATGCCGAAAACAAGGCGCAAACGGTTGAAAAGAGTACCGAGGCAACAGTTCCCGAACCGAAGTCGGAAACGGCGACAAAGGGGCAAAGGGAGGTTTCTCCGCCGCGCAAAGAGTTGTTCGAGGCGTTGTATAAAAAATATTTATATGAGCCGAAAAGTCGGAGACGTCAGGCTGTTTATGCGGGTATGCGTGCGTATTTCAAGAGCGATGAAGAGGCGCGGTTGTTCGTAGAATTGAATTTTGAACGTAAGAAAAAGAATCTGATCGCCCGCCGCATCCGAATGACGCGGAAAGCGAATTTGCAGGACTTCAATTTTTTCGTAACTTTTACGTTCGACGATAAGAAGCATACGGAGGACAGTTTCCGAAAGAAGATGCGGAATTGTCTGAGTTTGCTGAGCAGCCGAAAGGGTTGGAAGTATATAGGGGTATGGGAACGGTCTCCCGAAAAAAAACGTCTGCATTTCCACGGCGTATTCGATATACCGCAAGGAATGATGCCGGGATATTTTATACAGGTAAAGGATTATAATTTTAAAAATCACCGTCGGCAGACGACGAATCAGAATACTTATTTTTTGGAGAAGTTCGGACGGAATGATTTTGAAAAGATAGAGGATAACGCCCGCGTTGGGGAAGCGCTGGCATATATTATGAAGTATATGGAAAAGAGCGAAGAAAAAATCGTGTATTCCAAAGGTATGCCGCAGTATTTTATAACGGATATAATGGACGAGGATATCGTATGCACGGTAGGCACGGAAGACCAGAAACTGTTATTGTTCGACGATTTCGGCTGTTGGGACGAGGGAGAGTACATAGGACAGGTAAGCAAAGAAACGATCGCAAAAATGCTGAAAGCGAATTGAGGCGAAACACAAGACAAGGACAAGAGGCGCTAAAAGAACAAGGCAAAATAAAAATACGTCGTAAAAACGAAAAGCGCGCGACGGAATGCGCGGGGCGATTTGCAAGCGGTTTAGCGCA
>OGQM01001210.1_pt1 | contig 18712 bp, 20 predicted proteins | sample 1553191 | NCBI WGS metagenome assembly OGQM01 (sample SAMEA2579954, study PRJEB22360) | human gut metagenome | biome: human gut; feature: human-associated habitat; material: faeces | place: Denmark | collected 2008/2010 | reverse complement strand
TATTCATTTAAAAATTCAATTGTAGTTATACATTTTTTACAAAGTTAAGGATATAAACAATACTATACATTGCTAGTATCGCAAACACATACCAATTACTATTTCCAATAGAACTTAGTGCAGTGAATGAATAAGGGATAATCTTTATCTAATAAAAATGACAAAACCAAATAAATACATAATGCCATACAAAAGTGAATATAAAACTTCAATATTCTTTTTCTAGGCATACCATCAATATATGTATGTCCCTTTCTTTGAATTTGTTCCATTATGCCATATCCAGAATAGAACAAAAATGGTGCAACCATCAATTGTCCAATTCCTAATAGAAGTGGATTCCATGGCATAGTTTCATATTGTCCAAAATGTGATAGAAACACAAACAACACAAAAATTCCATTGATACAAGTTGTCTGTTCCTTACTTAATGCCCTTTTAAAATTCATCATATCTAAATATTATATATAAGTTCCACTAAATTCGGCCTTTCCTGTACACACAAATTCACTATCATCATATTCATCATCATGTTGTTGAAACCCAGCACCGCCAAGTCCGACAGGCTCTTCAAAGCCACAAGCCTTAAAGAACTCAGCCTGATGTGCGTCTCGCTCTTGCTCAGAATCATGTTCCCTATCAACAAACTCATCCATCGTCATCATTTTCCCTAGATACTCACCAAGATATTCCCCATCTTTATCTTTTACACATACATAACAGCCTTTACGAAGTTGTGCCCAATAATTTCCATCCCTATCTTTATATACACCGCGAGTGAATTTGATTTTACTATTCTCATAATTATAAACAGTTTTTCCATAAGGATCCTCTTTAGATCTTGTATTATAAACAGGAAGATTTACCGTCATTCTATATACACCATCTTTATATGAATTTACCTTTTCAAAGCCATTCTTTTTCTTTTCTTTCTTTGTATTTTGTTCATCAGATACCACTTCTGTATTTTTTGTTTCTGCATATTTATTGTAAATAGTATCCACTGCTTGATATCCACCAAAGGCTGCCACCGAAACAATAGCTACTCCTGCCGCTACTTTCACGCCTATTCCAGCAGCTACTTTGCCTGTAGCAGACACAGTTGCTTGTTTTACTCCTTGTGATGTAACATGCCCCTTTGAATTGACATTATTTTTCTTAACAAGTGAAGCATTATCTTCACGAATTGGATTAGATGTTATTGTATCTGCTTTAACTTTCATTACAACACCATCCGCAAATGCTTTGGCATTGAATGATGGAATTGTCTTCAATTCCTGATCTAACATCCAAGCAAGGAATGGTAATGGTGCAACAGTATAGAAACTCTTGTTCTGACTTCTTAATTCTTCAATCATATCTTTGATAGATAGCTTTGCACGTCGAATCCAGCTTTTAACTGTATTTTCTTCTACTTCCATCTGCTCAGCAATCTCTTTTGTAGTCAACTGCTGATACATCTGCATCATTAAAGCAAACCTTTGATTATCAGGTAATTTGTCCAAACATTCTTTTAAGCCTTCTGCAATCAGTTCTGTATTCATGTTAGCTTCAGGATTAAACGCTACAGAATCATCTGCAATAGATTCTTCATAGTTATCTCTGAAGTCTTCACTGTCTAATTCGCTAAATGTATTTGTTTGATAATCTTTATTTTTATGTGCTCTAAAATAATCACGAATTGAATTATTTAGAATTGTATACATCCAAGGTGCAAATTTATCATCATCTTTTAATTGATCTAGCTTTTCAAAAGCCTTTCTCATACTATCCTGAGTAATCGTTTGTGCTTCATCCTGAAATTTATTTGTTGCTCCCAAAGAATAATACGCAATCGTATATGCCTTTGGATATGTTTTACTATAAATCTTTTCAATGGCTGACTCATCTGCAAGTCTAGCCTGTTGTATCCATTCTTTTGGAATATCTGGTAAACTTCTGTTCATAACCCTTTTAACCCTTTCCTATATTTTGTGTTTTCTCTTCAGCAATTTGTACAAGTGGCTTTGTAAATTCTACATATTCCTGAAAGATTTTTTGAATTGTTTTGACATCTTCTATATCGAAATATGTCATGTCGTTCTTTGCGGTAATGCTTAGAACATCTTCAATTGTTAGATATTGGTATCCTTCTACAATATAGCCAAACCAGAAATCATCTTCTACAATTCCGGATTGAATTGCTTCTTCAGGGATACCCTTGTAAAATGATTATAGCACCAGATGCACATGTCATAAAATATGTATTTGCATCACATTCGGATATGTAAGCTATTGTTCCAGGTGGTGCTTCTTGCCATTTACTTTTCAAGATTCTGATCTTTGCAGACATCGAATCACTCCTCTGATTTTTTCTAGATCTTCATTCGAAATTCTAGTGTCATGATATGTAAGAATTGTATTATGGAATTCATTTTCACTTCTTAAAACAATCCCTGAATCTGTATTCACACTTTCAGAACCCGTAAATACTACATATGGATTTACATAACAGTGTAAGCCTTGATCTTTAAGAATAGATGAAAGTAGATATGTCTGAAATTTTGCTTGTTTGACTGGATTTTTGATTGTATTTTCATACGATTCACCAGCTGAACTTGTTTTGATCTGTGTCCAAGTTGAATCATTTTCATTTCCAACGATACGCCCCTTATAATTTTTAACCTCTCCTAAAAAGATTCCATACTTTGATACAACAAGGGTGTCAATTTCCGTGCATTTACCATCTTTTTCAAGTGGAATATTATTGTAAGATGTATATTCTGCTGGTAATGAATTTAAAGTATAAGATACTAGCTCCTCTCCATATAAACCTGCAGATATTGTTTTGTATTTTTTCCACAAGACATCACCTATTCCGGCAACGATTATTCCACCTACCGCAAAGATTGGAATAACATGTTCCATTGACTGTCGATAGCTTTGCATGGCATTAAACTGATCATGCCATTCAGAAGTTCCAAGACCAGCTGTAATCTGTGGCTCAAAAATCATCTTAGCTCCGGCATATAAAAATAATCCAAATCCAATAACAAGTAAGATAATTCCCCATGTTTTGTATAAATTTGCCTGTTCTCTTCTTGATTCTAATGAATATTTGTTTGTATTCATATTCCTGTTCTCCTTAATATTATTACTAGACTAAAAATTAACTTTCTTAAAACATCCCATTTCCAAAATCATTAAAATTATTACAACTATTAACGTTATTGTTATTCCATGAATTTCCTTGATCTAGATTATATCCGCCCATTTCAAATGGTGTTACACTTTTTAATGCTTCTCTAGTAGATTCTTCTGCAAATCGTTGTTGCATATAAAGATCATCAAAGCCATGGTTTCCAGATGCAGTTTTTTTATTTGGTCCAAGCAATTCTTTAATAACCAAAACCCAACAAATCAACACAAATAAAACTACTAAGCAAAAAATTACAGACATAATACATTTCCTCCTCTATTCAGTCTAATCCTTATTTTTCGATTCCCCAAATTTCATTATAATCCTCATAAATCACTTTGCGAGGAGTATAAATATTTGCTGGAGCTAGTTCTAATTCTTTTTTATTTCCCTTAATTACTCTACTAAGAGTTTGAAGTAATTGTTCCATACTTTCTCTATTATTTTCATTTTCATATTGAATACGTTTTATTCTCTTTTGATAACCATTATATTTACGTTCAAGAATTTTCTTAAAAACCTTATCTTCTAATCTCATATAATAAACAACTACATCATCTCCCATTACTTTTAATGTCTTAATAGGGTGCTTAGTATACCATGCATAAGCATGCCAAGCTGACTTTATATTTTCAACTTTACCTTTTAAACAATAATATACAGTTATAAATAAAGTGCCTAATAATAATCCTAAATTAAATGTCACAAAAACTAATACTATAAATAATGCAATATTCAATAAACTTTTCATACTTATTTCCTCCAATTTCTTTTATTAAGCAATCCACATATCATCTAATTCTTTATATACAACTTTACGTGGTGTATAGAAGTTCGATGGATAGATTTCATATCCTTTTGCTAACAAATCCAACCCTTCACTATGAATTTCTAATATTTCCTTCATCTTTTCCTGATTATCTTTTTTCTCATATTTAACGCGATTCATTCTTTTTTGATATCTATTGTATCTATGTTTCACAATCATTCTAAAAATCAAATCATTTAAATTCATAAACATGCAAACTGCACTATCTATAATCAATCTTATGCTCTTGAAAGGATGGGTAATATTCCATACACAAAATCTTATAGCTGATTTGGTAAATTTGATATTACCTTTTAAACAAAAATACAGAACCATGATAATTGCCGCTACTACAACGCCCAATAACCATGCGCCCCATAATGAACCAACTGCAAACAATAAACTCTTCATACTTTTTCCTCCTAGCTTAACGCTTTTTATTTCTTTCACTATACTTAACGGAGTGTTTATTAAAAAAGTTGCAAAATATTTAAAAAAAATATGAAATTTTTAAAACATTTTGATTTCTACTTTTTTTACTGGTTTAAGCATTAAAATCATTTCAATTTCATAAATAAGGATTGGAAACCAACCCTTATCTTTTTATTTGTTTTTTTCGACGTTTCATTTCAGTAGAACCAACTAAAGATAAACCAGCTAGACTTGCTGATGCCATATATCCCGATACCGAAGCATCTACTCCTGTATTCACATTATCTTTTTTGTTTTGATTAAGTTTTTTAGAAAGTTCTGCTTTATCCCTTTCTTGAGAATTTTGTTCACGTAAATATGAATTAAGATCTGCCATTGCTTTGTTATACTCATCAACAGCATCATTTAATTCTTCATGTGCTTTCAAATATGAACTTTCTTTTATCTTATAATCTAATTTAACTTCTTCAAGATTTTTCTTTGATATATTCAACACATCGACAGTATGAGCCAACCGCTTATACTTCTGCAGCAAATCTAGATCACTAATTTCACTCAAATCAGCATTTGTTCCATTTGTAAGAACAGTAGCTAATATATTGCGTAGTTTATTAAATTGTTCTTTGTGTTTACTTAACTGATCGACTTTTATTTTACTAGCATCTAAATCATTTTCTAGTATAGCCACATTAGACTCCGCCATCTCTTTTGATTTTTTCAAGTCAAATATCTGAGTTGTTAACTTCGTTACATCTTCAGAAGTACTTCCTACTTGTCCAGAAGTATTTTTATACGCATTAACTTTTTCCAAAAGTATGTCATATTGAAATTGAGCCTCTTTTAAACTCTTCACAGCTTTTTCGGAATCCACTTTTGTTTTATCCACCACTGTTTGAGCATCATCTTGAATTTGTTTAACCTTTTCAAGATTTTCTTTAGTGCTTTCTAAATTTTTTGTTTTTAATTCTAGGTTCACTTTAGCTTCCTTTAAATGAGCTTGTGCTGTTTCAAGAGCTTTTTCAGATTTTGCTTTTTCAGTACTCCAATTGTTGACTGTATGAGTTAATACATCAATCGTTTCAGAAATATGAGTTACATCTTGATTAGCTTTTACAAGGTTATTTTCAGCTTCCGCTTTTGCTATCTTCTTAGCTGTAACTTCAGCCTTTGCTTTTGATAAATTCGCTTCTGCTGTTGCTCTAGCTGTCACTTTTGCTTCAACATTTGCTTCTGCTTCTTTTACAGCCTGTTCTGCTTTTTGGAAGTTTGCTTCCGCTTCAGCTTTTGCAGTATCAACTTCTGTTTTTTCCAAAGTAGCTTTTGTCATATGTTCGTTCAATACTTTTAATGCAGCTTTCCGATTATTCAATAATGATAACGCAGATTTCAATGCTGCATCATCTTTTTCTGTGCCATCTATTTGGGCTTTTTTAACAGCTTCTTCAAGGGCGTTGTGCTGGGTTGATACATCTTTTAATCCAGATGCGTAATTGTTTAAAGAAGTTTCGAATTCTTCCAAAGTGATAATACGGTCGTTTTTAGAACCTGTAGCTTCGACTCCATATGCATTTTCACCCCAGTATTGATCAAATTCTTGAATGTCTGTTGAGCCATAACACCCTTCTTCTATATGTGCATATCCTGTATAATCATAAGCTTTACTTGTAATATTTTTATAATGCCCAACCTTATGAAAGTCTGTGATTCCATTTTGATACCACGACTTTTCAAGATTATACCAAACTGTAAAAGGACTCGCCTTTGATTCAGCATCACCATAGCCCCAAGCTGCATTTTCACCTGTTTTGTATACACCTGAGTGAGCTACATTTCCAATTTCAGCTGTATCTCTTTGCCAATTGGCATTTACCTGTGATATAGCCATCAGTACCATACTTACTTTTAACTCAGACAACCCCTCAGAAACACGGATTTTATTGAATTCTTTCAAATAAGAAATTGAATTCATAACATTATCTAAAGATGTTGCGTCATTTGTAGCACCAATATTTGTGTGACCATTCAATTTCCCACGAGGATTCTTGATGATATCTGTTGCAGCAATCGCTCCAATAGAATCATAGTATCCTTGAATACCCTGATTTAACTGAGATAGCTGGTCAGCATGTGCTTTTTCGAAGTCAGCCAAATTCTTTTGTGCCAGTTCCAAAGGTGTCAATGTTGAATCATAGTCCGTTTTTGCCTGATCGTAGGCATTTTGAGCGTCTGCCACATCCTTTTCAGCATCAGTAATACGATTTTTCAAGTCATTGATTTCATCTTCTTTTATTCCTGCCATTTTAACAGCTTCATCCAAAGCCTTCTGGGCTTTGTCTTTCGTTGTTTCAGCTTCCGTAACTTTTGCATTTGCATCATTTAATGCAGTAACACTTGCGTCAAATTCACTTTGTTTTTCAGCTTCCACAGATTCCGCATTTGCTAAGTTTGTTTTACCGGTTTCTAAGTCCGATGTTTTAGCAATTACGTTGTTTTTAGCAGATTCAAGATTTACTTTAGCCTGTTCTAGTCTTTCTAAACACTTATTATATTCATTTTCATCTGTAAACTTAGATAAGTTGTTTTGAGCGGTTATAACTTCTCCTTCAGCACTCTTTACATCAGCATTTGCACGTTCTAATGCTTCTGTCGCCATTTGAAGTCCGGATTGTGCTGTTTCAACACCCGTTTTTGCTGTTTCCAGCTCAAGTTCCTTTTCAGCTAAAACTTGTTTAACTGATTCAGCACTCGCAGAAGCCTCATTCAATGTTTCTGTAGCTTTGTTAACTTCAGATTCTAATTCTGAGTAATCTTTAACTCCGAATGATTCCAAACATGTTTTTAAATCCGCCAGTTCTTTTTGTTTGGTTTCTAAATCACTTTGAGCTGTTTTCAAATCTTCAGAAGCTTTTTCAGATATAGATTTTTGAGTATCTAACTCTTTATTCGTTTTACTGATTTCATTTTCTAACTTGGCAATCTCATCAATGATTGGTTGCACTCTTAAATCAATTTCTCTATTAATTTCATCAAACTCTACTTTTGATTTAAAATTCGTTTCATCATATTGATTTTGATTCAAATCGACATCTTTTTTTGCCACACTCAATGTGCCTTTTGCAGTATCTTCTTTCAATTTAGCTTCAAACACTTTCCCTTGTATTTCATGGATTCTATTTTCTAATTCCGCTTGTTTAGTAAATATTTTTTGATCATCCTTTTTTAATTCAAAAGATACTTGTCCTTCATTCGCAAAGACTTTCACAATACTTGATGTAACACCAGTAATAGCCGTTACACCTACCAACGTAGATTTAACTAATTTGTTTTTTTTCATATATTTAACCTTTCTGTCTATTCATGACTTTCCGCATTTTGTTCTATCGGATGCAAAACCGATATAATTCTTACCTCCTTTCACTTTATCTAACGAAGTTAAAAACAAAATAGTTGCAAATAGGGTCACATTTTTTATTAATTCAGTTCTAAAACCATAAAAGGTAAAATAAGTGTAATGATTAGTGTTTTTATGTGTTTCATAAAAAAAGAACCTCCCTGTGTTTCTTGTATACAACAAGCCACAGAAAGGCTGATTATCTTATTTGGGTAGAGAATCCATCCACGCTTTTAAATCAGGAGGTAATTTATCGGGAGACATCACATATAACGCTATAGCATCTGCAAATGTTTCATGATATGAACTCATACAATGATCAGCGTTTCCATTACTTTGAGCGATGGCTTCGCATACTTTAGCTTGATTTGTAGACAAAACTGTTGGTGGCTCAATATCATGATAATCTTGAGTGTATGTTATGAAAAATTTATAATCATAAACATGCCCGAGCTCATGATTTAAAGTTTTTGAAGAAGCTAAGGATGTTAAATAAATCTTGTACACTCCATATTCATTAAGAGCATATCCAGATACTGGTTGTGTGATAGAAAAATTTTCTTCTAAATATTGTAAAGAAACAAACGAAATCTTTGAAATATCTTTATACAGCCATTCAGGAGTAATATCTAATTCTTCTTTTACTAGTTGAACGTCTGATTCTGTGATTTTTGCATCTGAATGCACATAAATAGGAGGATAATTTTTATATTGAATACAAGACGATTCTAAATAAGAAGGTTTTGCATCCAATTTCTTGTTAAATGCATCGATTTCTTGCAACATTGTATCTGTCTTTGTTTTACAAACAAAAGTACTATATCCTCCGCAAATAAAAATAAGTACAGAAACCAAGATTAATATATTCTTCTTTTGCTTATTAGAAATTCGTCGATATATTATTGCCATAACGATTAAAAGTAAGAATGTTATTCCACCAATGATATAAGCGACTGTGTAATCTGTAAAATTAAACATTATATTTTTCCCTCCACTTTCATTTATCAGCTTTTTTATATACAAAATATTTCAAGTAAACCACCCATTGACTTAGTGAAATTAAAAGAAGAAGACGTCTGCTTTTTATCTAACGCCCTGTTAAAATCCATTCATACCTCCCCGTTAATTTAGTTTTGCTTTTTCTATACGATTTTGATTGCCAAGTTTCATAAAAGGCTTTGTGAAATCAGCATACTCCTGAAAGATTCTCTGAATCATTTCAACATTTTCTATATCGAAATAAGTTAAATCATTTTCTGCTGTGATGCTCAAAACATCCTCAATTGTTAAATACTGGTATCCTTCTATGATGTATCCAAATAAAAAATCATCTTCTAAGACTTCTGATTGAATCGATTCTTCAGGGATCCCCCTGCAATACAATTATAATACCAGAATCACACGTCATTAAATACGTGCCTGTATTACATTGAGAAATATAGCTATCGTTCCTGACGGTACTTCATCCCATCTGCTTTTCAGGATTCTGATTTTTTCAGACATTCCATTACCCCTTTAAGCTTTTCTAGGTTTTCTTTAGATATTTTTGTGTCATGGTATGAAAGAATCGTGTTATAGAATTCATTCTCACTTTTTAAAACGAGCTCAGAATCTGTAGTGATATCTTCCGCACTAATAAATACTACATATGGATGAATATAGCAGTTTAAACCGTTTTCTTTCAGGATTGAGGATAGAAGATAAGTTTGAAATTTAGCCTGCTTGACTGGATTCTTAATACTGTTCTCATAGCACTTTCCACCAGAACTTTTCTTAGTCTGTGTCCAAGCTGAATCGTTCTCGTTTCCAGAAATACGACCTTTATAATTTTTGACTTCTCCTAAAAAAACTCCATATTTTGATATAACGAGTGTATCGATTTCTGCTCGTTTTCCGTTTTTTTCAAGAAGAATGTTATTATACATCGTGTATTCATTTGGAAGAGTGTTTAAAGTGTATGATACAAGCTCTTCCCCGTATAATCCTGTGGATAATGTTTTGTATTTTCTCCACAGAACATCACCAAGCCCTATGATGAGTATTCCGCTTACAGCAAAGACTGGAATAACATGTTCCATTGATTGTCGATAGCTTTGCATCGCATTAAACTGATCATGCCATTCAGAAGTTCCAAGACCAGCTGTAATCTGTGGTTCAAACACCATTTTAGCTACAGCATACAGGAACAGTCCTATTCCGACTGTGATTAAAAGCACGCCCCAGAATTTATAGCTTTTTGCCTGTTTTTTTCTTGATTCCAATGAGTATTTGTTTGTATTCATATTCTTATTCTCCTTTTATCATTCCCTATTGCTCGCCAAATCCCCAAATTTTGCTTTCTTAAAACATACCATTTCCAAAATCATTAAAGTTATTACAACTATTATTATTGTTATTCCATGAATTTCCTTGATTTAGATCGTATCCGCCCATTTCAAATGGTGTTACACTTTTTAATGATTCTCTAGTAAATTCTTCTGTAAATCGTTGTTGCGTATAAAATTCATCAAAACCCTGATTTCCATGTGCAGTTCTTTTATTTGGTCCAAATGTTTCTTTAATAGCCAAAACCCCACAAATCAACACAAATAAAGCCACTAAGCAAAACATTACAAACATAATACATTTCCTCCTCTATTCATTCTAATCCTTATCTTTCAATTTCCCAAATTTTGTCATAATCAGCATAGACTACACGTCGAGGTGTATATTTATAGTCTGACGCCACATTTAAGCTTTTATAAGTATTTTCCAATACTTTTCCAAATGGCTTCATTGTCGTAGATAGCCACTTTTTTTCGTTTTCACTTTCGTATTGAATACGGTTCATTCGTTTTTGATTGCTTCTATATTTGTATTGAAGCATCTTTTTAAAAATCTTGTCATCCAACTGCATAAATTCGATTACAACGTTATCAATTATACGTCTTGTGTTTTTAATTGGATGCTTAAATCCCCAGATTTCAGCTTTAAACGCTGGTTTAATATATTGTGGCTTTTTCTTAAACCAGAACATAACCATAACTATAATTGTACCTACAATATTTCCTAACCACAAGGCTGCTAATATACTAGCCAAACATAATGCAATTAACATATTCTTTTTCCTCCTTAATCAGACCATTGCTCATATTCTTCATATACGACTTTGCGAGGCGTATAAAAACCAGCCGGAAGATCATCCATACAATCACTCAATAATTTCATCCAGTCGCTCGACATTGTCAAGGCCGATTTCATTTCTTCCTGACTTCTTTCATCTTCATACTGTACACGGTTCAAACGCTTTTTGTAGCTTTTGTATTTGCGTTTTACAATTGCTTTAAAAAGCAGATCTTCAATCATCATAAACCCAACAACTACACCATCAACACCCATTTTAATTATTTTGATAGGATGTACCATAAACCACACATAACTTTTAAACAGCGACTCGATGTATATCATTTCGCCATTTAACACGAATAAAATAAACCTTGCAATCATTGCCAATGTGCAAACTATGTACGGTGTCGATAATAACATAACTACATATAATAAACGATTCATACTTTTTCCTCCTAGCTTAACGCTTTTTATTTCTTTCACTATACTTAACGGAGTACTGATTAAAAAGGTTGCACAAAAAACGAAAAAAACCTTGCTATATTCATCATAGCAAGGTTCGCGACTTAATAATACGCCAACAATCCATTACATAATTGCGTATATCTCTCATATTCTTTATATCTCAGAAAATATATAGGATCATCTTTAAAATCTTTACTATTTCTATCAATTTCAAGATTTGCAATCTGATTATCCTCAACCACGTTAAATTCACAAGCTTCTTTAAATTTGTTTACGTCATAGTAATCTGTATACAGAATTGGCTTTTTTTCTACCTTTTTAAAATATTCTGCTGTTTTATCAGCAATCTTTACATAGTAGCGAGAATCTCCATTGTCTGCATTTCCAATCGCTACCCAAACACAACCATCATCTTCATTATTGTCAACAGCATAAGCAACTATACCGTATATTCGACCTTTTGACCCACCTGTCTCGCTATCACCTACAAGCGCGTACATACTCATCAGTACATCTTGATTGCCATCATCATAAGGCGTATCATACATCATAAAATCTGTTGAGTGCATCAAACTATAATCGGTAATTTCATATGCAATCGGTGTTTTAGAACATGTCCACGTTCTTTTTCCATCTGTAACTTCATCAAGTGTACTTGATTGACCCTGTTGTACATGTTCATCATTTTTTGTAATCCAATGTTTAACACCCTGAAAACCTACTGTCAAAGAAATGACAGCTACTATAATAACGACAATAGCTTTGGGTGTGCCTAAAGTTGGAATCCATCTTGTGAAATGTTTATTTGTAATTTTGCCACCTTTTAAAGCATTATCCATTTTTATATTCTTTGATGTTGTTTCACTCTTATCTATGTTTGTATGTTTCTTTTTTTTGGTTCAATAGTAGAAGCTTTAACTTCAACAACAATCTGCGAAGCGAATTTCCTAGCATCCATTTGTGGAGCTTCTTTTGCAACTTCCTGTAATACCCATACAAGAGCCGGAATCGGCAATACAGAGTAGAAACTTTTGTTTTCTTTTCGAAGCTGGATGATTTGATTCTCAATCGATTCTTTTCCACGTTTCAGCCAAGACTTGATAGTGCTTGTCTTAGCATCCATGGCTTCAGACATTTCATCAATCGTCAATCCTTGGAAATAATACATAATCAAAGCTTCTTTCTGACTTTCAGGTAGCTTCTGCAAACAGTCGTTCAACCCTCTTTTTATTTCTTCTTTATTAGCGACAGCATCTGGATTGAATTCCATGTTTTCATTTTCGATTGTTTCCTCAAAAGAATCTCTAAACTCCTCATTGGTATTATCCTCGTACAAATCGTGTATATGTCTTTTGGATATATTCTTGTATTCCTTAGAATCAAAGAAATCCAAACAACGATTCTTTAAGCTTGTATAAAACCAAGGCGCAAAGGCGTCGTTATCCCTTAAAAGATCAATCTTTTTGAATGCATTTTGGAATGTATCTTGCGTGATTGTTTTTGCATTCTCCTTGAATCTTTCATCAGCTCCAAGGATGTAATAAGCCGATGCGTAGGCTTTTTTATTTAACTTTTCATAAATCTGAGCAATCGCAACTTCATCGTTTTGTCTTGCTCTTTGTACTAGACTCGGTTCGATATCTGGTAATTTTGGCATGTTAACCCTCCCCAATATTATATATTAGAAATTATAAGACTTTTTATCGAGCTTTGAAAGACGCACTTTTGCAACATTGGTAAACAAATGGTACTAACAAACTAGATGCTTTTGCTTTTGCGACGTTTTGTTTCAGCAAGAACAATACCAGCTAATGCTAATCCAGCAGTTGCGAGAGAAGCTTCTACATTTGTAGATACCCCTGTATTCACAGCGTTTGTCTTTTCTGTTGTTTGTACAGGATTTGTTTTAGCTTCATCTTTTTTTACAGGAGAAGTCTGCTTGCTTTGTTCGGCTAAGAATGCATTCAATTGACGAACAACTTCGTTGTAATCAGATTCGGCCTTCAACAATTCTTCTTTTGCATCTAAATACAAGTTGTATTTTTCAACATAGTTGTTTTTAGCTTCTTCTAAGGATTTTTGAGCTGCATTTCGTTCATCAACTGTAGTTCCAAGTTGAGATAAGAATGCACGAATTTTTTCATTTTCAACAGAAGTCAAGTCAGCTTTAGAGCCTTGATTCATTACATCATTCAACACAGTTCGAGCCTGTTCGAATGGCAATGCATCAGCTTTCTTTTCTGTTAAAGTTTCGTTCAACGCTTTGATTTGTTCTTTCAAAGAGTCGATCTTTGCATTTGTTGATTCTTTTACAGCTTTTAAAGTATCGATTTGAGCACCGATGATTTTAACATCAGCTTGGGCTTTTTTTACTGCTTCTGCATTTGTGTTGTAGTCATCTACAGCCTTTTGTGCTTTATCTGTTGCTTCCGATTTAGCTTCGAAATCAGCAGTGGCTTTTTCAAGTTCTTCGTGAGCTTTATTCGCTTTGCTTTGAGCTCCATCACGAACAGCTTCAGCTTTTGCAGCATCTTCATTTGCTTTTTCAAAAGCTTTTTTAGCTTCAGTTTTTACGTTATTAGCTGTTTTCAAGTTTTCTTTAGCAGTCTGTAATTCTTTGCGAGCCTTTGCTTTATTTGTATCCCAGTTCGCAATATCGTTGCTTAATGTGTCGATTCGAACTTGAATACTATTTACATTGGCTTTTGCGTCTGCAAGTTTCTTTTCAGCTTCAGCTTTTGCGTTTTCTTTAGCTTCTGCGCCTAATTTAGCCTCAGACAACGCTTGTTCAGCATTTGCTACATTCGCTTTTTTCTGGCTGACTGCGTTTTCTGCATTTTGAACAGCATTCTTAGCTTCTGTAACAGTATTATTCATCACTGTTGCATTTGCTTCTAAGGTTGCTTTTGCGTTGTTTACCTGAGTAAGTTTGTTTTGTAATCCAGTTAAAGCGTTCTTTTTAGCATTTAACAATGCTTCAGCATTTTTCAATGCAGTGTCATCTTATGTAGTAGCTCCACCTGCATTATTTACAGCGTCTTTCAACGCTTTATGCTGAGCATCCACCGATTTCAAATTGTTGTAATAGTTATCGAAAGATGTTTCAAACTCGTCCACAGACAGAATGACATCTTTTACAAATGAATTTGGTTCACAGAATTCCTGAGCATAGACACCATTTACCTTTTGCAATGCAAAGCCAGTGATTGTATTCGCCGGATGTACGATATTCAAATAGTGTCCCACTTCCGAGAATTTGTGATTTCCGGCATCGTACTGTTTCTTTTCGTAGTCGTACCAGCCTCTAAATGGACTTGCTCCTGTTCCTGCTTCTCCATATCCCCATGCAAGGTTTTCACAGGTTCCATATGCTGAGGAATGGGTTCCTTCCACCTGTGCATAGTTGGCGTTGACCTGAGCAATCGCCATCATGAACATACTTACGCTCAATTCAGGCAAGCCATCCTTTTTACGGATTTCATTGCATTCTCGTAAATAAGGAATAGACGCTTTCATATTTTCCAGACTTGTTGCATCTCCAGTCTGTCCCATATGTGTGTACCCTGCAACTTCGCCTTGATAGCTGTCGTCGACTTTGAACACGCTCAGAACATCTTCTGAACAGCCAAGAGATTCAAAGTATCCTTTACTTCCAGCTGTCAAGCGACTCAACTCTGTGGCATACTTGGATTCAAAGTCAGCAAGATTCTTCTTCGCCTGTTCCAAAGGGCTGGAAGTGCTGTTGTAGTCGTTCAAGGCTTTGTCGTAATCTGCTTGAGCTTTGTCAACTTCACTCTGAGCATTTGTAATTTGTGCATTTAAAGCTGAGATTTCATTGTTCTTGGCTTCAATTTCTTTTTGATTTGCATCGTAGTCAGCTTGAGCTTTATTTAACGATTCCTGTGCATTCGCCAAGTTTGTTTTTGCTGTTTCTAATTCTCCAACAGCTAATGCATAATTTGTTTGTGCAGTCTGTTGAGTGTTAACAGCTGTATCATAAGCTGTTTGAGCCTGTGCCATTGCTTCCTGCAACGCTGTTACATTATTTTGAGCTGTTGCCAAGTCAGCTTGAGCAGTTTCTAATTCTGCCTTTGCATTCTCAATACCGTTTTCATCTTCAAACTGATCAATAGCAGCTTGTTTTTCGGCAACGATATTTGTTTTTGCAGTAACGTCAGCTACTGCATTATTATATGCAATTAAAGCTTCTTCAACAGCCACCTTTTTCGCTTCTGCATCCGCAATTGCATTCGTCAATTCAGTGTTAGCAACATCTGCTTTTTCCTGTGCTGAAGTCAAAGTTTCATTTGCTGTTGCTTGTTCGGATTTTGCAGTTTCCAACGCTGTTGTTAAATCTGCAATGTCTCCTAAAGAAGCAAGTTTGTTTTGAAGGTCTGCCAGTTCAGTCTTCTTTGCATCCAAATCTTTTTGGACCTGTTCTAAATTAGCAGAAGCCTGTTCGTTCAATGTTGTTTGTTCTTCCAATTCTTTTTTAGAATCGTTGATTTGTGTTTCTAACGATTCGATTTCATTAAGAATAGGTTGCAGTTCATTCATAATTGCATCATAAGTTACTTGGTAATTTTGCTTTACAGATGTATCACGAGCATCATAAGCAGCCTGTACAATTTCAACCTGTTTAGAAGCTACATTGGAAGCTCCTTTTGCTGAATCAACAGCAATCTTTTTGTCTTCCATAGTTTTCTGAGAATCATGTAGTTTAGATTCTAATTCATCCGATTTTGTCATTGCTTGTTTAACATAATCAACATGACTCGTTGTTGCACTAATGTTCATCATAGTTGAACTTACACCTTGTAAAGCAGTCATTCCTGCAATTACACTCATCAATACTTTTTCGTTTGTTTGTTTCATAGTTTTTTCCTCGACTTTCCTAATCTAAATTATATTGATTTAATTCTGTTGCATTTGAACTTGGAATATAATCCAAATCCTGTTTTACACTTCTTGCGATAACTACATAAATTGGATATTCAAAATACTGATCTGAATATTCACCGCAACGTTTACAACGAAATGGAATCTCATAACGTTCAAGATGTTCACTTATGTATCCAGATACGATAATTCGATCTTTTTGATGTATAGAATTATTCATTATTTCTGCAATTCTATTAAAGCCATGCACATAAATTAAATTCAAACGTCCAGTTCCTGATTTAACCTTTTCTATAATCAAATCTTTTAAAATCTCTTGTGCTACTTTAGGACGATTATTAGCTACTGAGAACCATGTATGATTTAAATTTGACTTAATGGGATTTGGAATAACTCCACTTATAGAAACGGAATTTATTCCTACTGAATCTGGAGATAAGGATCCAGGTGAAACCTCAAAATCATCTAGGATAATATCTGTGCGTTTTGCACGTCGACGACGCATACTCTCTTCACCACAATGCGGACACTTCATAGCTTGCATTCTTACGTATTCAAAACAAGCAAGTCGTCCTGTTGCCATTAAATAATCACCAACACCAATGGAATCTTGTGCTTTTGCGATTAATTCTTTATCAACAATCACACATTTAATTCGTTCAAATTTATGGATATCATATCGATCAATATCCAAAACAATTTCTAAACCTTCTTTGTAAAATTCATCCTTACAAATTTTGGGTTCTTCAGCTACAATACCTGCAATTCTACATTTATTTATACTCATAATAATTTCCTCCTTTTCGTATAAAATAAAATTTAAAATCAAATAAATAGCATAGAAGTTATCAAAAATAGCATAGAAGTTATCAATAGAAGCCATATATGAAAACTTTTTATATAGGCTTATTTCGTTTTAGTTATACAACTATTTTCTTCTATACAATTTCATCTAGAAGTTTCATTCTCATCACCTAAACAGCACTTACTCCGATAGACTATGTTTCTATTAAATATTTCAATAATAATTTCTTTAGCTTAATCATATAAACCACCTTTCTTTTTGAATATTTCTACTCTCTTTTTCTCCTTTCACTACTACTAACGAAATAAAAAATAAAAAAGTTGCATAAATAATTAATTATTTTTATAAAAAATTAAAAAAGAATTCTTATTCATTAATAAATAGATAAGAATTCCTATTTTAAATATTAGTGAACCTATTCAAAAGTTGCACAATTCTTTAAATTTTATACAAAATTAATTTATTTAAAGTATTTTGTGAAGATTACTATGCATTCATGGTATATATACAATAAATGTAATTAAACAAAAACTCACACTAAAAGTGAACTAAAAAAGATTGTACAAGTAACGTACAATCTTTTTATTTCTCTAATTTCATGATCATTCTTACAATTCCATACATGGCTGCATATAAAACGGCAGCAACAGGCCAAATCACATAGGTTACATCCCATTGTTTTGTCCATAAGCTCCAACCAAGATAAATAGCCGTCACAAGACACCAATATGCACCTGTGAATGTTTCCGTTTTCTTCTTTGCGAGCTTTTCTTTTTTTGTGAAGTCACCTTCTTGAAGCAATGTATCATAACTGCTTTTAATTGTGCATATGCGAATTAAAATATTCACACCAACGGAAACCAAAATTAGTAATACAGCTAAACATAATGTACACGCATAATCAGATGCTTCCATGCAACCTGCAATAATCAACGGAATTACAGATAAAATACATAGAACAACACCACAAGCTAACAAAAAGGAGTAATGTTCTTGATAGCTTTGATTCTTTTCTTTGACAAGTCCTGTTACACCATATTCTGTTTCAAAGGGTTCTTGTTCCAAATATTGTAAAGAACTCAATTTAATTCCTGTTTTAACAAATATAAACACTGCAAGTGCAACCATTCCTAATAAAATCGTACACGCGACTGCAATGGCTAAATCATTATTGAATGTTGAAACTAGGAACAAAGGAATTGGACTTAAGATACATAATGTTGTCGCATTCGCAAGCATAGGTGCTGCTTTTTTCTTTTCATTCATATATGCATTTGCTTCTTCCATTGTGACACGATGTAATTCACAATCTATATCACATGATGTATCTATTTTTTCTTTCTCGATTTCATCTTTTAATAAGTAATCTGTGCTCACTCCAAATAAGTCAGCCAGCTGAATGATCTTTTTTAAATCCGGAATAGCACCAGCACTTTCCCATTTTGAAACCGACTGTCTAGATACGCCTAGTTTTTGTGCCAAATCTTCTTGTGTCCATCCATTCTTTTTTCTTTCTTCAATTATTTTATCGGCTAGAATCATATTTCTTCCTCCTTAGCCAAAGTTTACTAAAATGAATATATAAAACTAGATAGGGATAAATCAACCTTTAAAAGTCATAGGGATTTT
>OGQM01001209.1_pt1 | contig 18725 bp, 19 predicted proteins | sample 1553191 | NCBI WGS metagenome assembly OGQM01 (sample SAMEA2579954, study PRJEB22360) | human gut metagenome | biome: human gut; feature: human-associated habitat; material: faeces | place: Denmark | collected 2008/2010 | reverse complement strand
TACATTATCTCAACTTTGGACAGGATATGCCATTTGCGAGTTATTTACCTTATACACAAAATACGAGCTTGTTATGGAGGACGGAAAGAAGTATCCGCCTAAATATGTTATTGCAATTGCTACGAAGTTGTCAACAGGAAATGACGTGCAACCTGGTGATTATAACGCGGTTGAGGCAAAAGGTTTCTTTGAAACGAGGGGCTATATGATTGATACAAAGCAGGAAAAATATGAAATAACTATAACTGCAGTTTCTGTGGTTTCTACAGATGAGAGATTTACCATGGATAATCTCGATCTTGGCGATAACTACCGGCCTATCGATGCGTATTTTATGAAACATGGTGTTGATATAATACGCAGGAATCGTAATAAGAGTGAAACGAAGATATCAAATCAAACGTTGCCGAGACTTGCCTGCCAGATATTTGAGAGTCAGATTGCTTCTCTATCTGATGAAGATAAAAGGCAGTTCCCGGTTTGTCAATACACTCCGGAAAAAGAAGTTATTAGGGGTATTTTTGCAACTGAGGCAGAGTTTAAAAAATACAAGAACTCCATGGAGAATTCAACATACAAACGTGAGGGTGGGCCCCAGTTTGTTATTTATTCATGGAATGTGTTTTCTACCCTAGTGTTTGTGAGAGAGTGTCTTAAACGCTTTGGGGAACTAGGGGATAAGTTTGTCCTTGTATATAGAGATAAGACGGAACAGGAATTCAGTCAGACTAAGGCCAAACAAGCGGTCGATGAAGATGTGATTAAGACTACGGAAGAGAGCAAGAATCCGTATTCAAAGCTGTTGCTGGAATCGAAAAATATCATTTTTAGAGGGGCACCGGGAACCGGTAAATCATATCTTGCAAAAGAGATTGCAGCAGATATCATCAGCAATGGTTATACCGATAGATATGCTGATTTAACTCCGGAACAAAAGCAGCAGGTTGAATTCGTGCAGTTTCATCCGAGTTATGATTATTCTGATTTTGTAGAAGGCTTACGCCCGAGAATGAATGAAGATGGCAGCATGGGATTTGAATTGCGGGATGGAATTTTTAAGGCATTTGTTGATAAGGCCAGAAAGAACTTTGAGGATTCTCAGAAATCGAAAGAAGCCAGAGAGCAGGAAGTATCGGCAAAGGCTGTTATGGCTAAATTTTTCTCAGAAATAGAGTTTGACAAGGATGAGTTCCAGACTGTAAGCGGTAATAAGTTCACAATAATTAGTGCCGATGAAAAGCATATTTATATTTCGATTCCGGGCAATAACACGGTTGATAAATTGACCTTGAATACTGATGAGATCAAAAAAATGCTTGAATCCGGTGCAGAGTTCGAAAAGGTAAGCGATATCACCAGCTTCTTTGGAAAACAGTTCGCCACACAGGCTTATTCATATGACTTCGCGATCTTTAAGGCAATAAGGAAGATGGGAGCTCAGGAACCTAAGACTCAGATTGTGCCTGAAGAATTGAAGAAATATATTTTTATCATCGACGAAATTAATCGTGGCGAAATATCTAAAATATTAGGAGAACTATTCTTTTCCATTGATCCTGGCTATAGAGGAAGGGCTGGAGAAGTATCAACCCAGTATGCAAACATGCATGCGAATCCGGACGAGAGGTTCTATATACCGGAGAATGTCTATATCATTGGCACTATGAACGATATTGACAGATCTGTTGACCGTTTTGATTTTGCGATGCGTAGGAGATTTCGATTTGTAGAAATCAAAGCTGAAGATACACAGGACATGTTGGAATCTCTCGAAAATGAGGAACTCAAGAATGAAGCTGTCGCACGAATGGATAGACTCAACGCAGAGATAATCAAGGTTGAAGATCTAAATGAGAATTATCAAATTGGTGCGTCCTATTTCTTAAAACTGAAGACAGTTAGTTTTGATATTCTTTGGACGGACTATCTGTGTCCGCTGTTACAGGAGTATGTACGTGGTCTTTACGATGAAGAAGGCATTATGAAACGTTTTGCTAAGGCGTACGGCTATACGCTTTCGGATGAGGGTGGTGTAGATGAAACAACTCAAGATTAAGGATAATGATCAAAGAAAAAAAGAAGAGTTCTTTGAAATTCCTGGATTGGTGAAAACTATTGCAGACAAAACGCTTGAAGAGTTGGAAAAGGAAGGTGTCTTTGTATTTCCGGAGATGGTGCATGAGGCAGAGGATGTCACACGAGATCAAATGATTCTCCAAAGTGTCAATGATACATACCGGTCTGGGAACGTAATGGGTTTTCTTGGCTATGGTGAAGAACGGCTTGTTATAGAGTCACGATTTAGTACTGGTGACAATGACTTTTTGCTCCAGTACTTGTTGGAACGCATTCTTGACTTCCCTAATATTGTAAATCTCGAAACAGATGCAACGCATGACGACAAGATGTTCTCTTTGCTCTTAGCCCTCTTTCTGTCTTATTTGGTATCCGCGATGAGAAAGGGGGTCTTCAAGACCTATGTGCGGAATGAGTATAACGATGGGAATGTGAAAGGAACAATAAATATTGACCGGCACATACGGAAGAACATTCCGTTTGTTGGAAATATAGCGTATAGCCAGCGAGAGTATGCTTACGACAATTTTTTGATGCAGCTTATTAGACATACGGTGGAGTTTATTAAGAGAAAACCCTATGGCCATAAACTGCTAGCGAAAGCGAAAGAAGAGGTTCAGCTAGTCGTAGAAGCAACTCCGAGCTATGAAGCGAAAGATCTTAGAAGAATTCTGGTAGAGAATAAGAAGAATACGGTTCGTCATGCTTATTATCATGAGTACCGTGCACTTCAGAGGCTATGTATACTGATTCTTCAGAATAAAAAGACGCAGTTAGGACTAGGTGCAAGCAAGATTTACGGCATTGTGTTTGATGGCGCATGGCTTTGGGAAGAGTATGTGAATTCGCTTGTTGATGAGATATTCTATCATCCCATGAACAAGGGCGGCAAGGGTGCACAGTGGTTATTTGCTGGTGGTGCTGGGCTTATTTATCCTGACTTCATCGGAAAGAATCCAAACAACCGTATTATTGCAGATGCCAAGTATAAGCCGGTAGATAATATCGGAAATAAGGATTATCTTCAGGTGCTTGCATATATGTTCCGCTTTGATGCAAAGAGAGCTTTCTATTTCTATCCGGATGTAGACGCCATTGAGGATAAGGTGTTCTGGCTAAACAGTGGATCCTCTTACGAGAAAAATGTCCAAAAACGAGACGATATTTGTCTGACAAAACATGGGTTACACATCCCGAAGGATGCGGCTTCCTATGATGAGTTTGTAGCTCTCATAAAGGCCTGTGAGGTGGAATTCTTATCAGAGTTTTCGGATATGACTAACATAGAAGATAGGGGTAAGTAAAGTTTTACGCAAATCAGTGTAGGGATTTACCTTGTAGCTTTATTGTTTTATGAAAGGGGAATCTGCTATGAGTTTTACAGAAGAAAAGTGAAGTACGGCCGTTTGGCGATCGCGATTGATATGTGGATAGATGACGGCTTGTTTGATGCCCTAAAGAAAGCAGACAGTATACGGTCCTTTTAAGCTCATTGGAGGAATTGCAAAGGGGCACCATGAACCGAGCCAACAACAATGTTGAAAAAGATTGGATGCGAATAAGAAAGTAATAGTACAAGGAATGCATAGGCAGAGAGGGAGGTGCCACGATGCCATTTAAGATTGTTCGCAATGACATAACCAAGGTGAAAGCAGATGCCATTGTAAATACAGCAAATCCAAATCCAATATGTGGCAGTGGTACAGACCTTGCTATTTATGAGGCGGCTGGCAAGAGACAGCTTCTTGCAGAGAGAACACAGATTGGAAAGATTGCAAGAGGAAATGTTGCTGTTACCGGAGCATATAAACTGAATGCAAAGTATGTTATACACACGGTTGGTCCGGTATGGGAGGACGGTGATCATCACGAATTTGATATTCTGGAGAACTGCTATAGGAAGTCCTTACAGAAAGCAGTGGAGTTAAAATGTGAGAGCATTGCATTTCCTCTGATATCAACCGGAGTATATGGTTTTCCAAAAGACAAGGCATTGCAGATAGCTGTATCTGTTTTCAGCGAGTTTCTTTTGGAAAATGATATGCAGATTATTCTTGTGGTGTTTGACAAGAAATCATTTCAGCTTTCCGGTCAGATTGTGGGAGAAATTGATTCGTACATAGATGCAAATTATGTTAGAGATAGTCATAAAAGGGAGTATCCGGTACGGAGTAGAAGAAGTGCAAGAGTCAGGGAATTGTCAGAAGAAGATTTCTATGAAGAAATGCTTCAAAAAAGCCAGATAGAGGACACTTATCCATTTGATGATGAAAGCCAAGCGTTGGCAGAACCATGTATAATGTCAGCGGATATGTCTCTGGAAGATCAGCTTGCGAATATGGGAGCTTCTTTTCATGACAAATTATTTGAGCTGATAGATGCTTCACATCTGGATAATAAGGATATCTGGAAGAGAGCGAATCTCGACAGAAAGCACTTTTCAAAGATTCAGTGTGATATAAATTATCATCCAAAGAAGAAGACAGTAATGGCACTTTGTATTGCTCTTGAACTTGATCTAGAACAATCAAAGGACCTGCTTGCAAGAGCAGACTGGGCTTTCAGTCCGAGCAGCAAGGTGGATCTGATTGTGCAGAAAGCAATTATTGATAAGCAGTATGATATCATGCAGCTGAATGTAACTCTCTTTAAATATACGAATGAGATATTGGGAGTATAATATGGCACTTACAAGTATTAAGAGTTGAAAAACTGGAGGTAAAGATGGACTTAAAAGAATTTTATCTTGAAAATGTAGAAGACTCAGATTATCATTATCGCTTTCGTAATACAGTACAAAATGCGAATATGACATATAATATTTTTACTGAATATGAGGAAACAAATGATTATGAATTTGAAATATTTGATGCAGAAGAAGCGATAACAAAATTTCGAGAATTGTGTCAGCCAGATGTTGGATTTTCAAATAATGAAAATAAATGTTGGTTCTATCTTATTACATTTTATTTGTATAAAATGGGATATGAGATAAAAGAATTTCCGAGAGTACTCGCAAGACCTCCAGTAGAGCCTGCAGATTTTACTTATGGAGATATTAGAAATAGAATTATTGCCGAAGGAAATGATGATAATGGTACTGTTAGATATGCCACGAGAAGACAGTTTGTCGCCAATCTTACCTTTACGCAGAAGTCAAATCATATTGATATAGATAGTTCGATAGATCAGAAATTTATTGAGATATCAAACAGACAGGCTTCTTTCAATAATATGAGTATAGATGAAAAGCTTGCTGAAATTGCAAACCTAATAGAAAATTTATTGAAGAAAAAAGGAAATTTTGTTCAGCTAGATTACTCACAAGTATGTTTTGGATATGTTACCAACGAAATGATAACAAATTACAGAAAACAGATGCAGTGTTTTAGACACGCTACGGATAGTTCTATAGCGGAGAGGAAGAATTTTACAGAAGATCAAAAGAATTTCTTAATTGATTATGGTTTGACTATAGTAAAAGTTATTTATGCGTTAGCAAAATAAGCGGAAATGTCGGTACAGATTGTGCCGGCGTTTTTTTATTCCCAAAGTGTCGCTTTCCTAGCGACCATGAAATCAGCTGCCTGCGATATACTCGTATTGTAACGAGGAAACAGGAATTGTCGGAGAGTTTCCGGAGACAGGAGGCAGATATGTACGGAGCAATTTTAGGAGATATTATAGGAAGTCCTTTTGAATTTGACAGAGGTAATAAGTCAAAGGATTTTGACCTGTTTACAAGGGGATGTGGATTCACGGATGATTCTGTTATGACAGTAGCAATAGCAGAAGCGCTGATTGCCATTGGACCGGATGCAAATGAGATGGAGATTGAAGAAGCTGTGATTACCAATATGCAGGACTGGGGAAGAAACTATCCTCATGCAGGATATGGTGGTAAATTCAGACAATGGCTCAAAGCAAGAAATCCCAAGCCATATGGAAGCTATGGTAATGGATCCGCCATGAGAGTATCAGCCGCTGGCTGGCTATATCCCACGATTGAGAGAACCAGGGAAGTGGCAGAAGCAACGGCAGCAGTTACACATAATCATCCGGAAGGAATCAAAGGAGCTGTAGCAACTGCAAGCTGTATTTTTCTGGCAAGAAATAGTGCGACAAAAGGAGAAATCAAGAAATATGTAGAACAGGAATTTCATTATGATCTGAGCAGGTCATTAGATGAAATCAGACCGTATTACCATCATGTGGAGAGCTGCCAGCAGACTGTACCGGAAGCAATTACTGCTTTTCTGGAAGCGGAAGATTTTGAGGACGCAGTGAGGAATGTAATTTCATTAGGTGGTGATACAGATACCCTTGCTGCCATTACGGGAAGTATTGCGGAAGCTTTCTTTGGGATACCGGCAGTTCTTAAAGCCGAATGCCATAACAGGATTGATCCGGAGATGAATAGGGTTCTTGATACATTTGATGAAGTGATGGGAAGATGTTGCAGAAAGTTAGACGAGAGGATGCAGGGGAATGAACTAATCGAGAATGCGATTGATAACCTATATGTAATGCAGGATAATGATAGCTTTGTGGATGTGATTACATCCTTATGTTTCAGGATGAAAAGGGATGGCTGTGGAATGGTTCCTTTTGTAACGGTTGGCGAAGGGATGTTTTCTGATTTGGATATCTACAGTCTGAAAGAAGGAGATACCGTCACTCTTGATCATGAAGTTCGAATCCGCATGGACACTGTGGCTGCCGGAGATGGAGAGGAATGGTTTTACATTTTTACGAATGAAGATGAGATACATAAGCAGCCCGTACCTGACGTGGTTATGGAAATACCATTTGCGGACATATTTGACGTTGCCGGAAAGAGTAACAAGGTCGCTGGAGTAGTTATCAATCCTTTTGGAAGATATTTCAAGGCAGATAAGAAAGTAATTGAGTGTATCTATGAAGTATTTAAGAATATGGATTTCGATGATGATAGATAGGAAAGATAAGAGATATGTCAGCTGCCCGGTATGTGGCAGGATCCTGATGAAGTGTCAGGGACAATGTAATATAGACATTACCTGTGGGAAATGTAACAGAGAAATTGTGGTTCTTGTAGATGAGGAGAGAGTCATGGTTCTGGAAAACAGACGAGGTTCTGAAAAGGACGGAAGAGCCGGACAGGTCCGGGTGAGTGTTCAGAAAAGCAAGGAACCGGGGAAAATAAAACCCATGAAAAGAGCTGCAAATTATTAAAATCAAATAAGTGAGATAGCAGTTGAACCGTCAGATTTGGCAGGAACCATCAGAGCCGGCGCTGCATATCAAGAGTTTGTAACGAGCTGGAATTAGCATAGAACTATTAGAAGCCGACAAAACGGAAATAGAGCCAGGTGGCATATTAGCTACCGGTCTTATTGGTATTCGTTTTGTCGACTCCTTCATTGCGTCTGCTTCCGTTTTGCTCCGGAAATGGAGAGAAAGATGGAAAAGACAATTGGAATGAGAATCAGAGAATGCAGAATGAAGATGGGAATGACACAGGAGGAACTGGCAGAGGCACTTTTGACAAAGAAATCTACAGTGTCTGCTTATGAAAACGATAAGATTGATATTAAGATTAGTATATTAAAGCAGATTGCAGCATTACTTGGTACAACGGTTGCTTACCTGGCAGACGATGAGAAAACAGAAATCGGTGAAGATGTGATGCAGGTGGCATTGCTGCTACAGGGAATGCAGAATGAGGAACTTAGGAAAGTTGCTGTGGAGCAGGTGAAATTGTTGGCTGGAGTCAAATAAGAGATAATAATTTGGGTATCTGGTTGATGGGGATGAGAATGATATAGCTCCTGAGATAATGCAAGTTGATACAAAATCATAATACTTTTTGTATCAAGTTGATTTTAGACGAATGTCTTCGTTTATTTTGAAAAAATAAAAAAGAGTTTACTTTCTCGCTTTTAAATCATATAATTAAAGCGTAGAGGTAAAGTAAAGAGGTGAATAGAATGACTAAAAAGGAAAAAATTGAAAATTTTATTGAAAAATATAACGGTTATCTTATTACCTCTTTGGTGTGTAGTGAAGATATTTCTAAGACCTATGTTGCAAAATATATTAAGGAACACGGTATGGAGAAAGTCTCAAGAGGTTTATATATAACGGATGATGTGTGGCCGGATGAGTTGTTCATTTTGCAACAAAGAAATGGTGCGATTATTTATTCCGGAGAAACAGCACTATATTTGCACGGTTTGACAGATAGGGAGTATTCATCTGTGTGTGTTACTGTGCCACAGGGATATAATGCGAGCCATCTTAAGGATAATGATTTTGATGTTTCGGTGAAATATGCGGCGCCGGATTTATACAAAATAGGAATTTGTGAGATTGCATCCAGCAGTGGAAATTTAGTTAAGGTTTACGATAAGGAGCGTTGCATTTGCGATTTGATAATGAATCGTAATAAGTATGAAGTACAAGTATTTCAAACGGCTATCAAGGAATATATGTCATCGAAGGACAAAAAGCTATCGCAGCTGATTGTATATGCGGATATGATGGGAATTCGAGATGAAGTGATGAAGTATGTGGAGGTGTTAGTGTGATTAGTTCATCAAGACAATTAAAAGATAAGGTGAGAAATATTTCGGATGGGAACAGTAATAAAGCGTCTACGCTAATTCGAAATTTTATGATGGAAAGATTTCTGGAAAGAGTATCTATATCATCATATCGAGATAATTTTATTCTTAAGGGTGGGATGTTGGTAGCGTCAATTGTTGGGGTGGATATGCGAGCTACGATGGATATTGATACAACGGTAAAAGCATTACTACTAAATGAGGCTGATGTACAGAGGATAATTGAAGAAATTTGTAACATCCCGCTGGAAGATAATGTTAGCTTTCAAATTAAAAGCACAAGAACTATTATGGAAGAGTTTGATTACCCGGGCATTCGCGTAATGTTGGAAGCTACGTTGGACAGGATGCGTCAGCCAATTAAAATCGATATTTCTACAGATGATGTAATCACACCAAAGGCAATAGAATACGACTATAAATTGATGTTTGAGGATAGAACGATTTCCGTTCTTACATATAACAAGGAAACATTGCTTGCTGAAAAAATGCAGACAATAATAAATAGGGGAATCGCGAATACCAGATTAAGAGATTTTTATGATGTTTACAGTATCATGAACTTCTATGAAGAACAGATAGAGAAGCGGGTTTTATATGATGCATTTTCTGCTACCTGTGAAAAGAGGAAAACTATTTTTACCAAGGATGATATAGAAGCTACATTACATTTGATATCTGATGATTTACATATGGAAGAACTTTGGGAGCAGTTTAAAAAGAGCAATTTTTATGTAGGGGAACTAGAGTGGAAAAGTGTGATTGATTATGTAGAGAAAATAATGAAGAAGAATTTACTATGATTTATATAAGAACTATGAATATCGTACCCAACCGCCTGGACAGGGCGGAAACAGGAAAATATATGGTAACATATATGGAATATGTCGGAGTGAAATAGAATTTATGCAGAAGGACAATCAGAAATGGTTGTCTTTTTTGTGGGAGTAAGAAGATTAAAGTCCATTCCCACTGTACTTTTTGTCCATTCTTTGGGGAACGACTTAATCCATAGAAAGTCGTAGAATACTATTTGTAAGGAAGAGCAAACCGGTTTCGCTGATGCTTACGTCAAATTCAAACAAGGAGGATTCGATGGTGGCAAAGGCAAGTATTATTGAGATTTACGCAAGGGCAGATGCTGCCGGAAGGGTGGATATCATCTGTATGAATTATTCGAATTTTATTGGAATCGTAGATGGCTACACGGAATGGCTTCGCTACATGATTGAGAGTGAAAAAGCTTATAACCGAAAGAAAAATCATGGAGACCTGGGAGTATGGGTGCAGACATCGGGCATTCATAGTGATATTACGGCGGATACGGCAATCAGTAATGTCATCACCCGAGACGCGATTATTGCCTGTGATTTTTCCGGAGATGTACTGGAAGGTGTTGACCGTGGCGAAAAATATCGGAAGGATGCATACACGCTTCGCAGAATGAGGGCAGATTATGAACTTTTCAATCAGCAACTGTGTATTCTGGAAAGAAACGAGTTAAGAATATTCAGAGGGTATCTTTCCGGGGAGAAGAATATCGGAGAGATCGCAGAAGAGGAAGGGATTCAGTATGAATCCGCGGCACAGAGGGTAAGACGTGCAAAGGTAAAGATCAAGGTTCAGATGGTTGGAAATATTTGATAATTACATGGAGCAATTTAGACAACCTGCAAGACCATTGAAAGAGCCGTTATACGGGCAGGAAGAAGGTGAATTGAATGAGTAGTTCATATAAGTTCTATTCAGATACAAAGGATATTATGAAAAAATATGTAAATGCCACTGAGGGAGCCATTATTTATGGCATAAGTAAATCAAGGATTATGGTTTTGGCTTCAGAGGCTGGGGCAGTGTATAAGGTTGGAAATTCAGCGTTGATTAATACAGATATCTTTGAGATGTATTTGGAGAAATTTAAGGAACCGACAAGACCATTGCCAAAGCATATTTGGAATAAATTATCAGATGCAGATAAAAAAAGACTGCAATTGTACCTGTTTTGGTAAAAAAGACCCGTGATTGTCACTTTCGACATTAAAAAACTAATGTAATCAGTGGATAAGCGATAAGTTGCACACCGATGACACAGAAGATGATCGCAAGCCGAGCGGTATCACAAAAGCAGACCGGGAAGCGAGAAAATCAGACGACCTTCTCGACGCGATTTTCCTTTGCGGTAAATGTGTCAACTTGAATTGACAAAATCATTGCTATATGGTAGTATAATTCAATTTACAAAGTCGAAAACCAACTAAGTCAATATATTAATAGGAGTTACTATTATGAATTTCTGTCTTTCCGAGGTCCCGTTTTCTCGATTCGGCTCGTATATGGCTCTCGCCGAGCTGCCGGATTGGTGGCAAGGGCATAAAATTGAACACGGTATCTATTTGAAGAATGTCAGCGGGTCGACGCAGAACCCTATCGTCGCTAAGCTTATTTTTTCTGGCGACGAGCTTTCCGCAGACTTAGACGGCGGTTCGCTGTCTCTCGTTTCGGGAGATTTCAAATGTGATTTTTGCTTCCCCGACCCCGAAACGCTTATTATTCGCGGGGGCAGATCCGCTGTATTGACTCTTGACTTTATGACCGAAAGCGGACCTTATGACTACATTTATGAGTTCGACGCGGACGGACGCCATTGCTATGCCGAAAACTGTTACAAAAACAACACGAGCTATGTCGTATGGGCGCAAGAGGGAGATATTTATTTAGAACAGAATTGGTCTGAGCAGTCGTCGGAGTTTTCAAGGCTGAATATTGCCGGTACGGACGGCTTTTTGCTGATAATTAAGGAGACGCAGATAGAGTGGGACAGAAAATGTCCCGAGTACGATTTTGAAGCCTGTCGCGAGAAAGTCGCGCGTGAGTTTTCGGAGTTTTACAAAAGCTATCCCATACTTCCGAAAGAATATGAAGAAGTATCAGTTCTCGGTGCGTATATCAACTGGTCGGCATATGTTATGCCGCGAGGGTTCTTAAAGCGCCATGCGATGCTGATGTCAAAAAACCACATGACAAATGTCTGGAGCTGGGATCACTGCTTCAACGCGCTTGCGCTGTCATACAAAAATCCGTCTTTGGCATGGGAACAGTTCATGATAATGTTTGATTTTCAGGATAAATCGGGCAGACTTCCTGACAGCGTGAACGATTCAAAGGTGATATGGAACTATGTCAAGCCGCCGATACACGGCTGGACGCTCAAGAAAATACTTGAAAACGGTATGACGCTCACTAAAAATCAGCTTACAGAGGCATACTCTGCACTTGAAAAGCAGACGCTTTGGTGGATAAATTACCGCGATTTTGATGGCGACGGTGTCTGTGAATATGTCCACGGAAATGATTCGGGCTGGGACAACTCGACGGTATTTGCAACTGTTCCGCCGATAGCTTCTCCAGATCTGCAGGCGTTTTTACTTGTGCAGATGGCTATGCTCGCCGAACTTGCAGAGAGCCTTGGTATGCCTCAAGAGAGCGACAATTGGAAAGCAAGATTCGAGAAGGCCTCAAGCAATTTTTTGGAGAAGTGCTTTGTAAACGGTCTGCCGACAGCATTTCAGAGCGGCACTCACAATGTTGTTGAAAACCAAAGTCTTCTGCCGTATCTATGCCTGATTTTGGGCGACAGATTGCCGAAAGAGTATCGGAAAAATATGATAGACAAGTTAAAATGTGGAAGATTCATCACTGATCACGGCTTTGCGACGGAGAGCCTTGACAGCAATTGTTACCGACCTGACGGCTACTGGCGCGGTCCGATATGGGCACCGTCAACGGTTATTTTGTGCGACGGACTGAGCAGGTGCGGCGAGATTGACCTCGCCAAAGAGACCGCCCGAAAATTCCTTGAAATGGCAAAGCAAAGCGGCTTTGCTGAGAACTATAACGCCGTAACAGGCGAGGGCTTACGCGACAGGGCGTATACTTGGACTTCAAGCGGGGTGTTTATTCTCGCGGAGGAATACTTGAACAGTCGTGCTTGATGTAGGATAAACTTGCTTCCAGGCAGAAGTCCAGTGGCAGTAAACAGTGTCATCTGCGTATCATCGGATATTTCTGCTATACCGTTACGGAGTTCATATTCCGTAATGCCGTTTGCACCATATTTTCAAATATAGATACAGCAGTACATACAAAAAAAGACGTATTTTAAGGCGAATGACATCTTTTGGACGTACAAAAGTCAAAAAAACATGCAAGAGTGACCAAGTATATAGAATCCGGGAAAGCCCATTTTCAAGGGCTTGCAAGGATATACAAGAGTAACCTGAGCAATCAAAAAAATTCCCGACGATGAAAAGTCTCAATTAGTGTACGGATTCCCTAAGAATTATGGAAATCCATAGACGTTCAAATGCGTCCAACCTTGCCCCGAAAGTACCACAAATCCATTGGTTTTGCCATTGTAATACTACGGGCATTACTGATTAACCAATTACCCAAGAAAACATTTTTAATATTATGGGGAATAGTAATGGTTCGATTAGTAATACCTTTTACCGCACCTTCGGCATTCAGTATCTATTCGTTAATACCGGAAAAAGAACAAAGCATTCTTCAAAGGGACTGGGATATGATGATGTAATAGTCATAAACGGCAAAAATGAAACATATGGCTTCCCGACAAAAGTTGAAGATGATCCGGTGCTTTCGTTGGTTATAAAAGGGGATCGGTCTATAGATTATGCAGAAGAACGTAGACTCTTTTATGTTGCAATGACCAGGACCAAAAACAGGGTATTCTTTGTGGCTCCTGAAGCCAATCCGGTTCTCTATGGTGAACTGGATCTGAATGACGTTGTATTCAATATTGTTAAGGCTTGGCAAAATGTTAGCAGGATTAAATTCTATGGTATGACAGTATTTTGCGAGGTCCTATGTGGTGAGGAGAACAAACGGATCCAGGACAATAAGCTGGATAAGATTCCGGAGTATGGAATCTATAAGACGCTTTCAGGAGATGCAGTAAGAACCGTAGTCGACTGGATGATTTCGGAACACTATATTCTAAAAACCAAGGGAAAGTATCCCGTTCTCCATTCAACTTATGAGGGATTGCATTATTCAGAGAGTATTACAGAGGGTAAGCTTAAAAAGCTAAAGAAACAACTGGAAGGGAATAAGATACCGTTTGATATGTAACGGCATTTGGTATTAAGCATGGATGCAAAAGAAGCATTAAAAGTCTACTTTGGTTATGATTCCTATAAACCCGGACAGGAAGAGATCATTGATTCGATTCTTGCAGGAAAAGATGTATTGGCAATCATGCCGACGGGATCAGGTAAGTCAATTTGTTATCAGGTACCTGCATTACTCTTGCCAGGTATTACGATTGTTATTTCACCGCTTATTTCACTTATGCAGGATCAGGTCAAAGCATTGAATGAGGCGGGGATCAAGGCAGGATATATTAACTCTTCATTGACGGAATCGCAGATATCTACAGTATATGCCAGAGCACTTGATGGAGCATATAAGATCCTGTATGTTGCGCCGGAACGCCTTGAAAGTTATGAGTTTACTAATTTTGTTGACAAAGTCGGTATCTCAATGGTTACGGTAGATGAGGCCCACTGTATTTCTCAATGGGGCCAGGACTTCAGACCAAGCTATCTTAAAATAGTGGATTTTATAGATGGTCTGAGCAAGAGACCTATAGTAAGTGCCTTTACAGCTACAGCAACTGAAGAAGTAAAAAATGATATTTCATGTGTTCTTAAACTGAAGGATCCCAAGATCGTGGTGACCGGTTTTGATCGTGAGAATCTGTATTTTGATGTGGAAACGATCAAGAAGAAGGATGACTATGTTTTGGAATATATCAAAAATCATCCTGAGGACAGCGGCATCATATACTGCGCTACAAGAAAAAATGTAGATGCATTGTATGAACTTCTTTCAAATGCTGGAATTCAGGTAGCAAGGTATCATGCCGGAATGAATAATGAAGACCGTAAAGAAAGTCAGAATGATTTCATATATGACAGATCGCCTGTGATCATAGCTACAAATGCATTCGGTATGGGTATTGATAAATCCAATGTCCGATTTGTTATTCATTACAACATGCCGCAGAGCATGGAGAACTACTATCAGGAAGCCGGCCGTGCGGGGAGAGACGGTGAACCGTCACAATGCATACTGCTGTTCTCGGCTCAGGATATTATGATAAACAAGTTCCTTTTGGATCATAAGGATTTTACGGATATTCCATATGAAGATATTGAACTGATCAGGCAAAGGGATGCAAAAAGACTTCAGATCATGGAAGGATATTGCAGAACATCCGGATGCCTTCGAAACTATATCCTTGAATACTTCGGAGAGAAGCGCAACGAGCCTTGTGACAGCTGCGGAAATTGCCATAGAGAGTTTGCTGAGATTGATATGACAGAGGATGCCAAGCTGGTCATCAATTGTGTATGGGAAACAAAGGGCAGATATGGATTGAATATAATCCTTGGAACTCTCCTTGGCGCGAACAGAGCCAGATTAAAAGAACTTGGAACCACTGAATACAAGACATACGGTGCGTTAAAGAGTCGATCTGAATCAGAGCTGAGGCTCCTTATCAGCCAATTGCTTTTGGATGGATATCTTTACCAGACTGCAGATAAATATAGCGTGATCCGCTTAGGAAATATAGATCCTCTTAAGGAAGCGAGTGCACGTGTCTTGATCAGAACATACGAAGACAGAGAACCTGAAAGACAGACTAGAAGCCGTAGCAGGAGAAGCACTGATTCTCTTACTAAGGCCGGATACGAATTATTTGAGACTCTCCGCCAGTTGAGACTGACTATTGCAAGGGAAGAGGGGATGCCGCCATATATTGTCTTCAGTGATAAAACATTGATAGACATGAGTGTTAAGGCTCCGCGGGACAGATTATCTATGCTGGGAGTATCGGGAGTCGGTGAAGCAAAGTATGAGAAATATGGTGAGAGGTTTATAGAGGCTATAACGGCTTTTATAGATGAGAATCCTGAATCGGTAACAAGCATCAAAGATGATGACGATGCTGCAGAAGTAAGGGTTAAGTCGGCAAGGAAGCGGAGGAGTCGAAAAGGAACTTTTTATCTTAATCCTGAGGATGAGGAAAAGTTCGAATACTGCGACCTCTATCTTGTAGGTGAGATCAAGGATGAACTGAATAGGATTACTTCCGGAAATAATGTTAAACATATATTTGGAACGGATATCTATAGATTCCTTACAGAAAAAGGGTATGTGGAAGAGCGGAATATCAATGGCAGATCTGTGCAGGTTCCGACAGAGATCGGTCAGACGAAGGGCATTATTGCTGTTGAACAGACCAGTAAAATAGGCACGGTATATACTGTGCTGAAGTATCCTCACGCGGTTCAGAAAGAAATAGTTGAGCATTATATAGAGATCCGTGATCAGGTTGCCACCACTGAGGACGAGGAAGAAGATGTAGCAGAAAATGCTTCTTTTGACCGTGCTGCATACAATCGGAAGATGAACAGACCTGACGGAGCCGGTGCATCCTGGTCAGAGGAAGAGGATAAGCAGCTTGATGAAGAGTTTAATGGTGGCATGAAGATGTTCGAAATTACGAAGATTCACAATCGAACTAATGGCGCAATTCGTGCAAGACTCAGAAAACATGGGCTGATAGAGTGAGTAAGAGGGTGTTTAACTATGTTATATAGGCTCAGTAAAGAAGATAATACAATTGAGTTAATGCCTTATGCTGATTTTGAATCCTTGGCAAAAAAAGAGAAGGATCTTGAAAATCTTTTGGCTGAAAATCTTGGCGATTTCTATATAGAAGATGGTCAGCTGATGCGTATTTTTCAAGAAAGAGCTAGGCAGGAGGAGCCAGATCTTTGTGCATTAGATAAGAACGGTAATCTTGTTCTGGTTGAATTAAAACGTGGAGAGGTTCAGGGCGATACAACCATACAGGTGATGCGCTATGCCCAATCTTGGGGTCAGAAGTCATATTATGATTTGAACGAGGCGTATGCAAAGTATTGTGATAAATATAAGCTCCCCAAACAGGAATTGAAAGAAGCACACGAAGATGCATTTGGGCTGGATTCTGCTTTGGATTACGTACAATTCAATAGAGAGCAGAAAATGATAATAGTTGGTAGCTCCTCTGATAGCAGGTTGGTTTCTGCTGTTGATTATTGGAAAGCACAAGGGCTTAGTATCGATTTTATTCCGTACCGTATTTATTTGATAGGTGATGAGTATTATTTTGAATTCTTTTCAAAACCATATGATACGCATGTAAATCCGAAAGATAGAAAAGGTATTATATTTGATACCAACTTTGCATATGATGAGAACTCCATCTGGGATATGTTCCTCAAACATAAGGTTAGCGCTTACGGATCTGTAGCTGGATCGGTAAACAGCTTTCAAAAAGGTGATTATGTTTTGTATTATCACAAGGGATATGGAGTCGTTGGTGCTGGAAAAATTAAATCGGATACTAAGGAAAACAAGGAATATAAGAGGGATTATGAATTGTTCCGTGAAGTAGAATTGTTGACTCCGGAGATATCCAAGATTGAAGATATTCGATATATATCATATTCAGAACTCTGTGAGTTGTTAAACAATCCATGCGGATCTCCTACGCACTGACCGGAGACAGGACGGCTCCGGCTATGAACGGCATTATGATAAAGTGCCACACTCACAAATGTACCAGAGTAGTGACCCTCAAAAATTTTACAGAGGGGCAGATCCTCGAGAGAACGGATGCTCTCGGAAAGTGCTACTTATAAGCTTTAGCAATCAGGACGAAATCAAGCGTGCATGACACGCATAATGACAACTATACAAACGAACAAGTTCGTTTGTCGGGGTTACAGACAACTTATAGTTACAGAAAAACTGAATGAGGGCTTCATGATATGGGGGCATGACCCACCGCGGACGCATGAAAAGATAACCGGTAAAACGGATTCTTTTCGTGCGTTTTGTTTATTGTAACGGACACAACAGTACATCTCTTTTTTCCGGTTCGCCCGGAAAGAGGAGAAGATGAACATATCTATTAAGGAAGAAACATTAGGACAGAGGATCAGAGCACAGCGTATCAGACTTGGAATGACCCAGGAGGAACTGGCAGAAGCATTATATGTAGAGAAGTCTATAATCCCCTACTACGAGAATGATAAGAAGGAGATGAGAGCCAGCGGTCTGGCAGAGATCGCCAAAGTACTTCAGACTGCGCCGAATTATCTGCTGGGTTTTGCAGATAATAATGATGGATTTGCGGACGAAGCGCTTGGTTTGTTGCGAGATGTGAAGGATCAGTCTGTAAGAGAGATTCTTTTGAAGCAGATCAGGGCACTGATTTGAAAAATGTATTGCTTTTGTCCGTACATTGGCTTATAATATGGGTAAAAGAAAGGGGCGTGATGATATGGCAGCCAAATCAGCAAATCTTTATGCAAGAATAGAGCCGGATGTTAAAGAACAGGCTGAGGGAATTCTGGCTACTTTGGGGATCCCGGCATCTAATGCTATCAATATGTTTTATAAGCAGATCATTCTAAATAGGGGTCTTCCGTTTGAGGTAAAGATTCCAACTGCGAGACCTGTTGATATTTCGAGAATGAACGCAGAGACTTTGGACATGGAACTTGAGAAAGGATATGCAGATATGCAGGCAGGGCGTATCAAATCTGCAGCTCAGGTTTTTGCGGATATCCGAAGGGATTATAATGTATGAAATATGATGTTACCTTTACGGAGCAGGCTGAGAACGATCTTCGCGGTATCTTTGAGTATATAGCATTTGATCTTCTTTCGCCTGAGAATGCAGCCGGACAGTTTGACCGGATCGAAGAAAAAATCCTTTCCTTGGGAGAGTATCCGGAGAAGTTCCGGCAATATGAAAGAGAGCCCTGGAAGAGTCGAAATACACGAGTTGTGCCTGTTGATAATTATGTTATTTTCTATATCCCCGATAAGACAAAGACTGCTTGAACGGTCAAATGACAAAGTAAGTTCCAGTTTGACAAAGTAAATGTCCGGTCGATCCCT
>OGQM01001188.1_pt1 | contig 19073 bp, 10 predicted proteins | sample 1553191 | NCBI WGS metagenome assembly OGQM01 (sample SAMEA2579954, study PRJEB22360) | human gut metagenome | biome: human gut; feature: human-associated habitat; material: faeces | place: Denmark | collected 2008/2010 | reverse complement strand
CGCGCTAAATTAGTAAAGTAAATCGACGAAGTTTTTACAAAAAATTTTATAAAAAAATCCCCGAGCCGCTTTCAGCGGTTCGGGGAAAGTATCAGCAATCTGTGGGACGATGATTTCGGAAATATTCCAACAGCGCCTGCAAGCCGTCGATCTGGCACGAGATCCCACGCCCGATGTCGGTGTCGCGCACCAGGAGACGGTTTTCGCGCGTTTCGAATACGGTCACCTCGGAATGAATGTCGCTGCGCGTTTCGATCGCCTTTTCCACGGAGTCGAAAGGTTCGTGCGCGCACAGTTTCAGACCGTGCGAATTGTAGATGAGCGTATAGCCTGCGATGCCCGTCTTTTCGTGGTACGCCTTGCAGAAACCGCCGTCGATGACGATCAGTTTCCCCTCCGCCTTGACGGGGCTCTCGCCGTCCTTTTTCTTGACGGGAACGTGACCGTTGACGATATGGCTGTATTTTCCGTCAATGCCGAAATCGCGCAGTATTTTTTCGCAGAACGCCTTGTCGTTGCAGTAGCGGTAATAGGCGTTGCTCTTTTCCTTATGGTATTTTTCGTCGTCTATGTAAACGCGCTCGAAGGTGGTCAGTTTTTCGCGGCCGAAAAGAGGAGAGCGCTTTCCGCACCAGAGATACCAGGCAAAGTCCAGCGCTTTCTGGTCGGTTTCGCCCTTTAAAAAGGCGTTGTACGCCGCGCGGACTATGTTGTCGGCATAAATCATCAGTTCCTTGCCCCTGCGTCCCTCGAATTCCATGTAACTGCCGTCGGCATTGAGCGGGATACAGCCGTGAAAAATCAGGTTGTCGTTGAAAATCTTAAAGGACGCGCCCTTTTCGAACATGAACGCAACGTGGCGCGTCAGTTTTTCGCTATGCGAAAAGGCGCGTTTGAGCCCGTCGAGCACTTCCCGCTCCGCCGCAGTGTATGTAAGAGGAGCGGCAGGGTCTACCGTGATAAAGTCGCAGCGGTTGAGCCTGACCTCTTCCCCGTCCAAAAGGACAGTCCCTTTTTGGTAATCGATGTGCGCCAAAACTTGGCGGTCGTCCATATCGTATTCGGGGCGGCGACCGATGATCTGCCCTTCCGCCTTCATGAGCATGAAAAAGACGGCCTTGCGCATTTTCGCGATCGTCGCGCGGTCCCCGTCGCCGTCTAGACCGTCGGTCTCCACGGGATAAAAGCGCGCGTCCTCGTCCATACGGCTCTCGGCATACACCGCAAGTTTTCGGAGGGAAATGCCGTAGCATTCTTCCAACACGTCGATATTGCAGTATTTGAGGGAAATATCCACGACAGTGAGAATACACGCCTCGTTGCCCATATGCGCGCCCATCCAGGAAATATCGTGATTGCCCCATTGCAGATCGGCATTGTGATGCTGCATGAGAAGGTCCATGATCTTATCGGGATTTTCGCCGCGGTCAAAGAGGTCGCCCACGATGTGCAGCGCGTCCACCGCCAGCCTCTTTATGACGTCCGTGATTGCGACGATAAAATCCTCTGCGCGGTTCAGTTCGATAATGGAGGCGAAAATTTCGTTGTAATACGCCTCTTTGTTAAAGTCGGTGCGGTCCATATTGATGAGTTCGTCGATGATATAATCGAAATTGCGGGGCAAGGATTTTCGCACCTTGCTTCGCGTATATTTGGAGGCGACCGTCTTGCACACTTCCAAAAGCCTGTGAAGTTGCACCGCGTACCATTCTTTGAGTTCTGCAACGCCCTTGGCTTTCATCTCAGCGATGATCGCCGCGGGATAATAGATGAGGGTCGCGAACTCGTCGCGCTCGCTCTTGGTCATCACCTTTCCGTAAAGCGCCTCTATCTTTTCCCGGATAACGCCCGAGCAGTTGTTCATGATATGGCAGAACGCCTCGTACTCGCCGTGCACGTCGCTCAGAAAGTGCTCGGTGCCCTTCGGTAGGCGCAGGATCGCGTCGAGGTTGATGATCTCCGCCGCCGCCGACTGAAACGTGGGATATTTTGCGGACAACACCCGCATATATTCGTTAAAATATTGTTCGTTGTTTTCCATACGCATAATTGTATCACGGAACGCGCCCCGCGTCAACCTTTCGCGAAAAAAACCCGCATTCTATCAGAAATGCGGGTTGAATTTAAAGTACTTTGGAGAGAAAATCCTTTAAGCGTTGATTCTGCGGATTCCCGAAAATCTCCGCGGGAGGGCCCTGTTCAACAATCTTGCCCCCGTCCATAAAGAGAACGCGGGTGGCGACCTCGCGCGCAAAACCCATCTCGTGCGTGACGATGACCATGGTCATGCCCTCGTCGGCAAGTTCCTTGATGACTTCGAGCACTTCGCCCACCATTTCCGGATCGAGCGCGCTCGTCGGCTCGTCGAAAAGCATGACTTTGGGGTTCATGGCGAGCGCGCGCACAATGGCTATGCGCTGCCGCTGTCCGCCCGAAAGCGTGGAGGGATATACGTCCGCCTTATCCGAAAGACCGATGCGCTCCAACAGGCGCATGGCGGTCGCCTCGGCGTTTGCTTTCATCTCGCTCACCGTATACGGCAAATCGAGGAGCGGCTTTTTCTCCCTGCGGAATACATTGGCGATCCTCGTAAAGAAATTTTTTCTTTTGACGGTCCGTATCTTCTTTTTGCCGATATGCACGGGCGCCATCGTGATGTTCTTTTTCACGGTCATGTTGTTGAACAGATTGAACTGCTGGAACACCATGCCCATTTTCTGGCGGTGCAGATTGATGTCGACTTTCAAATCGCACAGATCTTCGCCGTCAAAGATGACTTTGCCCGACGTAGGGTCTTCGAGAACGTTCAGACAGCGGAGATACGTGCTCTTGCCGCTGCCCGAAGGCCCGATGATGCAGACCTTTTCCCCTTCGTACACCGTATCGGAAATATCGTCCAGAACGACTAAATCGCCGAAATGTTTGGAAAGGTGCACAACGTCGATCATATGCTTTTTTTCCGCAGAAACGTTGTCAGCGTTTTCTTTCACTCTTACGCAACCTCCTTTCCACAAAACGGATCAAAACCGTAATCAGTACAACAAGGATCAAATAGACTACGGCAAGCATTAGATACGGGATCATAAAATCATACGTAGCGCCCGCGATAGCGGTAAAAGCGGCGTTGAGATCCATCGTTGCGACGAATCCCGCCACAGAAGTGTCTTTCGTTAGGGCGATCAGTTCATTGCCAAGCGTCGGGATCACATTCTTGATCGCCTGCGGCAAAACAATTTTGAACATCGTCGTGGTATAACTGAGCCCCAGCGTCCTGCCCGCCTCGGTCTGACCGATCTCGACAGACAAAATCCCGCCGCGCATGATTTCCGCAACGTAGGCGCCGCTATTCAGCCCGAACACCAACACAGCCTCCAACAGGCTGTCTATGTTACTGCCGCGGAATATGATAAAATGGAATATCATCAACTGAACGACGATAGGCGTACCGCGGAATAATCCCGTGTACACGTCCCCTACGTACGAAAAAGCCTTAGCAATCTTACTGCGAGGGGCAGCAACCTTTACGGCGGCAACGATTGAACCGAGAACGATTCCGATCAGCAACCCGCCTATGGCAATAATCAACGTATTGCGAAGCCCGGTCAGTGCCGTTTTATAGCCGCCGTAGGTGATAAAATATTTATAAAAAACTTCGAATTTAGCCCCCATTTCCTTTCATTCCCAAATACTAACGATTGACGCCTTTCACTGCGGCAGCGATGACGTCTTTATCCCCGCAAACCAAGCCGATCGTTCCGTTTGCCAGATCCTGCACGGCTGCCGTGATAGAATTGTATTGCTTTATATCAAGATTGGGAAAACCTTCGAATTCAAAACTTTCGTTCCCCGTCAGATAATAATAACCCGTCTGTGTTTTCGCCGCGCCTGCCTTTACGTTTTTCAGTGTTTTCATCGCCGCAACGACATCCTCTTCGGTTTTACAGGAATCAAAAGTGGTATCGTCGGCAGCAACAGCAATGCGCTGTGTGGTGACGTAATAAGCCGTGGAAAAATCGACGTCCACGAGCCTGTCGGCATTTATGGTCAACCCCGCCAAAGCGATATCCGCTTTGCCGCTCTTTACATTATCCAAAACAGTTTCGAACGAACTGTGAAGAATGACTAGTTCTTTCCCCATTTCTTTTGCAAGGATTTTTGCGATCTGCATATCGATCCCCCCGAAAGATTCGCCGACAAAATACTCGAACGGAGCAAATTCCGCGTTCGTCGCAACGACAAGTTCTTTCGAGCGGTCGGAACTGGTTGTTTTTACTTCGCCGATACTGATCGCGTCGTTGTTATCAAGCGCGGTCATTTCCGCTTCGTATAAAGAATTGAAAGTGACCTTTTTACCGTCGACATCCACTCCCTCGCCAGTAATTTTTTTGACGATCGCATCGACCGTTTCTTTCGTCGCGGTGTCGCCCTTTTTGATCGCAACGCCGTATTCTTCGTGAGACAAATCGATCTCAATTACTTTCACTTTCGCGCTGCCGCCGCAACCGACGATCGCGAAACAGAGTACCGACGCCAATAACGTGGCAATGACAGCCAAAACTACTTTCTTCATTTTTGAACTCCTCTGGTATAAATTTACGGCGCGGAAAAATTTCCGCGCTGTTTTTCAGCATAAAAAACAGTTTTATGATACGGTTTCATTTTATCACGATACGCGCATAAATGCAACTGTTTTGGTTTTGAATTTGAATTATTATGCAACATTTTCATGGAATCATGAATATTTACAGGCGCCCGCATAAGCGGACGCCTGTAATAAACCGAATTTAAAACAACGGAACTGCCTTTACGCCCGCATACTTTATGCCCGCGGCCGTATCGGACTGCTGTTTTTGATAATTGTTCGCGCTGTCGGATCCGTACATATAAAAACGGAAATCCTGCGTGCCCGCCGCGAGCGGTAAGATCTGTCCCTGATGCCCCACGTCGCCCTCCGCGTCCTTCAACACGTCGATATTCACGTAATAACAGGAATAATCGGACAGAGAGGCGATCTGCGACGCCAAAGAAAGTTGCGCGTAATTTTTGCCGCCGCCGTAATAAGCGATGCCGCCGTGCACGTACTGTTTGCCGTCCACGATCTGGATCAGATTTCCGTAGCGCGCGGGATCTTTGCTGCAGACAAAATCGAGCATTGCGCCGATATTGAGTTTCAGATCGGACATTTCCGTGTCGATGAGCGTACTGCTGTCCACAAGGCTCAGATCCTTCCAGTCGTACAGACGCACGTCGCCTTCCAGACGGAGCACGGACGCGAACGACGTGCCGCCCGAACCCGACCAGCCCTCGAAATTCAAGCCCTGATCCGCCGAATCTTTATACAGCACGGTGCCCGAGAAGTTACTTTCCACCCCGACGGTGAAAAGTCCGCTCGTTTCCAGCACGCTGTCCTTTAAGACGACGTCGGTCATGACGTACGTTTTGTAAAAATATTCGTCGTTCAGATATTGGTTGCTCTGCGCGCGGTACGCGTTCCCGTTTTCGTCGAGAAGGTTGGGTTCGATGCACGCCCCAACGTCGGAAGAGAGCGCTTTGCTCGCGCGCAAAGCGCGGTTCGCGCCGATCTTCAACAAAAATTCCCGTCCCTGCGAAATGACGCAGCCTTCGATACGCACGTCGATGCGCTCATTCTCCGCGCCCTTGTTTTCGGAAAGGCTGTCGATGAAATACTTGCTTCCGTCGCGGTTGCCGCCGTATGCGCGCACAACGTTGCGCCCGTTGCGGATGCGGCAGTTCAAAATCTGCGCGTCTGCATTGATCTCCAACGTCGTACCCACGTTGTTCAGATTGGAAAGGTCGTAACCGCCGCCCTCCGTCTGCAAAGATTCGTCGCTGCACCCGAGCAAGGTTACGTTGTACAGCGTGACGCCGTCCGTACGGATAAGGAACGCGGCGTTGTCCTGCCCCGCGACGGAAGCGACCTGCCCGTAACTGACGAAATACAAGGGGCCTCGGAACAGCAACGGCTGTCCCGTGCCGTCCCTGGCGTTGGTAAAGTATTCGGCATCGATGGAGTATCCGTTGCCGTACACGTCGTTTTTGAATTCAAGAACGTATTTGACGTACGCGTTCTCCTCGGCGTTCGTATTCTTATAGAATTCGATATTGTAGGTTGATTTCATTTTCCCGAGCATGGATTCGCGTTCGGAAAGAGGCAGGACTTCGCCCGCGGCGTTCGTACCGAGTTTGATATTTTTGCCTAAAACCACGGCTTTTCCCGCCTTTGTTTCCTTGAACAACTGCGCGCTCGTCTGCACCTGCACGGCGCGGTGAGCCACATTAAACGTGACGGTCGCGCGCACGTTTTTGCCGAACGAATCGTTGCCCTGCCACGAGGCGGTCACGGTCACTTCTCCCGTGCCGACGGGGATCAGCGTCACGCGGTCGTCCGTCACGGACAGTTTTGCCACACTCTCGTCGGAAACTGTAAAATCCAGATCGGACAGTCCGTCCACGGCCTCGTCCACGTTATAAGCCAATACTTTGAGTTCATAAATATTGGAAACGGTTTTATCGCCCGTACCGTCGTAACGCTCGCCCGCGATCGTCGTGCGCCCCGCCAGCCCTACGCTGCTCTTATCGGTAAACTGCACCGCCGTGACGGAACGCACCGCTTCGATCTCCAGTTCCGCGGGATAAATATCCATCGGCTTATTGTTGCGGTAAGCCTGCGCCTGCAGCGTGAACGCGGTGCCCACGCGCACGGTCAGCGTACAGACGCTGCCGCTATCGTTCTGCGAAAGTTCTATCTGCGCCGCATCCGCCGTATTCGTGACCGACCAACGGTAGGTTATGCCGCTGACGATGACCGACGGCACCGAGTAAAAGGCGACGGGCGTATCCAAAAGTACGGTCGCGCCGTTGCCGCTCTGCACGGGCAACTCCGAACGGAGAGAGAACGCGAAGTCTTCGAACGAAATCCCCACTTCTTCGATTTTTCCGCCCGCGCTCACCGAAACGGTAAACTCGCTGTCGTGCGTTTCGGCAAACCGCACGTCGACGCGGTAACGCCCTGCGGAAAGCATCGTCACATCGCTTTCCGCGACGTTCGCGTTTTCCGCGACCGTAGGTTCGCTGTCCGATTCTACATAGAAACTCGCCTGTTCGCTTTCTTTTTCAAGCGATAACACTTGCCCCGTGCCGCCGTTGACGGTAAAGCCCGATACGGTGGCGGTCTTGGAAACGTCGAGCGTCACCGTCTTGCGGAGATCGCCGCCGAGCCCTCCCTCTACGGTCACCGACAGCACCGTTCTGCCGCTGAACGGCAAAAGAATCGTCGCCGCTCCTTCGTCGATCTCGGCAAAGCCGCTCAGCACTTGTATCTTCGCACCCGCAAACCCGCTCGGCACGATCGTCGTCTGAAATCCGAACCGTCCCGAAAACGCTTGCGCAGTATAGCCGCTTTCCGACGACGTCAGAATATTTTCGCGGTCGGCATCGCCGAAAGAAAAGAGAGTAAAATCAAAATCGTAAGGTTTCGACGAACCGACGATCACCGTCAGAGAATCGGTGTAACCGCCGTCTTTGCTTACGGCCACGACGCGCGCCGAACCAGCGCTCTTGGCGATCAGCGTTCCGTCTTCTTTCACGGAAACGTCGGCAAATTCGCTGCCTTCCACTTCTTCCACGCGGAAAGAATATTCTTTGTTGCTCGCGTTGGCGGGGCGCACTTCCGCGCTCAGGCGAGTATCGTTATTATAACTCGCAAGATCCAGGCGTAGAGTATCGTGTTCGGGTTTTTCCAGAATTTCGATGCCGCTCGCCGAAACGGACACGCCCAGACTCGCCACGTTGCCCGAAGAAAACACGACGAATATGAAGAGCAACGGCAAGACAAGCATCAATGCAATGACATTTTTTCTCATAGCAGGCCTCCGCCGCTGAACTCGTAATATTTTTTACCGAGTTTGCGGACGAGATAATAGTAAGCGAGCGCCGCCGCGCACAAAGACACGACGCCGACGATCAGATAAGTGATATATTCGCCGTTCCAACCGCGCAGGGTGAAGAGCATACGAATGAGCAGCACCGCGCCGCCGATCAGGAACGAGGCGAGCATGCCGAGCACGATGATCGTGCTGACGGTATTGCCCGATTCCTTGATCTCGCCGTCTTCTTCCGTGGAAAATTTGGCATGGTTGAAATCCGAACGCGTGGCAAAGCAGATCTGCGCGAAACTGCACAGCATTCCCGCGGCGAATAAAAACAAGGCGATCCATAGACTTAAGTATCCCGTTGCAAACAGCAAAAGCGCCGAGATCGCCTGCGAGAACGCAGTCACGACCATACACAGAAAAACTTTGGAAAAGAATACGGATTTATAACTGACGGGCATGGCTTTCACGGAATAAAACATGGCGCCGTCGCGGCTGATATTTGTGGTACAGAATACGTTGGTGAGCGAACCGAACAAGAGCGTCAAAAATATTGCCAGTTCCACGTTGCAGTTTACGCCGATCAGTTTGACGACGAGAGAAGCCCCTACCGACATACAGAAATATACCATCATCGGCATGATCACCGCCACCGAAAAATAAGAAAACATATAGGACGGCGTGCGAAAGATCTGCAAAAACTCCTTTTTCACGAGCGCGGAAAAGGTCGTTTTGCGCTGCGATAGTTTACGTTTGGGATAAATAAAGTTTTCTCCGCCCGCAATGCGCGACTGCAACGCGCGGGTCAGGATGGCGCGGATCATGGTCATCGACAGGATCAGGCAGACGATGAGCATGATCAAAATGCCCAGCCCGCTGAATAAACGCTCGCGTTTGAGCATGAAATTGGCGAGCCATTTGCCCGGATAGAGAACGTTCGCAAACGATTGCAGGAAATCCATCACCCGTTCATTGAAGAAATATTTCAACTCGTCGCCGAGCAGCATTTCTTTCACTGCGCCGAGCAGCATGGCGTACAGGTAGAACAACGCCGCGGTGATCGCCGTGACGATGATAAAATTCAAAAGAAAGCGAGGTTTCAAAAACTGTTTGACCGCATTGTACGGCAGCGCCAGAAGCGAGGCGACCGCAATGGAAATGAGCGGCAGGAGCACGCAGGCAGCGGCAGTCATCAGATAATACCAGGCGGGCTGCGGAGAATGCACCGCGACCGTGATGTTGACGGGCAAAATCGTCAAAAGCGCGAATAATATCTGTCCCGCATAAATGGTCAAAAGTTTGGAAACATACAGCGTCTTTGCGCCGACGGGCATGGCGGAAAATAATTTCATATCGTCCGCGGCAAACAGCGCGCGGTTGATCTGCGAAACGCCGCCGATGACCATAAAAATCAGAATCGCGGTATACGCGATGCTCAAAAGTTCGTAGAGCCGCGCGGTGGGATTGTAAACGCCGTCCGTCTTGATCGAAAGATAAATATCGGAAAATTTTCCGAAAAATATTGCAAATATCACTAAAAAAGCGGCGGTCAGCAAAATGCGCAGCGTAAAGCCGACCGCGTCGAAATTGCCCTTTTTGAACGAGGAGGCGCGTTCTTGCCGCTGCTTGCGAAGGAGTGCTTTGAGGAGCGAAACGTCAATTTTGTCTTTCATTTTGTAAAAAGTACTCCTCGAAATCAAAATAAGGATCGCGCGCGATGATTTCTTTTACGTTGATATCGGAAATCTGTTTGCCCTTTCTGATCAGCACGACGCGGTCGCAAAGTTTTGCGACCGTATTGAGCGCGTGCGAAGAAAAGATGATGCAGTTGCCCGCCTTTGCATAGCCGCGCATAAAATCCTGCACGGCGCGCATGGTGCGGGGATCCAGTCCCGTCATCGGTTCGTCCAAGATCCACAGTTTGGGCGCGTGAATAAGCGACGCCATCATACAGATCTTCTGACGCATCCCGTGCGAATAAGAGGACACGAGGTTGTTGATCGCGTCCCCCAACTGAAAAACCTGTTCGAGCGCATCGAGGCGCTCTTTGCGAAGTTTCGTGGACACTTTGTAGACGTCCGCCATAAACGAAACGTACTGAATGCCCGTCATTTTCACGAACACGGCGTGATTATCGGTGACAAATCCCATGTTCATTTTGGCTTTCACGGGTTCCTTTTTGATATCGTAACCCGAGATCGAGATGCTGCCTTTTTCAAAAGGCAGCATCCCCTCCAGACATTTCAGCGTGGTAGACTTCCCTGCGCCGTTGTGGCCTAAAAGCCCCACGATCTCTCCCTCGTGACAAGAAAACGTCACGTTTTCGATCGCATAATCCGCTTTTTTCGAGTACTTTTTATACAAGCCCTGAATTTGCACGACCGCGGGCGAGTTGTTTTTTTGTTCCATATTCTTCCTCTTTCCTATTTTTGTAAATTATTCGTTTTACTGCCTTATACGGCGACTCCCCAGCCGCTTTCGGTGTAGGTGTAGGTTTTGCCGGCAACTAAGTCCTCATTAAAGCCATTTAATTGTAAATCATGGATAATTTCAACCGTCAAAGTAAAAGTCGTTTTTAAACTACTTCTACCGCCAATACCTTCTATCGCTTTAGCCGATAGTGAAGCACTTTCACCTATCTGAACACTTGCGCCTTTTTCACCATGGACTAAACCGCCAAAAGATCCTTCGATAATCAAAGAACAGCCGTTACCAATCTTCAAAATAGCATCTGGCAAATTCTTAGGGTAATAACCATTTATACCTGTACCTTCCGGAACATCACTTGCTAACATATCAGCATTTGTATATATAATCGAACCCTTCACGGTATCATTAATGCCGACTATTTTATTATCTAATGTTAAATGAGCATTATTTCTTAATAATAAGGTACTACCGGGCAAAAGTTTATAGCCATATTTCGAGAAATACTCCCCGTTTTCAAAAATCAAATCTAATGTACCCGTAATAGGGAAGGTGACTAAACCAGATTCAATTTTAACACTGAGACCAGCCGTTACCGTTATATCTGCTTGCCCTCCAATTGCACCACCATTTACAGTAATTCTAACGCGAGAATTGTTATTAATATCGTTATAGCATTCTTTTATAGCGTAGGCACCTTCCTTTAGTTGGATCAATCCGTTGTTATCTCCAACCTTGCTAACCATAACAAAATCTGCTTCTGTAAATTTTGATCCGGCAAAAATTTTTGCTATTCCACTCCACACGGCGTTATAAGAAATTTTTATTTCAGGCAAAATCGCTTTTAATGAGTACATTTTAAAAACAAATTCATTTGCACTTTTTATTCCGCCCACAACAGAGAACAAGCTGACTCCGTCCCCCAAAAAAGTCCCAGCAGCGTCAGAACCACCATGCCAGTCATGAATTTCAAATCTTTCACGAATAGTACCCGAAGTTGCATTAATGAACCCTGTACCTATAATATTCCCATAAATATTCATAGTGCCTGTATTTTGAATGCTTCCTTCTAAGTTTATTTGTGAATATTGTCCTGTCAGCGTTCCTTGTTTACGATATCCTGCTGTAGCTACCCCAGTAATAGCTCCTACTGTTATGGTACCAGAATTAACAATCGAAATATTACTACCTATAAATAAAGTAAATTTTAAAACATCTCCTCCAACCCCAGTTGGCGTTTCATCTTTTACATATTCGGCATTATTTCCAGTAATATCATTTTCATCATACGGCACAAGCAAGGTAACCCCTGCTTTCACTTCGTAGTTTGTAGCGGAGTACAAATCGGTAAATTTAGCGAGGGTTTCCGCAGAGGCGAAAGCCGTGTCGTGTTTGACGATAACGGTGGTGCCCTCCTCAGCCTCTTTGAGCGCATCTTCGATCGTGTAGAGTGTATCACCTACACCGACCGATTTCAGTTTGAAATACGTTTCGGTTTCTTGTTCGGTCAACTCAAAATATTGATTTTCCGCATCATATGCCAAAGCGTATATTACAAAATAGGTGGAACCGATATCAAAATTCGCGTTTTTTGTAACAGTGAATTTAAGATTTAAATATGCGATTTCTTCCTCACTCAAAACGCGTTCCTCGCCCAAAATCCGATATGTGGGTTCGGGAAGAGCTTTTACCTCGAAATCCGCTTCAAGCGGATCGACGGCAATCGTCACTTTTTCGCGGCGGGCGTTGATCGTGATTTTCAAGGCAAAATCGTTGTAATTTTTCGGATCGGCGTTATAAACGGCGTCGTACTGATTGTTGCCCAAAGCCAATTCACGCGAAGGCTCTTTCCAAGTAAAATATTCGTCCAATGTAATGCTTCCGAGCGTTTTTCCGACGCCCATGACTTCGGAAATTTCGGGGTGCGTCTTACCTTCGTAATCGGCTTTATTTACCGTGATCGTGATATCTTGCGTTTCGCCGAAATAGTTTTTGCCTTCAGCCAAAGTCAAGGTGATGACGAATGTACCGTTTTCGGGAATGCCGGTAAATTTATTCTCGGTATTGCTCCGCACGCCGTCCCCCGTCCATTTCACGCCGCTAAGGTCTACGACCTGCTCCTCGCCGTTATAGGTATACTCCGTTTGCACAGCGGAAGTATCGATCGTGCCCTGCGCCTTGGTTATCGTAATAGTATATCCGCCATTGTCGCTTTTATAATTTTTTCCGGAAACGGTATACGTGATCTCGTACGTACCCGCATCCACAAATGCAAGCGTTCCCCCGAAAGGTTCTCCGTTTACCGTATACGTAACGGTATACTGCTTATCTACGTTGCCCGTAACCGTTATGCCCACGTCGAATTCGGTACCGTCGTACGTTTTACTCTGAATCTCGGGATTTGTCACCGTCAGTTCTTTGGGTGCTATGGTGACGGTATAGGGGCCGCTCTTTTCAATGTAATTCGCACCGAATACGCGATAACCGACCGTATAACTGCCTGCGTCGGTAAACTGCGGCACGGTATCCGATTTCTTGTCACTATACGTATATTCGATCGTATAACCATTATCCAAAGCCTCGACCTTCACGCCGTTGCCCTGCTTCTGCGCGTTAAAGGTAAAGTTATTTTCCTGCGGCGTGACCGTCAATTCCGCTTTATGGACGACGACTTCTATCGTTGCGGTCGCGCCCTCATAGTTATCCGTTCCCGCGACAGTTACCGTAACGGTGTAAGTTCCTGCATCGATAAAAGCACGATTGTCGGAAGTAACTTTTCCGAATTTCGCGCTCACGCCCGACAAGTCGATCGTATGCTCTGTGCCGTCGTACGTCCATTCCGTACCCGTAACGGAAGAAACGTCGATCGAATTGGGTGCTTTGGTAACGGAAAGATCATAAGTTCCTTTCGCATCGTTATAATTATCATTGCCCGAAACGGTATAATTGACCGTCACCGAACCGACGTTTGTCAAAACAGGAACAACGTCGGCATTGTTATAGGAAACCGTATAGGTATCCTCTCCGATCGCTTTGACGGTAATCGCCCTGCCCTGCGCGCTGCCGGTGTAAACGTACGATTGGTTTTCCGCCACGATTTCATAGTCTGCTTTGGCGACTTTTACCGTGACTTCGACGGAAACCGCCTTATAATTTTCGCTTTCCGCGACGGACAGCGTGACGGTATATTCGCCCGCGTCTTTAAATACGGTTTCGCCGCTGACGGCGACGGTGCCGTTGGTCGCGGTCGCCTTAGCAAAATCTACCGTATGATCTTGCCCGTTATAGGTAAATTGCGTTGTACCAATCCCGGAGTAATCGATATGATTTTCAGCCTTTAGTATCGTTACTTCGAAATCTCCGTCTACAGGAACGTAATTTTCCGCAGAAACTTTGTAGGAAATCTTATACGTGCCCGCATCGGTCAACGAGGGAACGGCAGTCGTAAATTCACCGTCGTTTATACTGTACTCGACCGCAGCGGCGACGCCTTGAACGGTCACCTCGAATTCGTGCGCTTTGCCGTCGTATGTTTTCGTTGTTTCGGACGGTTCGAGAATGACTCCGTCGCCAAAGTTCGAATCCACTAATGTGACTTTTAAATTGTATGAAATTTCAAAATCGGCTGTGACGTCGGTATTCTGATAAAAAATTTGGTATGAACCGCTTTCCCATTCGAAATGTTGCGCAAAACTGCTTTCGTCGGTCGCCGTATAGGTTCCCTGTTTTGTCGATTTCAGCCGCACGATGCCCTCGAATACGAAAGGCGATCCTTCCGCAAACCGCGGCCCGAACGTCCATTCGATCCCGCTCTTCTGATTATCCGAACGTTCGACCGCGAAAACCTGTTTTTCCACGGTAAACGATGCCTGAACTACGGTGATATCATAATTCTCGTTGAAAAGATTTTCAATGGTCGCGGTATATTCGCCTGCGTTAAATAAAGCGGCGGGCGTATAGGCTGCGCCGTCCTTGGTATAAACGATGATCATGTCGCCGAGTATGCTTTCGGGTTCGTCGAACGCGAGCGCCGAAACGGAATGCGAAACAATTACCTCGTCGCCGAAAGTATAAACGTCGCGTTCAGCGGACACCGTAACGGTCACTTCTTTCGGAGCGACGGTAAAGCCGATTCCGCTCATCCCGATGTCATAATTTTCCGCAGTAAATCCGACGGCTTTTGCCGTGTAATTGCCGACGATGAATTTTTCGTCTTCGTACGGAGATTCGTCGCGTGATACGGAAAGAGAGCCGCCCGCCAAAACCTTTTCATCTTCCCCATACGCAAATTCGCCAAAAGACAATACAAGTTCGGGCGTTTCGCCGTAAATATATCTTTCTTTGTCCGCCTTTACGTCGATCGTCAAAGACTTTTTCGAAACGGTCAACTCCGCGGTCTCAACGTGTACGTTATAATCGGGAAGTTCCAGCCCCTCCAAAGAAACTACGTATTTGCCGACGGCGAGTTGCGAGCCGTCGAAGGACTGATCGCCTTGCGCATACGCGAATACGACGTTCTTCGTCTGTTGCTCCTCTTCCGACTCCGAAATAAAGCCTTCGTAAGCGACGCTCGCCTCGGGCAGATCGCCGTAAGTCAGAGAAGACTGTCTGAGACTCACCGTCGCGGTAAGGTCTTTTTTGATAACGGTAAACCGCGTTTCATTGACCATTATAGCATAATTTTCGGATTGCGCCTCGACGGTCGCGATATAGTTGCCGACATGGAAAACATTGTCCGAAACAACAACGCCCTCGGAATTTTTGAATACGGCGCGGGGATTGCCGATATCGCTCATATTTTCCCCGTAGACGAAACCTTCGTACGTAATTTTCTCCACGGGTTTTTCGCCGTAAACGAGAGAAGTTTTTTCCACGCTTACCTTGAGCGTGAGATCTTTTTTCGCAACTTCGAAGTTTTCCGCGGCTGCAAATGCGATGGCATAATTTTCCGAAGTCAGCCCGCTCACGGAAACGGTATAACTGCCTGCAACAAAACGCGCGGAGGAATCATGCACTTCGCCGTCTTTGGTGTAAGCGTACACGGCTGTGCCCGAAAGCACGTTTTCGTTTTCGCCCTCGATAAATCCGTCGTACGTAATTTCAGGGTTCGGCTTTTCTCCGTATACGATCGAGGGGACCTTTACGCCGATCTGCAAATCCGCCTTTTCGATGGTAAATTCTGCGGCATCGACGTTCAGTTCATAATTTTCGTTCGCGGCAAAACGCGCGTTCACTACGTATTTGCCCGCGCCGAACAGACCGTTCGGCAGATAAGCCTCACCGTCTTTTGTAAAGGTATATTCGGGAACGAACAGAGATTCATCCTCTTTTAGAATTCCCGTAAATTTTACGTTATATTCGGGATCTGTTCCGTAAACGCCGCCCTTTGCGGTAAGCACTGCCGTGGCTTCGCGTTTGGAAACGATAAAGGATGCGGCTCCCGCATAGGAAATTTTATAATTCTCCGAGATGAATCCCTGCACCGAAACGGTATATTCGCCCGCGCCGAACAAGCCTTCCGCCGTGAAAGGTTTGCCGTTTTTCGTATAGGAATATTCTGCCGCGCCGCCGAGCGAAGTTTCACCGTCGCCGTTCACAAATCCGTCGAAACTCAAATCTAAAATCAATAAGATATCAGTAATTTCGCCGTAGACGAAATTTTCCGCGCTCACCGTTACGGTGAGATCTTTGGGCGTAACTGTCAGAGTCGCCGCCGTGACGTCAAGCACATAATTATCGGGTTCCGCAAATTCCGCGACGACGGAATACGTACCGACGCCGAGTTTATTGCCCGCAACGGGGATGCCGTCTTTCTCGGTATAAGTATAACGAGGGTGCAGACCCAAACTCGTTTGGCTGTCCTCGTATTGAAAATCGCCGTACGTGACGAAAGGCGCGCTTGCCGTACCGTAAACGACGCTGTCGGCGCCGAGTCCGACGGTGACGGAAAGCGCCGCTTTTTCCACCGTCACCGTTTTCGAAAATTCCTGCGTGTCGGTCAAGACATTCTCGCCGTACACCGCGGTGACGGTTACGGAAAGTTTATATTCGCCCGCATTGCGGAGCGTGAATTTTTCTTGGGCGGAATCGTCGTTCCACACAAAAGTATAGACGATGCTTTCCTCTTCGGTATTTTTCAAATCCGAAATAAGAGCGAAATCGTCCCCTTTTCCGTAAATGAGATCGCCCTCGGTCGAAATCTCCGCACCGGAAAAATCGACGCTGTATTTCGCGAAAATCTCCGCGTTATCGGCGGGCATTTTATCGCCCGTTTCGACGGGGGTATCGTAATTTTTATCCCAATACCAACCCTCGAATACGAACACGGGATCGACGCCTTCGGGTTCGGTCAAAGCGAGCGCGGATTCAAATTCGACGCTCTCGTCTTTCGTTTCGCCCAAAACATTTCTAGTGAGCCGATAATGATTTTTCGTATATAGCGCGGTTATGACCGTCTTGCTCGTAATGCTCGTGTGCGGTTTATCCCATTTCTCGAAAGTATATCCCGGATGTTCGGGCGGCGTAGGCAGAGTTGCGTCTTCACCCTCTTTGACTTTCTGATCTTCGCCGATCTTTTCGCCCGTGACGCCGTCTTTGAAAGACACGCTGAAATATACGTCTTCGGGGTCTTTTTCTTCGCGGGAAAATACCGCATAAAACGTGACGTCGCCGACGACGATGTGACTCTCGACGGGCTTTGCGTCCTCGCCTTCGGTAAGGCTCCAACCTTTAAACGTATACGTGTACGTTTCGTCGTCCTCTTTCGTCGGAGGTGTTTCGGGAAAAACGACGCGGCTGCCCAATGCGGCGTCCGCCGAATCATACTCCTCCCCTTCGCTGATAAACGTGACTTTATAAGTTTTGCCTACGATATTTGCGTCAATGCAACCCGTCAACAAAAAGGCAAAACCCAAAGCCAGCAATGCAGCCAATAACCATCTTTTTTTCATCATTGCTCCTTTTTTCGCGCGCAAAACAGACCGAAAAAACTGATTTCTTTTCAATCATTTTTCCCGGTCCGTTTTGTTCTGCAATTTCAGTTGTTCAATTTATACCATACTTTACGCCAAAAAGCAAGCGGATGATCCTCAAATTCGACAAATCGTGACTTTTTTCACGGAATTCTCATTCACATAATTACAAAAATTGGGAAATCATTTTTTGAACACCTTTCCGTCCGTCGAGACGATATAAACTTCAAAAGGAATATTTTTCCCGCTATTTTCCAGCGCCGCGCAAAGAGCGCTCTCCATTTTGCCGCAGCACGGCACTTCCATACGGACAAGAGTGAGGCTCAGAATATCGTTCGCCTTTAAGATCTCCGACAGTTTTTCGGAATAATCCGCCATATCCAGTTTGGGACAGCCGACGAGTGTGACGCGGCCGCGGATAAATCTGCCATGAAAATCGCCGCAGGCGTACGCGGTGCAGTCTGCCGCGACGAGAAGGCGGGCGCCTTGAAAATAGGGCGCGTTGACAGGGACGAGTTTGATCTGCACGGGCCATTGCGAAAGTTCGCTCCGTGCTTCGTTAGCCGTTTCGGGCGCGCTCCTGCGTTCGATCTTTTTCGATTGCGCGGACGGACAGCCGCACGGCAGCGTCTGCGTTTTTGCGCGCGCCACTGCCGCCGCGTCATAGGCGGGCGCCTCGCGCGTTTCAAACGAGATGGCGTTCGCGGGGCAAGCGGGCAGGCAGTCGCCCAGCCCGTCGCAGTAGTCGTCGCGCAGGAGCTTCGCCTTTCCGTCCACCATGCCGATCGCGCCCTCATGGCACGCGGCGGCGCAGGCCCCGCAGCCGTTGCATTTCTCCTCGCGGACACGATCGTCGATATGAATGATCCTTCGTTTCATATATTTGCCTCCCGTCTCTGCTTGCGCAATGCGGCCGCTTCTTCCTTCTGCTTCGCGGCAATTTTCATCATTTGCTCGTACATCTCGTCTCCGACGCACTGACGCGCGTATTTGCACCACTGTACACAGCTGAGCGTATCGTTGTACGCGACAAAGCCGCAGTTTTCACAGCGCGCCTCCGTGTCGATGGAGAACATTTCGATATCGTGTCCGCATTGCGGGCATTTTTTCTCCAGAATCGTCGGTGTGCGCGGCTTTCCCTGACAACCGGACATAATCATTTTCAGCACCTCCTTGACTCTATGGCTGTATTATAATAAAATGCGTTTGGAAATTCAGTTGCTATAGCAACGGAAAGAGGATTTTTTGATGGAAATTTTTTCGCATCCGGTTTTTCGCGGCATCACGCCGGAGGAGCTTTCGCAGATGGAGGCGGGCGGCGCGTTTCAGAGGAAGCGCTTCCGGCGCGGCGAATATATCCTGCGCGCAGGCGGCGTCGTTTCGCAGTTCGGCCTTGTCTGCCGGGGCAGCGTGCAGATCGAGTGCAGCCAGCTCTGGGGAGAACGGAGCATCCTCAGCCTGATCGAGACGGGCGGCATTTTTGCGGAGTCCTATGCACTGTGCGCCGGGCCGATGATGGTGGACGCCGTCGCGGCGGAGGACGCGGAGATCCTGTTCCTCTCCGTCCCGCGTCTGCTCGGTGCGGAGAGCCGCGAGAAAACGTGGTATCCGGCACTGACACAGAATCTGCTGCGCATCTGCGCACAGAAAAACCTGACGCTCTCGGGGAGAATTTTCTGCACGTCCTCCCGGAGCGTCCGCAGCCGCATCCTGACCTATCTCTCCGGACAGGCCGCGCTTCACGGCAGCCGGGAATTCGAGATCCCCTTCGACCGCCAGCAGC